>Ga0066256_1000150_pt1 | contig 302729 bp, 290 predicted proteins | sample ThiBio_1000_biof_FD_87107 | JGI IMG/M metagenome (GOLD analysis project Ga0066256, IMG submission 87107) | Wastewater bioreactor microbial communities from Cape Town, South Africa - Thiocy_expt_1000_biof (version 2) | ecosystem: Engineered > Bioreactor > Thiocyanate-remediating >... | reverse complement strand
GGCTGGATGAGCCTCATCTCACTGCACGGCGGCGGCAGCCCCGAAGCCATGAAGCGCGAGATCTGGCGTAATTACCCTGTCGGCGAGAAGCGCGAGATCGTCGAGCGCTTGCTGGACCGCGGCGTGCTCGATACGGGCGATCGCGTCTCGAAGCAGCCCGGCCGCTGCTGCGTCACGGGATGCGAGGTGCCCGCCCTCCCGAAAGCGGCGGAGTAACTCACTTCTCCCTCTCCCCATTGCCTTCAATGGGGAGAGGGTCGGGGTGAGGGGCGGCGGCACACGCCAAGGTCTGAGCTTGTGCCGCCCCTCATCCTGACCTTCTCCCCGTAAGCACGCGGAGAAGGAAAAGTCGGTGGCGGAGTGATCAGCGCGTGAGCGCCGCGACTGCCTCGAGGTGCGGCGAATAGAGGAACTGGTCGATTGGCGTGATCGCATCGAGCCGATAGCCGCCATCGATCAGAATGCGCAAATCGCGCGCCAACGTCGCCGGATTGCACGAGACCATCACCACACGCTTGACCTTGGATTGCGCGAGCCGCTCGCACTGCGCCTTCGCCCCCGCGCGCGGCGGATCGAGCACGACCGCGTCGAGATCCTTCATCTCCATGGGCGAGAGCGCATCACGGAAGAGATCGCGCGGCTTCGCCGTGAAGGGCTTAAGTCCCTGGTTCTTGCGCTGCGCTTCATTGAGCGCAGCGATGGCATTGCGATCGGCATCGAATGCCGTCACGCGTGCCTTCTGCGCAATGGGCAGTGTCAGCGTCCCGAGCCCGCAGAAGAGATCGCCGACCTGCTTTGCCTTGCCGAGCGCCGTGGTGACCAGATCGATCATCGCCTGCTCGGCTTCGGGCACAGCCTGAAGAAATGCACCCGGCGGCGGTGTCACGGCCTTGCCGGCAAAGTGCAGGACGGGCGCCTGTCGCTCTATGACCGGCACACCGCCCACGGAAACGCGCGCCATGCGCGCCGCTCCTGTGATCTCGCCGATCTTCGCCCGTGCCGCAGCACTCAAGGCCCGCTCATTGCCTTCCAGATCGACATCCGCACCCGTATCGGTCAGCGTGATGGCGACGCGCGTCTCTTCCTCTTGCCCCGCCACGACACCGGCGAGCTGAGCGAGCGCCGGCAGCAGCTCGACAACCGGGCCCCGCACGGCCGGGGGGTTGACATGCCCGCCGATCCCCGCCGGGCAGAAGATCCGCGCCCCCAAGGGTAGAGCCAGGAGCAGCTCGGTCAGCGCGATGCGGGCCTGCGCGATATCGTCGGCAAGCCCGCCGAGATCCCACGGTGACCGCCGCCGCACCGGCGGCTCATCAAAACCGAGGTCGAGGCGCTCCAGGCGGTGGCGCTCGGAAAACGCCATGTCCTCGTGGCGGCGCAGCACCATCACACGGGCGATGGTCTCGGCATCGGGCCAGTGCTCGGCGGGGGTGCCGGCGACATAACCGCTGCGGGTGAACAGATTCACCAGCCGGCCGCCGGGCATCGCAGCGACCCTCGCTCCGAGCGAGAACGCAATGTCGTCGTAATGCGGGGAGAGGTAGATATTGTTGTCAGCCCCGATATCCGGTAACATCGACAAGTCCTTAGGAGACGATTTCAGGTGTCGGGCCGACACCAACAGCACTCAACTCCTGCCGGTACATGAACCCCACACTTGCCGCAATAACGATGCGCCTCGCCGCATCCATCCGCTCTGGGCGGCGTCAGCAGCTGCGCCTCAGCACCCTGCCCCGCATCGGCGGCATGGCGAGCATTCCCACCCGCGCCGATGACCTCGGGCAGGTGCTGGACCGTATCGTGCCGCAAGTGGAGCGGCTCTACCTGTTCCTGCATGGCTACGAGGCCATTCCCGCGGTGGCGCGCCACTCGCGCATCGTGCCGGTGCTGGCCCCCGCCGACAGCGCGTTCCGCGCCTCGGGCAAATTCTACGGGCTGCTGCAACAGAACGGGCCCTGCCTCTATTTCTGCTTCGACGACGACATCCTCTATCCCGCCGACTACGTGGCGCGAATGAAGGCCGCCATCCTGCGCTATGGCGGGCGGGCCTTTGTCGGCGTGCATGGCACCGACTACCCGACCTCGGGCGAAAGCTATGCCCGCGACCGCAAGGGCCGCCACTTCGCCCGCCGGCTGCGGCTGGATCGGATGATCGACGAACTCGGCTGCGGCACCCTGGCGTTTCCGTCGGAACTGTTGAACATCGACCCGCGCCGCTGGCCGCATGGCGACATGGACGACCTGATGCTGGCCATCGAAGCGGAACGTAGCGGCATCAGCCGCATCGCCATCCGCCGTCGGCGCAGCTGGCTGACGCCGGTGCATCAATTGCAGCCGGATAGTCTGTGGGTGCGCACCCTTGCCGACGACAGCCGGCAGAGTGCCCAACTGGTCGAACTCAAGACGCTGATGGGACGCATACCCCGGCACCAGCCCCCGGCCCGGCCGATCGAAGCGCCGGCCCCCTGATCAGGCGCCGCCGAGGATCAGGGCCGTGGCCACGGCCAGCAGCACCAGCACCAGGATCGACAGGAAACCGGCGGCCAGCACCCGGCCCCCCGACGACAGCACGGCGCGCAGATCGACCGACAGGCCGAGCGCCGCCATCGAGACCAGCGTCAGCAACGAGGAAGCCTGTTGCAGCGGTGCGAGCGTCGCCTCCGGCAGCACCCCGAGCGAGCGCGCCAGCATGGTCAGCAGGAAGCCGACGATGAACCATGGCAGCAACATCGCGAGCGGCGGCCGCGCCGCACCGCGCCGGCTCCCGCGCAAGCCCAGGAACAGCACCACCGGCCCGAGCATCAGCACCCGCATGAGCTTGACCAGCGTGCCGACCTGGGTGCTCAGCACGCCCACCGGCATGGTTGCCGCCAGCACCTGCGGCACGGCATAGACGCTCAGCCCGGCCACCACGCCGTACTGCCACTGGGTGAGCCCGAGCAGGCCAAAGGCCAGCGGCAGGAGCAGCACCACCAGCACGCCGAGCGCCGCGGTGAAAGCGATCGAGGCCGCCACATCCTCGGCCGGCGCCTCGATGACCGGCGCCGTCGCCATGATGGCGGAATTGCCGCAGATCGAGTTGCCGCAAGCGACGAGCGTCGCCATTCGCTCGTCCAGCCCCAGGGCGCGCGCGATGAAGTAGCTCGAGGCCAGCGCCAGCACGACGACGGCGGCCACCGCCACGATCATGCCGAAGCCGGATGCAGCGAGCGCGCCGGCGCTGATCGTTCCCCCCAGCAAAACGATGGCGACTTCGAGTAACGTCCTCGAGGCGAACTGCACGCCGGCTCGCAGGCGGGAAGCGAGCCCGAGCCCGGTGTGGATGAAGGTTCCGGCGACGATGGCCAGCACCAGGCCATCGACATAGCGGACGCCGAACACCGCCTGCTGCAACCACTCGGCAGCCATCGCCAGGGCCGCCACCCCGACAGCCAATGCCAGGCCGGGCCAGATCCCGATAATTTCCCGCTTGGCCAGCACATCATTCTCCAATCTTGCCGGTTGGCAGCGTAGGCGTTGCAACCATTCTCGAAAATCGCATAATTACGCATGTTTCATTCGAGAAAACCGCATGATGACGTTGGAGCAACTGAGCATCTTCATCGCCGTGGCGGAGCGTGAGCACCTGACCAACGGGGCAAACGCCATCGGGCTGTCGCCCTCCGCCGCCAGCGCGGCGATCAAATCGCTGGAGGCGTTCTACGAAATCCGGCTGTTCGATCGGGTCGGGCGCCGGATCGAGCTGACGCGCGAGGGGCGAGCGCTGCTCGCCGAGGCGCGGCAGACCATGGCCCAGGTGCGGAACACCGAGGCGGTGCTGAGCGAACTGGGCAGCCTGAGAACCGGCAGCCTCGATCTCGCGGCCAGCCAGACCATCGCCAATTACTGGCTCCCACCGCGGCTATTGCGGTTCCAGCAACGCTTTGGCGGGATCAGCATCCGGTTCGAAGCCGCCAATACCGACGCCGTTGCGGCGGCCGTGGTCGATGGACGCTCGGAACTCGGCTTCGTCGAAGGCAACATCGATGAGCCGGCGCTCTCGGTCTCCCCGATCGTCCACGACCGGCTGGTGGTGGTCGCTGCGGCCGGCGCCTCGGTCATCGATCCCGACCTGCGCTGGATCATGCGCGAACGCGGCTCGGGCACCCGTTCGGTGTTCGAGGCCGCCATGGCGCAGGCAGGGTTCGATCCGGCCAGGCTGCACATCGCGCTGGTTCTGCCCACCAACGAGGCCGTACTGAGCGCGGTGCGCGCCGGCACCTGCGCCGCCGCCCTGTCCGAGATGGTGGTCGAACCGTTCGTGCGCAGCGGCGAATTGCAGGTGCTGCCGATCGACCTGCCGCCGCGGCAGTTCTCGATCCTCAAGCATCGGGAGCGCCGCCTGTCGGCGGCCGCGCGGCAGTTCGAGGCGATGTGTCGCGAGGAGGTTCGCGGCTGAGCGCATCGTCGCGACGTGTGTCAGCCGACGTGGCGTCGAGCGGCTCGGCGACAGTCCCCCGCGCGCGGCGGCGCAGGGGACCGAATGCTCCGCCGGCCGGTCGTTTCGATCTCGTCACGGCGGCGGCAGCAGGGCGGTTCCGGCGGTGTCCCTGGCGCCGGGCCGCGCCACTGCCTCTCGGCTCGTCTGCGGGCCGCGCCACAGTACGAAGACCAGGAGCACGGCCATGACCAGCACGCCCGCCCACATGGCCTGCTGCCAGGCCTCGACGAAGGCGTCCTGAGCCGCTCGGTAGAGCCCGGCGGCATAAGTCTCGCCGCCGCGTGCTTCCACCAAGGCGCCGGCAATGCCCTTGCCGGCGGCAGCCGCCGCCGCTTCCGGGATCCCGGCGAGGCGCGGCCCGATGGCTGCGACATAGCCGGCGCTGAACACCGCCCCGAGCAACGCGACGCCGAGCGACGTTCCGAACTCCCGGGTGACATCGTTGAGGGCAGAGGCCACGCCCTGCCGCTCAGCCGGCAGCGATGAGGTGATCGCCTCGGTGGAGGGGGTCATCGACAGGCCCATCCCGAGGCCCATGGCGATCATCCCCGGCAGCACGCCCAGATAGCCGCCCTCCACCGATACCAGAAGCGCCATCAACCCCAGGCCGGTCCCGCCCAGCAGCAGTCCCGCTGCCATGGTCAGGCGCTGGCCGAGGCGCCGCGCGACGTGTGGCGCCAGCCCGGACGAAACCATCATCAGCAGCGCCATCGGCATCAGGCCGAGAGTCGACAACAGCCCGGACCAGCCGAGCACGGCCTGAAAGAAGGGAAACAGCACGACGAAGACGCCGGCCTGCACCCCAAACCAGACCAGCAGCGTGACCGACCCGCTGGTCAGGCCACGCTGGCCGAACAGGCGGATATCGAGCAACGGCGCCGGATGGCGCAACTCCCAGGCGACAAAGCCGGTGGCGGCAGCGCCCCCGAACAGCAAGCCCGCCAGCGTGATCGAGGCCAGCCACCCCTGCTCCGGCCCTTCATGCAGGAACAGGATCAGGCCAACAACCGCCACTGCCGCCAGCACCGCGCCGCCAAGGTCGAACCGGTGCTCGGCGTGTTCGCGCGAGTTGGGGATGGCGCGGATCGACAGGATGGCGGCGAACAGCACGAGCACCACCGGCAGCACGAACAGCCAGCGCCAATCGAGCACGTCGACGAGCAGCGCCGAAAGGAACATGCCGATGATGCCGCCGCCGCCGGCCACCCCGGTCCAGATGCCGATGGCCTTGGACCGCTCGTCGGGCGGGAAGGCCGAAGTGATCACCGACAAGGTGACCGGCATGATCATTGCCGCGCCGATACCGGCGAGCAGCCGGGCACCCAGCATCACCGGCACCGAGCCGGCCGCGCCCGACGCGATGTTGGCGATGCCGAAGACCAGCAGCCCGACCACCAGCACAGGCTTGCGGCCCCAGCGGTCGCCCACGGCGCCGAGCGGCAGCAGCAGCGCCGCGAGGGCGATGGCGTAGATGTTGATGATCCACAGCACATCGGCCTGCGAACCGTTGAGCGCCACCGCCATCTGAGGCTGGGCGACATTGAGGCCGGAGACGGCGGCGATCACCGCCATCAACGCAATGCAGACGGCGAGCAGGATGGCACGGCGCCGCTTCGGGTCATCGATGATCGGGTCGGCAGGCTTCCTGCCCCGACCCGCAGGATTGAGGGTAGACATCACAACTCCATTTCACGTATCTTTTGTTGATACGAGACATTCGGCAGTGCGTCAACCACGGTGCAGTCGGACGTTGGACGACCGACTCAGGAGACGGAAATGAACAAGGACACGCGGCTATCGGGCGTTCTGCACGTGCTGCTGCACCTGGGCCAGGTGAGCGTGCCCCTCACCTCGGACATGCTGGCCCACACCATGGGCACCAATCCGCCGGTCTTCCGGCGCACCATGGCCGGGCTGCGCGAGGCCGGCTACGTCACCTCTGAAAAGGGCCATGGCGGCGGCTGGCTGTTGGCGCGGCCGCTCAGCCAGATCACCCTGCTCGACGTCTATACTGCCCTCGGCCGGCCTGGGCTGTTCGCCTTCGGCAGCCGGAACGAGGCGCCCGACTGCAAGGTCGAGCAGGCCGTGAACGTCGCGCTCACCGATACCATGGCCAAGGCCGAGGCCCTGTTCCTCGAGAGCTTCCGTACCATCACCCTCGACCGGCTGCTCCCGGCCAGGGCCTCCGGCCTTTCGGTTCATTGCCAGCCGACCGCCAGTGCCTAGGGGTGGGCCGGCCGGTAGACCTGCGCCACCATGCCGCCGGGAAACGCCCTGGAACTGACCAGCCGGAGCGGCGCCGGCGCAGCAAGCGTCGAGAATGGTGACAGGCCCTGGCCCAGCACGATCGGATGCACGGCAAGGATGAACTGATCGACCAGCCCCTCGCCGATGAGGCTGCGGGCGAAGGCAACGCCGCCATGGGCAAGGATGGGCTTGCCATCCCCGGCCTTCAGCCTCGCGATCTCGCCGGCGAGGGCGCCACCTGCCACATCGGCCTCGGCCCAGCTTGCCGCGCCGGGATGCCCCGCGCCCGCAGTCGCCGCGGCGAGGACGGCCCTGCCCCGGCTGGAAAAGACCGCCTTGGGGATCTGGTTCATCGGCGGGGCAAACGGCATGTTGGCGGTCGGGTAGAACGGCGCCATGACCTCGAAGCTGCGGCTGCCCATGATATGGAGGCTGGCGTTCCAGGTGGTCTCGACGCCGAAGGCGACCGCTTCCGGATCGGAGCCGTACATCCAGGTGTTGGTGCCCGCGAGGTCGCTCATGAACCCATCGAGCGACATTGACAGCTTCAGGATCAGTTCTCTCATCGTCGTTTCCCTTTTACCTTGCAGACCGCCCGCAGCGGCCGATGCACAAAGCGACGAACGAGTTCGCCGGGGAAGGACATCGCCCGACGATCTTTCTGCGGCCGAGGCGCGAAGCACCGTCAGCGGTTGTCTCGGCGCCGAAATCCCATATCCTCCATGGCCACGACCTTCTGCGATTTTTGGGGCGACAATGCTGCGAGCCGGCGGTTCCGACTATGCCGACGTGATCGAGTGGCGGCGCGACCTGCACGCGCATCCCGAACTGCAGTTCGAGGTGCACCGGACGGCGGGGCTAGTCGCCTCTAGGCTTACCGCATTCGGCTGCGACCAGGTGGTGACCGGCGTCGGGAAAACCGGCGTCGTCGGCGTCATTCACGGCCAGCGACGGGACAGCGGTCGGGCCATCGGCCTCAGGGCCGACATGGATGCCCTGCCGATCGAGGAAGCGAGCGCGGCGCCCTGGGCCTCGACCGCCAAGGGCCTGATGCATGCCTGCGGCCATGACGGCCATACGGCGATGCTGCTCGGCGCGGCGCGCGAACTGGCGCAGACGCGGGCGTTCGATGGCACGGCCGTAGTGGTGTTCCAGCCTGCCGAAGAGGGCGGCGGTGGCGGCAAGGCCATGGTGGACGACGACCTGATGGGTCGGTTCGGCATCTCGGAAATCTACGCCATGCATAATGAACCGGGCCTGCCGATCGGAGAGTTCGCCACCGCGAGCGGTCCGCTGGGCGCATCTGCCGACGGCTTCAGGATCAAGATCGAGGGCAAGGGCGCGCATGGCGCCGACCCGCATCTGAGTGTCGACCCGCTGGTGGTGGGGGCCAACATCATCCTGGCGCTGCAGACGATCGTGTCGCGCAACGTCAATCCGCGCCACAGCGCCGTCGTCACCGTCGGCTGGCTGAGCGGCGGCAAGGCGGGCAACGTCATCCCGGCGACAGCCGAGATGGGCGGCACCGCGCGAACCTTCGATCCCGAGGTCAGGGACCTGATCGAGGCCCGCGTGGCCGCCATCGCGCAGAATGTCGCCGCGGCCTATGGAGCGACGGCGACCGTCAGCTACCGGCGCATGTTTCCGCCGGTGGTGAACCATGCCCGCGAGACCGCCTTCGCCGTTCGGGTGGCGCGGGCGCTGGTCGGCGATGACCATGTCAACGACGCCCTCTTGCCGGTGATGGGCTCGGAGGACTTCGCCTTCATGCTCGAAGCCCGGCCGGGCAACATCATGCAGATCGGCAACGGCCACAGCGCCGGCCTGCATGAGGCCGGCTACGATTTCAACGACGCGGCCATCCCGTTCGGCATCGCCTATTTCAGGGCCCTGGTGGAACAGGCATTGCCGCTCTGACCGGGCCATCCTGGGGCGCGGACCGGTCTGCCGGAGAAGGTCAGGCCGGCACAGCGACCATCACCCGGATGTGCTTGCCGCTTGCCTAGGTCTGCCCTTTTTGCCTAAGCAGGACCTCCAGATTGCTGGGAATGGTCCGTGGTTACGCTCAAGGAAATCGCCAAGGCTGTCGGAGTGTCGTCCGCGACGGTGTCGCGGGTGCTCAACTTCGACCAGACCCTTTCGGTGACGGCAAAGACCCGGCAGGCGATCATCGAAACGGCCGAGGCGCTGAAATACGAGACGCCCCGCGCCCGCAACCGGGCCTATCAGCAGGGGCTCGGCAAGGTTGCGCTGGTGCATTACCTCAGGCCCGACCAGGAGTTCGTCGATCCCTATTATGTCGGGCTTCGCCTCGGGATCGAAAGCCGCTGCCAGGCGCTGAAGATCGAGACCATCAAGGTCTATCACACCGACAGCCTGCCCGAGGCGTCGCTGTTGCGGGGCGCTTCCGGGATCATCGCCATCGGGCGGCATGACGAGAACGAGATCGCCTGGCTCAAGCGGCACAACCGCAATCTGGTGTTCGCCGATTTCAGCCCGCCCACCGACGAGATCGACTCGGTCGAGACCGACCTGGTGCTGGCGACGCGGAAACTGCTGCAATCGCTGAGCCAGGCCGGCTATCGGCGCATCGCCTTTGCCGGCTGGGTGGATGTCTATGATGGGGTGGCCCCCACCCGGGTCGAACGCCGCTGCCGCGCCTATATGGAATGGGCCAAGGAAGCCGGCGTGTTCGACGAGCGCATCTGCCTCACCGACGGCAAGACCGAAGACAGCGGCTACAAGCTGACCCGGCAGATCCTGTCGCAGAGCGACCGGCCCGACGCGCTGATTACCGCCAACGACAACATGGCGGTCGGCGCCTATCGCGCCATCCACGAGCTGGGCCTCAGCATCCCCAACGACATCGCGGTGGCAAGCTTCAACGACATCTCGGTGGCGCAGTTCCTGAACCCGCCGCTCACCACCGTGCATCTCCCCGCGGAGGAGATCGGCGAAGGCGCCGTCGAGCTGCTGCTCGAGCGGATGGGCGGGCGCGAACTGCCCAAGCGGGTGACGCTGGCGACCAGCATTCGCTGGCGCGGCAGCACGCGGATCCGGGCCTCTCAGACCCCGAACTAAATATTTACTGAAAATCTTGCGCAGAGCGTTTCCCCCGGCTAACACTATGCTGGCGGGAAGGGAAACCCGCACGACTTCACTGAGCCGACCATGAGCAAAAAGCTCGGGCCCAGTTGGTTGCGACGCCGCACGAGAGCCGATCTATCGGTGCTCGCCTGTGGCAGCGTCTGGAGGGACGCCGCGGCTGACGGCAGAGAGGGGGAAGATGTCAGAAGCGGATTCGTCCCGGGGACGTAAGTCCATCCTGCGGCAGCTGGCGGACAGCAAGGTCCTGCTGCTGATGTGCGTTCCGGCGGTGATCTTCTTCATCGTGTTCAACTACATGCCGCTCCCCGGCGCATGGATCGCCTTCACCAATTTCAACTACCGCGACGGGATCTTCGGCAGCCCGTTCGTCGGCTTCCGGAACTTCGAGTTCCTGATCAAATCCGGCCAGCTGTGGACGCTGACGCGGAACACCATCCTCTACAACCTCGCCTTCATCGTGCTGGGCAACATCCTGCAGATCGCCATCGCGATCATGCTCAACGAGGTGCGGCTGGCCTGGTTCAAGAAGGTCAGCCAGGCAGCGATGTTCCTGCCGTTCTTCATTTCGTCGGTGCTGGTCGGGGTGATCGCCTTCAACCTGCTCAACTACGACACCGGCGCGCTCAACGCGCTGATCAAGCAGACCGGCGGCGACCCGATAAAGATTTACTCGACCGCCGGCGCCTGGCCGCTGATCATCATCGTGGTGCACCTGTGGCAATCGACCGGCTATGGTTCGATCGTCTATTTCGCCGCGATCATGGGCATCGACCGCAGCCTCTACGAGGCGGCGACGGTAGATGGCGCCAATGCCTGGCAGCGCATCCGCTATGTGACGCTGCCCAGCCTCAAGCCCACCTTCATCATCCTGGTGCTGTTCGCGCTGGGCGGCATCATGCACGGCAATTTCGGGCTGTTCTGGAACCTCGTGGGCAACAATGCCGCGCTGTTCCAGACCACCGACATCATCGAGACCTCGGTCTACCGGATGGTCTTGTCGCAGAACAATTTCACCACCTCCACCGCAGTCGGCCTCTACCAGTCGCTGTTCGGCTTTGCCCTCGTGATGACGGCGAACTGGATCGTGCGCAGGATCAACAAAGACTATGCACTCTTCTGACGTGGCGCGCCCGTTCGAGACAGAAGGCGTCGGCCTGGGGCCGGCCAAGCCGCGAGCGATCAGGCTCGACGGCAGCGACATCGTGATCCGTTCGATCTCCTACATCACGATCACGCTGTTCGCGCTGTTCTGCCTGCTGCCCTTCGTTCTCATGCTGTCGGCTTCGCTGTCGAGCGAGGCGGCGATCATGAAGAGCGGCTTCGGCATCCTGCCCAAGGACTTCAGCCTTGCCGCCTATGAGTGGATCTTCAAGGCGCCGAGGCAGATCATCGGCTCCTATGTCGTCACCATCGTGATGACCGTGTTCGGCACCGCGATCGGGCTGTTCATCATTTCGATGACCGGCTACGCGCTGCACCGGAGGGACTTCCCCTTCCGCAACCACATCTCGTTCTTCATCTATTTCACCACCCTGTTCTCGGCCGGCCTCGCCCCGACCTTTTTGTGGGTGGCGCGCGACCTGGGGCTGCGCGGCAACTACCTGGCGGTGTTCCTGCAGCTGCTGATGACGCCCTGGCTCATCATCCTGATGAAGAACTTCATGCGAACCGTGCCGTACGAGATCATCGAATCCGGCAAGGTCGACGGCGCCGGCGATTTCCGCATCTTCGCCCAGCTCTGCCTGCCGATGATGAAGCCGGCACTGGCGACGATCGGGCTGTTCCTGGCGCTGGGCTACTGGAACGAGTGGTATCTCAGCTCGCTCTACCTGGGCAGCACGGTCGAGTTCAAACCGCTGCAGTACCACCTCTACAACATCATCAACACAGCGAACGCGCTGCGCAATTCGGTGGCCGGCTCCAATGTCAGCGTCACGGCGCTGCCGAGCAACACGCTGAAGATGGCGAGCGCCATCGTCGCGACCGGTCCGATCCTGCTGCTCTACCCGTTCGTGCAGAAATACTTCGTCAGCGGCATCACCATCGGCGCGGTGAAGGGCTAGCGCGCGAACAGCAAACTACGCGGGCGGCGCCGATGACCGTCCGCACCCTCGAAGCCATTCGAGTTGAGGGAAATCTCGGCAAGTACGTCAAGATCAGAGGAGGAGTCTGAGATGAGAAGAAGGAATGTCGTGCGGGTCGGAGCAGCGCTGCTGGCCATCAGCATCAGCATGCCGGCACTGACGGTGGGAGCGTTCGCCCAGGACGCGCCGACCGAGATCACCATGCTGACGATGGGCAACAAGCCAACCAATGGCCGCCTCGAGGCGATGCTCGAGAAGCTCAACGAGCTGCTGATCCAGAAGGCCAATGCCAAGCTCGACCTGTTCTACATCGAGTGGGCGGACTGGCAGACCCAGTACAACGTGCAGTTGCTGTCGGGCGACGACAATGTCGACCTCATCGCTACCGCCACCGACTGGCTCTACGCCTGGGAGAACGCCGAGAAGGGCGCCTTCCTGCCGCTGTCGGAAGAAATGCTGAAGGCCAATGCGCCCAAGACCTGGGCGCAGGTCGAGGCCGATGGCCACTGGGACCTGACCAAGCTGGCCGACGGCAAGATCTATTTCGCGCCCGAGGACAACTACACCCAGTACACCAACCACGGCTTCTTCTACCGCGGCGACTGGGCCAAGGAAGCCGGCTTTCCGAACGGCGAGATCACCAAGTTCGAGGACTTCACCAAGTATTTCGAGTGGGTGAAGGCCAACAAGCCCGACGCCTATCCGTGGGATGTCGCCGGCGCCAACGAAGCGGCGCTCACCGGCTACATCCAGGGGCATACCGATTTCCAGACCATCCAGGGGATCAGCGCCGGCAACTACGCGCCGTTCCACACCACGGCGGCCAACCCCTACACGGTCACCTCCTGGTACATGGACGGCGATGCGCTGGTCGAGGCGGCCAAGCTCGCCAAGCAGTGGAACGATATCGGAGTGTGGCGCGAGGATGCGCTGAACTACGACGGCGACACCCGCGAGGAGCTCTATGCCGGGTTGTCCGGCACCGACCAGCATCACACCCAGACGTTCGTCAACGACATCGTCAACAACCTGAGCACCAAGCAGCCGGGTTCCGATCCCAAGTTCTTCTACTGGGGCCAGGAGAACGGCAATTTCTTCAAGGACATCTTCACCCACGGCGCCATGGCCGTGAGCGCCTACTCCAAGAACCCCGAGAAGGCGCTGCAGGTCTACGACCTGATCCGCAACGACAAGGAAATCTACGACCTGTTCAACTTCGGCATCAAGGATGTCGACTACATCATCACCGCCGACGGCAAGATGGGCTACCCCGAGGGCTATGACTCGTCCACCGACGGCCTCGGCACCGACTACTGGTGGGGCCGCATGGACGAGTTCGAGCTGCCGCGTACCACCCAGGCCCCGAACCGGGCGGAAATCATCGCCAAGCTCGATGCGACGGCCAAGGACTATCCGTACTCGACGCTGATCATCAACAAGCAGAACATCGATCCGACGCTGGCGGCGATGGCCGGCGTGTTGTCGGAATACATTCCGCAGCTGCAGTACGGCAAGTTCGACGACCCGGCCGCGGCCGTCGCCGAGATGCGCCAGAAGCTGAAGGATGTCGGCTACGAGGATGCCCGTGCTTCGATCCAGGCGGACATGGACGCCTGGAAGGCCGCCCGCGGTCTCTAGCACCCCGACCTGAGGCCGGGCGGCGCGCGCTGTGCGCCTGCCCGGCCCTCTTCCGGAGGACCCAGCATGGCAACCCTGTTCTCAGCAGACTCGGCGTTGATGCGCGGCCTGAGCCTCGTTGCCGATATGATCGTGCTCAACCTGCTGTTCGTCGCCACTTCGATCCCGGTGTTCACGCTGGGGGCGTCGCTGACCGGGTTGAACTTCACCGCCATGCGGCTCGCGACCGGCGAGTGCAACTCGGTGACCTCCGACTATTTCCGCTCCTTCGGGCGCAACTTCCGGCAGGCGACGGTGATCTGGCTGCTGCTGCTCGCCCTGGCCGGCGTCATGGCGGCCTGGTACGTGGTCGTCACCAACCTGAACTTCGGGCCGCTTGCCGAACTGCTCCTCGTCGCCGTCTGGTACGTGCTCGCCTTCAACTTCGCCGTCGCGGCGTTGTTCGTCTTTCCCTATCTCGCGAGCTTCGAGGGCCGTACCCGCGAGGTGCTGCGCAACGCCAGGCTGATGTCGTGGCGGCATCCGCTCACCGGCCTCGCCGCGCTCGGGCTGATCGGGCTCTGCGTGACCGTAACCGTCTTCTACCCGCAGTTCACCGGCTATGGACTGTTGTGGTTCTCGGTCGGCTTTGCCGGCGTGGCCACCATCAACGGACGCCTGTTTGCGGGCGTCTTCAGCAAATACATCGCTGCCGCAGCATCGGCATCCACTTGAGAGACAGGGGCCGACGGCTCATGCATAGCTATGATATCCGCCAGTGGGTCTTCACCCTCTCGGACACGCCGGAGGCCTGGGCCAAGGGCTTTGACGACGCCGGCTGGCGACCGGTCACGGTGCCGCACGACTGGAGCATCGAGCAGGGGTTTGCCGAGCACTATTCGAGCGGCACGGGGTACCTGCCCGGCGGCATCGGTTGGTATCGGGCGCATGTGTCGCTGCGCCAGCTCGGCGATATCGCCGGCAAGCACGTGCGGCTCAGGTTCCACGGCGTCTACAAGAACGCCCAGGTCTGGGTGAACGGCTACCACATGGGCGGCCGCCCCTCCGGCTATGCCGAGTTCTCGTTCGACCTCACCGAAATCCTCTCCTACGCCAATAGCGACGACCTGGTGATCAGCGTCAGGGTCGAGCATACCGACATCTCCGACAGCCGCTGGTACAACGGCTCGGGCATCAACCGGCATGTCGCGCTCGAAGTGCACGAACCGGTACGGGTCGCCGAATACGGCACGGTGTTCGAAACCCAGTCGGCAAATGCCGGTGAGGCCACGGTCCGGATCAGCCAGCGATTGCTCAACGACGGCGCCGCTACGGTGCGTGTGGCGGTGCGACACGAGTTGCGCTCGCTGCAGTCGGACCGCATCCACCGGTTCGAGACCACATTGGAGCTTGGCGCCGGGGCATCGGGCGAAGCGATCGTGGCAGGCGCGGTCCCCGAGCCGGAGCTATGGTCCGACAGCAGCCCGAACCTCTACCGGCTCAGCACGACGCTCAGCTGGGGTCCCGACCAGCACGCCAGCTATCAGGAGACCGTCGGCATACGCAGCTTCCGCTTCGACGCCGAGCAGGGCTTTTTCATCAATGGCGAGGCCCGCACGCTCAAGGGCGTGTGCCTGCATGAGGATGCCGGGCCGTTCGGCACCGCGGTGCCCACCGAGGTGTGGCTGCGACGGCTGTTGGCGCTCAAGCAGCTGGGCTGCAACGGCGTGCGCATGGCGCACAACCCACACGCCCCAGAACCCTATCGCCTCTGCGACGCGCTCGGTTTCTACGTCATCGATGAAGCCTTCGACGAGTGGGAAAACCCCAAGAACAAGTGGTGGCAGGGGCACAATGTCTATCCGCCGAGGCACCAGGGCTATGCGCGGGACTTCCACGAGTGGGGCGAGCGCGACCTCGTCAACATGATCGACGCCCACCGCAACCACGCCTCGATCATCGCCTGGAGCATCGGCAACGAGATCGACTATCCCAACGATCCCTACGCCAGCGCCATGTTCGAGGCGATGACCGGCAATAACGACGCCAACAAGTCGGCCAAGCAGCGCGCCTACGACCCGAACCGTCCCGACGCGCGGCGCCTCGCGACGATCTCGCGGCGCCTCGCCGCCATCGTCAAGGCCAAGGATCCGACACGGCCGGTGACGGTGGGCGCCGCCTTCCCCGAACTCTCGCGCTACACCGGCTTTCTCGAGCCGCTCGACCTCGTCGGCTACAACTACAAGGAACACCTCTACCCGGCCGACCACGACAAGTTCCCGCGCCAGCCGATCGTCGGCAGCGAGAACGGCCACGGCTATGCCGAGTGGCGCGCGGTGGTCGACAACGCCTACATTTCCGGCCAGTTCCTGTGGACCGGCATCGACTATCTCGGCGAAACCGATCGCTGGCCGCATCACGGCTCGCGGGCGGGCCTGCTGACACTGGCCGGCTTTGCCAAGCACAGCGCCCAGTTGCGGCGCAGCTGGTGGTCCGACGAGCCGGTGGCCTATATCGCCACACGCAAGCGCGGCGAGGACGCCAAGAACCTCTGGTCGCACCCGATCGCCCGTGCCCCGAACGATATTGTCGAAGGTGACCTGGAGGTCATCTGCTTTTCCAACGGCGAGCCGCGGCTCAGCGCCGGCGGCGTGGATGTGCCGCTGCGACGCGATGAAAGCCAGGGCTACTGGGTTGCCGCCGCGCTGCCATCGGCCGAACCGCTGGTGCTGGAGACGCACCGCAACGGCCAGGTAGCGAAGGACGTGCTCGGACCACGGGGCGAGGCGGTGCGGATCGACGCGGCGGTGTGGCGCGCCCCGGCCGACGCAGACCATCGGGTCACCGCGGCAGGTGTCCGCGGCGATGGCATCGTACAGGTCGAATGCACGTTGCGGGACGCTCAGGGCGCAGTCGCCGGCAACGATCTGCCGATCTCCGCCGAAGCCGAGGGCGGCACACTGCTGTTTCTCGAAAGCGGCGACCTCAGCGACAATACCCCTTACGCGTTGCGCGAACGGCGGAGCTTTGACGGGCGGATCGTCGTCTTTGTCCAGGCCGATGGGCCAGCCGTGCTGCGACTCAAGGCGCCCGGCCTGCCGGCTGTCGAGGTCCGGCTTTGACGCGACCACGGCATCATTTCTCGCCGGCGGCAGGCCGGAGCAACGACCCGAACCTGCCGACGCGTCGGGCCCGGTGACGATCACCGGGTCGTCCCTCCAACCTCCCCTGCAAAGGTGTTCTGAAAAATGCTGATCGACCTGAAGAACAAGGTCTCCATCGTCACCGGCGCCGGGCGCGGCATCGGCAACGAGATCGCCAAGACGCTCGCCGCCGAGGGCGCCATCGTCGTCATTACCGATATCCGGCAGGACCTGCTCGACGAGGCGGCGGCGGAATGGCAGCGCAATGGCTGGAGCGGGCTGCAGCTGCGCTGCGACGTGCGCGAGGCCGAGGACAACAAGGCAGTGGTCGAGGCGGTCGACAAGGCTTTCGGGCGCATCGACATCCTGGTCAACAATGCCGGCGTCGCCAGCGGCGCGCGGGTCGAGGAACTGGCCGAGGAGACCTGGGACCTCAACATGGACGTGAACCTCAAGGGCACGTTCCTGATGTGCCAGGCGGTGATCCCGGTGATGAAGCGACAGCGCTCAGGCCGCATCCTCAACGCGGCGTCGTTCGCCGCGATCGTCCCCTCGATCGGTGGGGCGGCCTATGCCGCCTCGAAATCCGGCGTCGAGGGCCTGACCCGGGTGCTGGCGGGTGAGCTCGGCGCGCACGAGATTACCGTCAACTGCTACGCGCCCGGCATGATCCCCACCGGCATGAACCGGTTCGCCGAGCGAACGGATGCGGAAAAGAGCCGACTGCTCGATACCCTGACGCTGCGCCGCTGGGGCAGCCCCAAGGACGTGGCCAACCTCATCTGCTTTTTGTCGTCTGACCTGGCGTCCTACATCACCGGCACCATGGTCGACGTCTCCGGCGGCAAGTTCGCCACCCAGATGCCATGGCTGGCGCACCGCGAGCCCTGATTGACGCAGATGCCAGCTGTCGGCCCGCTCCTCCCCACCACCACCGGCACGCTCGACCCGACGGGCGATCGGCGGTGGCGTGCCAGCGCGCCGGACGGCGAGGGTGTGCTGGAACTGTCGCTGCCGGCAGGTCCGGCCTTCCTGCTGGACGGCACCGACGAACTGTTCGTGCTCCCGAGCGACGCCCAGCACGGCAGCTTGCGCGGCTTCGGCGCCTGCTGGGTGCTGCCGCAATCGCCCCGCGACGGCGCCGCGTGGCTGATCGAGGCCGATGCCCCGATCGCGGCGGAGCGCGGCGCCACCGGCTGGCGGCTGCGCGTCGAGGCATCGAGTGCGAGGCTCACGCAGCACCGCGCACGCCCGCATGCCGATATCCACGGTGATACCTTCAGCCTCGCCCTGCCCGGTGGGGAGGGCCTCGCGGACGCGCTGGCGGGTTTTTACTGGGATACCATGCTGCCCTCGGTGATCGAACGCACCAAGGCGAAGGACTATGCCGACGCCGCCGGCTTCGTGGTCAGCACGCTGGCCAGCAAGTATTCCGGTACCTATCCGGATGTCGACCACGAGTTCCAGATCAAGGGACGCCTCGCCTGGGGCAGCCGGCTCGACCTGCATGTGGTGCGCCGGATGATCGAATTGCAGTTGCGGATGATGCGCGAGGACCCCACCGGGCTGTGGCGCAACCCCTGCGCCGTGCAGCCGAGCGGCAACCGCGAATATCACGTGCGCCGAAACAGCATGGACCGCAGAGAGAACGCGGTGATGTTCCTCGTCACCGGCAATATCGAGGTGCTCGAGTCGATCTGGATGTACGTGGCGCGCAGCAAGGATCTCGGCTGGCTGCGGGCGCATATCGCCGACATCGAAGGCGCGGCATCAGGCATCGAAGCCTATATCGACCCGCTCGGCCGCCTGTGGGGCGATGTCTACTACGAAGACCAGGTGATCAAGGATGGTCGCGAGACCATGGCGCAGGCTCTCGCCATCCGATCGTTCCGCCTGCTGGCTGAACTCGAGCAGACGCTGCAGCGCGACGCACCGGCCGCGCACTTCCGCGCCCTGGCGCAGCGGCTCGCCACCTCGCTCGGCCAGCCGCTGCCCGGCGGGTGGTGGGACCCCGAAGCGCGGCGCTTCATCGACTGGGTCGATCGCTCCGGAGCGGTGCACGATCACATCCACCTCCTGGCCAACATCCTGCCGCTGCTGGTTGGGGCGGCTTCGGCGGAACAGAGCAACGCGGTGCTGGAACTGGTGCAGCGCGAACTGCCCGAGTTCCAGCGCTTCCCGACCTTTCTTTCGGCCCGCATCGCCGACTACACCGACAGCGAAATCGGCGATGGCGGCCCCTACGACCTGTGCGCCGCGGGCCGCTACTGGTGCTGGGACGCCGCGTTCTGGTCGTGGCGCGGCGACGGCCGGATGCTGCGCCAGCAGCTCGATCGGGTCGCGGCACAGGGTGCGGTCGACGACTACATCATGGGCGAGCGCTACGACATGGACCATGTCTACTATGTCGACGGCTCCCCCTGGCACGGCGCCGCCCATTACTACGAGTATCCGTGCGTCTATGCCTGGGTGCTGTTCACCGAGTATCTCGGTCTCCGCCCGGCGCTCGATGCCGATCTCGCTGTGGCCCCGCGCCTCGAAGCGCATGGTGAGGTGACGCTGGGCCAGCGGGCCTACCAATTGCGCTACGCATACGCCGCCGACGGCTTCACGCTCGAGAACCTCGCCGGCACATCGCGCAGCTTCCGGATCGAACTCGATGCGCTTTACCCGGCGGCCGGAAAGTTCCGGCTCTCGACCGGCGAGTGGCTCGACGACCGCCCCGTGACACTGGGGCCGGGCGAGCGGATCACCCTCGTGCCATACGCTCCCGTCTGACCGCGCCGCGCTTCAGATTTCCTCTGGCGGCTCCCAGTTCGGCCAGTCGGCGACATGGTCTTCCCACTCGCCCGGCTTCACCGATTGCTCCGGCACGGTGCGGCCGCGAACCGAGACGCCGACGGCCATCACGGTTTCGGGATCGCCCGAGACCAGCGGATGCCACCAGGCGAGCCCCTTGCCTTCGGCGATCCGGCGATAGGCGCAGGTCTTGGGAATCCACTCGATGGTGCGGACGTTCTCCGGCGTCAGCTTGATGCAGTCGGGCACGACCTTCAGCCGGTTGGGATAGTCCGAACAGCGGCAGCTTTCGCCGTCGAGCAGCTGGCAGCGGACATCGGACACGTAGATGTCGCCGGTGTCCTCATCTTCGAGTTTCATCAGGCAGCAGCGCCCGCAGCCGTCGCAGAGCGATTCCCACTCCACCGGCGTCATTTCCTCGAGTGTCTTTTCGTCCCAGAAGGCCATCAAAGGTTCCTGTGCGCGATGGGGGCGTCGGCATGGGGATAACCGCCCGGGTTCCCCTTTCCTTGCCACGCCTTGCGCTAGTGTGCTTGCGCAAACCGCAAGCTGATCATATTCGAGCGACTGCCTTGCCAATGCGCCCCAAATTGGGGAGATTCAAGACCTTGGTACGCCGCGGAGTTTTTGGTGCAGGATCCGTTCTACCACAAAGAGAAGCGGCGCAAGAAAACCCGCATGCTGGCAGCGGACGCCTGGCTCGACTCGGCGATGTACGAGTTCGGCCAGTCGCTGGGGCGCGGCTACACGCGGGTCGAAGATTTCTTCTCGCGTTTCCGCATCTCAGGCATCAAGCGGCTCTTCGTTGAAATCGTCTCCGACGGCTTCAGCTTCCTCGCCATCGGCATGGTGCTGATGACGGCGCTGGCGCTGCCGGCGTTCGATGCCACCGCGACCGGCCGCTTCAACAAGGCCGAGGATTTCGCCGTCACCTTCCTTGATCGCTACGGCAACGAGATCGGCCGCCGCGGCATCCGCTCCGACGATTCCTACCCGCTCGACAAATTGCCGGACTATTTCGTCAAGGCGGCTCTCGCCACCGAGGATCGGCGCTTTTACGATCACTGGGGCATCGACCCGATCGGTACGCTCCGGGCGCTGATGTCCAACGCGCAGGGCGAAAACTCGACCCAGGGCGGTTCCTCGATCACCCAGCAGCTGGCCAAGAACCTGTTCCTGAGCTCCGAGCGTACCCTCGAGCGCAAGATCAAGGAGGCGTTCCTCGCGGTCTGGCTGGAGTGGCATTATTCCAAGGACGAGATCCTCAAGCTCTATTTCGACCGCGCCTATATGGGCGGCGGCAATTTCGGCGCGGCGGCGGCAGCCGAGTTCTATTTCGGCAAGAAGATCACCGATGTGAACCTGGCCGAGGCGGCGATGCTGGCCGGGCTGTTCAAGGCGCCGACCAAATACGCCCCGCATGTCGACCTCGCGGCGGCGCGCGGTCGCGCCAACCTGGTGCTGTCCAACCTCGTCGACGCGGGCTTTCTCACCGAGGGACAGGTCACGGCGGCGCGGCGCAACCCGGCGACGCCGATCGACCGTTCGGCCGAGGCGAACTCGCCCAACTACTTCCTCGACTATGCCTTCGAGGAGGCCAAGAAGATCATCGAGGCCAGCGGCACCACCTCGAACACCTTCGTGGTGCGCACCACCATCGATCCGGTGCTGCAGTCCTATGCCGAGGATTCCGTCACCTCGGTGGTGCGCGAGCAGGGTGAGGCCTACAATGTCAGCCAGGCGGCGATGGTGGTGCTGGAGCCCACCGGGCCGATCCGCGCCATGGTCGGCGGAGTGGACTATGGCAAGAGCCAGTTCAACCGTTCGATCGTCCCCAACCGGCAGCCGGGTTCGGCATTCAAGCTGTTCGACTACGGCGCAGCGTTCGAGAACATCCCGGAATACGACCCCGACACCGTGGTTTCGGGCGCCACCCAGTGCATCGGCAACTGGTGCCCGCAGAACTACTCGCGCAATGCGGTCGGCCGCATCAGCCTGATCTCGGCCTTCCAGCAGTCGATCAACACCGTGCCGGTGAACCTGTCGATCAAGATGGGCCGCCAGCCGATCGCCGACTTCGCGCACAAGATCGGCATCACCAACGATTTCCCGGTCACCCGTTCGCTGGCGCTCGGCGCGGCTTCGGTCAGCGTCATCGACATGGCGTCGTCCTATGCGGTGTTCGCCAACCAGGGCTACAAGACGCCGGCCTACGGCATTACCCGCATCACGACGCTGTCGGGCGAGCCGATCTTCGATGCCGATCCAGAGGCACACCTGGAGCGCGTGGTCAGCGACCGGACCGTGAGATACATGAATCGGATGATGCGCGCCGTGGTCGAAAGCGGCACCGGCCGCCGGGCGCTGATCGAGGGCGTCCCGTCGGTGGGCAAAACCGGCACCACGTCATCGTACCGCGATGCCTGGTTCTGCGGTTTCACCGGCAACTATGTGGCGGCCGTCTGGTTCGGCAATGACGACTACCGGCCGACCAAGACGCTCACCGGCGGCCTGCTGCCGACGATCGCCTGGCAGAAATTCATGGCCTATGCCCACACCAATATCGAGATCAAGCCGGTCGAGGGCGTGGACTTCAAGCCCGCGCCGTTCGTCATTGCCAATGCCGAGGAGGGCCAGCCGATCGCGCCAGTCGTCGAACGTCCGCCGGGGCTGAAACCCGGCGCGGCCGACAAGCTGCTCGAAGTCGCCGACCGGCTGCGCAATGCGCTCAATGGCGGCGCCGGCAACCAGGCGGCGCTCACGGTCACCTCTCCTGCTCCAGCCAAGGCGCTGTAACCGTTGCGCTTTCTTGTTCACCTCGGGACCATGCTGCTGGTCGCTCTGGCGGTCGGCTTCGGCCTCAGCTGGTATGCGCTGAGCGATGGCCGGCTGTTCGGCGCCATCGAGATCGGTCCATGGTCGGCGTGGCGCGACGTGGGCGTGCCGGCCCCCGACCCCTATACCCGCGCCTTCATTGCCCGTGCCGGCGCGCTCGAGCTCGGCGCCAGCGAGGGCATCCAGTTCGTTGCCACGACGGACAGCGACAACCGCCGCCTCGACCGCGCCTGCCGCTACCGCATCGACGGCAGCACGCCGGCGGCGCGGTTCTGGACGCTGGTGCCGGTGGCGCCGGACGACGGCAGGCCGATTACCCGGGCGGACGGGCCGCTCGACTTCCAGAGTTCGCGGCTCAGCCGCGCCGGCGATGGTTCGGTGGAGCTCTATGTCTCCAAGGCACTTTCGCCGCAGAACTGGCTGGAGATTACCGGCGACGGCGCGTTCGACCTGGTGCTGACGCTCTACGACACCTCGAGCCTGTCGGGTGTCGCCGCCGATGTCGCCGCCCTTCCCTCGATCATCCGTGAGACCTGCGCATGATCCGCACGCTGCTTTGGCTGCTCGCCGGCGCCGTGCTGGGCGGCATCATCCACATCGCGGTGATCCTCAGCCTGCCGGCGCTGTCGGCAACCTCCGCCTGGGACCAGGTGGCGGCGGTCGGCACCGGGCCTGGGCCCACGGTCCTGCCGGCCGCCACGCCCAATGCGCCCAATCCGCTGCGGCTCGACCCCGAGCTGACTTATGCGGTCTGCCGGATCGACCTCAGGCTTGGCCCGGCATCGGTGGGCGGCACCCTGCCCCAGGCCTTCTGGTCCGTGGCGGTCTATAGCCGGGCCGGTACGGTGGTCTACTCGACCACCAATCGCGACGGCGTCGGTACGGCGCTCGACCTCGGCATCTTCAACCCGGCGCAGACGCGCCTGCTGGCCGAGCAGAAGCTCGATGTCGCCGAGGGACTGTTGATCGTCGAAGCCAGGGAGGACGACCTGTTCGTGGTTGTCCGTCTCGCTCCGCCGCACCCGGAAATGCGCGCCCGCTACGAGAAGGCCCTCGGCAACCTCAAGTGCGGCACCATCGCGACCTGAGCGGATCGCGGACACCAATGAGATATCCGAGCCCGGGACGCGGTCGGGCTCGCAACCGGCACGGCGCGCGCTACTTGCGATACTCGCCCTCGCTGGGTGCATCCATCAGCACGCGGCCGGGGATGGCACCCTTGCCGCCGCTGCCGTCATCCCAGCCATCGCCGCAGAAATCGAACGCCTCGGCGCGATCGACCCAGCCGGCCAGCCGGCTCAGCCGTTCGTCGACCACCACCGCCTCGCCATGCGGCGTTTCGACCAGGAAATGGTCTAGCGCATAACTGTACGAGCCATAGCGATAGCCGAGCGCGGCGACGAAACGGCCGACATAAAGGTCGTTCTCCGCCTTGCGCAGGCGCAGCTGCTTGAGCATCGACGCTTCCATATCGGTGAGCTCGGTCGCCGCCACGGCGCGCTGCCGATCGATTTCGACCACGGCGCAGATCGCCTTGAACGTGGCTGGCAGGGTCAGCAGGTCCGCCCCGATATCGTCGGCAATGGTGTTGTAGCGCACCCGCGAGGAGGCATAGCGCTCGTTGGAAAGCCAGCGGTAATAGAGATCGAACTTGTCCGGCCGTGAGCTGAACACGCCGGCAACGAAGATCACCTGCTCGTAGTCGAAGGCCCAGTCCCTCGCATGCCGCGCGATGAGGAACCGGTACACCCGGTCGTGCATCTCGCGTTCCTCGTCGGTGATGTTGAAGTCCGACACCGGCTGGTTGCCGAGCCGACGCATCAGCCGGTCCGTCTCGGGGATGATCTTGTCGTTGAGCACGCCCGGTTTCACCCGGCCGAAATCGCCAAGCTCATGCGCGCCCGCTGGCGCACAAAGCAGCAGCGCCAGCCCCAGCGCACGAACCAGGCGCAGCTCAGCCACGGCGGCGCTTGCCGCCCGAGGCCGTTCCGACCGGCTTGTCCGGCAGCGGCGAGGAGCCCCCGCCCCGCTCGTAGCGAACTCCGGTGAACAACAGGACCTCACCCGAGCCCGCCGATTGGGAGCGCGTTCTCGTGCGTCCACGCTTTGGTAGTTGAACCAACTTTCCCAACCTTGCCTCCGGGCGGGCGGGCGATGCTTGCCGGGGACCCATTCCATCGGCAAATCGGGAGCGACGCAGAGACCCGATGAAAGCCATTAAGAGTTCGTCAAGGTTAACAGTTCGCTAACGATTTCCCTGAAATAGTCAGCCGTGTGGTTGAGGCCCGAATCCTGGGGCCTTTCAGGGCAAATTATGATCGGTTTCCAGCCTTACGAGACGTTCCAGCTCCTCATCGAGACGGGCGGCGTCGATCGGACGAACACGCTGCTGTGCGCGGCATGCGATGCATTTGCACGCCGCGGGCGACCAACCAGTGCCGAAATGGAACAGTTTGCGGCGCTCGCCCAGCGCCTGTTCCCGGCTGCCGCGCCTGCCGCACGCGCCAAGGCTGCGGCCACGCTCGGCCGCTCGGAGGACCTGTCGCCCGAACTCGAGCAACTGGTGGTGCGCCACCTGGGCGACGACCTGCCGGATTTCCTGGTCTCGGCGCCCAAGCTGTCCGAGGGCACCATGCTCAAGGTGATCTCGGCCAATGACGTGGCGCTAGGCGCGGCGCTGGCCCGCCGCGCGGACCTCTCCAATAACGTGCTCGGCCGGCTGTTCCAGATGAACAGCCGCAAGGTCTATCGCGCCATCGCCACCAATACGGCGATCGTGCCGCGTGGGCCCTATCTCAGCGCCCTCGCCCGCTCCGCGCAGATGGATCACCAGGTCGCCTGGTCGCTGGCGGCACGCGAGGATTTCGACGCCGCGTTGCTGGCGCCGGCGTTCTTCGACCTGGGCGAGAACGACCGGGTGAAGGTGATCAATGCCTTCGCCCAGCGCGAGACCCCGGTCGCGCCGATCAGGCGCACGCTCGAACAGCTGTCGGTCGCCACCGGGGAACTCACCCGGGCGCTGATGAAGCTGTTCTCGGAGAACCGGCGGCCGGAAGTCACCAAGCTGCTGCATCAGATCACCGGGCTCGACGAAGTGCGCTGCGGGCAGATCGCGCATGATACCTCGGGCGCCGCACTGTTCGTGGTGCTGCGCGCCTTCGGCTGCAACGCCACCGACGGGCTCAAGGTGCTGATCCACGCCACCTCGCATGACGAGGATCGCTCCAAGGCGCTGGCGCAGTTCTCCAAGCTGTTCGAGACGGTCAGCGTCGACGCTACGGCGTTCCTGATGAGCGCCTGGCGCGGCGAAGTGAACCTGCTCGACCTGACCAAGCCGGAGTACAAGCCGTTCGAGATCGAGCGGCGCCGCATTCCGCCGCCGCAGACCCGCGAGCGCAACCCGGTGGTCGACCAGGCGATCGAGGCGCTGGCCCGGATCGGCGCGCGGGCCTCGTAGCAGCCGGCCGGAGGTCGGCCCCTACTTGGCCACCTCCAGCCCCAGCTCGCCGCTGCGCAGTTCCAGCGACACCACCCAGAGATCGGGGTCGAAGTCCTGTTCGCGGGCGATCCGGTCGCGCACCTTGTCGGGCTCGACATGGTCGAAGCGCAGCTGGAACACCCGGTCCTCGTCGTTATCGCCGAGGCTGGCAGCCGGCGCAGGCGTATAGAGCGACACCTCGCCGTTGAGGTGATCCACCTCGACGAAGATCTGCCCGGCGATCGGGTCGCCACGGCGGGACACCACGCAGAGGTGGCCAATATCGTTATGACGGCGCACGAACGCCGAAACCCAGAGGTCGGTGCGGAACATGGGTCAGCTGTGCCGGAAAATCCGGCACAGCGCCAGACGCTGCAGCGATCTAGATCGAGGCGCCGTTGTCGACCAGCAGGTCGAGCAGTTCGGGCGAGATGCGGCCCGTCACCTTGTAGTTGAAATAGACTTCGAAGTTGCGGATCGCCTTGGCGGTCGCCTCGCCGGCCACGCCGTCCGCCGGGCCATGCAGGAAGCCGAGGCTCCCCAGCCCGCGCTGCACCTTGGCGACGATCACCGGATCGGTCACCGAGAACGGCGCCATCAGCTGTTCCGGCGTCGCCTCGGTGTCGAGGACGGCAATCGCCTCGCCCGGCTTGGGTGGCGCGGGCTCTTCGATCTTCAGCGGTACGCCGACCTGCGGCTTGTCCGGCAAGGATGCGAGTTCGGTCCGCGCCGCGGCGGCTTTGGGCGCCTGTGCAATCGTCTCGGGCACCAGCGCCACGGCCGGAGCCGCCTCGGCCGTGCTCAGGGCGCTCGACTGCGCGGCAAACTGCTGCTGCGCCACCGGCGTCTTGGGCAATGCCTTGGGCGGCGTGGTCATGGTCATCGACTGCACGCCGTCGACGATGGTGCTGATCGCGTCGCCGGCGGTTTCCGCCGCCATCTCGAGGGCGGCCTCGGGCGATTTCGGCACCGGCCGGCCGAGCAGGGTATTGCCGGTGGCGCGCTTGGTCGGCTCGATCGAGCCGGTCTGAATGTCGGCGACCAGCGGCTTGGGCTGCTCCATTGCGGCAAGCGATTGCGGTTTCACCCGGCCCGCCGTCGGCGGTTCGGCTTCGACCGGCGCAGATTGCGCCTGCGGCAACGTCACCTGGGCCGCAGGTTTCTGCACCTCCACCGGCGCGGCGACCGGGGCCGGCTGCGGCGCCGGGGTCGAGAGCGGCGCGGCGAGCACCATCTCGATGATTTCGCGGGTCAGCTCGCCGGTGGGCTTCAGCCCGCGCAGCTCCTCGAACTTTTTCAGCGCCCGTGCGGTCTGCGGCCCGTAATAGCCATCGACGGTGCCGGTGAAGAGCTGCAGGCGCTCGAGCTTGCGCTGCACCTCGAACACTTCCTTGTTGCCGATCGGCCCGCCCGAGGCCTCGACCGGGGCGGCAGCCGCCACCTGGCGCTGCACCTTGGCGGGCGCGCTCATCACGAAGCTCTTGGGGCGTGTCTTGGGAATCACCGGCTCGATGTCGGCCAGCCCCGCCGCTGATTCGATGGCGGGGGTGAACAATGGCGAGGGATGCTCCAGGCGCTGGCCGAACAGAGCGTTCGAGCCGGCCATGGCAGTGGTGACCACCAGGGCGGCGATCGCGGAATTGGTGAGGGGTGAGCGCATGTAGCGCGCAATGACCCAGAGCGCTGCACGGCCCGCCTGGGCCAATGCGACGCCGCCGACCTGCAAGGGCAGGTGCGCAAGAGTTGCTGCCGTCATAGGGCTCTTTTTCTTTCGTCGTGCCATGTGGTGGGCATTTGCTGCTGAACCGGGTCCCGGTGAAGGGGGGTAACGGCAGCAGTTTCCTCCACCTTGGTTTCCGGACCGTTTATCGGCAGCAGAACGGTCATCACCGTCCCCTCCCCCGGCGACGAGCTGGCATGCAGCGTTCCGTCGTGCAGTTCGACCAGTCCCTTGACGATCGACAGCCCGAGGCCCGTGCCCTCGTAGCGGCGCGCCAGCCCATCCTGGGCCTGGAAGAACGGCTCACCGATTCGGCTCACCGATTCCTCGCCCATGCCGATGCCGTGGTCGGCCACCGAGATGGCGAGGTGCCGGCCCTGGCGCTTCATGGCGAGCGTCACCACCGAGTGCTCGTTGGAGAACTTCACCGCGTTCGACAGCAGGTTGATCAGGATCTGGCGGCAGGCGCGCTCGTCGGCGATCAGCATCGGCAGGCTGCGCGGAATATCGGTCATCAGGCGCACGGATTTGTCCCGCGCCATGGCGTCGACCATCTTCAGGCACGGCTCGACCAGCGATTCGGGGGCGATCGGCTCGGTGGTCAGCTCGAACTTGCCGGCCTCCAGCCGACTCATGTCGAGCAGCATCTTCACCACGTCGATCAGGTGATGGCCGCTCTGCTGAATCAGCGTCGCGTATTCCTTGTGCTGCGGGCTGAGTTCGCCGACGACGCCCGAGGTCATCATCTCGGAGAAGCCGACAATGGCGTTGAGCGGGGTGCGCAGCTCGTGTCCGATGGTGGCGAGGAACCGCGATTTGGCGCTCGAGGCCTCCTCGGCAAGCTTCCGCGCCCGCTGCAGCTCATGCATGTAGTCGTGGCGCTCGGTAACGTCGCGCAGCAGCACGACGACCTCGTTGCGGGCGACGGGTGCGTCAGCTTCGACGACGGGCGAAAGCGAGGCCTCGACCCAGACATAGCGGGGCGCGGCCGCCGACGGGCCGGGTTCGTCACGCCGCATGCGGATCTCGACGCGGCGAGTCTGGCCATCCTGGTTGGCTTCGGCGAACGCGGTGAGGTAGGTCGGCCGATCCATGACGTGGATGCGCTCGACCAGCCCGTTGCCGCTGAGCTCGAACCGGCGGCAGCCGAACAGCTTTTCGGCCGAGCGCGAGGTGAACAGCACGGTGCCGTCGCTGGCGAAACGCATCACGGCGTCCTGCACATGCTCGATCAGGTGGCGATAGGCGTTGATCTGGGCCTTCTCGTAAACCTCGAACACGGTGTTCAGCCGGTTGGCCGAGTGCGCGACGATCGCCGCGGTGACGGCGAATACCAGGCCGCCGATCAGCGTGGTGGTGTAGTGGAAGGGCTGCGGCCAGGCGAAGATGCCGAAGCTCGCCAGCACCCCCAGGGCCACCACGGCGACGAGGATGGCCCAGGCGCGCTTCTTGACCGGGGTGCGGGTGAGCAGCGAGGCATGGACGGGGGCCAGCACGGCGATGGCGAGCCCGAAATCGGCAATCGCCGGGTCGGCGACGGTGAGCAACGCGCCGCAGAGCAGCGTCGCATAGACCTGACCGGCGGCGGCGCGCTCATACTGACCGCGCTGGCACCAGGCCATGGTGAGCACGCCCGCCGCGACGCCCGTCGTCGCAAGCACGAAGGGCAGCAGCATGGACTGGGTCAGGGCGTAGAGCGACGCCGGCATGCCGATGAGGCTGAGGATCAGGACGAGCTTGGCATTGGTGGCGATGGCATGTCGGCGCAAGGCTTCAGGACGCCCGCCGGCGCCCCGCACCGGCTCGGTGCGCCAAGCGCGACGCATCGCATCGCTCAACCATGTCCAAAGGCTACGCATTACTCTAACCAACCGCCCCGCCGCCCATTTTCTTGTTGCCGGAAGCTTCCACCCGAACGCCTAATGCGGGTTTAAGGGGAAGGGCCCGGCAGGCGGTTGCGCACGCGATCCAGGGCGTTGCGCAGGGGCTTTCTGGGGTTAGCGTAAACAGTTCGTTGCGCCGGTCGCGGGCTTCCGACGGGCCGGCGGTTGTCGCTTGACTGGGGCCCTGCCGGGGGATTCGCCATGCCCCGTCCCAGGGGGTGCGGAACCCTATCGGCGGCATTTGCCTACAATTTTATCGAAATCCCGAAACCGGACTTAAGCCGCCTCGCCTAGCCTCGTTCGCAACACATGGCAGGTGGACTGCCGGTACGGGAAGAGGCGGCTATGTTCTTGTTGAGGTCTGCATTCTGGCTGACGGTGATGTTCGTCATCATCGCGCCGAAGGACTTCGACCTGGGCAAGACCGCCAGCGATGCCTCGGCTCAGGCGCTCAAGGCCGGCCAGCAGGCGATCGTCTCTCAGGTTCTCGCCAGCGACTGCAGCACCCTCGAATGCGCCGGCGGCAAAGCCGCGCTGACGGTGCTCGCCGGCAGCAAGCTCCCGTCCGTCGACACACCCATGCAAATGACGTCGAACATCCCGGTCCCGCTCCCCCGACCGCGACCGGATCGGATGGGTTGAGCCAGGGGTTGCGTCACTTCCCCGACGCTACTCCAGCAGCGATCCCTGGCCGAGCCGCAGTGCGCTGCCCCGCACTGCGGCTCACTCTTTTCGGCCGATAGCGAGCAGTCCAGGCACGCGGTCACGCCCCAATGGCTACTCGCTATTCGCCACTCGCTCGCCTATTTATCCGGCATGACCCATCCCGCTGCCTTCACCGAGATTGCCGAAAACCTGTCCTTCCTCGACGACTGGGAGGACCGCTATCGCTACATCATCGAGCTGGGCCAAGCCCTGCCGCCGCTCGCCGAAAGCGAGAAGAACGCCGAGAACAAGGTGCATGGCTGCGTATCGCAGGTCTGGCTGGTCTCCAACCATAACGGCGCGCAACTCGAGTATCGCGGCGAATCCGATGCGATGATCGTGCGCGGCCTCGTCGCCGTGCTGATCGCGCTCTATTCCGGCCGCCCCGCCGGCGAGATCGCCCAGACCGATGCGATCGCCATCTTCGACGAACTGGGGTTGCGCGAGCACCTGACCACACAGCGCTCCAACGGCCTCGTCGCCATGGTCAACCGCATCCGCAGCGAAGCGAAGTCGCTGGCGGCCTGAGGACGTAAGCCTGAACCCCACGAGGCTCATCGAGGAGGCGGCAGTGCTCACGGCGACCTGGACGTCCTTCAGCCCGTCCACGCATGGCAGCTGGATCGTCGCCCATCGCGGCGCCTCGGCGAGGCACCGCGAGAGCTCGGCGGAAGCGTTTGAGGACGCCATCGCTGACGGCGCAAACGCAGTCGAGACCGACGTCCGGCGGTCGCAGGACGGGGTGTTCGTCTGCCATCATGATGAAACGCTGAAACGCTCCGCCGGGCTCGACACGGCGCTGTCGGCACTGCCGTTCGATGAGCTGCAGCGGGTGGCGCCCGACTACGCGGTGCGGCTCGAGGACGTGCTCGAGCGGGTGCGGGGACGCTGCAACATCCTGCTCGACCTCAAGCTCACCGATGCGGCGGATATCTGCTCGCTGGTGGGCCTGCTGGCCTCACACAGGGCCGACGACAGCATCGCCATCGGCGTGCGGTCGCTGGAGATCCAGGCCCAGATCCGCCAGCTGAATCCGGACCTCGTGCAGCTCGCGTTGCTCGGGACTACGGAGCAGGTACCGCAGTTCGTCACCGCCGGGGGCGCGTGGTTGCGGCTATGGGAACGTGACGCCACCGAAGCGCAGATCGAAGCGACCAGAGCCCTCGGCGTGCCGGTGCTGGTCATGGTCGGCGGTCCCGGCACGGATCGCGCCATCGGAGATATCGGCACGACGCAGGCGGGGGCGTTGCTCGAGCGGGGCGTCGCGGGACTGATGCTCAATGATCCGCGCGTCGCCCGGCTGGCTCCCTGAACCGGGCAGCCGCTAACGCACCTTGAGCAGCAGCGCGTAGAGCAGCGCCGAGACGATCAGGTGCGCGATGACGAACCGCACCAGCACCTGCGAACCGGTCCAACCGACTTCCTTGCGGAAATGATCGTGCAGCGGGAAGCGCACCCGCCCGAGCACCAGCACGTTGAAGAAGCGCTTCAACGCCAGCTTGGCGATACCGGTGGCGCCATTGGCGAGAATGACCAGGCCGACGACCACGATGAGCAGGACGTTGTGGCTGGCACAGACCAGCATGCCGATCAGCAACCCCAATGGCCGCGATCCGGCATCGCCCATCAGCACGCTGCTGGGCGGGGCGTTGTGCCAGAGATAGCCGGCCACCGCGCCAACCATGATGATGGCGAGGCTCGCCCATAGCCCGGTTCGCGGATCGAAGGGAATCAGCAGGTAGCCCGCCGTCGCCTTGTCGCCGACGACGCCATAGAGCAGGAAGGCAAGGAACACGAGCGAGACCACGCTCAGGCTGCCCGACAGCCCGTCCACCCCGTCGCTGCAATTGGTGGCATTGATCGAGATCCAGATCACCGCGGTGAAGATCAGGAATACCGCGAGGCTCGGCAGTTCGAACGACCCGCTGATCAGCGGCAGCCAGAGGGCGATCGTGCCTTCGCCGCTCACCAGCAGCCACGCCGACAGTCCGGCGACCAGGAAGTCGAAGAACGCCAGCTGGTATTCCGACAGGCCGCCGGTCGCGTCGTCGACGAGGCCGATGCCCGAGGCGAGCAGCATGACGCCGACGAACAGCAGCACATCGAGCCGCCACGGCAGGAACAGGAAAACCGCCAGCGCGAACACCGCAACGAAGAACAAGCCGGCGCCCATCGGCTTGCCGACGCTCTTGTCGGCATCCACGGCGAAGGCTCGGCCGCGATCGCGCGGCAGCCACCGTGCGACGCGGGGAATGCCGAGCACGGTGACGAAGAACGCGGCGCACGACCCCAGCGCCATCAGCAGCATGTCGGAACGCAGCAGGCGGAACGCGCCGATGGTCGGCGACAACAGGTCTGAGATCCAGGGGAACAAATCACCACTCCAGGACGGCGGCAGGAGACTGCACGACGACTCACCGCACGGCAACGGACAGTTCATGCCGCCGCGCGCCGCGGCGCTCCGCAGGGCCGCCGCCACCGGCCCCGCTGATTGACGGAGCAGCGCGTGGCCGGTCCAATGTCACATGGATTCGACCCAGACGGAGATCGTCATCCGGCGCCCATGGACAGAGGGAGAAACGCTCTTCCTCCAGGGCCCGGGCGGCGTAGGCAAATCGACGCTCGGGCGCGAGTTGGCGCAGCGGCTCGGCTGGCCGCTGATCGACCTCGACCTTGAGTTCTGCGAGCAGCTCCAGTCCATCGGCCGGTTCATCGCCGACCATGGCTACCCGCGCTATCGGGCCGAGAACCTGGCATTGGCCGGCAGGCTGGTCGCTTCCCTGCCGGGGCCGAGCGTCTTCGTCACCTCCTCGGGTTTCCTCGCCGCTGAGCCGCACTCGGCAGATCATCAGTCGGCCCGCCGGATCGTTGCCGGCGGCTACGGCGTCACGCTGCTGCCATCGCTGGATATCGACGTCGCGACGGCGATCGTCGTGACGCGCCAGCTCCGCCGCGGCTTCGGGCTCGAACAGGCATCGGAAGAGCGCAAGTTTCGCCAGCGTTTTCATATCTATCACCAGGCCGGCGCGATGCTGGTGGTCTCGACCGACGCGGCCGCAGCGATTGCCGAGGAGCTGCTGGACCGGCTCAGGAGATGACACCCGGCAGGCCCCGCGACTTGTCACCGCCCCCCACCAGGCCTAAGAGAACGCGCGTACGGCCCTCGATGGACGGCCGGCGCGCATGGATAACGAGCTTCTGACGCAGGAAATGGCGCCAATACCAGCACACACGGACGCCGCAACGATCTCCTGATTGTTGCGGCCATCTGCCCCAAGCAAATTGCTGAGAGTCCGGCAGGTCGCCGCTGAATGTGAACACATTCCTGCGGACGAACAGTTGTGTCCTTTTCCCGTGATTTCTCGCCTGGCCCTGCCTCCCCCACCAACAAATACGATCGTATCCGGCGGTATCTCCGCCAAGAGGGTGCGCCAGATTTCCGATACCGGCAGGTGGTCCAAGCCATCTTCCGCGACCGCATCGGCCGGTTCTCGCAGATGGCAGCCCTCCCCAGAGGCCTGCGCGAGGACCTCGCGAGCCGGTTCTCCGACGATGTCTCCGGCCTCAGCCGCGTCGCCTCGCGCCATTCGGAGCAAGCGGAGAAAGTTCTCTACGGGCTGCCGGACGGCAAGCGGGTGGAAGCCGTCGCGCTGAACTTCCAGGCCGGTTGGGAGTCGTTCTGCATCTCGTCACAATCGGGCTGTGGCTTCGGCTGCAGCTTCTGCGCCACAGGACGGCTCGGCCTGTTGCGAAACATGAGCGCCGACGAGATCACCGATCAACTGCTCGATTTCCACCTCCATGGCCGAACCATCGACAGCGTCTCGTTCATGGGCATGGGAGAGGCGCTGTCGAACCTCCACACCTTCGAGGCCATCAGGCTGATGATGCGGCCGGATCTTTTTGCCCTCAGCCCGCGCCGGATCACCGTCTCCACCATCGGCATCGTGCCGCAGATGGAGCGGCTGGCCCGCGAACTCCCGCAGGTCAACCTGACGCTGTCGCTGCACTCGCCGTTCGATGAGCAGCGGACCGCGATGATGCCGATCAACCGCAAGTACCCGATTGCCGAACTGATGCAGGCGCTCGACCACCATGTCCGCACCACGGGCCGCAAGGCCTATGTCGCCTATGTGCTGACCGGCGGCGTCAACGACACCGACGAGCATGCCAGGGCACTGGCCCACCTGATGAAAGCACGGTTCCGGCAGGGTCGGCTGCTGCACGTTTCGCTGATCCGGTTCAACGAGGTGGCCGCGGCTCCCGCGGCTTTCGCACGCATCGACACGTCGGGCGCCCGCCGATTTGCCGACCTGTTGAGGCAGCACGGGGTCAGGGCCACGATCCGCGCCTCGTTCGGCAACGATATCGATGCGGCCTGTGGCCAGCTATTCGCCAACTACCAGCCGGGGACGAGTGGCCGGCCGCCGTGAGACCGAACGGCGGCTGCACAAAACAGTGTGGCCGCCCCCTTCGGAGCGGCCACGCAGAACGATCGACGAGCAGCCTGAGGCGATCAGGCGGCCTTGCGGCCCAGGCCATTATCCTTGGCGAGACGCGAACGGGTCGCCGAATAGTTCGGCGCAACCATCGGGTAGTCGGCCGGCAGGCCCCACTTCTCGCGGTACTCTTCCGGCGAGAGATTGTAGTGGGTGCGCAGGTGCCGCTTCAGCGACTTGAACTTCTTGCCGTCCTCCAGGCAGATGATGAAGTCCGGGGCAACGGACTTGCGAACCGGGACGGCAGGCTTCAGTTCCTCGGCCGGTTCGGCCGCGGCAGGAGACTGCAGGTTGCGGAGGGCAGTGTGCACGTCTGCAATCAGCTTGGGCAGGTCGGTAACGCTGAGAGCATTGTGACTAACATAAGCGGAGACAATGTCGGCGCTCAGATCGATGAGATCGTTGTCAGCCGCGGCATTGCCGCTGATGATATCGGTCATTTCGGGTCCTTTTCTGCGGTATGTCAGGGCGAAGAGGTGGCAGCCTTGCCCTGGACTGGTTCAATAGAACCGCTGCACTGCGAATGCAATAGCAACTGTCGTCTATGTGTATAACCTTTGATTTGCGGCAATAATGTGCAGTTGCCAAAGTGTTTCACTTCAAATCGTCGACAGTCGTCGTGGCTGTTGGAGCCTCGCCGCAGCGATATGCCGCACGCGCCAGCAAGTGCGCGGCAACTGGTGTGGAAAGCAGCAGAAACACAATACCCAGCAAAGCCCGCAGCACCACGGCGCCGTCGAACGACACCACTGCGACCGCAAGCAGGATCAGGCCGGCGCCAATGGCGCCGGCTTTCGACGCTGCGTGCAGCCGGGTGTAGAGATCGGGCAACCGCAATACTCCGATCGCCGCGATCAGGCTGAACAACGCACCGGCCAGCACCAGCAACGCGCCAAGGTATCGAGCAAGCTCGGCGATCATCGTTCGCTCTCCCGGCTGCGCCGCGCCGCCCGACTCATCAGGTAGCGCGCCAGGGCTACGGTCGCGAGGAAGCTGACCAGCGCCAGCGCGATGGCAATGTCGATGTAGAGAGTGAACCCGGTCAGCACGGCCACCCCGCCGATGAAGCCCACGGCCAAGACGCCGATCATGTCGAGGGCCAGGATACGGTCGCCGAGGTTGGGGCCGCGGATCAATCGAATCACCGCCAGCACCATGCCGATCAGCAGCAGCCCGAGTGCGGCCTGGCCCGCCAGTTGCAATGCCGCTGCGCCACTCAATTGCAGGCCCCCCTCACCTTGGCCTCGAAGCCCTGAGCAATCTCGGCGATGAACGCCTCCCGGTCGGTGACGTGAATGGCATGGATATAGAGGAAGCGCCGGTCCTCGGAGACGTCGACGCTCAGCGTACCGGGCGTCAGGGTGATCAGGTTGGCCAGGAGCGTGATCTCGGCGTCACGCGTCACGCTCAGCGGGAAGGCGATGATGGCCGGCCGGATATGCGCGTTGAGGTCGGGGCGCAGCACCAGCCGGGCGACGCGCAGCGCGCTCACCACCAGCTCGATGATGAACAGCCACGCCAATGCGGCAATGCGCAGAGCGCGCGGCAGAACGTGCGGACGCGAGACGTATTGGCGGACCACGAACAGGCAGGCGACGCTGACCAGCGCCCCGAGCAGCAGGTTGGGCAGCGTGAAGCTGCCGGTGACCGCCGCCCAGCCCAGCGCCAGCACGATGGTGAGAAGGACCAGGCTCATGGCGCTGCTCCCGCAAGGCCGGTGGCGACGACATAGTTGGCCGGCTGCAGCAGTCCGGCGGCCGCGTCCCGGCCGAAGCCGAGCAGCGGCTCCGGCCACAGCCCGAGTGCGAGCACCACGAAGGTCAGGACGCCGGCCGTACCAAGCCCAAGCCGGCGCACCCGCGGCGCCAGTGGTTTGAGGTCCGGGTTCGGCGCTTCCGTTACCGCCCCTTCATGCCCGGCGCGCCAGAAGATGTGCGCCCACAACCGGCTCACCGCGATCAGCGTCAGCAGGGCGTTGCCGAGTACGGCGATCCACAACGCCAGTGCCCAGCCGTCGCCGCCAAAGCCCCATGCCTCGATGCCGCCCTGCACCAGCAACAGCTTGGGCCAGAAACCGAGGAATGGCGGGACGCCGGCCACGGCCAGCATCAGCACGAAGAACAGCAGCGACGGGAGCGAAGCGGCCGCATAGATGCCGCCCATCCGCCGCGTATCGGTCTCGCCGGTCATCGTCTCAAGCAGCCCGGCAACGAGGTAGAGCCCGGTGATCGTCAGCATGGCATGCAGCACATAAGTGGCCGAACCGGCCAGCCCCGCCGCGTTGCCGAGGGCCGCCCCGGCAATGGTGGCGCCGATGCCGCCGATGACCAGGAAGCCGAGGGCCCGCCTGAGATTGGTTTCGGCAATCGCGCCCAGCGGGCCGAGAAGCAGCGTGCCGATCGCCACCAGCGCCAGCACCGGCTCGAGGATTTCCCGGCTCGCCGGCAGCAGCATCACCAGCGCCCGCAGCAGCGCATAGACACCCACCTTGGTCAGCAGCCCCGCCATCAGCGCCGAGATCGCCGGCGGCGGCGCGTGATAGCTGGCGGGCAGCCAGGCGTTCACCGGAAACGCCGCAGCCTTCATGCCGAAAGCGAGGAGCAGCAGCGCCGCGATCGAGGCCAGCACGGCGGGGTTGCCGGCGCCCGCGCGGCCGACGATGTCGGCCATGTTGAGCGTCCCCAGGGTGCCGTAGAGCAACCCCAGCGCCGCAAGGAAGAACGTCGTCGCGAGGAAGTTGAGGAAGCCGTATTTCACCGTGCCGTCGAGCTGGATGTTGCGCCCGCCCAGCACCATCAGCCCGAAGCTCGAGATCAGCATCACCTCGAACCAGACATAGAGGTTGAACAGATCGCCGGTGAGGAACGAGCCGCTCACCCCGGCGAGCAGCAAGAGGACCAGCGGATAGACGCCGTCGCGACGCGCCCGGTCGGGCATATCCATCCTCAGATAAACCAGCAGCAGCAGCGTCACCCCGGCTGCCGCCAGCGCGAAGACCGCCCCGGTAAGGTCGGCGACGAAGCTGATGCCGAAGGGCGGCAGCCAGCGCCCCATGGTCATCGCCACCGGTCCGGCTTCGCTGACCCTGAGCGCCAGCGCGATGTCGGAGACGACAATCACCGCCACGACGCCGAGCGCCAGCCAGAACTGGGCCTCGCGCGCTTCGCGCAACATCAGAAGCACAGCGCCGCCCAGCAGGGCCAGCACCACCGGCAGAATCACCAGCCAGTCGGTCGGGTGCGTCGCGAAATCCTGCATGGCGCCGCTCATCAGTAACTCATCGGCGGCTTGGGGCCGCCGCGCGGCTCGGTGATGCGCATGCGATCGGTATCGTCGGCCTCGAGCGACTGATAGGCGCGGTAGGCGAGCACCAGCAGGAAGGCGAACATGGCAAAGCCGATGACGATGGCGGTGAGGATCAGCGCCTGCGGCAACGGGTTCGCCGCGCCTTCCAGCGGCGCCTTGGCGCCATCGAGCGCGATCGGCGGCACGATCCGCCCCAGCCGCCCGGCGACGAGGATCAGGAGGTTCACCGCATTGCCCAGCAGCACCATGCCGAGCAGCATGCGGATCAGCGCGCGCGACAGCAGCAGATAGATGGCGGCAGTGAAGAACACCCCGGAGAGCGCGGCGATGACATGGTCCATCAGGCGCCCCCCTCATCGTCCTCGAGCGCCAGCGCAACGGCCGAGATGGTGCCGAAGACCACGAAGTAGACCCCGATGTCGAACACCATCGGGGTGGAAATGGCGACCTCCACCCCGTCGAACTCGAAGCTGCTCCACAGTCCGGTGAGGAACGGCACGTCGAACAGGATCGACAATACGCCCGCCAGCCCGGCCAGAGCGACGCCGAACCCGGCATAGGCCAGCGGATGGGCCTTCAGCGCCGTGCGCGCGGCGGCGACGCCCATGGCCATGCCGTAGATGGTCAGCGCCGAGGCCGCGATCAGCCCGCCGATGAAGCCGCCGCCCGGCTCGTTGTGCCCGCGCAGCAGCACGAACACCGAAAACACCAGCATGACGGCAACCAGCAGCGGGGCGATGGTGCGAAAGATCAGCGAGTTCATGGCGCCGCCTTACGCGCCGCACGGCGCTTCGGTTGTGGTTGGGGCTCAGCCGGCACAACCTCGACGGGCCTCTGCCGCCGGGCGCCGCGGATCAGCGCCAGGATGGCGATGCCGGCGGTCATCACCACCGAGATCTCGCCCAGCGTGTCCAACCCGCGGAAGTCGACGAGGATGACGTTGACGATGTTGTGCCCATGCGCGATCGGCACGCTGTGGGCATTGAAGAAGGTGGACAGCCTGAGATCGAAGGGGCCCTCGATCACGGCCCAGAGCAGCGTGGTGACCGCCACCCCGCCAAGCAGCGCCACGCCGCCGTCCCGAGCCCAATCCTCGAGGGGGCGCGGGTCGGCGCTGTCGAGATCAAGCCGCGTCATCACCAGCGCCAGGATCACCACGCTGAGGATTTCGACCATGAATTGGGTGAAGCTCAGGTCCGGCGCGCCGAACACCAGATAGAGCAGCGCCACCGCCAATCCCTGCACCCCGAGCGCAAGGATGGCGAACAGGCGGCGGCGGGCATAGACGACGGTCCCCACCCCCAGCACGGCGAGCCCAACCAGCCCCCATTCGTAAAAGCGCAGGTCGAGGCTTTGTGGCCCACGCGGCAGCCCGTCCATCAGCCAGAGCGGTCCGATCGCAGCGACCACCAGCAGCACGAACACCACGAACAGATAGAGCTCCAACCGCCCGTGGTGCAGCAGCCGGGTCACGGCGCCGGCGAACCGCACGATGCCGAAATACACCCAGTCGAAGCCGGTATCGAAGGTCCAGCCGATGGTCGTGGCGAGGCGGCGCAACAGCGATCGCGCCAGGTCGAGCCTGAGGAACAGCCCGATCGCCAGCACCCAGGTGGCAACCGACAGCCAGAAGGCCGGCCCGAACAGATCGACGGCGAACTTCAGGTGCGTATCCACCGCGACGCCGAGAATCGCTGACGTCGCCGGCGCCACCGCCAGCTCGCCGACGAGCGCCGGGATGAAGCCGAGAAAGATGCCGAGCAGACCCAGCACAACCGGCCCGGCGAGCATTGCGACGGGAGCTTCGTGCGGTTCGATCGGCGTGGTCAGCAACTGGCCCATGAACGGCTTGATCAGCAGCGCCAGCCCGATGGCGCCCAGCAGGCCGTTGCCGAGCACCAGCGCCGCGAGCGCCAGCAGCGACTCGAGCTGTCCGAGCGCCAGCGCCGCATACATTTCTTCCTTGGCGAAAAACCCGATCAGCGGCGGCAACCCGAACATCGCGGCCGACGCCATGATGGTGCCGATGAAGCTCACTGTCATCGGATCGCGCAGCCCGCCGAGCATGGTGATATCGCGCGTGCCGGTGCCGTGGTCGATTGCCCCCACCACCAGGAACAGCCCGGCCTTGTAAAGCGCGTGGGCGACGAAATAGAGCACCGCGGCGGTGACCGCCAGCTCGGTGCCGGCGCCCAGCAACAGCATCAGCAGCCCGAGCGAGGCCAGCGTCGTCTGCGCCAGCATCTGCTTGAGGTCGGTCTGGAGCAATGCGGCGATCGCGCCCCAGAGCAGGGTCGCGCCGCCGAACGCCATCAATGTCAGGTTCCATATCGCCTCGCCGCCCAGATGCGGGGTCATCCGTGCCACCAGGTACACGCCCCCCTGCACCATGGTGGCGGAGTGAAGGTAAGCCGAGACCGGGGTCGGCGCCTCCATGGCGTTGGGCAGCCAGAAATGGAACGGCAGTTGCGCCGATTTGGTGAAAGCGGCCAGCAGCACCAACCCGACCAGCAGCGGATAGGCGGCGTTGCCCTTGAGGTCGCCGGCGGCGCTCAGCGCCCAGCCACCGGTGATGGCGTAGATCGCCACTCCTGCCGCCAACAGCGCCAGCCCCCCAAGGCCGGTCACCACCAGGGCCTGGATCGCGGCGCGACGCGCCGCCTGCCGCGTATGGTCGAAACCGATCAGGAGGAAGGAGGCGACCGAGGTCAGCTCCCAGAACAGGTAGAGCGCCACCAGGTTGTCGGCGAGCACCAGCCCCTGCATCGCCCCCATGAAGGCCAGGAGGAAACCGAGAAATCGCCCCTGCCGGTGCCCTTTGAGGTAGGCGCCGGAGTAGAGCAACACGAACGCGCCGACGCCGGCGATGGTCAGCGCGAAGACGAGGCTCAGCCCATCAATCAGGAAGCTGAGTTCCAGCCCCCAGGACGGCGCCCATGGCCAAGCCACGCGGACGACTTCGCCGGTGCTGGTCCGCTCGAGCAACGGCCACAGCGCGATGAAGGCCGCGACCGGCACCAGCGCGACCACCCATCCGCTGAGGTCACCGACCAGCCGATGGATCAGCGGCGCCAGCGCCGCCGCCAGGAATGGCAGCAGCACGGCAAGTGCGATCGCAATGTCCGGAGTGACCTCCACTCGGGTCCGCCCCCCTGTGGGATTCGCTTCCCGGTCACCTTAGCCCGCCAGCCCGCCCCGGCAAGGCAAACCGGTCGGCGCGACAATGTGCACCACAGCTTTGTGAGCACGGGACGATTTGCGATCGGTCGGCGCAATCGCCATATGCAGCGCATAACGGAGATTCCCCGATGAGCGAGACCTTCAAGGTTCAGAAGTCCGACGAGGAGTGGCGCGCCACGCTCAGCCCCGAGCTTTATCGCATCGCGCGCGAGCACGGCACCGAGCGACCCTGGTCCCATATCTACAACACCGAAAAGCGCGACGGCGTCTATCACTGCGCCTCGTGTGGCGCCGAGCTGTTCACCGCCGACACCAAATACGAATCCGGCTCCGGCTGGCCGAGCTTCTTTTCGGCCATCGAGGGCTCGGTGGCCCAGACCGTCGACCGCTCGCACGGCATGGTGCGCGTCGAAGCTCACTGCGCCAATTGCGGCGCCCATCTCGGCCATATCTTCCCGGATGGCCCCAACCCGACGGGCGAGCGCTTCTGCATGAACGGCACCAGCCTGCAGTTCGAGCCGAAGGCCTAGGACCACCACTGGACGCTATTGTCGCTCCAACCACCGGCGTCATTCCCGCGGAGGCGGGAACCCAGTGGGATGTTTCACCCTCCACCGGCGTTGCGGCATCGCACAAATTTCCCGCCCCCGCGGGAATGACGCCGGTGGTCAGTCGGAGCTCAGGTGAACAGCGTCGGATACAGGTCCACCCAGGCCGGGTTCTTTTCCTCGATCAGCCTGATCTTCCAAGCCCGATTCCACTTCTTCAGCTGCTTCTCCCGCAAGATTGCATACTCGGCGTCACCTTGCTGCTCGAACCACACCAACCGATGCAACCCGTACTTGCTGGTGAAACCCGGCACCAGGTTTTCGCGATGGATGTAGGTCCGTCCAACGAGATCGCTGGTCACTCCGATGTAGATCGTCCCACCCATTTTGTTGGCGAGCATGTAGACGTAGAAATCCTTCTCGCTGTCCATTCGCTACCTCAATCCGCCCCGTTCACCGGCGTCATTCCCGCGAAGGCGGAAACCCAGTCCGATCTTTCAACCTCCACTGGCGCTGCAGCATCCCACTAGGTTCCCGCCTTCGCGGGAATGACGTCGTAGGGTAATACCACCCTCCGAGTTTTCATCGAGATCCTCCCATGCCCACCCCACCCGTCGCCGAACGCCGCCAGCATGCCAGCACTCATCACGGCATCACCCGGCAGGATCCCTATCACTGGCTGCGGGCCGATAACTGGCAGGAGGTGATGCAGGATCCCTCTACCCTGCCGGCCGACATCCGCAGCTATATCGAGGCGGAGAACGCCTATTTCGCCGAGGCCTTCGAGACGGCGCACGAGACGCTCGTCGACAAGATCTATCGCGAGATCCGCGGCCGCATCAAAGAGGACGAGAGCGGCATCCCGTCGGCCGATGGCCCATGGGCCTACAACTCGCGCATGGAAGAGGGAAAGCAATACCCGATCCTCGTCCGCACGCCGCGCGACGGGGGCGACGAACAGGTGCTGCTCGATTGCAATGTCGAAGCCGGCGAGGACTATTTCGGCTTTGGCGGCGGCGATCACGATCCGTCACACCGGCTGCTCGCCTGGAGCGCCGACCGGCAGGGTTCGGAATTCTACACCCTCAACATCCGCGACCTCGCCACGGGCGAAGATACCGGCGAGATCATCGAGGACGTCGCCGGCGGCGGTGTGTGGTCGGCCGACTCAAGCGCCATCTACTACTCGGAGTATGACGACAATCATCGTCCCTTCCGGGTCCGCCGCCACGTGCTCGGCACGCCGCAGGCCGATGACGAGATCGTCTACGAGGAGAAGGACCCCGGCTTCTTCGTCGGCGTCGACGAGACCCTCAGCCGCAATTACATCGTCATCGATGCGCATGATCACCAGACCTCCGAATTCTGGCTGATCGACACCCGCACCGGCGGCGCCCCCAAGCTCGTCTCGCCGCGCCTCGTCGACCGTGAGTACGACGTCGAAGACCGCGACGGGGTGTTCTACATTCTCACCAATGCCGACGGCGCCGAGGACTTCAAGATCGTCACCGTCGCCGCTGACAATCCGGCAGCCGACAACTGGATCGACCTGGTCCCGCACCGCCCCGGCGTGCTGATCCTCGACATCATCTTGCTCAGTCAGCACCTCATCCGGCTCGAGCGCTCCGAGGGGCTGCCGCGCATCGTGGTCCGCAACCTCGACGATGGCGAAGAGTGGACGGTCAAGTTCGACGAGGAGGCCTATGCGCTGGGCATGTCGGCCGGTTTCGAGTTCGACACCACGACCATCCGCTTCACCTATTCGTCGCCGACCACCCCGTCGCGCACCTATGACCTTGACCTCGTGACGCGCGAACGTACCCTGCTGAAGGAGCAGGTGGTCCCTTCCGGCCACAACCCGGATGACTATGAGACCAGGCGCATCTTCGCCACTGCGCGAGATGGCGAGCGGGTGCCGGTGACCCTGCTCTATCGCAAGGGCCTCGAGCTCGATGGCAAGGCGCCTGCCCTGCTCTACGGCTATGGCGCCTATGGTCACGCGCTGACGGCCGGTTTCTCGGTGTCGAAGCTTTCGCTGGTCGATCGCGGCTTCGTCCACGCCACGGCACATATCCGCGGCGGCATGGACAAGGGCTACGCCTGGTACAAGAACGGCCGGCGCGAGCACAAAACCAACACCTTCACCGACTTCATCGCCGCCGCCGAAACGCTGATCGAGCTGGGCTATACCAGCAAGCAGCGGATCGTCGCCGAGGGTGGTTCGGCGGGCGGCCTGCTGATGGGCGCCGTCACCAACATGCGCCCCGACCTGTGGGCCGGCGTGATCGCGGAGGTGCCGTTCGTCGACGTGCTCAATACCATGCTCGACGAAACCCTGCCGCTCACCCCACCGGAATGGCCCGAATGGGGCAACCCGATCGCCGACAAGGCGGCCTACGACCGCATTGCCGGCTATGCCCCCTACGAGCAGGTGGCGGCCAGGGACTATCCGCCGATCTTTGCGCTGGCCGGCCTTACCGATCCGCGCGTCACCTACTGGGAGCCGGCCAAGTGGGTTGCCAAGCTCCGCGCCACCAAGACCGACGGCAACGCGCTCTATCTCAAGACCCATATGGGCGCCGGCCACGGCGGTGCTTCGGGCCGCTTCGACCAGCTCAAGGAGACCGGGCTGAGCTATGCCTTTGCGCTCAGTTGCGTCGGATTGGCATAATTCCACCCAAAGCGGGAATTGTTGAGCAATGCCAAAGGGCCTATATCGGAACCAGCCCAGCGGCCAACAATCATAGAGACTGTCCCCCAAGGAGGCATCCAGAATGGCATACGAACTTCCCCCCCTGCCCTACGCCTATGACGCGCTCGGCCCGTACATGAGCAAAGAGACGCTCGAGTTCCACCACGACAAGCACCACCAGGCGTATGTCACCAACGCCACCAAGCTGGCCGAGGGCAAGGGTCTCGACGTGCTCGCGCTCGAAGACCAGGTCAAGGAAGTGTTCGGCAAGGATCCGGGCCTCTTCAACAACCTGGGCCAGCACTACAACCACGTGCATTTCTGGAACTGGATGAAGCCCAATGGCGGTGGCGGGGCCGGGGAGGTTCCGGCGGCGCTGATCAAGGCGATCGATTCCGACCTCGGCGGTTTCGACAAGTTCCGTGCCGATTTCATCAATGCCGGCACCACGCAGTTCGGCTCGGGCTGGGCCTGGCTGTCGCTCAAGGATGGCAAGCTCCAGGTCACCAAGACCGCCAATGGCGAGTCGCCGCTGGTGCATGGCAACGCCAAGCCGCTGCTCGGCGTCGACGTGTGGGAACACTCCTATTACATCGACTACCGCAACGCGCGCCCGAAGTACCTCGAAGCCTGGTTCGACAACCTGGTGAACTGGGAACACGTCGAGTTCCTGTTCGAAGAAGCTCGCTGAGCCTCGCCAGCGAGCACCCGCCGCGCTTGATCGAAGCGCTGCAGAATGCGTTCAGGGCCCGCTTCGGCGGGCCCTTTTCTTTGAGACGACCGGCCGTCGACCGGCAAAAGGCGGAAAATCGCCTTATCCGCATTTCCTGCGGCTTTCGCCGGCCGCGACGCAATGGTAACGATTGATTAACCATTGGGAGCGCGAGACCTTGGCCGAACCAGTCCGCACCATAGCCGTCCTCGTCGCCAACCCGGCGTTAAGCTCCATTCTCAGCATGGTGCTGGCTTCCGTCCGCAGCTTTCGGGTGCGTCCGTTCGAATCCGAACTGGCGCTGGTCACCTATATGCGGCTGGCGCCGGTCGACGTGGTGGTCACCGATTTCGACAGCGCCGCAGCCCGCGCCGACCGGGTTGCGCGCGACCTGCGCGCCGACCAGAGCATCCCGCATCACGACTACCAGGTGATCGCGCTCGCCAGCGTGGTTTCGCCCGAGACCAAGGAACTCTGCATCGCCTCGGGCATCGACGAGGTCATCGTCAAGCCGATGTCGCCAAGGTACCTGCTGGAGCGCGTGCAATCGCGCCTCGCCCGCCGCGCTGCCAGCTTCGCCGGATATCGGTCGGTGCGCACCGCGTCGGCTCGGCGCCAGGACTTTTCGCAGTATGGCAACGTCATTCCGCTTTGGACGCGCGAACGCCCGCTGCCGACGCACTGAGCCCTGCAATCGATCGCCGGCAGGGCGTGACGACGCGCGCTGCACGCCGTCCTACGCCGTAACGTTCAGCGCCCAGGCCACCTTGTTCCACAGGTCGTCGACATTGTCGGTGAACACCACGACACGGTCGGCGTGGCTCACCGAGTGGCTGAGGATGTCGGTGGCCATGCCGCGCATGGCTTCGAACGCCCGGTGGTGATTGAGCAGGACGACCGGTTTGCCGCCGGCGCCGCCACCCGCCCGCACCCAGGTGCGATAGAGAGCAGCCGCCGAGGCGAGCGAACCGGGCAACCCGACGAAGCCCTGCGCCAGTTCGCCCACGCGCTTGACCCGCGCCTCCGGGTCATCGATCCGCTCCACCGGGACCTCGGCCAGTGCCGCCGGCGCCTGGAATGCCGCGTCGGCCACGATCAGCACCTCGCCTCCGGCGGCGCGGGCGCTGGTGATCAGCGGGATGTTGTCCAGGGTTTCGTCGGCAAGGCAGATGATCCGGGCGCCATGGCGGGCCAGCAGGGTTCCGGCCTGCGACATCAGCGAACTGCGCTCCGCATCGCCGGGCCCCTTGTCGGAGGCGAATACGGCCAGCGACGGATGGTTCTGCGCGACGTTACCGACCACGGGTGAGGCCGCCGAGAATGCCGCGCAACAGGGCCTTGCCGAGCCCGTTCGCCATGGTGCGGCTGAACGAGGTGATCGCCGCCTCGGTCGGGGTCTGCCGGGTCGAACGGCGCGGCTGAGCGGCACGATCGGCGCGTTCCTGCGCCGCCGCCGCCTTGGCGTCGGCCTGCGCCTGCTTGGCGTCGAGCTCGGCCTGCTTGGCCGCGGCCTCGCTCGCCTGGCGCTCCTGGGTCTTCTTGGTCAGGACCTCGAAGGCCGACTCGCGGTCGACCACCGTGTCGTAAACCCCAGCCACCGGCGAATTGGCGATCACCGCCCGGCGCTCCTCAGGCAGGAGCGGTCCGACCTGGCCAGAAGGCGGCCGGATCAGGGTCCGGCCGACGATCGAGGGCACGCCCTTGTCTTCGAGCACGGAAACCAGCGCCTCGCCGGTGCCGAGCTGGGTGATCACCTCGGCGGTGGAAAAGGCCGGGTTGGGGCGGAACGAGTCTGCCGCCATCCGTACCGCCTTCTGCTCCTTGGGAGTATAGGCCCTGAGCGCGTGCTGCACGCGGTTCGACAACTGGGCCAGCACCGCATCCGGAATATCGACCGGATTCTGGGTCACGAAATACACGCCGACGCCCTTGGAGCGTACCAGCTTGACCACCTGCTCCACCTTGTCGACCAGCGCCTTGGGCGCATCGTCGAACAGCAGGTGGGCTTCGTCGAAGAAGAACACCAGCTTGGGCTTGTCCGGATCGCCCACCTCCGGCAGCACTTCGAACAGTTCCGACATCAGCCACAACAGGAAGGTCGCGTAGAGCCGCGGGGCCCGCATCAGTTCGTCCGCGGCGAGGATCGAGACGTAGCCCTTGCCATCGGTGGTGGTGCGCATCAGGTCGCGGATATCGAGCGCCCGCTCGCCGAAGAACTGGTCGCCGCCCTGTTGCTCCAGCACCAGCAGCGAGCGCTGCACCGCGCCCACCGTGGCGGAGGCGACATTGCCGTACTGCACCGAGATGTCCTTGGCGTTGTTGGCGATTTCCACCAGCAGGGCGCGCAGGTCCTTGAGGTCGAGCAGCAGCAGGCCGTTATCGTCGGCATATTTGAAGGCGATGTTGAGCACGCCTTCCTGGGTATCGTTGAGATCGAGAATGCGGCTCAGCAGCAGCGGCCCCATTTCGGAGATGGTGGTGCGCACCGGGTGGCCCTGCCGCCCGAACAGATCCCAGAAGATGGTGGGGAACTTGTCCGCCGCGTAATCGGTGAAACCGATCTCCTGGGCGCGCTTCACCTGCCAGTCGAGCATCTTGCCCATATTGGCGATGCCCGAGAGGTCGCCCTTGATGTCGGCGGCGAACACCGGAACGCCGGCAGCCGAAAAGCCCTCGGCGATCGATTGCAGGGTCACGGTCTTGCCGGTGCCGGTGGCGCCGGTCACCAGCCCGTGCCGGTTGCCGTATTTCAGCGCCAGGTATTCCGGCCGGGTGCTTTGACCGAGATAGATCTTGTCGGGAAGGAGCATGACGCCTCACTGGATTCGATGGCCGGTTGCGGACTCTATACCGGCGGGGGCATGGGCTGCCAAATGAAAGCGGGCGATCGCCTCATGCCCCGATGGGTGCGGGTGCGGTTCGATTCAATCCCACATAGCTTGGGGAAGCAGCCGGAATCGGCAATTCCCAAACGCCCCCCTACGCCCTTACACTCGGCGCCATGCATCTGAGCCGCCGTCACATTCTCGTCGGACTTGCCGCCCTGCCGTTCGTCGGCGGGGTGCGGGCGCAATCGCTCGATTCGACAACGCTCAACCTGACGCCCGGCAGCCTCGACGATCAGAGCGGACCGATGCAGGAGGCGCTGCTGCGCGCAGCGGCGGAGGGCCGGCCGCTGTTCCTTCCCTCGGGCAGCTACTACGTGCAGAACCTGCAGGTGCCCAGCAATGTGGTGGTCACCGGGATACCCGGCGGCACCATCCTCGCGGCGGCCGGCGACGCGCCGGTGTTCCGCATCGCCGGCAGCGCGCATGTCAACCTTGCCGGCGTCACCTTCACCCGCGGCAATGGCGGGCCGTCCGGCGCCGATCGCGGCCTGGTCGAGATCGAGGCGAGCGATCACGTCACGCTGAGCAATTGCAGCTTCGTGGGCGGCGCCGCCAACGGCCTCGCCGTGCGCGATGCCGGCGCCGACATCGAGGATTGCGACTTTACCGGCCACGCCCTCGCCGCGATCTTCTCGGTCGATGGGCGCGGGCTCAACATCACCACCAATCGCGTCACCAAATGCGGCAATGGCGGCTTCCTGATCTGGGGCAGCAAGCCGCGGCACGACGGCTCGGTGATCTCAGGCAACACCATCACCGGAATTGGCGCCACCAATGGCGGCAACGGCCAGAACGGCAACGGCATCAACATCTTCCGCTGCAGCGATGTGATCGTCGCCAACAACCAGATTGCCGATTGCCGGTTCACCGCGGTGCGGCTCAACTCGACCGGCAACGTTGCGGTCACCGGCAATATCTGCCGCAACTCCGGCGAAGTGGCGATCTTTTCGGAGTTCGCCTTTTCGGGGTCGGTGATCTCCAACAACGTCGTCGACGGTGCTGCCGCCGGCATCTCGATCACCAACCTCGATTCCGGCGGGCGGCTCGCCGTGTGCTCGGGCAACATCGTGCGCAACATCCGCTCGCGCTCCGAGGTCAATCCGGACACGCGACCGTTCGGCATCTATGCCGAGGCGGAAACCAGTATCTCGGGCAACAGCATAGACAACGTCCCCGGCATCGGCATCCTGGCCGGCCGCGGCACGTTCCTGCGTGACGTGATCATCGCCGACAACGTGCTCTACGCCACCAGCACCGGTATCGGGGTCAGCGTAGTGCAGAACCCCTCGCCCGGTCCCGTCACCATCACCGGCAATATCGTCAACGCCCCGCTCGAGCATGCCATTGTCGGCATGGAATGGGACCAGGTGACCGTCGAGGACCTGGTGAAGGACGCGGCGAAGTACCCGCACATCACGCTCGCCGGCAACTCCGTGACCCGCTGACGGTCTTTCAGAGGCCGGTCGAAGCCTGGGCAATCACCGCCCACTGGCCGGATGACTGTTGCCTGAAACAGAGCCCGGAGGCGTAGGGGCGGTCGAAGTCGTCGCCACCGACCTTGCCGAAGCCGACGCCGCCGGTGGGCAGGTGGAAGGCTGTCCAGTCCACCGCGGTCTCGGCGTCGTAGTCGGTGGCATAGAGCAGCCCGGGAACCACTTTTCCGACGGGCTTGCCGTTCTCCATCGCATCGAACAGTTCGACCTCGCGCTTCACGCCGACGAAATTGTCGCCGCTGGTATCCAGCACCCTGGCGGCGCGCTTCACCTCGGCCGGGTCTACGCTGCCGAGCGCATAGGTGCAGATCGCGCCCTTGACCGCCGGGTCGGTGCCCCAGGACTGTCCGTCGGTCAGCGACTGGCTGATGAAATCCAGCTCCATCCGAGTGAGGAACGCGCCGATATCGACCTTGGGCGGCAGGTCCCAATCGCCACCGGTGTTGTTACCCAGCGCCGCCACCTGCGATCTGGCGCTCTCCCACGGTCCCTCCAGCTTGACGCCGCGCGCGATGGACAGATCGAGGGTACCGGAGACGATCGAGATCTTCGGCGCCAGCCACTTGCCGATGCCATCCACATCCTCGGCGGACACCGCCGCAAGCAGCTCGGTCGCCGCGGCGCGGAGATCGTCGGGCGCCTCCATCGTCCTCGCCGCGGCGAGCCTTGGCGGCACGTAGGCGGGGCCAGCCAGCGCGGTCCCGCAGAAGGCGATCGAGGCAAGGATGGTCACGACGGCGCGGCGCATGCGAATCTCCGAAACTGACTGCTGAGTTGGACGCCGGCGGACGACGGATCCTTGGGGCGTCACCGGGCGGTGCGCATTTCACCGACCTCGAAGCCACGCACGTTGCGCACCACCTGGCGGGCGAATTTTTCGAGCACCGCGCGTTGGCCGGCATCAGGATCGGCAAAGCGCAGCAGCAGGTTGGCGACCAGTGTCTGGCTGGCCAGCATATTGCCGTCGTCGATCTTCAGCGCGTAGCCCCAGCCCTTGTCACGGATCGCGCCGCACTGCACCCCCTCGGCTCCGCCCTTCTGCATGACGCGGCCGCCGAAGGCCTCCATCACCAGGGTGTCGAGGTGACCGGTCCCGGCCACCAGCAAGGGGTGCGCGGTTGCGGCATCGAAAATGCGCGTCGCGGCGCTGCCGATCTCGGCGGGCAGCCCTATGCCCGTCGCCATCCTCGCGAAACCACGCGCGAAAGCGGGGAGCGGCGCGGCCCAGGTGGGGATCGAGCAGCCGTCGGTGCCGCACCGATCCTCGCTCAGCGGTTCGCCGACCACCGTCTCGATGGCCTTGCGCACCGCGATCTGCACCGGGTGGCCGCGCGTCACGTAGTCATGGGTGTCGACACCCAGCGCCCGTGCCACGCTGAGCATGCCGGAATGCTTGCCCGAGCAGTTATTGTGCAGCTGGCTCGGTTCCTGCCCGTGGGCCCGCAGTGCTTCGCGTGCCTTGCCATTGCTGGGCTGATGCGCGCCGCATTCGAGATCGCCCGCGGCAAGCCCGATATGCTGGAGAAAATGCGTGACGCCGTCGATATGGACGTCTTCGCCGTGGTGCGAGGCGCAGGCCAGCGCCAGTTCTTCGTCGCTCAACCCGAAGCGGTCGATGGCGCCCGAACTCACCATGGCCAAGGCCTGCATCGACTTGATCGCCGAGCGCGGAAACACCGGCCGGGCAATATCGCCCGCGGCGGCGACGACATTGCCTTCGGCGTCCGAAATCACGAAGGCGCCGCGATGGCGGTTCTCGATGAAGGTGCCGCGCGTCTGCTCGATGAGGATGGGGTTGGCGTCCAAAACTGACTCTCGGAAAGAAAAAAGGCCCGGAGGTTCCTAGGGAACGCGTCCGGGCCGTGAAGTCAATGTTTCGGAGGTCAGTCAAAGGCACGTATGCATGGGAGTAGTCGGGTCGTCATGAACGCCCGGCACGCTGTTTGGAGCAGCGCGGCGGGAATGTCGGGGTCAGATGTCCCAGTCGTAGGCGAGCTTCAGGAACTTGGCGTTCACCCAACCGCGGGTGTCCTGCTGCTCGACGAGGCACCAGTCGGCGCCGCCCTGCGGCGAGACGATGCAGCGCTCGACCCACACCGAGGTCTTGGGCTCGAACTCGCCGATCTTCTGCGAGTAGGAGGCCGGCCACTTGCGGACGTTGAGCGTGTCCCACTTCTTCACACCGACGATGTGGGCGGGGCTCTCGACGTCATAGCCGGCGGCCATGGCGGGCTGGATGGCGAAAACGGCGGCGCTGGCGATGATCAGACCGGCGAGGGTCGCGACCAGCAGCTTCTCATGGGATCTGTTCATCGTGGCATCCTTTCGGGGGCCGGGTTTCGTTTGTTGACCCGAACATGCCTCACCGCGATTGAACCCGTACTGAGCCCGCCATTCAGACAGCGTTCATCGGCAGGGCATTGTCGCGGCGGCAATAAGGAAGGGGCGGGAACCCCGCGGTTCCCGCCCCTTTCATCAGCAGGCAGTCACTGGCTCAGCGATGGACGTAGAGCGTCACCGTGTCGTCGCCCATCATCTTGACCCCGAATACGTCGGCCGCCGAGTAGCCCTTCTGGCGCAGCGCCCTGACCATGGCCTCGTTGCCAGCGATCGTCGAGCGCAGACCGCCAGCGTTGCCATCGTCGGGAAGGTCGAAATGATTCATGCAATATTCCGTCACCCAGACGCGCTGTGGTTCGACCACGCCAGCGAGTTCTGCGGGGGTGACGCGCTTCAGGCCACCCAGGTGGTCCTGACACACATCGTCATCTCGCTCCATCTGCTGGGCAGTTGCCAGGGCAACCGGGAGGGCCGTCACGCTGAGGCCAGTGGCGAGCAGGGCAGCCAACAGGGTTTTCGACATTTTGCATCTCCTAGTAGTAGCGGGCCGGAGCCGCCGGCAGAAAAACCAACGCCGGCCGGCCATGATGACCGGTCCGGCGTCAGTTTAGCATTAGGCCGAGGGATCAGCGGCCGAAATTGTGCACGTAGAGGTTGATGGTGTCCTCGCCCATCATCTTGACCGCGAACACGTCGTCGGCGTGGAAACCATGCTGCTGCAGCACCTGCTTCAGCACGGCATTCTTGGCGATGGCGGTGCGCAGGTACGCGGCGTTGCCATCTGAGCGCATCAGCGAGGACGACGGACAGAACTCGGTGACCCAGACGCGGTAGCCGTCGTTTACGCCGAGCACTTCGGCCGGCAGCACGCGCTTCAGGACGCCGAGCTGGTCGCCGCAGTACGGTTCGGGGGCCGATTGGTGCTCACCGCACTGGTTGCTCGTACACGGCCGCTCCTGCGCGGCGCTGGGAAGGGCGGGAAACACAGCCAGAATAGCGACGGCGGCCATCGTAGTGAGGGCAAGCTTGGTCATCTCAATCTCCTGATACTTGCGGTGGCGGGCTGACCCGCACGCCGGTGTTGTTCAAGTGAAGGGGATCGCGGTTGAGCGATCCGCCCCTTGACGCTGGGCCGGAGACTGCGCCCCCCGCGTTGAACCGGCACTGACGAGCGCGTTCAGGCTCGTGACAGAATGAATTCGATCTGGCGCTACCTGCTTGGTCGCGCCCGCAGCGTTGGAAATTGTCTGCAACTTTTCCTCAAAGCGCTCTAGGCTCAGGACAAATCAGTTCGAGGAGGAACGACAAGATGGCCAAGGTGCTGGTGACGGGCGGCAGCGGCAAGCTCGGGCGGGCGGTGCTCAAGGACCTGGTGACCAACGGCTATTCGGTTCTCAACGTCGACCAGACGCTGCCCAGGGATCCGATCTGTCCGACCGTTCGCATCGACCTCACGGATTTCGGCCAGGTGGCGCAGGCCGTTCTCGGCGGCGTCGATGAACGGCGTGGCCCGTTCGATGCCGTCGTGCACCTCGCCGCCATCCCGGCGCCCGGCCTGTTCGCCAACAGCCGCACGGTCGCGAACAATGTGCCCACCACCTACAACGTGTTCGAGGCCTGCCGGCTGGCCGGCGTCAGGAACGTGGTATTTGCCTCAAGCGAGACCGTGCTCGGCCTGCCCTTCGAAACACCCCCGCCCTATGTGCCGGTCGACGAGGAGTACTTTCCCCGTCCCGAGACCGCCTATTCACTCGGCAAGTTGCTCGACGAGACCATGGCGGCTCAGTTCTGCCGTTGGGATCCGGAGCTGAAGATCGTCGGCCTGCGCTTCTCCAACGTCATGGATGTCGAGGACTACAAGGCCTTCCCGGCTTTCGACGCCGATCCGCAGCTGCGAAAATGGAACCTGTGGGGCTATATCGACGCCCGCGATGGCGCGCAGGCGGTCCGCCGCGGCATCGAGGCCGAGTTCAAGGGGTTCGAGCCTTTCATCATCGCCAACCAGGATACGGTGATGAGCCGCTCCAACATGTCGCTGATGGCCGAGGTCTTCCCGCAGGTGCCGCACAAGCGCGAGCTCAGCCAGAACGGCACGCTGCTGTCGATCGACAAGGCGCGGCGGCTGCTCGACTACAACCCGCAGCATAGCTGGCGGAACCACGTCTGATGGCCATCCGGCTCGGCGGACATGGCCTCCCCATCGGCAGCGAGGACCCCTATGCCTTCGCCCGGGCGCATCGTGAGTTCGGCTACGGTGCTGCCTATGTCCCGGAAGTGACGCTCGCCGATCGCGACCGCCTGACCGCCATCGAGCGGGCGTTTGCCGCCGAGAACGTGGTGCTGGCCGAGATCGGTATCTGGCGCAACCTCGTCTCGCCCGATGAAGCGGTGCGCAAGGCCAACCTGGCCTATGCGATCGAGCGCCTCGCCATCGCCGATGCGGTCGGCGCGGGCTGCGCCGTCAGCTATATCGGTTCGTTCCGCGCCGGCACGGACTATGCGCCGGCCGCCGAGAACATGGGCCCCGAGGCGTTCGATGCGTGCATCGAAACCGTGCGTCATATTCTCGACGCGGTGAAACCGAAGCGCGCCAGGTTTGCGCTCGAAATGATGCAGTACTCCCTGCCGGACAGCGTCGACAGCTATGTCGAGCTGATCCACGCCGTGGCGCGACCGATGTTCGGTGCGCATTTCGACCCGGTGAACCTGATCATGACGCCGCGGGTGTATTTCGATAACGGCACGCTGATCCGCGAATGCTTCGACAAGCTCGGCCAATGGGTGGTGTCGTGCCATGCCAAGGATATCAAGTTGCACCACCAGGCCGCACTGCATCTCGACGAGGTGCAGATCGGCGATGGGGTGCTCGACTATCGCACCTATCTCAGCGAGCTCGCCCGGATGCCCCGCGAGGTGCCGCTGATGCTCGAGCACCTGAAAGGGGAGGAATATGCCGTGGCGCGCGATCGCATTTTCGCGGTCGGCGATGCGGCCGGTATCGAGTTCGCCGTGCGCCCATGACATTCACTGCTTGGTGATTTGCCGCATTCCGGCCCACAGTGCTGCGTTGCTAACCTGAACCGACACCCGGACGACTGGAGCCGCCATTGGGCGCCTACATCCTGAGACGCCTGCTGCTGATGATCCCGACGCTGCTGGGAATCATGATCGTCTCCTTCGTCATCGTGCAGTTTGCGCCGGGTGGTCCGGTCGAGCAGGTCATCGCCCAGATGTCCGGGCAGAATGTCAGCGCCACCGAACGCATCACCGGCAGCCAGCAGGGCGATTTCGCCGGCCAGGAAACGGCGCAGGCGAAAAACACCACCGACGTCAACTCGACCTATCGCGGCGCGCGGGGCCTTCGGCCCGAAATCCTGCAGCGCATCGAAAAGCAGTTCGGCTTCGACAAGCCGCCGCTCGAGCGTTTCTTCACCATGATGTGGAACTACCTGCGCTTCGACTTCGGCAACAGCTATTTCCGCGACATCTCGGTGATCGACCTGATCAAGGAAAAGCTGCCGGTCTCGATCACGCTGGGGCTGTGGATGACGCTGCTGGGTTACGGCGTCTCGATCCCGCTCGGCATTGCCAAGGCGCTGCGGGATGGTTCGCGCTTTGACGTGTGGACCTCGTCCATCGTCATCATCGGCTACGCCCTGCCCGGCTTCCTTATCGCCATCCTGCTCATCGTGCTGTTCGCCGGCGGCAGCTTCTGGAACATCTTCCCGTTGCGGGGCCTCGTGTCGGAGAACTTCGCCAACCTCCCCTGGTACAGCCAGATCCTCGACTATCTGTGGCACATCACGCTGCCGATCGTCGCGATGGCGGTGGGTGGCTTCGCCACGGTGACGCTGCTCACCAAGAACTCGTTCCTCGAGGAAATCCGCAAGCAGTACGTGACCACGGCGCGCGCCAAGGGGCTCAACGACCGGCAGGTGCTGTACCGGCACGTGTTCCGCAATGCCATGCTGCTGGTCATCGCCAGTTTCCCGGCAGCGTTCATTTCGGCTTTCTTCGGCGGTTCGCTGCTGATCGAGACGATCTTCTCGCTCGATGGCCTGGGCCTGCTCGGCTTCCAGTCGGTGCTCAACCGCGACTACTCGGTGGTGTTCGCAACGCTCTATGTGTTCTCGCTGCTCGGCCTCGTCATCGGGCTGGTCTCGGACCTGATGTATATGTGGATCGACCCGCGTATCGATTTTGAGAGCCGGGAGGTCTGATGCACGCGAGCATCACCGGCATCCGCACTCCGTTCCTCGCCTTCGCTCCCGCCGACCAGGCGCGGTCGGCGCCGCTGCTGTCGCCGATCAACCAGCGTCGGCTCAAGGTGTTCAACGCCAATCGGCGCGGCGTCTGGTCGTTGTGGATCTTCCTCGTCCTGTTCATCCTGACGATGTTCGCCGAGTTCATCGCCAATGATCGGCCGCTGGTGGTCAGCTACAAGGGCGAACTGCTGTTCCCGGTGGTCGTCACCTATCCCGAGAGCAAGTTCGGCGGCTTCCTCGCCGAGACGGTCTATCGAGACCCCTTCATCGCCGACGAGATCAACTCCAATGGCTGGATGGCATGGCCGCCGATCCGCTACTCCTACGGCACCGTCGATGAGTCCCTCAGCGGTGCCGCGCCCTCCAAGCCCTCGTGGCTGCAAACGGCAGAGGAGCGCTGTTCCGGTTATCCGGCCGGCGTCGCGGACCCCTCCTGCACCATCGGCAATTTCCACTGGCTCGGGACCGACGACCAGGGCCGCGACGTGCTGGCGCGGCTGATCTACGGTTTCCGTATCTCGGTGCTGTTCGGGCTGGTGCTCACCATCCTCTCCTCGATCATCGGCATCGGTGCCGGCGCATTGCAAGGTTACCTCGGCGGTTGGGTCGACCTGATCGCCCAGCGCGCCATCGAGGTCTGGACCTCGGTCCCCTCGCTCTACCTGCTGCTGATCATTTCCAGCATCATCGCTCCCAGCTTCTGGGTGCTGCTCGGTATCCTGCTGTTGTTTTCATGGACGGCGCTGGTCGGCATCGTGCGCGCCGAGTTCCTGCGCGCCCGCAACTTCGAATATGTCGCCGCGGCGCGTGCGCTGGGCGTCTCGAACTTCAAGATCATGATCGGCCACCTGTTGCCCAACGCCATGGTCGCGACCCTGACCTTCATGCCGTTCATCCTCGCCGGGTCGGTCACGACGCTCACGGCGCTCGATTTCCTCGGTTTCGGCCTGCCCGTCGGCTCGCCGTCACTGGGTGAACTCCTGAGCCAGGGCAAGGATAACCTCTCGGCCTGGTGGCTCGGCATTACCGGCTTCTTCACCGTCTCGCTGATCCTGACCCTGCTCGTCTTTATCGGCGAGGGCGTGCGCGATGCGTTCGACCCGCGCAAGACGTTCGCGGGAGCGCGTTGATGAGCGCTCCGTTGCTGCAGGTCGAAAACCTCTCCGTGGAATTTGCCACCGAGCACGGCCAGGTCCCCGCCGTCCGCGGCGCCTCGTTCGACATCGCACCCGGGCAGACCGTGGCGCTGGTTGGAGAATCCGGCTCGGGGAAATCGGTCACCGCGCTCTCGGTGCTGCGCCTCCTGCCCTACCCTGCCGCATCGCATCCGACGGGCCGGATCCTGTTCAACGGGCAGGACCTGCTGCACATCGACGACCGCGCCATCCGCGGGGTACGCGGCAACGCTATCTCGATGATTTTCCAGGAGCCGATGAGTTCGCTCAATCCGCTGCACACGGTCGAGCGGCAGGTGAGCGAAGCGCTGGTGCTGCATCGCGGCATGCGGCGGGCAGCGGCGCGCGCCCGGACCATCGAACTGCTCTCCGAAGTCGGCATCCCGGACCCGGTTTCGCGGCTCGACGACTTTCCGCATCAGCTCTCGGGCGGCCAGCGGCAGCGGGTGATGATCGCCATGGCGCTCGCCAACGAGCCGCAATTGCTGATCGCGGACGAGCCCACCACCGCGCTCGACGTCACCATTCAGGCGCAGATCCTCGAATTGCTGATGATGCTGCAGAAGAAGCGCGGCATGGCGATCCTGTTCATCACGCACGACCTGCAGATCGTACGCCGGATGGCCGAGATCACCCACGTGATGACCGAAGGCAAGATCGTCGAATCCGGCCCCACCGAGACGGTGTTCGCCAATCCGCAGCATGCCTATACCAGAAAGCTCCTCGCCGCGGAGCCGAAGGGCGAACCGCCCGCCACTTCGGAAGCCGAACCGATCGTGGCTGCGGAAAAGCTGCGTGTCTGGTTCCCGATCAAGCGCGGGTTCCTCCGCCGCACCGTTGGCCACATCAAGGCGGTCGACGACGTCGATATCTCGATCCGACGCGGCGAAACGCTGGGGGTGGTGGGCGAGTCGGGCTCGGGCAAGACCACGCTCGGCCGCGCGCTGCTGCGGCTCATCGGCTCGGAAGGCCGCATCGTCTATCTGGGGCGGGATATCGAGCGGCTCTCCTGGGGCGCCATGCGGCCGCTGCGCAAGGACCTGCAGATCGTCTTCCAGGATCCGTTCGGTTCGCTCAGCCCGCGCATGTCGATCGCCGAGATCATCGCCGAAGGCCTCGCTGTGCACGCGCCGCAGCTGACGCCGGCCGAGCGCGATGCCAGGGTCGTCCGAGCGCTGGGCGAAGTGGGGTTGGACCCGGATGCCCGCTTCCGCTACCCGCACGAGTTCTCCGGCGGCCAGCGCCAGCGCATCGCCATCGCCCGCGCCATGGTGCTCGAACCCAAATTCGTGGTGCTCGACGAGCCCACCTCGGCGCTCGACATGAGTGTGCAGGCCCAGGTGGTCGACCTGCTGCGCGAGTTGCAGCGGCGGCATGGGCTGACCTACCTATTCATCTCGCACGATCTGCGGGTTGTCCGGGCGCTCGCCAACCAGCTGATTGTGATGCGGAACGGCAAGGTGGTGGAGCATGGCCCGGCGGCTCAGATCTTCGCAGACCCGCAATCGGACTATACCCGCGCCCTGATGGCTGCCGCGTTCGCCGTCGAGGCGGTGCCCGAGGTGGCGCAGTGATCAGCCTACTTCGCCATAGCGTCCCTCTCTCCGAGGCAGAGGTGGCGCTCGAAGCGAAATTCGGTCCTAATGCCCAGCAATTGTTCTCCCCCGAATGGAGGCCGTCATGCGTATGAAGCTCATTGCCCTTGCTCTCGCCACCCTGGTCGCGGTCAGCCCGGCGCTTGCCCAGGACAAGGTCTGGCACCACGGCGGGTCGCTGATCGGCGAGCCGAAATATCCCGAGGGCTTTCAGAAGTTCGACTACGTGAACCCGGATGCGCCGGTCGGCGGCGTGGTGCGGCTGAGCGACATGGGGGGCTTCGACACCTTCAATCCGATCCTGCCGCAAGGTGAGGTGGCGAGCGGCATCGGCCTGGTGTTCGAAACGCTGACCACCCCGTCGCTCGATGAAACCTCGACGCAGTACGGCGACCTCGCCGAAGCCTTCAGCTACCCCGACGACTTCTCCTCGGTCACCTTCCGGATGAACCCGCGCGCCAAGTGGGCCGACGGCCAGCCGGTGACCGCCGAGGATGTGGTCTGGACCTTCAACAAAGTCATGGAACTCAATCCCAGCCAGGCCAACTACTACGCCAACGTCACCAAGGCCGAAGTCACCGCGCCGGGAGAAGTCACCTTCACCTTCGACCAGACCGGCAACCGCGAGCTGCCGCACATCATGGGGCAGCTGATTGTCCTGCCGCAGCACTGGTGGGAGGGGACCGGACCCGACGGCAAGCCGCGCGATATCGGCCGCTCCACGCTCGAGCCGCCGATGGGCTCGGGGCCCTACAAGCTCGCAAGCTTCTCGGCCGGCAGCTCCGTCACCTTCGAGCGCGACCCCAATTACTGGGCCCTGAAGGAGCCGTTCAACATCGGGCAGAACAATTTCGGCCAGATCAAGTACGAGTATTTTCGCGACACCACCGCCGAGTTCGAGGGTTTCAAGGGCGATGCGTTCGACTGGTGGGACGAGAACCTCGCCCTGCGCTGGCAGAACGACTACAATTTCCCGGCCGTCACCGAGGGCAAGGTGGTCAAGGAGCTGTTCGAGAACGCCTATCGCGGCTCGGGCATCCTGGTGGGGTTCGTGCCAAATCTCAGGAAACCGCTGTTCCAGAGCGAAGCGCTGCGCGAGGCGATGCTCTATGCCTTCGATTTCGAGGAACTCGACAAGCTCCGCTTCTTCGGCCAGTACGACCGCATCAACTCGTTCTTTTATGGCACCGAGTTCGCCGCCTCAGGCCTGCCGCAGGGCGAAGAACTCGACATCCTCAACTCGGTCAAGGACCTGGTTCCCGCCTCGGTGTTCACCACCGAGTACAAGAACCCGGTCAATGGCGACACCGGGAAACTGCGCAACAGCCTGCGCACCGCCAACGAGATCCTGACCAAGGCCGGCTATACCCTCAACGGCAACCAGTTGGTCGATCCGAACGGGCAGCCGGTGAGCTTCGAGATCCTGCTCAACGGCCCGACCATCGAGCCGATCGCCACGGCGTTCCAGACCAACCTCAAGCGGCTCGGCATCAATGCCACCATCCGCTCGGTGGACTCGCCGCAATATATCGAGCGGGTGCGCAATCGCGATTTCGACATGATCTACACCGGCTGGGTGCAGTCGCTGTCACCGGGCAATGAGCAGCGCGACTTCTGGGGCTCGGCATCGGCGGCGCAGAACGACAGCCGCAACTATGCCGGCATCGCCGACAAGGGTGTCGATGCGCTGGTCGACAAGATCGTCTTTGCGACCAACCGCGACACGCTGATTGCCGCCACCCGGGCGCTCGACCGTGTGCTGCTGGCGCACCACTACGCCGTGCCCACCTACACCTTGCGCAAATCCCGCATCGCCCGCTGGGACCGCTTCAGCCACCCCGAGACGCTGCCGGAATTCTCCATCGGCTTCCCGACGGTGTGGTGGTACGACGATGCCAAGGCCGCCAAGACCGGGGCGGCGAAGAACTAGGACGCCGACATTTGCGCGTGGGGTACCCCCACCCTTGATCCCTCCCCACAAGGGGGAGGGAGACGCATGCTGATGCTGCGGTTCTCGCTCTCCCTCCCCTTGATGGGGAGGGCAGCGCAGCTTGGCGGCGCCGCCGCCTAGCGGAGCTGGGTGGGGTGGAGCCGCCAGCTCGGAAGCTGGTCAGCTCTCCCGCAAATCAAACCACCCGATCCCCTTCATCTCCGCCTCATCCACCGCCTCGTCATACCCCGCATCAGCATAGCGCATCACGCCGAGCGCGGTGTCATTGGTCAGCGCGTGCGACAGCCGCTCGTCGCCGGCCTCGGTCCCATCCGCCACCAGCGTGACGCCCGCAGACGTCATGTAGCCGGCATAGCCGCCGCCGCCGGAATGAATCACCACCAGGTCGGCCATCGAAGCGGTGAGCAGCATCGCATCGAGCAGCGGCCAGTCGGCGATGGCGTCGGAGCCGTCCTGCATGTTCTCGGTCATGATGTTGGGGTGGGCCATCGCCCCGGCATCGAGGTGATCTCTGGAGAACGCCACCGGCCCCGCAAGCTCGCCTGAGCGCACCAGGGCATTCACCGCCAGCGCCAGCGCTGTGCGCTCGCCATGCCCGAGCCAGGCGATGCGTGCCGGCAGGCCTTCGAACGGCACGTATTGCCGGGCCAGCCGGATCCAGTTGGTGACGATCTTGTTGTCCGGGAACATCTCCAGCACCAGGTCGTCGATCCGTGCGATGTCCGACGCTTCGCCTGACAGCGCCATCCAGCGGAACGGCCCGATGGCGCGGGCGAATAGCGGCCTGAGATAGGCCTCGGTGAAGATCGGGATGTCGAAGGCGTTCTCGACGCCGGCCTGCCTGGCTTGGGTGCGGATCAGGTTGCCATTGTCGAACACCTCCGCGCCGGCCGCCTGGAATCCCAGCATGGCCCGCACATGATCGGCGATCGAGGCACGGCTCGCCGCCATCAATTGGCCCTGCCCATCCACCCGCAGCCTGCGCACCTCGTCGAGGCTCATGCCCTTGGGCACGTAGCCGTAGACGAGGTCGTGCGCGCTGGTCTGGTCGGTGACGATGTCCGGGATAATGCCGCGCCGGAGAATTTCCGGGTAGACCTCGGCGGCATTGGCCACCAGCCCGACCGACAGCGCGCGCTTGTCGCGCACTGCCGCGGCGATCATTTCGAGCGCGGTATCGAGATCCGGCGCGATCTCCTCGAGATAGCCGATTTCCTTCCGCCGCTCGGCCCGAACCGGGTCGACATCGACGTCGAGAATTGCGGCGCCCGCCATTCGGCCGGCCAGCGGCTGCGCCCCGCCCATGCCGCCCATCCCCGCCGTGAGGATGAAGCGGCCGGCAAGCGAACCACCGAAGCGCTTTTCGGCGATGCGCATGAAGATCTCGTAGGTGCCCTGAATGACACCCTGGCTGCCGATATACTGCCAGGCGCCGGCGGTGAGCCCGCCCCAGGCGATCAGGCCCTTCTTTTCGAGCTCGTAGAACACCTCGGCCTTGGCCCACTGCCCGACAATGTTGCAGTTGGCCATGATCACCAGCGGCGCCTGCGCATGCGTCTTCAGCAGGCCGATCGGCTTGCCGGACTGGATGACCAGCGTCTGATCCTCGTCCATGGTGGTCAGCGCTTCGACGATTTGCCGATGCGCCGCCCAGTTGCGCGCCGCCTTGCCGAGCGCCGCGTAGACGATCAGCTTGTCCGGATCCTCACCGACAGCGAGGACATTCTCGAGCAGGCGCAGCAACGCCTCCTGCCGCCAGCCCTTGGCGCGCAGCACCGGACCGGAGGGAATGGGGAAATTCGGATGGCGGGGATTGGGTTTTGGCATGCGGTGGTTCTAGCGCACACCGCCGGCCGAGACGACCCCCTCCCATCCTCCCCCTTAAAGGGGGAGGTGCCCCGCCGGGGCGTTAGGCACGATCGAAGACAGAGCCCCGACTCTTCACCTCCCCCTTCATGGGGGAGGCCGGGAGGGGGCCGTCTGCTTCAGTCAGCCGCTCTTAAGCCCAGCCCTTCCGAGCCTTCTTCTTCCGCTTCACACCGTCGAGCGCGTATTTGGCCAGTTCGATCCCCATGGCCTTTTCGACCGGCGGATAGACCGCCGGGTCGACCACCGAGGAGGAGAGCGGGATCACTTTCTTGGGGACGTGCAGCACGAAGACGAACATGCCTTCTCGCAACTGCCCGGCGCTGAGCGGCTGGCCGGCGGCATCGAGCGTGGCGATCACATCGGGGAAAGTGGCGAGCCGGTTGCCGCCGGCATCGTCGATGGCCATGTACTCGTTCATGGTGTGGATGGTGACGGCCTTGTCGCCCTCACCCAAGACGAACCGCCCGATATCGAAGGCCTCTCTGGTGTAGACGAGGTCTTTCCTGGTCACCGCGCCCTTTACGAGGATGGTGCCGCCGGTCGCCTTGACGATGGCGTCGATGATCGCCGAGCCGCCCTTTTTCTCCGCTGCGATGATCGCCTCGCCGAGGCTCAAGGCCAGCGAGATGCCGCCGAGCGCCGCGTTCCGCTGCACATACTTGGCGCGGAGCGGGTTGCGACATGAGGCGATGAAGCCGCCCGACATGTCGGCCGCCGTGCGGAGGATCGGCGAAATCTTTGCCGTGGCGCCCTTCACCACCAGCTCGATGTAGCGGTTCTCGGCGCGATTGCCGCCCACGGCAGTCTGGATCATCTTCTTGGGCGATCCGGCCATGCCGATCGAGCCCATGTCGCCGGTCGGATGGGCGCGGATATCGCCCACCGCATCGACCACCTTGGTGCCGAGAATGGCACTCGGCAGCCAGGCGTTGAGCGTCGAGCTCTTGCCGTTCTGCCCAACCATCAGCCCGCGGACCTTGTCGCCCAGCGCCTTTTCGAGCAGCTTCACCGCCTTGACGTAGTCGACACCGCGCATCTCCCAAGGTGTGGTCGAAGCCGGCGCGCCGATTGCGGCGGCCGTCGCCACCCAGTCGCGTGGCTCCAGTTCCTCGATATCGACGAGTTCGGGCTTGCCGACGCTTACCGCCGCATAACCGAGCATGCGGCCATGATCGGCCCAGCCACCGCCGCCGGCGGCATAGACGGAGCCGCCTTTCACCGCGGCTTCCACATCCTTCTCGGTCAGTACGCGACCCACTCTACAATTCCTTGTCCAACCGCTTCACCGCCTCCAGCAGCACGGCGGCGCCCAGCGCCACGTCGGCCGTTTCGGCATATTCGTCCGGCGTATGGCTGCGGCCGCCGAGGCAGGGGATGAAGATCATCGCCGCCTTGGTCACCCGCGCCATCCAGGCCGTGTCGTGCCCGGCGCCCGAGGCCATGCGGCGATGGCGCGCCCCCACGGCCACGGCTGCCGCGTCGAGCGTATCAAGCACGAACGGGTCGCCAGGCGTTGGCAAATTGTCTGAAATGGTCAATGGCGGCTCTATCGTCACCCCGGTCGCGGCGGCCGTCGCGTTAACGAGGACTGCGAGCTCGGCGACGAAGCGCTGCATGTCCTCGCGTCGCTCGGCGCGCGCATCGATCAGCAGCCGCGCGCGCGACGGCACGACGTTGGCCGCCCCAGGCTCGATCGAGAACTCGCCGACGGTGGCAGCGAAATGGAACTTGCCCTGGCTGAGCAGCGTCCCCAGTTCCTCGATCCCCAGCACCAGCCGCGCCGCGGTGGTCAACGCATCCTGGCGCGAGCCCATCGGAGTCGTGCCGGCATGGTCGGCCCGACCGTTCACCACCACTTCGATCCGCGTAATTCCGGCAATCGCCGTCACCACGCCAATATCGAGATGCCCGTCCTCCAGCACCGGCCCCTGCTCGATATGCAGCTCGAGAAAGGCGGCGATGTCCTCACGCTTCTCGACCTTGCCCGGGTTGCCGCCCACCTCGGCGATCCCTTCACGCAAAGTGAACTGGTCGACCTCGCGGTCGAGCCAGTTGTCCGGCCTGACTCCAGCCATGCCGCGACTGCCGACGCAGGAGACGCCAAAGATCGACACCTCCTCGGCAAGGAAATCGACGATCTCCAGATCGTGCTCGAGCTGCACGCCCTGATCGGTCAGCGCCCGCGCCACCTCAAGGGCTGCGGAGACGCCGGCAATGCCGTCGAAGCGGCCACCATCGGGCACGGTATCGGAGTGGGAGCCGAGCATGATGGTCTTGCCGCCGGTGCGGCCGCGACGGCGACCGATCAGGTTGCCGGAAGCGTCGACGCGCGTTTCCAGCCCGGCGGCCTCGAAGCACCGCACCAGCCACTCGCGGCCGCGGAGGAACATCGGGGTGAAGGCGCGACGGGTGTAGGGCCGCCCCGGCTCGGTGATCTCGGCGAGGGTCGCGATATCCTCGGCAATGCGGGCTTCCTGGGTGGGGAGATTGCGGGTCATTGGTGGCACGCCGAGAGAGACGGCCCCCTCCCATCCTCCCCCACAAGGGGGGAGGTGCCGCATCGAGTATCAGGCACGATCGAGCCACAAGCTCGACTCTTCACCTCCCCCCTTGTGGGGGAGGCCGGGAGGGGGCCCTCTCTATCAGTCAGCACCCTCACGGCCGCACCCACCGCCCTGCCCCGGGCTCGGCGACGTTGGTTCCGTCAAACACCTGCCTTCCACGCAGCCAGGTGCCGGCCACCGTCCATGGCAGCTCGATGCCGTTGTATGGCGACCACCCCACCACATTGTGCCCCGAGCGTGCCGCGTCATACACCACCGGCCGATCCACCAGCACGGTGATGTCGGCGTCCTTGCCCGCCTCGAGCGCGCCCTTGGTGCCCAGCCGAAAGTGCTTTGCCGGGTTGGCGGCCATCAGTTTTGCCGCCCAGGTCAGCGACACGCCGCGCTCCAGTGCCCCCTTGACGAATAGCGGCACCATGGCCTCGAGCCCCGGCACGCCGGAGGAATTGGCCAGCATGTCCGGGTTGGTCTTCCGATCCTCGGACCAGCTGACGTGATCGGTCGAAACCAGCGTCACATTGCCGGCGGCGACCTGCCGCCACAGCGCTTCCACCTCGGCGCGCGGGCGGATCGGCGGGTTGATCTTGGCCTTGCCGCCGAGCCGGCGGACATCGTTTTCCTCATCGAGGGTCAGGTAGTGAATGCAGCACTCGATGGTGGCGCCAAAGCCGTGCGCCCGGTAGTCGGCAGCGATGTCGTAACCGCGGCTCAGCGAGCAGTGCACCACATGCGCGTCGCAGCCGGTTTGCGCTCCGGTCTCATAAATCTGCAGCGTCGCCAGCAGTTCGGTCAGCGGCGGCCGGCTCATGCCATGGGCCCGCCAGTCGGTGATCCCGGAGGCTTTCACCCGCGCCATGGCGGCGCGGACGCTCTCATCGTCTTCGTTGTGGACGCCCGCCGTCAGCCCGGTCTTCGCCACCTCAGCAAAGGCCTCGGCGAGCAGTGGCGGTGAAATGCGGGGGAAGCGTACGGGGTCGGTGCCGAAGGTCGAGAACTTGAACGCCGCGACGCCCGCCGCCGCCTGCTCGGCGATGCGGCTCGCCCCCTCCTCCGGGTTGATCGTGCCATAGAGGGCGAAATCCACCCGGGCCTGCGGGGTGGCATGCGCCACCTTGATCCGCGCCGCCTCGGCCGAGCAGACGAGATTACCCTCGTCATAAGGCATGTCGACGATGGTGGTGACCCCACCGGCCGCCGCTGAACGGGTCGACCAGATGAAATCCTCCTGGTTCCTCTGGCTCAGCGAGTGGGTCTGCGCATCGATGGCGCCGGGCAGGATCAGCGCCTTGCCGAGCAGATGCCGCTCGTGCGCGTGCGGCGGCGCCCCTTCGCCGACATGCACCACCTTGCCATCGCGCACCGCAACATAGCCATCCTCGATCAACATGGAAGGCAGCACCACCGTGCCGGCGAGGACGAGATCGAAATCGGACATGTTGTGCCTTAAGCTCTCAGAATACGATGTTCCCCGGTAGGCCGGGGTGCTCCTAGGAACGCAGCCGGCGCTGACCGGTGCGGGCCATCAGGACCCGCTCGAGCGCCGACAGCGCATCATAGATCAGAACCGCCATCACGCCGACCACCAGGCCGCCCTGGGCGATGAAGGCGATGTTGTTGCTGAGCAGCCCGGCGATGATCACCTCGCCCAGCGTCGAGGCGGCAACCGTCGAGCCGATGGTGGCGGTCGCCACGGAGATCACGACGGACAGGCGGATGCCGGCGAGGATCACCGGGGTCGCCAGCGGCAGCTCCACGCCCAGCAAGCGCTGCCGGTCGGTCATACCGACGCCGCGTGCGGCCTCGGTCACCGCCGGCGGCAAGGTGGTGAGGCCGGTCAGCGCGTTCTCGAAGATCGGCAGCAGCCCATAGAGGAACAGCGCCACCAAAGTCGGCGCAGTGCCGAAGCCGAGCACCGGCACGGCCAGCGCCAGTACCGCCACGGGCGGAAAGGTCTGGCCGATATTGGCGAGCGAGCGGCTCAGCGGCAGGAACTCGGCTCCGAACGGTCGGGTGACGAGGATGGCGAGCCCCACCGCCAGCAGCGTCGACGCGATGGTGGCGATGGCGACGATGGTCAGGTGGCTGAGGGTCAGGTTGAGCAGCGAGTTCTGCACATAGATCGCCGGCTGGCTGTTTTTGGTCAGCGGCTGGAACACCCAGGCGAAGCTCGTTGGCGTGACGATGAACGCCACCAACAGCGCCAGGACCACCAGCCGGATGATCAGCCCCGGCTTCATTGCGGGCGCTCGGCCCTGTGGGCGATGTCGTCGCGCCGGATGCGGCCGATGCTGGCGCCATCGTCATCGACCACCGGCAGCATCTCACGGCCGGTCCACAGGCACTCGGCATAGGCATCGCGCAGAGAGGCATCGGCCGAGATCGGCTCGCCTTGCGCCGGGCCGGGCTCGACCAGGTCGCGGACCTTGACCAACGACAGCAGGCGGAAGGGGCGCTCGCCGGTGCCGATCAGTTCGGCGACGAACGGCGTTGCCGGTCGGGCGATGATCTCGTCGGGCGGCGCGTATTGCAGCAGCTTGCCCTTGTCCATCACGGCGATGCGCGAACCGAGATGGATCGCCTCCTCCATGTCGTGCGTCACCAGGACGATGGTGGTGCCGAAGCGCTTCTGGATGGCGAGCAGGTCCGATTGCGCCTTGGCGCGGATGATCGGGTCGAGCGCGCCGAACGGCTCGTCCATCAGCAGCAGTTTCGGCTCGGCCGCCAGCGCCCGCGCCACGCCGACACGCTGCTGCTGGCCGCCCGACAGCTCGCTCGGCATGCGATCGCGGAACTCGGCCGGCGGCAGTTGGAACAGCTCCAGCAATTCATCGACCCGGGCGGCGATCCTGCCCTTGTCCCAGCCCAGCAGCGTCGGCACGGTGGCGATGTTCTGGCCCACCGTGCGGTGCGGAAACAGTCCATGCCCCTGGATGGCGTAGCCGATGCGGCGGCGGAGCTCGAAGGCCGGGACGGCCCGGGTGTACTGCCCGTCGATCTTCACCGTGCCGGAGGTCGGCTCGATCAGCCGGTTGATCATCCTGAGGAGCGTGGTCTTGCCCGACCCCGAGGTGCCGACGATCACCGCGATCTCGCCGTCGGCGACGGTGAGGCTCACATGGTCGACAACGGTCAGCTCGAGATAGTCCTTGGTGAGGGCTTCGATCTCAATCACGGCGCGTATCCTTGGGTGAGACCATTTCGACAATTGCATCGAGCACGACCGCCGCGGCGAAGGCGAGCGCCACGGTTGGCACGGCGCCGAGCAGCACCAGGTCCATCGCCGTCTGCCCGACGCCCTGGAACACGAAGACGCCAAAACCGCCGCCACCGATCAGCGCGGCAATGGTGGCGAGACCGATATTCTGCACCAGCACGATGCGGATGCCGGTGAGGATCACCGGAAAGGCCAGCGGGAACTCGACGGTCGTCAGCCGCTGCCAGTCGGTCATGCCCATGCCCTTGGCGGCATCATTGGCGGCGGGCGGCACGCCATCGAGGCCGACCACCGTATTGGCGACCACCGGCAGCAGCGAATAGGCAAACAGCGCCACCATGGCCGGCGCCGCACCGATGCCGGAGATGCCGACGGCGGAAGCACCGGGGATGTTGGCAGCCACCCAGGCGAGCGGCGCGATCAGGAGGCCGAACAGCGCAATCGACGGGATGGTCTGGATGGCGTTCAGCACGTTGAGCACCGGCGCGCGCCACGCGTCGCTGCGTTGGCAGAGCACGCCGATGGGGATGCCGGCCACCGTTGCCGCGGCGAGCGAGCCCAGCGCCAGCGCCAGATGCGTCTGGGCCTCGCGCCAGAAGGTGTCGCCGCGATTGGCATATTCACGCAGGATCGACAGGTCGTTCAGCGTGCCCGAGCCGAGCAGCACGGCGAAGAACAGAGCCACCGCCGCCAGCACGCCGATGCGGGTCCACGGCGTCAGCTTCAATCGCGCGATAGCGTCGGCTGCCAGAAGGGCGAAAGCGAAAACCAGCAGCCAGAAGCCGCCGCCGGGCGAAACGCGGGCGATCTTGTCGCCAGGCGGCGTCAGGAAGGTGCCGGCATGGCCGATGGCGACGAACAGCAGCGCCAGGACAACAAGGCTGGTGCCGAGCCGCCACAGGGTCGGCGTCCGGAGCAGCGCGATGGCTATGCCTGCGGCCAGCAGCACAGCGAGGATGGCGGCTTCCCAGCTCGGGAGTGCGGCGAGCAGGCCCTTGGATTCGCCGAGGACGATGCGGTTGGCGCGAAAGGCGGCGAAGGGCAGGAACGCGGCGATAGCAGCGAGTGCGGCGATCAGCAGGCCGAGCTTGTCGACGGCGAAGCTTCGTGTCGGTACGGCGATAGCAGCGTCGGTCACCGGTATCGCTCCATACTCGATGTCATCCCTGCGAAAGCAGGGACCCAACTCGCGGCCAGCGCGGGCTGGGCGATGGGTCCCTGCTTTCGCAGGGATGACAAGCGGTGGTCGTTGCCGAAGCGCGTCATGCCCAAAACACTAGGGGTGGGCAGTCGTCCTGCCCACCCCCAAAATGCATTGACCGTGCGGCGGCTTACTTCAGGAAGCCGTTGGTCTTCAGCCAGTCGATGGCGACGTCCTTGGCAGCTTCGCCACCGACCTGGATACGGCCGTTGAGCGTCTGCAGGGTGGTCAGGTCGAGCTTGGCGAAGACCGGCTTCAGCAGCTCTTCGATCTGCGGGTTGGCCTTGAGCACCGCTTCGCGGATGATCGGGGCCGGCTCGTAGACGGGCTGCACGCCCTTGTCGTCGGTCATGACGACGAGACCCGAGGGGGCGATGCCGCCATCGGTGCCGTAGACCATGGCGGCGTTCACGCCATTGGTCTGCTGCGCGGCTGCGGCGATGGTCGCCGCCGTATCACCGCCCGAAAGGGTCACCAGCTGGTCCGGCTTCAGGGTGAAGCCATAGACTTCCTGGAACTTGGGCAGCGCGGCCGGCGACGAGACGAACTCGGCCGAGGCGGCCAGCTTGATGTTGCCGCCGCCGGCGATGTAGGCGCCGAGCTCGCTGAAGGTCGCGAGCTTGTTGGCATCGGCCACGTCCTTGCGGACGGCCACGGCCCAGGTGTTGTTGGCGGGAGCGGGCGACAGCCAGACAATCTTGTTGGCGTCGTAGTCGAGCTTCTTGGCTTCCTCATACGCCTTGGCGGCGTCGTTCCACAGCGGATCGTCGGCCTTCTCGAAGAAGAACGCGGCGTTGCCGGTATATTCGGGATAAATGTCGATCTCGCCGGCGATGATCGCCTGGCGCACGACGGGCGTGCCGCCGAGCTGGATCTTTTCGGTGACGGCGACACCATTGGCCTGCAGCACCTGGCTGATGATGTTGCCGAGCAAGCCACCTTCAGTATCGATCTTCGAGGACACGACGACCTGGGCGTTCGCTGCAGTCACCGTGAAGGCCAGCGCCGCGACGGCGCCGAGCAGTTTCTTCGAAAGCATGATGGTCTCCTTATTGTTCCAGCCGTGCAGTCCCTGGGCCGGAATTGGCGCCAAACCTATACGGGCGCCAAACAAAAGTCATACCCCCGGCATGCTACGCGACCGGCCCCAGTGCGAAAAACTCGTCCAGTGCCGGGATGGGCGCGTGGGAAATCAGTTCCGCCATGGTCTGTTCGGAGCCGAGGTCGCTTTCGATGATTTCGACTTCGGCCGAGAGCGGCCGGTCCACCTGATAAAAGGCCGCGTGGGTGCGCACCTTGTCGTAGACCATGCCCGGCACGCCGCTGGGCCGATCCCCCAGGATGTCCATGGCCTGGGCAGAGAGCAGGCCCTCGAGTGCGGCGAGGCGCTTCAGCGCCCGCACCTGCCGCTCGAAGCGCTCCACCACCAACGGCAGGAACGACACCTCGTCTTCGAGCCCCGCCGCCACCACCAGTGACTGCGCCGAGACCGGCACCGACATCGACAGCGCCCGAGCGAAGAGCTCGCCGGCCAGCTTGATGATCGGGCCGAAGCCGGTGGCAATGGCGCCGCGCGGCACCAGGTTGATCGGCAGGTCGCGGCGCGCGCCATTGCTGAGCAGCACGCAGCGGTTGAACGAGTTGCGCGCCGCATGGGCCAGCGCCAGTTGCGCGGTCTGCAGGTAGATGGTCACGTCGAGCGGCAGCGAGCCGCCCGAGGTCAGCACCTGCCCGTCGACCACCACCGGATTGTCATCGGTGCGGCCAGTGGCAGCGAGCACGGTGCGGCCAGCGACCAGCAGCGTGTCGAAGCCCGAGCCGAACACCTGCGCCATCATGCGCAGCGACAGCGGATCCTGCACATGGGTGGCGTTCGGCCAGTCCCAGCCCATGGCGTTGTGGTAGAGCCAGGCGCCGATCTCGGCTTCGCGCTCGGTCCCCACATGCGCTACGGCCTTCCAGGGGTCGCGCGAGGCGCCGAGCGCGCCGGCAGTGGTCAGGCTGGTGGCGAGCAGCATCCGCATGGCGGTAGCCGCCGAACGCACCGCTTCGGCGGCGGCGGCAAAGCCCACGGCATTGACGCTGACTGAAGCGAGGCTGTCGCGCGGCGCCATGCGGCAGGGCTTCAGCCCGGCCTCGGCCAGTGCCGCTTCGGCCGACATGCGCCGGTTCTGGTACACCGCCTCGCCGACCCCGGTCAGCACGGCGCCGATCTGGCCCATCAGCCCGATATCGGCCGTGCCGATCGAGCCGGTGCGCCGCACCACCGGCACCACGTCCTTGTCGAGCAGCGCCAGGTAGGCATCGACCAGGCCGCGCGAACAACCGACCCGGCCGGTCAGCGCGGTATTGACGCGGATCGCCATGGCGCTGCGCACCACGGAACTGGGGAACGGCGCTCCGGTGCCGAAATGATGCGCCCGCACCAGCCCGAGATTAAACATCTCGAGTTCTTCGGGCGACCATTCGACATCCTTCATGGCGCCGACGCCGGTATTGGCGCCATAGACCGCCTCGCCGCGCGCGATCTTGTCCTCGACCACCTTGCGGGCGACATCGACGCGCGCCATGGCGGCATCGTCGGCGGCAAGCGAAACCGCCCGTGCCCCGACCCGCGCCAGACTCGCAAAGCTCATGGGCTTGCCGTCGAGGGAAAGGGTACCGGACTGGGTCTGAAGGTGATGCATCTGCAGGGATTAGCGGGTGCCGAAGTGCCATGCAATGGGACGGAGAGAGCGTTACACCGGCGCGAAGGTCAGGCCGGACGCGGTTCCTTCAAGCCTTTCCTTCAAGGAAGAGGACGCGATCAAAGCAATGGGCCAACCGTCAACTCTGAACAGGTGAGCATTCCCAACGCGTTCTGGATCGATGCGCAACTCAAGCACCATTCGCAGTTCACCCGCCTTTTCGGGTCGCTTACCGCCCTCAGGCCACAAGGTGTAGACGGAGTTTGCATAGTCGAAGCAGTCTAGAGCACTCGCCACGTTCAGCACCTCGAACCCTGGCACACCGGCTATGTGAACTGGAAAACGCTCGACGCTCAAACCGCAGAGAGATTCGAATGTGGCCCCAATTTCTCGTCGGACGACGGGCATATCGAATGGCCCGAAACTGAAGTCCAACTCCAATCCTTGCTGCAGAACTGCAAGCTCACGGGGCCTCGGTCCTGTGTAGGAGCGTCCCTCCGTGAATGCCCTGGCATCGATCGCCTGCCCCGCCTCATCGGTCGGCTCGGACAGAAACCACTGCGGCTGGATAGTGTGGTCGAAACCCAGTCGATAGAAGGGCATTCGATAGACCTCTGCGGGTGATACTACCCCCGGCTCCCCGGCAGCGGATAGCGCTCCACCTCGCGTAACAGCTCGATGAAGCTGCCGACCGCGGTCTCCACGGTGATCCGTCCCTTGTCGGCAGTCGCCAGGTGCGCGTCGCCGGCGGTGCCGAGCGGGTTGATGTCGCTGGCGATCCACGCATAGCTCGTTGGCCCGATCGGCCGCATGTATTTGTAGGCCTGCTCGTCGCGCGCCGCGACCGAGGGGTAATCCTGCAGCTTTTCGCGGTTCACCAGTTCGGGCCTCAGGTGCATCACCACGGAGGTTTCGCTGTCGCCGCCATGGATGCCGTGGCGGTTCTCGATGTCGGAATAGATGTCCTTGGGCCAGTACTGGCTCCAGCCGGTCTTCACCGCCAGCATGCCGGCGCGCACCCTGAGTTCGCGGGCCACGATGTCGAGGATCGAGACGTTGCCGCCATGCGAGTTGACGAACACCACCTTCATGACACCGGCGCGGGCGATCTCGAGCCCGACCTGCGTCCAGGCATCGATCAGGTTGGTGGCGGTGTGGCTGAGCGTCCCGGTCTGCCAGATATGTTCGTTGGATTTGCCGATCGCCTGCACCGGCAGGATGCGGATATCGAGGTCGGCAGGCGCCCGCTCGACCAGCAGGTCGAGGTGCCCCTGGTTGATGATGGTGTCGGTCCCGACCGGCAGATGCGGCCCATGCTGCTCGACCGCCGCGGTGGGGAACACCGCTATGGTCTTCATCGGATCGATGTCATGGAATTCGAAGGCGGAAAAGTCGTTCCACCAGATCTTGCGGTAGCTCATCCAGGATCTTTCGCAGCAAAGCGATCAAAAATCAAAGGCTTGGGGCATGTCAGCTGGGAACCGCGGCGATCGCCTCGATCTCCACAACGAATTCGGGGCGGGCAAAGCCCGAGACGATCATCAGCGTCGAGGCCGGGAATGGCTCGGGGAACAGCTCGTTGCGCACCTTCATATATTCGGCGAGGTGCTCGCGGCCGGTGACGAAGGCGTTGAGCTTGACCACGTCGCCCAGCCCCATGCCGGCCTCGGCCAGCACAGCAGCGATGTTGTCGAAACAGACGCGAGTCTGGGTGGCGCAATCGGGGGGAATCGTTCCATCCGCCCTGATGCCGATCTGGCCGGAACAGAACACGTAGCGCGAACGCGAACTGACCTCGATCCCGAGGCTGTATTGCGAGAACGCGGGGTGAATCGATGGTGGTGAAAGCGGCTTATGCACAGGACCCCCGATGTGTATGCTCAGCTAAGCGTCAAACGACTGCGAATGTAAGCCCCATTCTGAACCGCATTGCCTATTCCAGCGGCACTTCGCTGAATGGCGCAATTTTGGGCTTTTCTTTTGCAACCCGGCGCGGAATGAATGGTCTGGTGTGCCCTCGGGCATGGAAGTTTGCCTAACGGCCGGGCGGGGGACAAGCCCCGGCGGATACCTTAACAGGGAGACTAACGATGATCGACTTCACCAAGCTCATTTCTGCCGGCGTGGTAACGCTAGCATTGGGCATGGGCGGCGCCATGGCGCAGGACAAGGTGAGCTTCGGCACCAACTGGCTCGCCCAGGCTGAGCATGGCGGCTACTACCAGGCCGTCGCCGACGGCACTTACGCCAAGTACAATCTCGACGTCACCATCCGCCAGGGTGGGCCGCAGGGCGCCAACCGCTCGCTGCTGATCGGCGGACAGATCAACTTCTACATGGGCGGCCCGACCACCGCGATCGACGCGGTCAAGGAAGGCATCCCGACCATCACCATCGCCTCGATCTTCCAGAAGGACCCGCAAGTGCTGCTGGCCCATCCGGATGCCGGCTTCAAGACCTTCGCCGATCTCGCCGGCGCCTCGAAATACATCCTGTCCAAGGATGGCTTCATTTCGTATTTCAGCTGGATGAAGACGGCCTATACGGGCTTCGTCGACGAGAAGTTCGAGCCCTATACATTCAACCCGGCGCCGTTCATCGCCGACAAGATGGCGATCCAGCAGGGTTACCTGACCTCGGAACCCTACGAGATCGAAAAGCAGGCCGGCTTCGCGCCGCAGGTCTTCCTGCTCGCCGATAACGGTTTCGAGCCGTACTCGACCACGATCGAGACGATGAAGCCCTGGTACGACGCCAACAAGGACGTGGCCAAGCGCTTCGTCGAGGCCACCATCATCGGCTGGTACAATTACCTCTATGGCGACAACACCGCTGCCAACGAGCTGATCAAGAAGGACAATCCCGAGATGACCGATGGTCAGCTCGCCTACGGCCTCGCCAAGATGAAGGAATACGGCATCGTGGTTTCCGGCGACGCAGAAGCCAACGGCATCGGCTGCATGACCGACGCCCGCTGGAAGAGCTTCTATGACCAGATGACCAAGGTCGGCCTGTTCGCCGAGGGCATCGACGTCACCCAGGCCTATACCACCGAACTGGTGTGCCACGGCCTCGGCAAAGAGCTGGTGAAGTAAGCCGGAGCGCGTCAGGAACAGCCTGAGGCTGTTCCTGTTCGACCGCACCACCAAGCAACGACCTCGGCGCGGGCAATACCGCCCGCGCCGTTCGACCCTAACGTGGGCTAACGCACTTGACCGATCCCTCCCTCGCCGAGCCGGGGACCGCAACGAAATCGACGCAGACCGTCGTTTCCATGCGCAACGTCTCGAAAGTCTTCTCCAATGGCACGCTGGCGCTCAAGGACATGTCGCTCGACGTCGAGCGCGGCGAATTCCTGAGCCTGCTCGGCCCATCCGGCTGCGGCAAATCCACAGCGCTGAGGATCATCGCCGGCCTGGGCGGGCCGAGTTCGGGGACGATCGACTGGCCCTCGTCAAAGATCAATTCGCGCGGCCTGCCCGAGGGCGATGTCGGCTTCGTGTTCCAGGAACCGACGCTGATGCCGTGGCAGACGGTATTCGGCAATGTCTACCTGCCGCTGCGGCTGCAGAGCGTCAACAAATCCGCCGCACGCGAGCGCATCATGGAAACGCTGGCCTCGGTCGGCCTCGCCGATTTCGCCAATGCCTATCCGAGGGAACTGTCGGGCGGCATGAAGATGCGCGTCTCGATCGCCCGGGCGCTGGTGACCAAGCCGAAGCTGCTGCTGATGGACGAGCCGTTTGCGGCGCTCGACGAAATCACCCGGCAGAAGCTCAACGACGACGTGCTGCGGCTGTGGAAGCAGTCGGGCGTGACGGTGATCTTCGTCACCCATTCGGTGTTCGAGAGTGCCTATCTCAGCAACCGCATCGTGGTGATGAAAGCCCGTCCCGGCCAGGTGTTCGCCGATATGCCGCTCAAGACCAGCGGCGCGCGCGACGCCGAGTACCGCACCTCGGAAGAATATCGCGCCACCACCCACGAGGTGTCGCACGCACTGCATGAAGCCATCCACGCCGGCGGGGGGACGCACTGATGAGCAACGTCGTGCAGACAGCCCCCAACACCGACGACGAAGCCGGCACGGACAGCGCCGTCGCCATCCTCCGGCCGCGCACCTCGAATACCGAGCGGGTGCTGCGAATCGTGGTGCCGGTGGCCATGCTGGTGCTGGCAGTGGTCGCCTGGCACCTCACCGTGGTGCTCAACGGCATCCCCAAATACATCCTGCCCACGCCGGGCGACGTGGTGACCTCGCTGATCAACGACTGGCCGACCCTGGCGCCCTCCCTGCTGGTGACGCTCAGGATCACCTTTACCGCGCTGATCCTGGCCCTGATCGGGGGCGTCGCCATGGCGATCATCCTGGTGCAGAGCAAGTGGGTGGAACTGGCGCTGTTTCCGTTTGCGGTGATCCTGCAGGTGACCCCGGTCATCGCCATCGCGCCGCTGCTGCTGATCTATGTCCCTGAAACGCAGACGGTGCTGCTGATCATCGCCTTCCTCGTGGCGTTCTTCCCGATCCTTTCCAACATGGTCACGGGCCTGAAGAGCGTCGATCATAACCTGCTCAACCTCTACGACCTCTACGGTGCATCGCGCTGGCAGACCCTGATCTATCTGAAGCTGCCGGCGTCCCTGCCCTATTTCATGGCGGGCCTCAGGATCGCCGGCGGCCTGGCACTCATCGCAGCAGTGGTGGCCGAGTTCGCGGCGGGCACCGCCGGCCAGGGTTCGGGCCTCGCCTTCCGGCTGCTCGAATCGCAGTACCGGCTCAACATCCCGCGGCTGTTCGCGGCGCTGATCCTGCTCACCGGCACCGGCATCGCCATCTTCGGGCTGACCTCGTTCATCGCCTGGCTGTCGCTGCACCGCTGGCACGAGAGCGCCGTGAAGCGGGAGAATTGATGGTGAATCGCCGCGGACTCTGGCGCCCGGGGCAAGGCCCCCTCACCCGGATGGCTAGCGCCATCCGACCTCTCCCCCAAAGGGAGAGGTGCAGGTCGGGCACGATCGCGCCACAGCTCACCTCTCCCTTTGGGGGAGAGGTCGGCGCGTCAGCGTCGGGTGAGGGGGCCTTTCTTCCTTCACCGAACGACAGGCACGCATAGCATGCACGGCACCCCTGCCCTCTCGACCGGCACGGTCACACTCCGCAACGCCCGGGTCCCGAGCGCCGCACGCGGCAAGATCGGCAATGGCGAGGTCGAAAGCCTCGATATCGAGATCGCCAATGGCCGTATCGCCGCCATTCGGCCCGCGGGCTCTGCGCCGGTTGTCGGCCCGAGCCATGATCTCGACGCCGGGCTCATCCTTCCCGCCTTCGTCGACATCCACACCCATCTCGACAAGGGCCATATCTGGCCGCGGAAACAAAACCCCGATGGCACCTGGCTCGGTGCGCTGCTCGCGGTCGGCGCCGATCGCGAGCGCAACTGGGCCGCCGCCGATGTCGAACGCCGCTTCGATTTCGCGCTGCGCTGCGCCTATGCGCATGGCACTGCGGCGATCCGTACGCATCTCGACAGCGCGCCGCCGCAGCACGAGATCAGCTGGGCGCTGTTCGAACAGATGCGCGATCGCTGGGCCGGCCGCATCGAATTGCAGGCCGTCTCCATCGTCGGGCCGGACACGCTCGTGAACCCGGGCGAGCTCGATGCCGTGGCGCAGCAGGTGAAGGCCTCGCGCGGCATTCTCGGCGGCTCGGTCGCCGAGTATGCGCGCTCGAAGGAAGCCATGCTGCGGGTGGTCGAGAAGGCCGGCGAGCTCGGCCTCGATCTCGACCTCCACACCGACGAAACCGGCGATCCCTCGGCGCATACCTTGCTGCATCTGGCGGAGGCGGTGCTCGAGACCGGGTTCACCGGCAAGGTGATGGCCGGCCATTGCTGCGTGCTCACCGTGCAGGACGAGCGTACCCAGCGCTCGACCATCGACAAGGCGGTCGAAGCCGGCATCGCCATCGTCTCCTTGCCGATGTGCAACATCTACCTGCAGGACCGGGTGAACGCCAACGGCACGGTCCGTACGCCGATCCGCCGCGGCGCGACGCTGCTGAACGAGTTCAAGGCGGCCGGCGCCGTCGTCGCCATCGCCTCGGACAATACCCGCGACCCGTTCTACGCTTATGGCGACCTCGACGGCGTCGAGGTGCTGCGCGAGGGCGCGCGGATCCTGCAGTTCGATCACCCGCAGGACCGGGCCTGGGACTGGGTCCGCGCCGTCGGTTCGGCCCCCGCCGCCCATGCCGGCTTTGCCTACAAGGCAGTGATCGAAGTCGGCGCGCCGGCAGACCTCGTACTGTTCCGCGCCCGCAGCTGGACCGAACTCAATGCCCGGCCGCAACATGACCGCATAGTGTTGCGCGCCGGCAAGGCGATCGACACGAGCCTTCCCGATTATCGCGAACTCGACGACCTGATGGAGTAACAGATGGATATCGCCCAATTCCGCGCCGCGCTCGGCGATATTCCGGTGCAGGATAATCCGCGCATCGTGCAGCAGAAGAGCCGTGACCATTACTGGTATTCGCCGCGGCTGAAGCAGCAGCTCGAAGGCGTCACCGCCGAGATCGTGGTCTCGCCGCGCTCGGTCGACGAGGTGGTCACCGTGCTGCGCGAGGCCTTCAAATACGACGTGCCGGTCACTCCGCGCGGCGCCGGCACCGGCAATTACGGCCAGGCCATGCCGCTGTCGGGCGGCGCCATGCTCGACCTGATGAACCTCAACCGGGTCATCAAGATCGAACAGGACCGGGTGCGCGCCGAGGCCGGGGTGATCCTCGAGCAGTTGGATGAGCAGACCATCCACGCCGTCAATGGCGAGTTGCGCTTTCACCCCTCGACCTATCGCATGGCCTCGCTGGGCGGCTTCATCGCCGGCGGCTCGGGCGGCGTCGGCTCGATCCGCTGGGGCGGCTTGCGCAATTTCGGCAATATCCTGGGCCTGAAGGTGGTCACCTGCGAAGCCGAGCCGCGCGTCCTCGACCTGCGCGGGCCGGACATTCTCAAGGTGGCCCATGCCTACGGCACCAACGGTATCATCGTTGAAGCCGAGATGCCGCTGACCGCCCATTACGACTGGGTCGACATGATGGTCGGGTTCGATTCGATCCTCGACGCCTGCGCCTTCGCCGAGCAGGTGGCGCTGCAGGACGGGTTGCTGTGCAAGGAGATCTCGCCGGTCGCGGCGCCGGTGGCGCACGACTATTTCAACCGCCACCGCCCCTATATCCGCAATCGCGAGCAATCGGTGGTGCTGTTGATGGCGGCGCCTGCCGCCGTGCCGGCGCTGGTCGATTTCGTCGCCTTCCACGAGGGTGACCTGCTCTATCGCGCCGACACGCTGACGCCCGATGAGAAGGCCAAGCTGCCGCCGATCTATGAGTTGGCCTGGAACCACACGACGCTGCGCGGGCTGAAGATCGACCCGACCATCACGTACCTGCAGACCCAGTATCCCGACCTGGCGCATGTGAAATGGGCGGTCGACACCTTTGGCGACGAGCTGCCGATGCATATCGAGATGACCCGCTTCGATGGCCGCGTGGTGTTCTCGGGCCTGCCGATCGTCCGCTACAGCTCTGAAGAGCGGCTCGAGGAGATCATCCGGCTGCACGAGGAGAATGGCTGCCTGGTCTTCAACCCGCACCGCTATACCCTCGAGGAGGGCGGCATGAAGCGGACCGATCGGGCGCAGCTGCAGTTCAAGAAAGAGGCCGACCCCAAGGGCATCCTCAACCCCGGCAAGATGATCGCCTGGGACGATCCGGATTTCGATTTCGAATCCGGCCGCACCTGGCTGTTCACCGGCCTCTACACGCTCGGCGGCGCCGCCGAATGAGGGTGCTCGTCGTCCACGCCCATCCGGTCGAAACCAGCTATAACCGCGCGCTGTTCCATGCGGTGTGCGAGGCGCTCACGGCCAAAGGCGACGAAGTCGATGCGCTCAACCTCTATGAAGAGGATTTCCAGGCGGCGATGAGCCGGGCCGAGCGGCTCGAATACCACGACGTGCCGGGCAACCTCACGCCGCTGACCAAGCCCTATGTCGACCGGCTGCGCGCCTGCGAGAAGATCGTCTTCGTGCACCCGGTGTGGAACTACGGCTATCCGGCGATCCTCAAGGGCTTCTTCGACCGGATATTCCTGCCGGGTGTCTCGTTCGTGCTCGAGGGCGGCGACGCGCCCGACAAGGGCAAACTCGTCCCGGGGATGAAGAACATCAAGAAGGTCGCGTACGTCACCACCTATGGCGGCGACCGCTTCCGCACCATGATCATGGGCGACCCACCCCGCCGCCTTGCCATGCGCTGGGCCTGGGCCACCTTCGGCACCCTGATGCCGCCGACTTACCTGGCGCTCTACGACATGAACAACCAGACCGAGGCGGGGCTCAGGGGGTTTGTCGACAAGGTTAAGCGGAAGATGGCGACGTTCTGAGGGGAGCGCTTCCACTGCTGCAAGCTTGCTTCAGTTCCGTCACCGGGGCGAGTGCTATGGCGCGACGCTAGCTGCACGGGACTGCTTGTGGGGCACGGATGACAGAAGATCCACCAGACCAACCAGTTTCATCTGGACCGGAGACAAGCGGCCAACGCATTGAAGAAATGGCCGTTGCCAGAGCCGAACTTAGACGGCTACTGCGACATGTAGACAAGTTTCGAGAGAACCTCGTTTCGGTTTTCGGCGCGGACGCTCCAGAGAGCGCCTCACTTTTGATTTCCGCGCTTGATCGAACGAACGACGCCTACTCGCGCTCATCGCTGTACTATGGAGCGATAACAGAGTGCCTAATCAAAGGTTGCTTCACGGCGGCAGAGCGCATTGCGGTTGCTGCCCATGACGAGCAAACGGATATCCTTTCTCTCATGCGGCTTTCACATACCCTGACCGACGTGGGAAAACCTTCGGAGGGGCTCGCGTATGCCAAGGCAGCATTTGCCCAGGCAATAAGTGAGAGAGTCTATGTAAATTTCGCTGCTGGCAACTTGATGCGCCAGGCCATCAAGACAGGGTCGTTAGGGGCAGTGAATGAAGCCCTCGATGCTCTCGTCGATTCAACCCAGGTTCCGCGCACATCGGACTGTGCCTTGGAAACCGACTGGATCGACGCGGCGAATGCACTTGGGGCCGACAAGGACCTCACCGACTGGGTCCGTGCAGTGGCTGACAGAAAACGTGAATGACCGGCATATGGTATCGGTCAGCCCCACGTCGCCGGCGCTCCTGCCACGCTGAAGGCGACTTCGTCCATGTTGCGAGGCGCACGGGATGGGCCACTCAACCTCAAATAGTTATCAGCCGAACTTCCAGCCACGCTTGAACTGGTAGAAGACGTGCATGCCGATCTTCACGTTCTTCTTCATGCGCGGCGCCCAGTGCGGGTAGACGTAGGTGGCGTGGTAGTGGGTCGAGTAGCCGACATCGGCCAGGTATTCCTTGCCCGAGATCACGTCCTTGGCGATGGCCATGGCCTGCTTCCATGACTTCTGGTCGTTCACCGTCTCGGGGATGCCGTCGCAGGCGAAGGAGAACTGGCAGGCGTTGCGCTTGTTCTGGTTCTGGAACACCACGCCGCAGATGGTGTCGGGGTAGAGTTTGTGGGCGACGCGGTTCATCACCACCTGCCCCACCGCCACCTGGCCGCGATAGCTCTCGCCGCGAGATTCGAAATAGATGGCCGTGGCCATGCACCAGACTTCCTTGTCGGAAACCTTCTTGCCCTGCTGGTTGAGTACCGAGCCGTCGAACACCGTTGCCGGCAGATCGGCACGCGCATAGGCGAGCTTTTGCGACATGGTGTGCGGCATCGGCACATCGGAGCCGGTTCCGGCCAGCCCCTCGATGGCGTCGAGGGCCGGCGTGGTCCAGGCGGGATTGAGCGCAGCCACCGCCACGGGCATCGGGCCGATCGTCTTGCCGTCGGCCGGTGCGTCAAGCTTGGCGGTCTGCACCAGGTCGGGAGTGACGCCTTGAGGGTTGCGGGCGGCGGCGATCCGGGCGCGGATATCGGCAAAGCTGGCGGTCAGTTCGGCCAGCTCCACGACGGGACGGGCACGATCCTGCTTCAACGCGCGGTTGGCGCCGACGAAGCTCTGCGACAGGAAAATGTTGTCGATCGAACCGGTGATGATCACATCGGTACCGGAACGACTGAGGGTCGGCCGCGTTAAGCTGGCCTCATAGGCCGACAGCGAGCCGCCATCAGGGGCGTGCGCAGCGCCGGTCAGGCCGGCGACGGCGAAAATTGCGAGCGCGAAACCTGCGCAAGCCTTGAGCACGGCGAGCTCGTTGCGAGCCCGGCGCATCGGGGTGGTCCGGTATTGGGCCATCAGAACGCTTTACTATCCACGCGAACGCAACAAACGACGCGCCGGCAATCTAGATAAACTGTGACGCAAATGCCGGCCTTCGCGATAATGCGGGTTTAGGGTTAGCCGACCGTAAACAAGACAAGTTTGGCGTCAGAAGGGGCCGGAAATGGCCAAGAATGGGTGATATGCAGGCGAAATGGGGCAGCAGGTCTGCCTCAAATACCGCCCATCACTGCGCCAGGGTCAGCCGCGCGACCGGCACCCGATAGGGCGAGCAGCTGACGTAATCCACGTCCAGCTTCGAGAAGAACCACAGCGAAGCCGGGTCGCCCGCATGCTCGCCACAAATGCCGATCTTCAGATTGGGGTTGGCGCGCTTGCCGCGCTCGATCGCCATGGTGATCATCTCGCCAACGCCCTTCTGGTCGAGCGTCACGAACGGATCGAAGTCGTAAAGGCCCTTGCGCTGATAGGCCGAGAGGAAGGCGGGGGCATCGTCGCGGCTGATGCCATAGGTGGTCTGCGTCAGGTCGTTCGTGCCGAACGAGAAGAAGTCGACATGCTCGGCAATGTCCGCCGCCCGGAGCGCGGCGCGCGGCAGTTCGATCATCGTGCCGAAGGCAAAGCGTTCACGCGCTGCAGGCGGCAGGCCGGCCTGCTCGACGATGGCGTAGGTCTGCCGCTTGATCTCGACCACTTCGGAGACGGTTGAAACGAACGGCACCATCACCTCGAGCGTCACCGGCTCCGACTGCTTCGCCGATGCCGCGCGCACCCCGGCGCACAGCGCCTCGATCTGCATCTTGAGGATTTCGGGATAGGTGATGGCGAGGCGCACGCCGCGATGCCCCAGCATCGGGTTGATCTCGGCGATGCGGTCGAGCCGGAGCTTCAGCGCCCGTACGCCGAGCCCCAGCGACTGCGCCGTCTCCTCGATATCCTCGTCGGTGCGCGGCAGGAACTCATGCAGCGGCGGATCGAACAGCCGCACCGTTACCGGCCGTCCCTGCATCGCCATGAAGATGGCCGAGTAATCGACGGTCTGGAAATCGACCAGCCCGGTCAGCGCCTTGGCGCGGTCATCGGCATCCTCGGAGAGGATCAGCCGGCGCAACGCGACGAGGCGTTCGCGCGAGAAGAACATGTGCTCGGAACGGGCGAGGCCGATACCCTCGGCGCCGAAGCTCAGTGCGGTGTTCACCGCCTCGACCGTTTCGGCATTGGCCCGCACCTTGATCCGGCGTGAGGCGTCGGACCAGCCGAGGAGCTTGCCCATGGCGCCGCCGATATGCGGCTGGGCCAGCGGCAGGGCACCGAGATAGACCGAACCATCGGTGCCATCGACGGTGATGCGGTCGCCCTGGCGAAACTCGCGGTTGCCGATCCTGCAGGTCAGCTCGGCGAGGTTGACGCTCAAGGTGCGCACGCCGGCGACGCAAGGCTTGCCGGTGATGCGGGCGACGACGCCGGCATGGCTGGTCATGCCGCCGCGCGCCGTGAGGATGCCGGTCGCGGCCTTCATCCCCTCGATATCGGTGGGGCCGGTCTCGGTGACGACGAGGATGCAATGGCGGCCGCGCGCCTTCATGCGTGCTGCGTCCTCGGAGTTGAAGACGATCACGCCGCTGGCGGCGCCCGGCGAGACGCCGAGCCCGGTGGCGAGCACGGTGGCGCTTTCGGGCGAGCGCAGGCGCGGGTGCAGCATCTGCTGCAGGCGGGCCGGATCGATATGGGTCACCGCCTCGCGCTGGGTCCAGCGCCTCCGCGCCACGCGATCGACGGCGGCCTCCAGTTCCGCGGCCGCCGAGGCGGGAGCGGCGCGAGCCGAGAGCAGCCGGACGGTGTCGCCTTCAACCGAGACCAGGCAGCTCAGGTGCTGGCCGGCTGCGGCATCGAGCAGGTCGACAAAGGCCGCCGCGGAAGCCGGCAGCGGGCCGAACGGCGTGCCGTTCACCGGAGCGGGGCCGAGCGCCCCGCTCTGCGGATCGCGGGTCAGGAACTGCCTGACATCGCCATCGGCCATCGCCTGGATGATGACGATCTGCCGTTCCGGCCGCGGATCGAAGCTGGCGTAGGAGGCAAATGCGTCGGAGATCGCGCGCGCCAGCGGACGGGCCGGATCGACCGACTCGGCTTCGTTGGCCGGCGGGCTCAACCCAGGTCGGGCCGGCATCAGCCCGGTGCTGTGCGCGGCGCTCGATGTGCGAACCACCAAGGCCGGTGGGCGGCCATTGCGGCCGACCAGGCGGAACAGCGTCGCCACCCAGTGAACGCGCAGCCGGTCGTCATGCGCCTTGCGCTCTTCCTGCAGCGCGTTCCAGGCGGCGCGGCTGATGACGATGGTGGGGGCGACCGGCAGCCCGGTATTGGCGGCGCGGCTCAGCCACAGCGCCTTGCCCACCAGCAGCCCGTCCTGGATGGCCGAAAGGTTCGCCTTGCCCGTGGCGGGCGCGATCGCGAACATTTCCATTGCGAGGGTCACCGGGACACCTTCCGACCAACTTTAGCGAAACATATTGCCGTTCAGGCCGTTGCGCCGCAACTGCACACTTGAGATCGCCCGGCGCGACAGTTTGGTCGCGGCGCTCACAGCTTGACTTGCCCGGTCATTGAACGCATCTGCTCTCCTATGCAAACAAGGCCGCACTTGGACATTACGCTATGTGCGCCGCGCGGATTCTGCGCCGGCGTCGACCGCGCCATCCAGATCGTCGAGCTGGCGCTGGAGCGCTACGGCGCGCCGGTCTATGTGCGCCACGCGATCGTGCACAACAAATACGTGGTCGACGGGCTGAAGCAGAAGGGTGCGGTGTTCGTCGAGGAGCTCGACGAGATCCCCGATACCGGCGCTCCAGTGGTGTTTTCGGCGCACGGCGTGCCGAAATCCGTTCCCGCCGGCGCCAAGGCGCGCAACATGTTTTTCCTCGATGCCACCTGCCCGCTGGTCTCGAAGGTGCATATCGAGGCCAACCGGCATCACAACGAGGGCCGCGAGATCGTGCTCATCGGCCATGCCGGCCATGTCGAGGTGATCGGCACGATGGGGCAGCTGGTCGATGGCGCCATCACGCTGATCCAGACGGTCGAGGAAGCTGAAGCCTTCGTGCCGCGCGATCCGGCAAAGCTCGCCTATGTGACGCAGACGACGCTCAGCGTCGACGACACCTCGGCGATCGTCGAAGTGCTGCGCCGGCGCTTCCCGGCGATCGCGCTGCCGCACAAGGAAGACATCTGCTACGCCACCACCAACCGCCAGGAAGCGGTGAAGCGGGTGGCGCCGCATGTCGATGCGATGATCGTCGTCGGCGCCCCCGAATCGTCCAACTCGGTGCGGCTGGTCGAGGTGGCGCAGCGCGTCGGCTGTGCCAACGCTTCGTTGGTCGAGCGCGCCGACAAGATCGACTGGAGCCGTTTCGAGGGGATCAAGACGCTCGGCGTCACCGCCGGCGCCTCGGCGCCCGAGACCCTGGTCGACGAGGTGATCGAGGCGTTTGCGCAGCGCTTCGACATCGCGGTCAGCGCCAGCGGCGAACAGCGCGAAAGCATCGTCTTCAACCTGCCCCGCGAACTCAGAGCCCAACCCGCAGCATGACCGACCTGACGCTTCTCGAAACCGACCGGCTGGTGCTTTCCGGCTGGCGCGCCGACCAGATTGACGACCTCTATCGTCTCCACGGCGACCCGACGGTGGCGAAGTTCCTCACCGAACATGGCCAGCCTTGGACACAAGCGGAAATGCAGGACGCGCTCGCCCACTGGATCGCGCTGTTCGAGCGTCAGAAGATGGGCAAGCTTCGCGTCATCAGGAAATCCGACGGCGCGCTGGTCGGCCGCTGTGGCTTTGGCGTCTACGGCCCCGACGACACGCCGGAGATCGGCTACTCGCTCTATCCCGAGTTCTGGGGCAACGGTTACGTCTACGAAGCGGCCAGCGCGCTACGCGACTGGTATTGGCGCGAGACCGATCGCGACCACTTCATCGGGCTCGCCGACGTCCGCAACGAGAATTCGCTGAAAGTGCTGCGCAAGCTCGGCGGCATCTACACCCATACCGGTGACAACGACCATGGGCATCATTGCGAGTGGTACCGCTACGACCGGCCGGCGGCGGCATGAACTCAGTGATCATCCACACCGACGGGGCGTGCTCGGGCAATCCCGGCCCGGGCGGCTGGGGCGCGGTGCTGCAATACGGCGATACGGTGAAGGAACTGAAGGGCGGCGCTCCACTCACCACCAACAACCAGATGGAACTGACGGCCGCCATCGAAGCGCTGACGGCGCTGAAGCGTCCATGCGAGATCGAACTCCACACCGACAGCAATTACGTCAAGGACGGGCTGACCAAGTGGATCCACGGCTGGAAGAAGAACGGCTGGCGCACGGCCGACAAGAAGCCGGTCAAGAACGTCGAACTGTGGCAGGCGCTCGATGCCGCCACGCAGCGCCACAAGATCAACTGGCATTGGGTCAAGGGCCACAATGGCGACGAAATGAACGAGCGTGCCGACCAGCTGGCCAATGAAGGCATGGAGCCGTTCAAGACCAGGCGCCGCAAGCCGGAAGGCCTGGTGCCGCCGGTCTGAACCGCAGGCGCCTCACCGCCGCGCCGGTCGTTGGCGAAACGCGGATCCGTGATGACCGACCGGCTTGCTCCGGCTGCCCGACGAGCGGATAATCTCGAGATGCGCTCGCCTTGTCTCGTCGCTGCCTTTATCCTGCTCGCAACCCCCGCCCTGGCGCAGTTTCCACCGCCGGGTGTCTACAAATGCGTCAGCGAGAACGGCGCCAACCTGGGCGAGCTCACGCTGTTCGTCGCAGGCGACTATTCGTTCAGGAACGTCGACGGCAACAGCGCCAGCGGACAAGTCGCGTCCGCCGGAACGGACGTGAACCCGCTCTCCGGCCCGCTCAAGGATATGCAGCTCACCGGCATGTTCGCCACCGACGATACCGGCAAGACGACGTTTCGCTTCACCGGCGCCGACGGGTTGGAAGTGAGCTGCCGGTAGCGGCCCTCATACAGACTATTTCGCGTCGAAAGCTTCCGCGACTCCCGCGGTTTCGCTAGCTTTGCCGTTACCTTCATATCCGTCACGAACACTTGGGAGCTTTTCGTGGGCGTCGACATGTTTGTTCACTCGGTGCGGCTAGTGCTTAGCGACTGGCGCAACGCGCTGAAGATCACCGGCCTGCTCTACCTGATCTACGCGGTGCCGACGCTGCTGCTCGGCCTGCTGTTTCCGGCGCCGGCGCAGCCCGAACAGGCTACCGCGGCGGCCCTCTCGGCCGCACCGGCTGGGCTGCTGACACTCATTCTGGCGGTCGTGGCATTCGTCTGGGTGGCTGTCGCGTGGCACCGCTACATTCTGCTCGACGAGGTGCCGGCCGGGCAGCTCCCTGAGTTCAACGGCCAGCGGATGCTTTCCTATGCCGGCTACTCGATCGGCATCGGCATCATCGGTTTCGTGCTGTTCCTGGTGCTGAGCGCCATCGTCGGGATCGTCGCGGTGCCGCTGCTCGGCATGGTCGGCGCCTTCATCACCGGCGTCGTCGGAATTGCCGCGATGCTGATCGTCGGTTACCGCCTCGCGCCGGTGCTGCCGGCCACCGCGATCGGCAAGCCGCTGACCATCAGGCAGGCGTGGGAATCCACCAATGGCGCCAACATGCCGATCATCATCCTCGCCGTGCTCTCGGCGGTTGCGGCGATCGTGATCGACATTCCGGCGTTCATCCTGGCCATGGCCGGCCCGATCGGCGCGTTCCTGGCGCTGTTGTGGACGTTGGGCACCGGCTGGGTGAAGATGCTGGTCGGCGTCAGCATCCTGACGACGCTCTATGGCCACTATATCGAGCGTCGCTCGATCCCGGCCGCCAGCGCCGGAGTCTGAGGCCAGAGCGAATACGGAAAAGGGCCGGTTTAGACCGGCCCTTCTGCTTTTTTACTCCGCGCCGCCGCCCGCCGTCTGCAGCCAGGCGGCGCCGCATTCCTTGGCCAGCTCGCGGATGCGCAGGATGTAGCTCTGGCGCTCCTGCACCGAGATGACGCCGCGCGCGTCCAGCAGGTTGAAGTTGTGGCTGGCCTTGACGACCTGCTCATAGGCGGGGACCGCCATGGTTTGCCGGTTGCCGTCGGCGCCCTTCCTCAGAATGGCGCGGCACTCGTCCTCGGCGTCCTTGAAATGCCGGAACAGCATCTCGGTGTCGGCCGCTTCGAAATTGTACTTCGAGAACTCCTGCTCGTTCTGCAGGAAGATATCGCCGTAAGTGACCTTCTCGTCGCCCTCGCGGCCGTTGAAGTTGAGATCGTAGACGTTCTCGACGCCCTGCACATACATGGCGAGGCGCTCGAGCCCATAGGTGATCTCGCCCGGCACGGGTTTGGTCTCGAAACCGGCGACCTGCTGGAAATAGGTGAACTGGCTGACTTCCATGCCGTCGCACCAGCATTCCCAGCCCAGGCCCCAGGCGCCCAGCGTCGGGCTTTCCCAGTCGTCCTCGACGAAGCGGATGTCATGCAGGCTGGCATCGAGGCCGATCTCGCTGAGCGACTGCAGGTAGAGTTCCTGGATATTGTCGGGCGACGGCTTCAGGATCACCTGGAACTGATAATAGTGCTGCAGCCGGTTGGGGTTCTCGCCGTAGCGGCCGTCCTTGGGCCGGCGCGACGGCTGCACGTAGGCCGCCTTCCACGGCTTGGGGCCCAGTGCCCTGAGCGTGGTGGCGGTGTGGAAGGTGCCGGCGCCCATCTGCATGTCGTAGGGCTGCAGGATCACGCAGCCCTGCTCGGCCCAGAAGCGCTGCAGCGTCAGGATCAGCCCCTGGAACGAGTTCCTCGGGTCCATGTGGGCGGGCAAAGCGTCGGGCATCGGCAATATTCCGGGGTGCGAATGGCGGGCGGAACCTAGAGACGCGTGCAGGAGCGGTCAAGCGCGCCGCAGGTTGACACCGGCCGGGCAGCGATTGCAGGTGGCCCCATGCAGGAGCCGATGATCGACGATCGCGAAGTGCTGGCACGGCTGGGTGCACCGAACGCGCCGCTGCTGGGTGCCGGCGGCGAGGCGCAGGTCTATGCCCTGGGTCCTGACCGAGTGGCGCGGATCATGCGTGCCGGCGCGCGTCGCGCCGACGCCGACGCACGCGCGCAATTGCTGGCGGAGATCGCCGCCGGACGCGGCGATCTGCCCTTCCTTACTCCCGCGGTAGAAGCGCTCGAAGAGATCGGCGGGCGCATCGTCTCGGTCGAGCCACGCCTGCCGGGCGAGCCGCTCTCCCTGCTGCTCGGGCGCAACGCCGGCCCGGCTCGCAGCGAGCTCATCGCGAGCTATCTCGATACGGCGCTGCGACTGCGTGAAATCCGTCTGCCGCCGCGCGGCTTCGGTCCGTTGCTCGGCAATGCCGGGCCGCGCAGCGACTCATCGAACTCGTTCGCCACGGCGCGGCTACGGGGGAGTGCCGAGGCGTGCCCGCCCGAGCTGCGGGCAGCCGTGCTGCTTGCAGCGGCGGCCGCTCCGGCAGAGCCTCCGGAGGCCGCGCTGGTGCATCTCGACTATTTTCCGGCCAATGTCCTCGCCGCCGATGGCAGGGTCACGGCTGTGCTGGATTTCGGCCCAGCGGCGGCGATCGGTGACCCTCGCATGGATGCGTGGGGCGCCGTGGCCTATCTCGATCCCGAAATCACCCCGACGGCCTCCCCAGCCGACCGGGAACAGGCCACCGCCTGGCTTGCTCGGGCCGGCCTCGACGCCGGCTACGCCGCGGCGCGGCGCTGGCTCGCGGCCTACTGGTCGTTTGCCGCCGATGACGCACGCCTGATCGACTGGTGCAGGCGGATTCTCCTCGCGCCGACTGGGTAGTCGCGTCGCTACCTGTCTTCGGGCGGGCGGAACTTGCCGTCCTTGTCGCGCTTGAGGGTGATCACGTCCGGGCGCTGGCGCTCGCGCAGGTCGCGCTCATGCCGCTCCTTGTCGAGTTGCCTGAACTGGCCGCTCCAGTCGCGCCAGATCTTCCGCACGCCCCAGGCGATGGCCGCGAGGATGGCAACGAAGATGACGATGCGCAGCAGGATGGCGAAGCTCATCGCTTACAATCCCAACCGGGCCCAGACCGAACGATCCTCGACCGTGGCAGCCACATCGCCCGCGAGGGCCGCGAGTCCGACGCGCGGCAGGGTCAGCAGCCCGCGCTTGGGAGCGATGGGCAGCAGTTCGACCTTGTCGCCGAAGCGGGTGCGCAGCACTTCATGGAGATCACCCAGGCCATCCACCAGGCCGAGTTCGAGACCGCGCACACCGCTCCAGAACTCCCCGGTGAACAACAGGTCGTCGGCCGCCTTGAGCCGGTCGCCGCGGCGCGCTTTCACCCAGTCGATGAAGACCTGATGGATGTCGCTCTCCATCTGCTTGATCCGCTCCACATCCTCGGGCTTCTCAGGAAGGAACGGGTCCAGCGTCGACTTGTTACGGCCGGCCGTGTGCACGCGCCGATCGACGCCGACCTTTTTCAGCGTCTCGACGAAACCGAAGCCGGCAAAGATCACACCGATCGAGCCGACGATCGAGGACGGATCGGCAATGATCTCGTCGCCGGCGGTGGCGATGAAATAGCCGCCCGACGCCGCGGCATCTTCGACGAACACCAGCACGGGCTTGCCGTGCTCATCGGCGAGATCGCGGATGCGCTTGGAGATCAGCCGCGACTGCACCGCCGAGCCGCCCGGAGAGTTGACGATGATGGCAATGGCAGGAGCCGATTTCACGGCGAAGGCGCGCTTCAGCAACGGCGCCACGGCCTCGATGTTGAGCCGCCCGGGCCGCTGGTCGGCAGCGATGACGCCGTGCAGCCGCACTACGGGAACCACCGGGCCGCCCTGCCCCATCCGGCGCTTGATCCAGGACCGCAAACCCATGTGTCGTCCTCGTTTTTGACCGGGCAGATGTATGTGCCCGCAGCCGGGATTACCAGATGAGACGCGCCGTCCCGCGGAAGATGGCGTCGAACTCCGGCCGGAACGCGCGGCCCGCGGCCTCGTGCAATGCACGCGCGCCGAGGAGTGAGAACGGCGCGCGCGAGCCCTTGATGCCGCGGACCAGCACGCGGCTCGCCGGCTCGCCGTCGCGCGGCAGCAGCGGCAGCACGCTGACCGCGCCGAAGCGCCGGGTAAACGCCGCCAGCAGCAGCGGCAGCGCCTCGGCCACGTGAATGAAAATCACCTCGCCGCCGGGCGCTGCGTGGGTCGCCGCGGTTTTTACCCAGGTGTCGAGCGCGCCGTCCGCCATATGCCGCGCCCCGGCCCTCACGGCGGACGGAGCCGAGCCGCGGTTGGGGTCGAAAAACGGCGGGTTGGCGATGACGGTAGTGAAATGCTCGGCGGCAAGTCCAGCGCCGGCACGCACTTTGCCCGCTGCCGTCAGGTCGAGCGACAGCACCCTGGTGCGCTCGGCCATGCCGTTGGCGCCGGCGTTGAGTGCGGCGAGGGCCGCCATGGCCGCGTCGGCCTCCACCAGCGTCGCCTGGAGTTGCGGCAACTCGGTCATTGCCACCAGCGCCGCGGTGCCGACGCCCGCCCCAAGATCGAGCAGATTGCGTGCCGCGGCGCTTACCGCCGCCCCCAGCAACACGGAGTCCAGCCCGGCGCGAAACCCCTTTTCCGGCTGCGACACGGTGAGGCGGCCACCCAAAAAGGCGTCGCGCGTCAGCGTTTGTTGTTTTACAAGATCAGTGGCTTCGTCTAGGGACATCGCACCATCGCGACAGTTCGCAGGCGCCCGACTATAGGGTGCCGGATGCGTAGCTCAAACCGGGGATTTCATGGCTTTATCGGCGGCAGCGGCAAACGAGGCGATGACCAGCGCCGGCGCGCTCGACCGGCTGCTCGACGCCACGCGCCCGGGCATGGATCGGGTCAACGCGATGATCCTCGCCAAGGCCAGCTCGCATGTCGACCTGGTGCCGGAGGTGGCGCGCTACCTGATCGATGCCGGCGGCAAGCGCCTCAGGCCCATGTTGACGATCGCGGCGGCCATGCTGTTCGGCAAGGCCAATGGCAGCGAGGTCAACTTCGCCGCCGCCGTCGAGTTCATGCACAACGCGACGCTGCTGCATGACGATGTGGTCGACGAGAGTGATATGCGCCGTGGCCGCGCCGCCGCGCGGATGAAATGGGGCAACCAGGCCAGCGTGCTGGTCGGCGATTTCCTGCTCGGCCAGGCCTTCATGATGATGGTCGACACGGGCAATGTCGCCGCCCTCAAGGTAATCTCGCAGGCGGCGACGATCATCGCCGAAGGCGAAGTGCTGCAGCTTGCCAAGACGCGTGACCTCAGCGCCAGCGCCGCCGACTATGACGAAGTGATCGGCGCCAAGACCGCCACGCTGTTCGAAGCGGCGACCGAGGTGGGCGCCATGGCCGGTGGCGCCGATGCGGCCGGCCGCGAGGCGCTGCGCCACTATGGCCGCGAGCTCGGCTTTGCCTTCCAGCTGGTCGACGACGTGCTCGACTATCGCGGCGAGGCCGATACGCTCGGCAAGAATACCGGCGACGATCTGCGCGAGGGCAAGATGACCCTGCCGATGATCCTGGCGCTGCAAGAGGCAACGCCGGCCGAGCGTGAGATCATCGTTGCCGCCCTCGGCAATGTCGATGCCGGCGCTGCCGAGCTCCGGCAAGTCCTGGCGGTATTCGATCGCTATGATACGCTGGGCAGGACCATCGAGCGGGCCATTACTCACGCCCGCCGTGCCCGCGAGTCCCTCAAGCAGTTGCCGCCCAGCGAAATGAAGTCGCTGCTCGGCGAAGTCGCCGAAATAACAGTTTCGCGCGCGTATTAGCACCTGTTAGCGGCACCCAAGGCGCCGCGGAACCGCCCGATTTGCGGCGTGGCGGCAACAACGCCCCCCATGGGGCCGTTGTCGTTTCAGGCGACCACCGGCGCAGCGGCCACCCAGAACTGGGGATACTTGGCACGCATCTCGTGTGCGGCCTGATGCGCCTGGGCGGCGGACCCGAAGAGCCCGAACACCGTGCCGCCGGAACCGGACATGCGGGCCAGCGCGCAACCATCGAGCACCCGCATCTGACGCAGCAGATCGCCGATCGCCGGCACCAGCGCAATGGCCGCCGGTTCGAGATCATTCCGGGTTTCGGCCAGCCACAGCCCGAGTTGCGCCGGCCGCGTCAGCGGCGACGGCAATGGCGGCATCGGCGGGTTGGTGCGCTGCTCCAGTCGGCGAAACACGTCGGCGGTGACGACCGGGATCAGCGGGTTGACCAGCACCAGATGCGTCGTCGGAAAACTGCGCAGCGGGTGGATGATCTCGCCGACCCCGCGCACCTCGGAGGGGCGGGACAGCAGGCAGACCGGCACATCGGCGCCCAGGCTCAACGCCAGAGCATTGAGCTCCGCGATACTAAAATCGCCGCCAGCCATGCCGGCCAGCAGCCGCAGCGTCGCAGCGGCGTCCGCGGAACCGCCGCCGATACCCGCCGCGACGGGCAGGTTCTTGGTCAGCGCAACATCCAATCCCTCGGGCAGCCGATCCGGCCAGCGGGCCCGGAACGCCTTTACCGCCCGCATCACCAGGTTGGACTCGCCACCGCCGGCGGCAGCGGCGAACGGTCCGCTGACCCGCAGGCGATCGCTCTTCGCCGGATGCGCCGTCACCTCATCGGCGACATCGACGAACACCACCAGGCTTTCGAGCTCATGGTAGCCATCGGCGCGCCGGCCGGTGACATGCAATGCCAGATTGACCTTGGCGGGAGCCGCCTCGGAAAGAGCGCCCTGCAGCATGCTACTGCGCGGGGGCGGCCTGACCTTCCGCCACCGGCCCGGCATCGGGCGCAGGCGACACGGCATCGAGACCACCGGCGAGCTTCTTCGCCACCCGCTCCTTCACCGCGCCTTCCTGGTCGACGGCTGCGGCGATGTTCCACTGGAACCTCGCCTCGAGCTTGCGGCCGGCGCGCCAATAGGCATCGCCGAGGTGGTCGTTGATTTCGGGATCGGTCGAACGAAGCTGCACGGCCGTCTCGAGCTGCTGCACCGCTTCGTCGAAGCGGCCGAGCCGGAAATAGGCCCAGCCGAGACTATCGATGATGTAGCCGTCATTGGGCGAAGCAGCGACTGCCTTCTGGATCATCTCGAGCGCCGGCATCAGGTTCACGCCCTGATCGACCCAGCTATAGCCCAGGTAGTTGAGCACCTGCGGCTGGTCGGGGTTCAGCTCGAGCGCGCGCTTGAAATCCACCTCGGCCTTGTCCCACTGCTTGTTGCGTTCGTAGGCAATGCCGCGAACATAGTAGAAGCGCCAGTCGCCCGGAGCGTCGCCGCCGGCGACTCCCAGTGCCCTGGTGTAGGTGTCGGCCGCTTCGGCGTATTTCTGCGCGGCGCGCTGCATGTCGCCCAGCACCGACAGCGCCTCGAGGTCGTGCGGGTTGGAGGTGACGATATTGCCGAGCCGGCGCAGCGCCTCGTCGCGATCGCCGGTGGCGCTGAGATTCTCGGCGACGCGCACCACCGCCATCGGCTTCATCGGCGAATCCGGCGGCAGCCGGTCGTAGATGGCGTTGGCCGCATCATGCTGCCCTGCGCCATCCAGCAACTGGCCATAGACCAGATCGATCACGTCTGCCTTGGGATCGAGATACATGCCCAGTTGCAGGAACACCGCCGACACATCGGGACTGCCCTCGCGGGCCAGCGCCACGCCGACCGAGTGGAACATCTCGGCGGCGCCGGCCTGGATATCGCCGGCAAAGACGCCCGGACGCTGCTTGTTGTCGATCTTGGCTTTCACCGCGCTGACCAGCGGGTGATCGAGCCCCTGGGCCTCGAACTTGGCGATGACCTTCTCGGCTTCATCGAAGCGGCCGGCATTGCCCAGCATGCGGGAATAGGCCTCGACGATGCGGGCCACGTAGGGGTCTGCTTCATAGGCCTTGGCGGCGTATTCCAGCGCCTTCTTGCTGTCGCCTTCGACATCGGCCATCAGCGCGCGGTGGAAGACGAGGAAATCCTCAAGCCCTCCCTGCCCGACTTCGTCGAGCACCTTGTCGGCGTCCGCCGGCTTGCCTTCGCCGACCAGCGCCCAGGCGCGCAGCAAGCCACCGGTGATCCCGGCGAAGGTGTCGCCGCCGACATTCTCCAGTTCCTTGGCCGCAGCGGCGTAGCGGCGCTGCTTGACCGCTTCGGTGCCGATGACGAGGCTGGCGAGATCGTTCGGCGCGCTGAGCTCGAGCAGGTGCTTGGCGACGCGCGAGGCGTCGGCCACCTGCCCGTTGGCGGCATAGGCGATGAAGCTGCGCTCGACGATGATCGGGTTATCCCAGTCGCCTTCGGCGGCGATGCGGAAGTAACGCGCCGCTTCGTCGGTCCTCAGGTCCGACAGCGCCTGCCGACCGGCGAGATAGCTGCCGGTAACGCTCTGCTCCATCAGCGGAAAGGCCGCGCTCGATTCGAGCGCCGCGGCGCCGCCGACGGTGAGTGCCACGGCAAGGAGGACGCCGGAAGCGAGACGGGCTTTGTGGGTCACGAGGCTCGATATCTCCGAGGAGGGTTTAGGCGGCTGACTAGCCCAAGAAACATGGGCGATTTTGCGACTGCGCCGCAAGAGGCAGGCACAATGAAGTGAGGGATTGTACGTCGCGAGGCAATGCTGCCTGGCACGGCTGTGGTGCTCCATCCGTCGGCGTCATCCTCGCGAAGGCGCGGATCCAGCGGGATCTCCCAGCCTCAGCGGGTACTGCGGCATCCCACTGGGTTCCCGCCCTAGCGGGAATGACGGCGGCGTGTGGGCAGCATTGCTCAAAGGCACCTCACATCCCGGAGTAATTCGGCCCGGAGCCGCCCTCCGGCGGCACCCAGGTGATGTTCTGGGCGGGATCCTTGATATCGCAGGTCTTGCAGTGGACGCAGTTGGCGGCGTGAATGCGGAACACCGGCGCGCCGCCCTCCTCCGCCACTTCGTAGACGCCGGCCGGGCAATAGAGCGGCGCGGGTTCACCGTAGCGCGGCAGGTTTTGTCGCAGCGGCAGTTCCGGATCGGCGAGCTTGAGGTGAACCGGCTGGTCCTCGTCGTGCCTGAGATTGGCGAGGTAGACCGACGCCGCCCGATCGTAGGTCGTCACCCCATCCGGCCGCGCGTAGACGCGCGGCGTCACGTCGGCGATCGGCCGCAGCTTCTGATAATCCGCCTTGCCGTGCCGCAGCGTGCCGAACGGCGAGAAGCGGAACAGCGCCTCGCACCACATATCGAAGCCGCCCAGCAGCACGCCGAAATAGGTGCCGAACCGCGACCAGAAGGGTTTGACGTTGCGCACCGGCGCCAACTCATCGCCGATGCCGGTCGCGAGGACGCTGTCGTTCAGCCCCTCGAGCATATCATGCGCCCGGCCCTCGCCGATGGCCGCGGCAACGCGCTCGGCCGTCGCCATCCCGGAGCGGATCGCATTGTGGATGGCCTTCAGCGCCGGCACGTTCATGAAGCCCGCCGCGCAGCCGATCAGCGCGCCGCCGGGAAACGCCAGGTCGGGGATGGATTGCAGCCCGCCCGAGGTCATCGCCCGCGCCCCATAGCTCAGCCGCCGGCCGCCCTCGAGCAGCCGGGAGATCGCGGGATGGGCCTTGAAGCGCTGGAACTCATCGAAGGGCGAGAGCGTCGGGTCGCTGTAGCTCAGATGCACCGCGAGGCCGAGATAGAGCTTGTTGCCGGCCGCGTGGTAGGCGAAGCCACCGCCGGAGGTGCCGTTGTCGAGCGGAAAACCGAGATAGTGGTCGACGCGCCCGGCCTCGTGCCGATCCGGCGCGATCTCCCACACTTCCTTGATGCCGAGCCCGTAGAGCTGCGGGTCATGGCCCTCGGCGAGGCCGAAATGACCGATCAGGTGCCTGGCGAGCGAGCCGCGAGCCCCCTCGCCGATCAAGGTATACTTGGCCCTGAGGCCGATGCCCGCGGCATAGGTGGATCTGGGGTTGCCGGCATGGTCGACGCCGAGATCACCGGTGATGATGCCCTCGACCCGACCGCCCTCGCCGGTGAGCACATCCACTGCCGCGGTCATCGGAAAGATATCGACGCCGAGCCCCTGCGCCTGCTCGCCCAGCCATCTCACCAGTTCGCCGAGGCTGACGATCACCGCGCCTTCGGTCTTCATCTGCGGCGGGATCATCAGTTGCGGCAGCGGCAGGTCCGCGGTCGCGGTCAGCAGGTGGAAGGTGTCGCGGGTGACCGCCGGGCCCACCGGCGCGCCCATGGCGCGCCAGCCGGGCAGCAGCGCATCGAGCCCCACCGGGTTCATCACCGCGCCGGAGATGATATGGCCGCCCAGTTCGGCGGACTTTTCCACCACTGTCACCGACAGCAGCGGCGCCACCTGCTTCAGCCGAATGGCGGCGCTGAGCCCCGCAGGACCGGCCCCGACGATCAGTACGTCGGTCTCGATGATCTCGCGATTGCCGGCGTCGGCCACGGTCACGTCCATTCACGGATGGCGGGAGAAAGCGGGCTGTGACATAACAGAACCCATGTCCGAAAATCGACCGCTAAATGACGCCGAAGCCCGGGCGGCGCTCGACTGGTATCGCGCCGTCGGGGTCGATTTCGCCGTCGGCGAGGATCCGGTCGATCGCTTCGCCGCCTCTGCCGCCCCGTCGCGCGCCCGGCCGATCCAGGCACCGGAAACGCCGGCCGCGGCACCCGCCGCTCCGCCAGCCGGCCCGATGGCCATCTCGCTGGCCGCCGACCCGACGGAAACCACCGCTCTCGCCGCTGCGGCACAGACGCTCGACGAACTCCGCGCGGTGATGAACGGCTATGAAGGGTGCCTGCTGAAGAAACGGGCAACCCAGCTGGTGTTCGCGGACGGCAATCCCGAGGCCGAGATCATGCTGGTGGGCGAAGGCCCGGGCGAACAGGAGGACCTGCAGGGCAAGCCCTTCGTCGGTCGCGCCGGGCAACTGCTCGACCGCATGCTCGGCGCTATCGGCCTCGACCGCAGCAAGGTCTATATCGCCAACATGGTGCCGTGGCGCCCGCCGGGCAATCGCGATCCCTCGCCCGAGGAGATGGCGCTGTGCACGCCGTTCCTGCTGCGGCAGGTCGAGCTGGTGGCGCCGAAGTTTCTGGTGACGCTCGGCAATGTGCCGACCAAGTCGCTGTTCCAGACCCAGAACGGCATCACGCGGATGCGCGGCCAGTGGCGGGATCTGACAATCAACAGCCACCAGACCCGGGCGCTGGCGACGCTCCACCCGGCCTACCTGCTGCGGACGCCGGCCAGCAAGGCCCTGGCCTGGCGGGACATGCTGAGCCTCAAGCAGGCGATCGACGCGACCTGAGGCGTTTGGTCGATCGGCCGGCCTGCCGCGCCATTGGTCTAGCTTGCTGCGGCGCCGCGCTGCTGCTCCATCTGTCGAAAAAGCGAGGACGCCGATTTGAACCTTTCAGATACCCAGCGCCTGGCGCTGCTTGCGCCACGCAGCGGCCGGTTGCGGACGGTGCTGGACACCGACACCTACAACGAGATCGATGATCAGTTCGCCGTGGTGCAGGCCCTGCTGTCGCCTGACCGGCTCGACCTGCAGGCGATTTATGCGGCGCCGTTCTTCAACGACCGTTCGAGCGGCCCCGGCGAGGGCATGGAGCTGAGCTATGGTGAAATCCTCGCCTTGCTCGAACGCCTTGGGGTTCCGCATGCCGGCTTCGTGCATCGCGGCGTCACCGACTATGTCGGCGCAGCGAAACAGGCCATGCGGGCGCCAGCGGTCGATGACCTCATCGCGCGAGCCCGAGCCGGTTCGGCCGAAGACCCGCTTTACGTGATCGCCATCGGCGCCATCAGCAACATCGCCTCGGCGCTGCTTGCGGCGCCCGACATCATCGACCGCGTGGTGGTTGTCTGGCTGGGCGGACACGCACTCGAATGGCCGCACCAGCGCGAGTTCAACCTGCGCCAGGATGTCGGCGGTGCGCAGGTGCTGTTCGATTCCGGCGTGCCGTTGGTGCTGGTGCCGTGCATGGGGGTCGTCTCGCATCTGCATTCTACGGTGCCGGAGATCGAGCGCTATGTCGAACCGCAGGGCGAGATCGGCCGGTTCCTGGCGCAGCGGTTCAAGGAATACGAAACCGACCATGTCGGCTGGGCCAAGGAAATCTGGGACATGGCACCGGTGGGCTGGATGCTCGACCCGGACTGGGCGCCGAGCGTCATCGTGCCCACCCCGATCCTTACCGCCGACGTCACCTACAGCATCGACCGGGCGCGGCACCCGATGCGCTATGTCACGCAGGTCAAGCGCAACCCGATCATGCGGGACTTCATCGCCAAACTGGCGGCCCGCGCCGAGAGGAACTGAGGCCCGACCGACGAGGCGGCAGGCCATCACAGCCAGCACTCCGCAGGTGGCTCGACCGGCATCGGGCAGTCGTTCTGGGACGAATGGCTAGCATCCGAAATAATCTCGGTGGTTGAACCATCTGCCCGAATTTGGTCTGAGTATCAGGGCAAGCGCCTCAGGCCCCGGTAACCGCAGAAAGCGCCATGTCCTCCGCCCTCAAGATTTATGCCCTGTTCATCGGCTCGGCACTCCTGATGTTCGGAGGTGGGCTGCAGGGCCTGCTGCTCTCGGTGCGCGGCGCCGAGGAGGGGTTCTCGCTGACGGCGCTGGGCCTCATCGGCACCGGCTGGTCGGTGGGGTTCGTTGCCGGCTCGATCACCGTGCCGATGCTGGTGAAACGCGTCGGGCACATACGCGCCTATTCGATCATGGCAGCGATCGGTACGGTCACCATCCTGCTTAACCTGCTTTGGGTTCAGGATATCGGCTGGATCGTGCTGCGCGCCTTTTCCGGCTTCTGCTTTGCCGGCGCGGCGATGATCGTCGAAAGCTGGCTCAACGAGGTGGCGGACAACCGCAGCCGCGGCACGATCTTTTCGGTCTACACCACCATCAACATGGCCGCTTCGACGGTTGGTCAGCTCGCCATGGCGGTCACCGGCACGTTCGGCCATATCCCGTTCGTGGTCGGCGCCATCGCCTTCATCTGCGCGCTGCTGCCGAGCGCACTGACGTCGACGCCGCAGCCGCGGCCGATCTCATCGGCGCGGCTCGACGTGGTGCTGCTCTACAAGACCTCGCCGCTGGCGGTGATCGCCGCCTTCGCCTGCGGCATGGCCAACGGCACTTTCGGCACGCTGGCGCCGGTCTACGGGTTCGAGCAGAAACTCGACGCCTCGACCATCGCCTATCTGTTCGCCGTCACCGCCGTGGTCGGCGCGGTCGCGCAGACGCCGTTCGGGCGGCTCTCCGACAAGATCGATCGCCGGCTGGTGATCGTCGGGCTCAGCGGCTTTTCGGCGGTGATCGGGCTGCTCACCGTGCTGCTCAACCCGAGCAGCGGGGTGCTGATGTTCATCCTGTTCGGGCTCTATGGCTTCGGCGCCTACCCGCTCTATGCCATCGCCGTGGCGCATGCGAACGACTTCGCCAAGGAGGGCGAGTTCGGTCGGGTCGCCGGCGGCATGCTGCTGATCCTCGGTATCGGTCTTGCCATCGGCCCGATCATCGCCAGCTGGGTGATGAATGCAATCGCGCCGGTCGGGCTGTTCATCGTCACCGCGACGTTCCATGGCGCGCTGGCGGTTACGGCGTTCCTGCGCATGAGGATCCGTCCGGTGCGCGACGCAGCGGGGCGGGTGCGCTTCCGCGCCATGAGTGCCGAAAAGGGTGTTTCGCCGGGCACGGTGACGCTCGATCCGCGCGTCGACGAGAAACCGACGCCCCGTCCGGCCCCTGCCGCGCCGCCGGCGCAGGCCGGGCAGACCGAAATCCTGGTGCCCGATCCGATCGAGCCGACCATCGTCGTCGAAAGTCATCCAAAGGGTGACGCGCCCGGCGAGATCTCGCCGTCCGACAAGCCCAAGCCGGAGTAGCCTGATGTTCAAATCGGAACTCGACCAGAGCAAGCCGTTCACGCCGCTGTCGATCGCGGTGCTCGCCGTCTCCGACACGCGGACGCTCGAGACCGACACGGCCGGGGCGCTGCTGAAATCGCTGATGGAAGCGGATGGTCATGCCTGCTTCGAACGCGCCGTGGTGCGCGACGATATCCACCAGATCCGCGCCAAGGTGATGGAATGGGTGGTGAACGACGGCGTCGATGCGATCATCACCACCGGTGGCACCGGCTTTTCCGGGCGCGACGTCACCCCCGAGGCGCTGGAGCCGCTGTTCCAGAAGCGGATGGATGGATTTTCGGTACTGTTCCACCAGTATTCGGCCACTACGGTCGGCACCTCTACCTTGCAGTCGCGCGCCACCGGCGGGCTGATCGGCGAGACTTTCGTCTTCGTCGTCCCGGGCTCGCGCGGCGCCTGCCGCGACGCCTGGGAAGGGATCCTGCGGGCCCAGCTCGACAACCGGCACAAGCCCTGCAACTTCGTTGAGCTGATGCCGCGGCTCAACGAGCGCTGAGCCGATGAAAGTCCCCCTCACCCGCAAGCAGATCGCGCCGCGCAATGCCGCGGCGAAGTCGCTGCGCGAGGGGCAGTTCCAGCCCAAGGTCGAGGCGGATCCCAAGACCTACAAGCGCAAGACCAAGCACAAGACCGACCCGGTACTGGAAGCCGAGAAGCAGGACGGCGACAGCGAATAACTGAAAGCCGGTTCACTCGATAGATTTGCTGAGTTCAGGTTCATCCTGAGATTCAGACCGCGCCGCGAAGTCCTTCCAAAAACACGTTCATTTCCCATTCAGCCGGCGCAATTCAATTGCGATGCCGACGCTCCGGTGCCACCCTGCATCGCTCAGGGCGTCACATGCGGAGGGCTCCATGACTGGGTTGATCATTCTGGCGATCGTCGTCGCCGCCATCGGCTACGCGATCTTCGTCTACAACGACCTGGTGTCCAAGCGGCAGCTCAAGGAAGAGGGCTGGTCGGGCATCGATGTGCAGCTGAAGCGCCGCACCGACATGATCCCCAACCTGATGGAAACGGTGAAGGGCTATATGGGGCACGAGCGCGAAACGCTCGAGGCCGTCACCCAGGCCCGCGCCGCAGCCACTGCCGGCGCCAATGCCAGCCCGGGCGAGCGCAGCGCGCTCGAAGGCGCGCTGTCCGGGGCGCTGGGCAAGCTGCTGGCCATCGCCGAGGCCTATCCCGACCTCAAGGCCAACACCACGTTCCTCGAATTCCAGAGCGCGCTGCAGAACGTCGAAGACGAGATCCAGCTGGCGCGGCGCTACTATAACGGCTCGGTGCGCAACCTGAACACCGCGGTCGAGAGCTTCCCGTCCAACGTCGTCGCCAACGCCTTCAAGTTCGAGAAGGCCGAGTATTTCGAGTTGGAGAACGAGGCGGACCGCGCCGTCCCGTCAGTGAAGTTCTGATCCCAGCCGGACCGTGAACATCGTGCGCTTGGCCAGCCCCCTCCCAGCCGCCCCCACAAGGGGGGAGGTCCAAGGCAGAGGTCGTGGCACGACTGAGCCCAGGCACCGGCTCCCACCTCCCCCCTTGTGGGGGCCCCTGGGAGGGGGCTGGCAACGTGCGCTGGCAGTGGTCGTCACCCTCCTGACCCTCATCGTCGCCCTCCCGGCCACTGCCCGCGAGGCGATCACTTCGTTCTCGTCCGCCATCACCCTCAACACCGACGGCTCGGTCGACGTCATCGAGACCATCGAGGTGAATGCCGAGGGCTATGAGATCCGGCGTGGCATCTACCGCGATATCCCGCTGGTGCTGATCAACCCTGACAACTCGCGGCTGCGCTCCGATCTCAGGGTCCAGTCGGTGACCCGCGATGGCCGGGCCGAGCCGTACTCGCTGGACAATATCGGCGCCGGGTTCAAGCGCATCCGCATCGGCGATGCCGACGTGCTGCTCGATTATGGCAAACACACCTACACCATCCGCTACAGCATGAGCCGGATGGGCCGCAGCTTTGCCGATCATGACGAGCTGTTCTGGAATGCCACCGGCAACTACTGGAATTTCCCGATCGAGGCAGCCGTCGCATCGATCACCCTGCCCAAGGGCGCGGTGATCGACCGGCTGATCGGCTATACCGGGGTGCCCGGGTCGACCGAGCAGGCCGTCACCATCACCCGCACCTCCGACAACACGGCAATCTTCCGGGTCAACCGTCCGCTCGCCTCGGGTGAAGGGGTCAGCGTGGCCGCATCGTTTCAGAAGGGCATCCTCGTCGAGCCGCAGGGGCTGGACCGGCTGCTCTACTGGCTGAGCGACCACCGCGACATCGTGGTGCCCGGCATCGCGGTGGCCCTGGTGCTGCTCTACAACCTGCTCGCCTGGAGCGCGGTCGGCCGCGACCCCAAGAAGGGCACCATCATTCCGCTGTTTCATCCGCCCCAGCGGTTCTCGCCGGGGCTGGCCGAGTATGTCGACGGCATGGGCTGGGAGAAAGGCGGCTGGACCGCCTTTACCGCCTCGATCTTCGACCTGGGCGTCAAAGGGTTGGTGAAGATCGACAACCCAGGCAAGACCTTGAGCGTGACGGTAACCGGCAAGGCGCCACCGGACGACCTCGGGGCGGCCGAGCGACTGCTGTTCGACTATTTCAGGTCGCAGGGCAAGGTGACGGTCAACACCACGACCGGTCCCAAGCTCAATGAGACCCGCGGCCAGTTCGTCAAGGCCATCGAGACCGAGAACCGCCTCGTCTACTTCCGCAACAACACCGGCTATGTCGTCGTGGGCGTGGCGTTTTCAGTGCTGATCCTTCTGGGCATGGTGGTGTTCGACCTGATCGACCCGGTCACGCTGGTGTTCGCCGGGGTCGGCGCGCTGTTCCTCGGCATTCTGAGCGGCATCCTCAGGGGGCTGTGGCGCAGCCCGATCATCGCCAAGATCATCTTCGCGGTGTGGGCGGTGATCTTCGGCGGCAACCTGATCGGCGCCGCCAGCGCCTTTCTCAGCGATTTCCACCCGGATGTGGCGTTGATCGGCGCCGCCTCGATCATCTTCATCAACGTGGTGTTCGCCGTGCTGATGCGGGCGCCGACCGTGCAGGGCCGGAACATCATGGACCAGCTCGACGGCTTCAAGATGTACATGAACACGGCCGAGAAGAACCGGCTGAACATGAACAACGAGCCGCCGATGACGGTGGAGCGCTTTGAGCGCATCCTGCCCTATGCCATCGCGCTGGGGGTGGAGAAGCCGTGGTCGGAACACTTCGAAGCTGAACTCGCCCGCAATGCCGTCGCCGACGCGCAGGGCAGCAGCTACGCGCCGGGCTTCTATAGCGGGCGCAGTTGGTCGAGTGGTTCGGGCAGCTTTGCCAATACCGTCTCGTCCGTCGCAACCGGGATGAGCGCCGCCATGGTCGCGGCGCAACCGAGTTCGTCGTCGGGCTCGGGGTTCTCCAGCGGCGGCGGTGGTGGCGGCGGCTCCGGTGGTGGCGGAGGTGGCGGCGGCGGAGGCGGGTGGTAGAACAACCTTCCATATCGTGCTCCCACCGGCGTCATCCCCGCGAAGGCGGGGACCCAGTGGGATGCCTCAGCACTGGCGGGCGCGGTTAGCTCGCACTAGGTTCCCGCCTTCGCGGGAATGACGCCGGAGCTGGGTGCCGGCACACGGCTCCTGCTGCCGACGAACCCTACTTCCTGCGGCATCCGCCAACCCGCAATGGACAATCTCCCCTGCCCTTGCTAGGCAAACCGCGCTTTCAAACGCCCGGTTAAGAGATGCCCGAACTCCTCGTCGAACTGTTCTCGGAAGAAATCCCTGCGCGCATGCAGCGCAAGGCGGCCGAGGACCTGAAGAAGGCCGTGACCAATGCGCTGGTCGATGCGGGCCTCGTCTACGAGGGCGCCAAGGCATTCGTCACGCCGCGCCGGCTGGCGTTGACGGTCACCGGGCTGCCCGCCCGTTCGCCGGACACGCACGAAGAACGCAAGGGGCCGCGGGTCGGCTCGCCGCAGCAGGCGATCGACGGCTTCCTCAAGGCGGCAGGGCTCGGCTCGATCGACGAGGCCAAGATCGAGGCCGATCCCAAGAAGGGCGAGTTCTATGTCGCGCATATCGACAAGAAGGGGGCCGAAGCCACCGACATCCTGGCGACGCTCCTGCCCAAGGTGATCACCGGGTTCGACTGGCCGAAATCCATGCAATGGGGCAATGGCGGGCTGACCTGGGTGCGGCCGCTACGCGCCATCACCGCAACGTTCGGCACCGACAATGACGAGCCGGTGGTCATCCCGTTCAAGTCGAACACCGTCGCTTCCGGCCAGACCACGTTCGGCCACCGCTTCCTTGCCCCCGAGGCGATCCGGGTGAAGCGCTTCGACGATTACGTGCAGGCGCTGGAGAAGGCCAAGGTCGTCCTCGACATCGACCGGCGCAAGGAGATCATCAAGGCCGACGCCGACAATCTCGCTTTCGCGCAGGGCCTGAGCGTCATTCATGACGAGGGTCTGCTCGAAGAAGTGGCCGGACTCGTCGAATGGCCGGTGGTGATGATGGGCTCGTTCGACCCGGCCTTCCTCGAAGTGCCCGAGGAAGTGATCATTGCCACGATCCGCGCCAACCAGAAGTGCTTCTGCCTGCGCGACAGCGCGGGCAAGCTGGCGCCGTTCTTCATCATCACCTCGAACCAGATCGCCGCCGACGGCGGCAAGACCATCGTCGCCGGCAACGAACGCGTCATCCGCGCCCGCCTGTCGGACGCCCGGTTCTTCTATCAGACGGACCTCTCGCTGCCGCTCGAGCATGGCCTGCCCAAGCTCGAGGAGAGCGTGTTCCACGCCAAGCTGGGCACGCAGTTCCAGCGTGTCGAACGACTGGTGAAGCTTTCGGGCGAGATCGCCCTCAAGGTCGGGGCCAACCCCGAGCTGGCCAAGCGCGCCGCGATGCTGGCCAAGGCCGACCTCACCACCGGCATGGTCGGCGAGTTTCCCGAGTTGCAGGGCATCATGGGCCGCTACTATGCCCTGGCGCAGGGCGAGCCGCTGGCGATCGCCAACGCCATCGCCGACCACTACAAGCCGCTGGGCCCCACCGACCTCGTGCCGGGCGAGCCGGTCGCCATCGCCGTGGCGCTGGCCGACAAGCTCGATACGCTCAAAGGCTTCTGGTCGATCGACGAGAAGCCCACCGGCTCGCGTGACCCGTTCGCACTGCGCCGCGCTGCGCTCGGCGTCATCCGCATCGTTACCGACAACAACCTGCGCTTCCCGCTCGAGGTCGAGCCCGACCTGCTGAGCTTCTTCCACGACCGCCTGAAAGTGACGCTGCGCGATGCCGGCGCCCGCCATGACCTGGTCGATGCGGTGATCGGCAAGGACAGCAACGACATGCTGGAGATCACCGAACGGGTCGAGGCGCTGTCGAAACTGCTCGGCTCCGAGGACGGCAGGAACCTGCTTGCCGGCTACAAGCGCGCCGCCAACATCCTCAGCGCCGAGGAAAAGAAGGACGGCAAGAGCTTTGCCGCGCCGGTCGATCCGGCGCTGCTGTCGCTCAGCGAGGAAGCGACGCTGGCCGAGGCGATCGCCTCGGTGGATACGGCGGTGGCGGCCAAGGTCGCCGCCAATGATTACCAGGGCGCGATCACTGCGCTGGCGACCTTGCGCCAGCCGGTCGACAAGTTCTTCGAAGCGGTGCTGGTCAACGACCCGGATGTGGCCATCCGCGCCAACCGCCTGAGCCTCCTCACCAAGCTGCGCGATACGATGCGCCTCGTGGCGGATTTCTCGAAGGTCGCCGGCTAGGTCCCGACCGCCGCGGAGCGGGATGGGCCAAGCCCACCCCGCCCTCGCCGTTACAGCCCGAACGTCACGTTGCCCGCGTCGTCCATGGCGAAGCCTGGGTTCCAGGCGATTTCCCAGGCATGGTCATCAGGGTCGGTGACATAGCCGCGCAACCCGCCATGCGGCGGGGCGTCGGCCGGCCGGATGATGCGGCCGCCGGCGGCTGCAAGAGCCTCGATCAACGGGGCCACCTCCCGCTCCGTGGCGACATTGTGGGCCAGCGCGAACGCCCCGGGCGTCCGCAGCCCGGTACGGTTCATGTCCGTCTCCAGTTCAGCGGTCAGGAAAGTGCCGAGCACGATGCCGTTGAGCTGGTAGAAGATGATCACGTCACTCTCATAGACGGGCGTCCACCCGAACCCCTCTCGGTAGAAGCGCCGCGACCGGGCGAGGTCGGTGGTACCGAGGGTGATGACGGAAACTGCAGGCTTCATCTGGCCAAGACCTTTCAATGCACCGCTCCCCGATGGAGCGGCGTTCAAGGTCATGGGACTCAGTCGCCGAAGCGAAGGCCAGGACCGCCGCAGCGGGACAGGGCTAACCGCACCTGCCTCTCCTTTTCTGACGCAGATATCCTAGCAGGCAGCGCATCGGGGTCAAACGCGGAGGCAGGTGTTCTCCCCGGCTTTGTTCTTGTTATGTTCTCACTCGAGTGCTAATCCTAATGGAACGTTACCCGTGGCGAGTCGCTTAAGGGTGTGGAGAACGGACATGCGGGTCAGCGCCCCCAATTTCGAGCAACTGGAGCGATTGAACGGCACACGCGATGCAGACCTGATCGCGCGGCGTTACGTCGACCCGACGCTCAACCGCGGGCGAGGCGCGCAGACCAACAAGGGCAGCCGCTTCGATCGCCAGAGCCGCGAAGAGTTCGACGACGGCTGGGGACAGGTCGAGGATTTGAAGCCGTTCGAAACAATCGAGCATGTCGAGCGCGCCAAGTCGATCATCACCCGCAACGAAAGCCCCGATATCGGCTTCGACCGCTCGATCAACGCCTATCGCGGCTGCGAGCACGGGTGCTCGTATTGCTTCGCCCGCCCGACGCATGCCTATCTGGGGCACTCGGCCGGGCTGGAGTTCGAGCGCGACATCTATGTGAAGGCCAATGCGGTCGACCTGCTGCGGCGCGAACTGGCCGACAAGCGCTACAAGCCCAAGCCAATCGCCATGGGCACCAATACCGACCCGTACCAGCCGGCCGAGCGGCAGCACAAGCTGACGCGCGGCATTCTCGAGTTGCTGCTCGAGACCAGGCACCCGGTGACCATCACCACCAAGTCGGCACTGGTGGTGCGCGACCTCGACATCCTGAAGCCGCTGGCCGAGCAGAACCTGGTGCGGGTGGCGCTGTCGATTACCAGCATGGATCATATCCTGTCGCGCAAGATGGAGCCGCGGGCTTCGACGCCGGAAAAGCGCCTCGAAGCAGTGCGACTGCTGTCGGAGGCGGGTATCCCGACCACGGTGATGGCGGCGCCGATGATCCCGGCGATCAACGACATGGAGCTCGAGCGGATTCTCGATGCGGCAGCAGCGCAGGGCGCGGTGGGGGCCAATGCCATCCTGCTGCGGCTGCCGGGTGAGGTACGTGACATTTTCCGCGAGTGGCTGCTGCGGCATTTCCCCGACCGGGTGAGCCACGTGATGAGCCTTGTTCGCGACACCCGCGGGGGCAAGGACAACGATCCGAATTTCGGCACCCGTTTCGTCGGCGAAGGTCCATACGCCACGCTGCTGCGTCAGCGCGTCGATCTGGCCAAGGCACGCTACAAGCTCGACCGGCCGATCGCACCGCTGCGCACGGATTTGTTCACCCCGCCGGCGGTCGACGATGGGCAGATGAGCCTGTTCTGAGGCGAAACCTCAGCGGCGCCGGCGGCGTTATCCGGCAATGAGCGCATCGGACGATCCAGCAGATGTGACGCTGCTATCGCTTGCGTCGCCGGCCCAACTGGCGATGCTTGAGGACATGCCGTCCGATTCGCCTGTCATCATCAGCAAGCCGACGCTCAAGTTCGAGCGTGCCGCCATCAAGCGCGGGGCGAAATTCGTCTGCGGCGTCGATGAGGTCGGGCGTGGCCCACTGGCCGGGCCGGTGGTGGTTTCGGCGGTGATCCTCAACCATCGCAAGGTGCCGGAAGGGCTGAACGATTCCAAGGTGCTGACGGCAGCGCAGCGCGAAGCGCTGTATGAAAAGATCATGGCCACGGCCATCGTCTCGATCGCCGTGGCGCCGCCGGCCATCATCGCCGAGCTCAATATCCTGCAGGCGTCGTTGTGGGCCATGCGCAAGGCCGTGCTGGGTCTGCAGGTCAAGGCCGATCACATCCTCATCGACGGCAACAAGCTGCCCAAGGACCTGCCCTGCCCCGGCGAAGCGATCGTGGGCGGCGATGGGCGGTCGGTGTCGATCGCCGCGGCCTCGATCGTCGCCAAGGTGACGCGCGACCGGATGTGCCTGATCATGGATTGCGAGGAACCGCAGTTCGGTTTTTCGAGCCACAAGGGCTATGCCGCGCCACAGCACCTCGAAGCGCTGACCACGCACGGCCCGGGCCGCCATCACCGGATGGATTTCGCCCCGTGCATCCAGGCGCAGCGGATGAAGACGATCGCTGCCTGAGGCGGGCGACACCCTTACTTCCGCCGACTGCGGAACGACGCCAATCAAAGAGTTCGCCACCCGGCAGCGCCCCAAACTCGGTATCATCCCTGCGAAGGCAGGGACCCAACTCAACGCCCGCGCCAGCCGATAATTGGGTCCCTGCTTGCGCAGGGATGACAGCGGTGGATGGGGACGATCGCAGCTTGCAGCAGATTCCCGCCCTCGGCGGGAACGAGATCGGTGACACGCGCTTACGCATCAGCGAGACCTGCACGTATCCGCGCCTTAACTACTCGCTAACCTCGAGGCTTAAATCCCCTTTAACCCTAACGCCTTACAACCGATCCCGTTAGTACTGCGTCAGGGTTCGAGTTATGTTGCGTACCGCGCGTATGGCGGCTTCCGCCAATGCGGAGGGGAGCCTGCTCCCCATCGACACCATCCTTGTGGGCGATTGCATCAAGCACATGAATGCCTTGCCGGCCGGCTCGGTTGACCTCGTATTCGCAGACCCGCCTTACAACCTGCAACTGGACCAAGGCCTGACCCGGCCGGACCAGTCGCGCGTTGCCGGCGTCGATGACGATTGGGACAAGTTCGACAGCTTCGCCCATTACGACATTTTCACCCGCGCCTGGCTCAAGGCGGCGCGGCGGATCCTGAAACCGGATGGCGCCATCTGGGTGATCGGCTCCTATCACAACATCTTCCGCGTCGGGGCGGCGCTGCAGGATCTCGACTACTGGCTGCTCAACGACGTGATCTGGCGCAAGGCCAACCCGATGCCGAACTTCCGCGGCACCCGGTTCACCAATGCGCACGAGACACTGATCTGGGCGGCGAAAGATCGCGAGAGCCGCGTCACCTTCAACTATGAGCAGATGAAGCAGGCCAATGACGACGTGCAGATGCGCTCGGACTGGCTGTTCCCGATCTGCACCGGCGCCGAACGCCTGAAGGACGACGACGACGAAAAACTCCACCCGACGCAGAAGCCCGAAGCCCTGCTCTATCGGGTGATCAGCGCGACGACCAAGCCCGGCGACGTGGTGCTCGACCCGTTCTTCGGCACCGGCACGACGGGTGCAGTGGCCAAGAAACTGGGCCGGCATTTCATCGGCATCGAGCGCGAAGATACCTACATTGCCGGCGCCCTGAAGCGCATCGCTTCGATCCGCCCGCTCAGCGCCGCGACCATCGAGACCGCGGTGCCCAAGCGTGCGGCGCCCCGTGTCGCCTTCGGCTCACTGGTCGAGATGGGGCTGATCGCCCCCGGCACCGAACTCTACGACGATCGGCAGCGCTGGAGTGCCCTGGTGCGGGCCGATGGCTCGCTGGTTTCCGGTGGCCACATGGGTTCGATCCACCGGGTTGGCGCCCTGGTGCAAGGCGCCGAGGCCTGCAACGGCTGGACATTCTGGCATGCCCGGCAGGGCAGCCGCCTCGCTCCCATCGACGATCTGCGCAGCCAGGTGCGCGCCCAGATGGAACGACTTTCGGCCTGAATCTGACCTCCAATTCAACTCAGGCTGCGCTCGCCGCCGGCTCTCAGGAGCCGGCGGCTTTCATTTTTCTGCCCATTGCAGTCCCGCAGCAGCCAGCACCTTGCGGAAGACGCTCGGCAGGGCCTCGGCGTCGAGCTCGCGCGGATCAGCCCACCAGCCGGCCCTAAGCTGCTCGGGCTCCGCCACCACGGCCGACCACACGTCGAGCTCGAGGCGGAAATGCGTGAAGACATGGACGACCTGCCCGTCGTAGCGCCAGTCGGACGCCAAGGGGTGCACCACAGCGCGCTTGTCCGGCGTCCAGTCGGAGACCGGCGTCTCGGTCATCTGTGCCAGCAGGCCCTTGTCGGCCCGGGTCTGCAGGTAAACGTCGCCGTCGGCGTCGCGCATGACGAAGGCGTGGCCGTAGCGAGTCGGGCGCTCGGCCTTTTCCGGCTTCACCGGATAGAGCAGCGGATCAAGCCTGGCGCCACGGCAGCCCGGCTGGATCGGGCAGAGCATGCAACTGGCATTGCGCGGCGCGCAGATGGTGGCGCCCAGATCCATCAGCGCCTGGGCGAAATCGCCGGCCCGCGCGGGTACGGCCGCCTGCACCGTGCCGCGCACCAGATCCTTGGCATCGCGCACCGGGACCTCGAGCGCCAGATAGCGCGCCACCACGCGATCGACATTGCCGTCGACCACGGCGACCTGCTCGTCGCCGGTGATCGCGGCGATGGCCGCAGCGGTGTAGGGGCCGATGCCGGGCAGGGTCAGCAGTGCCGCCGAGCTGGTCGGAAACCGGCCATCAAAGCGCTCGACCACGGCCCTGGCGCAGGCATGAAGGTTGCGGGCCCGCGCGTAGTAGCCGAGCCCAGCCCACTCGACGAGCACGGCCTCGAGCGGTGATGCGGCAAGATCGGCGACCGTCGGCCACAGGTGCAGGAAACGCGCGTAGTAGCGGCCGACGGCCGCGACGGTTGTCTGCTGCAGCATGATCTCGCTGAGCCAGACGCGATAAGGGTCGGCCGCGACGCCGGCGGCGCGATCGGCCGGGCTCACGCGCCATGGCAGGGTGCGGGCATGCCGGTCGTACCAGGCAAGCACAGCCGCCGCATCGAGCGGCACGGGGTTTTGCTGGGGCTCGGCTTTTGACATGATAGCGGCCACAGATGGCGCGCCGCAGCGGCGGGCGCAAGCGGCGGCAGGAAGTTGTTACCAGTGGCGGACAAGCCCAGATCGAAATCCAAGGACGATGCGCCGCCCAAGCGGCTCAACCGCGCCGTCGCGGTGGCCGAAGCACTGGGCGGCGTGCTCGATCCGGCGCTGAAGAAGCGCGGCTTCGCCAGCCGCGACATTCTCTCGCACTGGCCGACCATAGCGCCGGCCCCGTACGACAAGGTCACCCGGCCGGACAAGCTGAGCTGGCCGCGCGGCGAGAAGGGTGCCGAAGGCGCGACGCTGTACCTGCGTTGCCACCCTGGCCATGCCCTGGCGCTGTCGCATGAGGGCCAACGGGTGGCCGCGTCGATCAACCGCTACTACGGCTATTTTCTCATCGGGCAGGTGCGGCTCAGCGCCGAGCCGTTCGTGATCGAGGATGCCGTTCCCGAGACGGTTCCGGCGCTGCCGGAAGTCACCCGGGCCCGCATCAGTCGGACCGTCGAGCGGGTGAGCGACCCCGGGGTGCGCGATGCCCTGCGACAACTGGGCCAGGCGATTGCCCGCAGAAAGCCGCGGTAGCTCGCAAAATGTTCATCGCCGGTTGAACTTGCCCGGCCTAGTGTGCCCCGATATTAGGGCGAGCAACGAAAAAACGGAGTGAAACTCGTGGCCAACCGTCGCAACATTCTCATCGGGTCCGGCGCAGCTGTCGTCGCGGCAGCGACGGGAACCAGCGCATCGTTCCTGTTTGGCGCCAGCGGCGCCATTGCCCAGCAGTTCGACCAGGCCAAGCTGATGGCTCCGGCCGGCGGCGTTGCGGACCACCCGCTCGGGCCGTCCGACGCCAAGGTGACGCTGATCGAGTATCTGTCGCCGACCTGCCCGCACTGCGCGGCCTTCACCAACACGGTCTATCCGCAGCTCAAGGCCGAGTATATCGACACCAACAAGATCCAGTTCATCCCGCGCCCGTTCATGCGCAACGTGCTGGATGCGGTGGTGTTCATGCTCGCCGAGGCCGCCGGCGCCGACAAGTACCACGAGGTGATCGACACCTTCTTCAAGACCCAGGACACCTGGGCCGCCTCGAACACGCCGAACGACGCCATCTTCGCCATCGCGCAGCAGCTCGGTTTTACCAAGGAAACCTACGACGCCGCCTTGACGAATCAGGACCTGTTCAAGGGACTGGAAGCGGTGCGGGACCAGGCGCTTGACGAGTTCAAGCTCCAGGGCACGCCGACGTTCTACATCAACGGCAAGATGCTGACTGGAGAAAACTCGTTTGAGGCTCTCAAGGCCGAAATCGATCCGCTGCTCTCCTAACGCGCTACCCTATCGGGGCGCGCGATGAAATTCACGCGCCTCAAGCTGCACGGCTTCAAATCCTTCTGCGATCAGACCGAGCTCTATCTGGAGCCCGGTCTGTCCGGCGTGGTGGGACCGAACGGCTGCGGCAAATCCAACCTCGTCGAAGCGCTGCGCTGGGTGATGGGCGAAAGCTCGTACAAGGCAATGCGCGCCTCGGGCATGGATGACGTGATCTTTTCGGGTTCGGGCAGCCGGCCCGGCCGCAACACCGCGGAAGTCACCCTCGTCCTCGACAATTCCGACCGCACCGCCCCTGCTCCGCTCAACAATGCCGATGTGCTGGAAGTCACGCGGCGGATCGAGCGCGAGGAGGGTTCGGTCTATCGGGTCAACGGCAAGGAAGTGCGGGCGCGCGATGTGCAGCTGCTGTTCGCCGATGCCTCGACCGGCGCCCATTCCCCGGCCCTCGTGCGACAGGGCCAGATCGGCGAGCTGATCGCCGCCAAACCGCAGCAGCGCCGCGCCCTGCTCGAGGAAGCCGCCGGCATCTCAGGCCTGCATTCGCGCCGGCATGAGGCCGAGCTTCGGCTGCGGGCGGCGGAGCAGAACCTCGAACGTGTCGACGACGTCATCGCGCAGGTCGAGCAGCAGCTCGAAACGCTGAAGCGGCAGGCCCGGCTGGCGGTGCGCTACCGGGCGCTGAGCGGCGACATCCGCAAGGCCGAAGCGACGCTGTTCCACATCCGCTGGATCGCCGCGCGGTTCAACGAGAAGGATGCCGAGGCGGCGCAAGCCAAGCTGGTGCGCGAACTGGCTGAAGCCCAGCATGTCGAACTCGAAGCCCAGAAGGTGGTGTTCCTCGCCGACAAGGCGCTGGCGCCGCTGCGCGAGAAGGAAGCGGCTGCCGGCGCGGTGCTGCAGCGCCTGACCATTCTCGCCGAGCAGCTCGACGGCGAGGCGCGGCGGGCCGAGGCGCGGCTCAACGAGCTGGGCGAGCGGCTGAAGCAGATCGAACAGGACGCCGTGCGCGAACGCACGCTGGTGGGCGAAAGCGACGAGGCGTTGAGCACGGCCGGCGAAGAGCGCGGTCGTCTCGAGGCAGAGGTGGCGGGCGAACAGCAGGCGCTGGAGACAGCGCGCCGGGCGGCCGAAGCGGCGCAGAACGAGGTGGCAAAGGCCGAAGGCGAGGCCCGTTCCGCCGCCGATGCGCTGGCGCAGTTGCGGGCGCGGCGCGGCGCGGCCGAGCGTGGTGTCGTCGAGGCCCGCACGCGGGTGATGCGGCTCGAAACGCAGATCGCCGACGTGGCGCGCGAGGCCGAGCAACTGGCGCGGACGCTGGGCGCCGACGCCACGCTCAATGCCAGGCGCGAGGCGCTCGAAGAGGCGCAGGGCGCGGCAAAGGCGGCCGAGACCGCCGCGGTGACCGCCGAGGCCGCCGCTGTCGCAGCGCAGGCTGCCGCGGACGCGGTGCGCCCGGAACTGCAGCAGATCGAGGCCGCGCTGAACCGGCTCGAAGCCGAGGCGCAGACGCTCGGCCGCATCCTCAACCATGGCGTTGCCAGCAAATGGCCGGCAGTGGTCGATCAGCTCAAGGTCGCCCCAGGCTATGAGACGGCGCTCGGCGCCGCGCTGGGCGACGACCTCGATGCCTCGTCCGATGCCGATGCTCCGCTGCATTGGGCCGGCGCCGTCGCGGGCACGGACGCCGCGCTGCCGGCGGGCGCGACGCCGCTGTCGCACTATGTTTCGGGCAGCCCGCTGCTGAAGCGGCGGCTCGACCAGGTCGGGCTGGTCGCGGCGGCCGATGCGGCGCGCCTGATGGCGGAGCTGCAGCCCGGACAGCGGCTGACCACCAAGGCCGGCGGGGTGTGGCGCTGGGATGGTTTTGTCGCTGCTGCCGATGCCCCCACGGCGGCCGCGGAGCGACTGGCGCAGCGCAACCGGCTCGCCGAGCTCGAAGCCGAGGTCGAACAGGCGCGGGCGCATCGCAACAGCCGGCGCGCCGACGCGACGGGACTCGCCGAAGCGCTCGACACGGCCCGGGCCGACGAGCGGCAGAAGCGCGAGGCATGGCGCGATGCGCAGCGCCAGATTGCCGTGGCGCAGGGCGAACTCGACAAGGCGCAGCGCGCCATCAGCGACCTCGCGGCGCGCCAGGTGGCGCTCGACGAGACACGCACTCGCCTCGATGCCAACCTCGCCGAAGCAGTCGCGGCAGCCGATGATGCGGAGCACCTGCTGGCCGATAGCGGCGATGAAACCGAAGCCGCGGCGCTGGCGGCGTCGCGGCAATCGCTGCTCGGTGGACTGCGCGAGACGGCCGATCAGGCCCGGCTGAAGCTCGGTGGCTTCGAGACTGCAGCGCGGATGCGCAATTCGCGCCTTACCCAGATCGCCGCGGACATCGCCGCCTGGTCGCGCCGCCGCGAGGGCGCCGCGGGCCAGCTGGCGACGCTCGACGCCCGCACCGCCGAAGTGCGGGAACAGCTCGTAGCGCTGCAAGCCTCGCCGGAAAGCCTGGCCGAGCGGCGGCGCACGCTCGATGGCGAGATCGCCGTGGCGCGCGAGGCGCACAAGGCGGCAACCGATGCACTGAGCGTCGGCGACACGCGGCACCGCGAGGCCGACAAGGCGCAACGGCTGGCGCATGATGCCCTGTCCGGCTTCCGGGCCGAACTCGCGCGGGTCGAGGAGCGGATCAAGGGCCTCATCGCGCAGCGTCACCAGATCGAGCGGCAGGTGCACGAGACGCTCAACATCGAGGCCTCGCAGACGGCGCAACTGGCCGGGATCAAGCCCGAGCATGCGTTGCCGGCCGAGGCGCAGGTCGAATCGCAGGTCGACCGACTCAAGGCGGAACGCGAGCGGCTGGGCGGGGTGAACCTGGGCGCCGAAAAGGAATCCGAGGAGGTTCGCGAAAAGCTCGACCTGATGGTGACCGACCGCGACGACCTGATCGCGGCGATCGCCAAACTGCGCGCCGGCATCCAGAGCCTCAACCGCGAGGGGCGGCAACGGCTCAACGAGGCGTTCGAGAAGGTCAACGCGCACTTCCAGGAGCTGTTCACCTCGCTGTTCGGCGGCGGCACGGCCGAGCTGCAATTCGTCGAGAGCGACGATCCGCTGGAGGCGGGACTCGAGATCCTGGCCCGCCCGCCCGGCAAGAAGCCTTCGACCATGACGCTGCTGTCGGGCGGCGAGCAGGCGCTTACCGCGATGTCGCTGATCTTTGCGGTGTTCCTCACCAATCCGGCGCCGATCTGCGTGCTCGACGAGGTGGATGCGCCGCTCGACGACGCCAATGTGGAGCGCTTCTGCAACCTGCTCGACGTGATGACCCAGCGGACGGAAACCCGCTTCCTGGTGATCACCCACAATCCGATTACCATGGCGCGCGTCGACCGGCTGTTCGGCGTCACCATGGCCGAGCGCGGGGTCAGCCAGCTGGTCTCAGTCGACCTCAAGGGCGCCGAGGCGGCGGTGCGGGCGGCAAGCTGACGCCCCATCCTTGCCGCAATAGTGGCGGCCAGAGTCGCGATGACTCAATGTCACACCTACCTTCGTCGGATAAAGCTTCATATTTTTCAATGTGTTAGCAGTCCGTTCACAGCCTTGACACTGCTGGGGGGCGCCACTATGTTGCCCGCGACTTCGAGGGGCTCCAGTTCCATTTTAGGCCCGGAGGCGCAGGGATAGCGGGATGGCACAGTCACGCAATACCAAGCGGCCACCGAGTGGCGAACAACGGGGTGCCTTGACTTCGGACCTGGCAGCACGGATCAAGCGTGCACAGGCATCCGAAGGAGCGCCGGGGGACGCGGAACTTTCCGCTACCAACCGGAACATGTCCGGGTGGAATCGCGGTATGCGGCTCGGCACGGAGTTTATTGCGGCCATCCTGGTCGGTGCGGGTATGGGATACCTGCTCGATCTGTGGCTGAAGACCGGTCCCTGGCTGATGCTGGTGATGTTGCTGGTCGGCTTTGCGGCGGGCGTGCTCAATGTGGTGCGTTCTGCAGCGGAAATGAACCGGGCGGCGCCGCCGCCCACGGCCGCGATGCGCGTGCCGGACGACGAAGAAGACGAGTGAAGGCTCCAAGCCTAAAGGGAACAGCAGTTGGCCGATCCGAATAAAGTCGACCCGATCCACCAGTTCCAGATCACCGACATCGTCTCCTTCGGTGAAGGCGGCGTTTCCTTCACCAACTCGGCCCTGTTCATGGTGCTGTCGGTTGGTGTGATCGCCCTCTACCTGCTGCTCTCGACGCAGAAGCGCAGCCTGGTACCGAACCGGGTGCAGCTGATTTCCGAGATGCTCTACGAGTTCGTCGCCAAAATGGTATCGGACTCGGCCGGCAAGGCCGGCATGAAGTTCTTCCCCTTCGTGTTCTCGCTCTTCATGTTCGTGCTGGTCGCCAACATGTTCGGCATGATCCCGTTCTTCTTCACCTTTACCAGCCACATCATCATCACCTTCGCACTGGCGCTGCTGGTGTTCGTGGTGGTGATCGTCTACGGCATCTACAAGAACGGCCTGAAATTCTTCAAACTGTTCGTGCCGTCGGGTGTCCCCGGCTACGTGTTGCCCATCGTGGTGCCGATCGAGGTGGTTTCGTTCCTCTCGCGCCCGATCTCGCTCAGCGTTCGTCTGTTCGCCAACATCCTTGCCGGTCACATCACCCTCAAGGTGTTCGCGGGCTTCATCGTTACGCTGGGTGGCCTGGGCTTCCTCGGCTGGCTGGGTGCGCTGCTGCCGCTGGTCATGACGGTGGCGATCACGGCGCTCGAATTCCTCGTGGCGGCCCTGCAGGCCTACGTCTTTGCAGTGCTGACCTCGATGTACATCAACGATGCGATCCATCCCTCGCATTAAGGCCTAACCCCCAATCGGCGCGCCGCTGACCGGTCCGCCAAAGCAGTTCTCAAAGGAGAGACGTTATGGATGCTGAAGCAGCAAAGTTTATCGGTGCGGGTATCGCTGCCGTCGGTATGGCCGGCGCCGCCATCGGCGTGGGCAACATCTTCGGCAGCTTCCTGTCGGGCGCGCTGCGCAACCCGGCTGCGGCTCAGGGCCAGTTCGGTAACCTGATTTTCGGTTTCGCCGTGACCGAAGCTCTGGGCATTTTCTCGTTCCTGATCGCGCTGCTGCTGCTGTTCGCAGTCTGATTTCGCGACGGGCGGCACTGCGCCGCCTGAGCGCCTTCGGGTTCGAACGGCGCTACGAGAAGCGAACACGAGCCCCGGGTTGCGATCCGGGGCTTTAACGGCCGCAAAAGGGTTTCGAGATGGCGGGTTCAACCCAAGACATCAATATCGTGGCGCAGGCCGAAAGCGGCGACGCGCTCCAGCAGGGCGAAGTGATTGCCCCCGCCGAGGAGCATGCCGCCGAAGGTGAGCACGCTGCGCCGGCCGATGCCGCACACGGCGCGACCGACACGCATGCTTCGACCGAAGCGCACGCGGAGGTGTTTCCGCCCTTCGATCCGGCGAGCTTCGGCGGCCAGCTGCTCTGGCTCGCCATCACGTTTGCGGCGCTGTACTTCCTGATGAGCCGCGTGGCCCTGCCCCGAATCGGCTCGATCCTCGAGACACGCCGCACCCGTATCGAAGGCGACCTGAAGGAAGCCGAGCGGCTTCGCCAGGAAACCGAGAAGGCCGCCGCCGCCTATGAGGCAGCGCTGGCCGAAGCCCGCAAGAATGCCCACGGCATCGCCGAGGAAACCCGCGCCGGGATCAAGGCCGACATCGACGGCCGTCGCGCCGACGTGGAGGCCGGGCTCAGCAAGCGCGTTGCAGCAGCAGAGGCCCGCATCCAGGCCGACAAGGACGCAGCGCTGGCCAATGTCGGCAGCATCGCGGCCGAGACGGCCCAGGTGCTGGTTGCCAAGATCTCTGGCAGCGTGACCGCGGCGGAAGCCAAGGCTGCGGTTGCCGCGGCCTCGAAGGAGTAAGCGGAGATGTGGAGCTTCGGGTTCGACGCCACCACCGGCGCCACCATTTGGGCGACCATCGCGCTCGTCATCTTCATCGGCATCGTCATTTACTTCGGCGTGCCGAAGATGATCGGCAAGATGCTCGACGACCGCATCAAGAAGATCGAGACCGACCTCGCCGAAGCCGAGGCGCTGCGCGCTGAAGCCAAGGCCCTGCTCGAGGACTACTCGCGTCGCCGCGAAGAGGCCGAGAAGGAAGCCGAGGACATCGTCACCGCCGCACGCGAAGAGGCGTTCCGGCTGACCGCCGAGGCCAAGTCCTCGCTGGAAGCCATGGTTGCCCGTCGCGAGAAGGCCGTGGCCGACAAGATCGCCCAGGCGGAAGCCCAGGCCGTGTCGGAAGTGCGGGCCCGCTCGGCGGACCTGGCTGTCGCCGCCGCCCGCGTGCTGCTGGAAAAGCAGGTCGCCACCAAGGGCGACGTGCTGGTCGACCAGGCCATCAAGGACGTGGCTGCCCGCCTGAACTGAGGCTCGGTTGCAGTGTTGAAGATCGAAATGCCCGCGCAAGCGGGCATTTTCTTTTGGAGGGAAGACGGAGGCCGACGAGGCCCTTCGGCTTCCGTGGCTGCATGCCCTTGTGCCGCCGTTGCGCCTGGCCATCGTGTTTCGTAGCCTCGCTGCGCGAGTTCACTCGGGGGGAGCATGCGGGTCTTCAAGCGCATCGTGCTGGTGCTGGTGCTGCTGCTCGGTCTACCGGCCCTGGCGGTGCTGCTGGGAGCGGCGATTCCTCACCCGGCAGTGTTCGAGCAACCAGACGGCACGCCCCTTGCGCGGCGCATCCTCATGGTTTCGAACCCCATCCATACCGACATCGCCATCCCGCTGAACGGGCAGAGCCTTACGGCCCTGCCCTTCCTTGCCACAACCGGCCTGCCGATCGACCACCCTGAGGCTCGCTGGCTGCTGATCGGCTGGGGCGGTCGGGCCTTCTACCTGGAGACGCCGAGTTTCGCCGAGATGAAGCCCGGGCCGACATTCAAGGCGCTGACGCTCGACCGCTCGGTGATGCATGTCGATGTGCTTGGAGCGGTGGACGAGGCGAACCCGATGGTGACGTCGGTGGACCTGTCGGAGGCCGGCTACGCGCGGATGCTGTCCGAGATCGCCAGCAGCTTCTCGCGCGGCGCCGGCAAGGTGCTGCCGATCGACGGCTATGCGTTGACCGGTAGCGATCGGTTCTACGAGGCGGAAGGGAGCTTCAACGCCATCTTCGTCGGATGCAACTCCTGGACGGGACGGATGCTGCGTAGCGCCGGCGTGCGCACCGGGCTGTGGACGCCGCTGCCGGCGACGCTCGCCGGCTCCATCCACCTGTTCAATCGGCTGCCTGAGACCGCACCGGCGCCTTAGGGCTGCGTCATCCCTTCGCCACGCCCGGCAGGCGGGGCCAGAAGAAGCCGGTCTTCTGCCGGTAGCTGGCGTAGTCGTCGGCCATCGGGGTGCGCGAGAACTTCTTCTCCTCGCCCAGCGCCGCCAGCACGTAGATCACGGTGATCACCGCCAGCGGGATGACGGACCAGGGCGACCAGGTGGCGATGGCCCAGCCGATCCAGAAGATCAGGTAGGAGGTGTAAAAGGGATGCCGCAGGTAGCGGTAGGGACCCGAGGTGACGAGGCCGTGCGGGTTCTGCACGTCGAAGGCCATCTTCAGGCGCGCCGCGCGGGAGGCCTTGATCGCGGCCCAGAACAGCCAGAGCGCCAGGCATTCGATGACCAGCCCGATCACCGAAGCCAGCCAGGGCTGGCTCTCGATCCACAGCAGCGCGGTGTAGATGGCCCCGGTGGCGAGCACCACCACCGAGATGACCACAGTGCCGGTCGGCATTTTGGGGGATTTGAAATGCGCCTTCAGCGACCAGCTGTACTGCGCGATGACCGACAGACTGACCGCACTGATGATCAGATCCAGCACCAGATCCATCCGTATTCCCCCTGTGACGCTACTTCGGCTCCGCTATCACGCTACGTAGGCTTCCCAGGCGGCACAAGTCGCAGTTATGCAACGACGCCCTGCATCTTGGATAAAATGCAAGGTTTTCGCTTCGGCGTTGCTTCACCGTGCTGGTTGACCGGCGCGTAGTGAGTGTCTGGCAGAGTCCCGTCTTGCTTACAGGACGGCCGAAGATGACGATCTACCACAGCACTGTGCAGACCCGGTCTGCCTCCATCCGCCTCAGCGAAAGCGACGGCCGGGGCGAGCCGCTGCTGCTGCTGCACGGGTCGGGTGCCTCGCGCAAGGTGTTCAGCAAGCAGTTCGACAGCCCGCTCGCCGAGCGCTACCGGCTGATCGCGCTGGATCTGCCGGGGCATGGTGCATCGGGCGATGCGACGTCGATGGCCGATTATGGCGTCGACGGGCTGGCCCGCACCGTCGCCGAAGTGCTCGAACACAAGGGTATCGAACAGACGCTGGTGATGGGCTGGTCGCTGGGCGGCCATGTCGGCATCGAGCTCATGGCCCGCTACCCTTCCGTCAGCGGCCTGATGGTGGTCGGCGCGCCGCCGGTCGGTCGCGGGCCGGTGGCCATGCTCCGCGGCTTCCAGACCAATCTCGACCTGCTGTTGGCCACCAAGGAGCAGTTCAGCGAGCGCGAGGCGCAGCGCTTCTACGAGATGTGCTACCACGGCGCCGGCGAGCCGACTTTCCTGCAATCGATCCGCCGTGCCGATGGTCGGGTCCGGGTCGCGGTGTCGCGCAGCCTGCTCAGGGGTGAGGTCGCCGACCAGAAGCTTGCCGTCGAGCAGGCCCAGGTGCCGGTGGCCATGGTCAATGGCGCCAGCGAGCCGGTGGCTCGGCTGAGCTATGTGGCTGGTCTGGCGTACCGGACGCTGTGGGGTAATGTCTGCCACGTCATCCCGGACGCCGGGCATGCGCCGTTCTGGGACCAGCCCGGGCAGTTCAACGAACTGCTGGGCAGCTTTGCGGCCGATGTGGCGGCAAGACCTCTCGCCGCCACGACAACGGTGGACGCTACTCCGCTGCCGCCGGCAGCGGCTCCTGCCGCTCCCACTTCAGCACCGGCGAGCGCGCGGCGCGGGTCTCATCCAGGCGCCGGCGCGGTGCGTTCAGCGGCGCGCTGGTAAAGCGGGCCGCATTACCGGCCCTGGCGTCGGTCGCCAGCTCCAGCATCACATCGCAGAAACGGTCGAGCGTCTGCTTGCTCTCGCTCTCGGTGGGCTCGACCAGCATGGCGCCATGTACCACCAGCGGGAAGTACATGGTCATGGGGTGGAAGCCCTCATCGATCAGCGCCTTGGCGAAATCCAGCGTCGACACGCCGGTGCCCTCAAGGAAGCTGTCGTCGAACAGCGCCTCGTGCATGCATGGCTGGCCGGGGAACGGCACCGAGAAGACCCGCTCGAGCCGCGCCTTGATGTAGTTGGCGTTGAGCACCGCATCCTTGGCGGCCTGCGCCAGGCCATCGCCACCATGGCTCAGCATGTAGGTGAGGGCGCGGACATACATGCCCATCTGGCCGTTGAAGGCCGTGATCCGGCCGAGGTGCTGGCCTTCGGCATGCTCGGCGAGAGCCAGCGGGCCATCGCCCTTCTTCACGAACGGCACCGGCGCGAACGGCGCCAATGCCGCCGACAGCACCACCGGACCGGCGCCGGGGCCGCCGCCCCCATGCGGGGTGGAGAAGGTCTTGTGGAGGTTGATATGCATGGCGTCGATGCCCAGATCGCCCGGCCGGACCACACCCATGATGGCGTTGAAGTTGGCGCCGTCGCAGTAGAAAAACGCGCCCGCCGCATGTACGGCGGCAGCGATCTCGATCACCTCCGGCTCGAACAGGCCGCAGGTGTTGGGGTTGGTCAGCATGATCGCGGCAACGTCGGGCGACAACGCCGCCTTCACCGCCTCGACATCGACAGTGCCGTCGTCGCGAGCCGGAACGGCCTTGACCGAGTAGCCGAGAAAGGCCGCGGTCGCCGGGTTGGTGCCGTGGGCACTCTCGGGGACGAGAACCACCTTGCGGTGCCCCTGCCCCGCCGCGTCCTGCGCCGCCTTGATGGCCATCATGCCGGCCATCTCGCCATGCGCACCGGCCTTTGGGGTGAGGCAGACGGCGGCGGTATTGGTCAGCGTCAGCAGCCAGTGCGCCAGCTCGTCCATCATGGCGAGGGCGCCCTGCACGGTCGAGACCGGCTGCAGCGGGTGAATGTCGGCAAAGCCGGGCAGCCGCGCCATCTTCTCGTTCAGGCGCGGGTTGTGCTTCATGGTGCACGAGCCGAGCGGATACATGCCGCTGTCGATCGAGTAGTTGAGGCGGCTGAGCCGCACATAGTGGCGCAGCGTTTCGGGCTCGGTGAGGCCGGCAAGATCGATCTCGGACTGGCGTTCGAAGCCGCCGAGGAAGCTGCCGTCGATCGCCACATCCGGCAGGTCGACGCCGGAATGCTCGCGATCGCCGATCTCGAACAGCAGCGGCTCATTGGGAAGCAGCGACGAGCCGGACGTCGAGGTGAAGTCGGACGTGCCGACGCCGGTGGGACGACCCTGGTTGTTCATGCTCATTGGGCGTCCTCCGAAAGGGCGGCGTGCAGGCACTCGGCCAGCATCGCGATGTCATCGTCCGTGGTGAGCTCGGTGGCGGCGAGGACAATGAGGTTCTCGCAGGCCGGGTTATCAGGCTCGAGACGGCTGACCGGCAGACCGGCAAGTACATCGGCTTTGGCCAGCAGCTCGATCACCGGCGCGGCGGGCACCGGCAGCCGGATGGTCATCTCGTTGAAGAAGCTCTTGTTGAGCAGCTCCACACCCGGGACGGTACCGAGCATCTTCGCCAGCTTCACCGCGTTGTGGTGATTGAGACGGGCCAGCTTTTTCAGGCCGGCTTCGCCGAGCAGCGACATGTGGATGGAGAAGGCGAGCGCGCAAAGGCCCGAGTTGGTGCAGATATTGCTCGTCGCCTTCTCGCGGCGGATGTGCTGCTCGCGGGTCGACAGCGTGAGCACGAAGCCGCGATTGCCGTCGGCATCGACGGTTTCACCGCAGAGCCGCCCCGGCATCTGGCGGATGAACTCCTTGCGGGTCGCCATCAGGCCGACATAGGGGCCGCCGAAATTGAGGCTGTTGCCGATCGACTGGCCCTCGCAGACGACGATATCGGCGCCGAGCGCGCCGGGCGCCTCGATCAGGCCGAGCGACACCACCTCGGTCACCACGACGATCAGCAGGGCGCCGGCCGCGTGAGCCGCGTCGGCGGCAGCGCGAAGATTGCGCAGGTGCCCGTAGAAATCGGGGGTCTGCACGACAATGGCAGCCGTCTCCCCGTCGATGCGGTTGAGGATATCGCCCTGCCCTTCCGGCGAGGCCGGCAGACAGACGAGATCGGGGCCATCGCCGAGATAGGTGCGAACCACGTCGCGGTAATGCGGATGGAGACCGCCCGAGAGGATGATGCGGTTGCGGCGCGTCAGCCGGCGCGCCATCAGCACCGCTTCGGCCGTGGCGGTCGAGCCGTCATACATCGAGGCGTTGGCGACTTCCATGCCGGTCAGGTGCGCGACCTGGGTCTGGAACTCGAACAGCATCTGGAGCGTCCCTTGCGAGACCTCGGGCTGGTACGGGGTATAGGCAGTGAGCCATTCCGAACGCTGGATCAGATGGTCGACACTGGCCGGCACGTGATGCCGATAGGCGCCGGCGCCGATGAAGAACGGGCCGTCGCCGGCCGCGTGGTTACGGCCGGCCAGCGCCTTCATGTGGGCTTCGACCAGGAACTCCGGCGCATGGCGCGGCAGGTTCACCGGCTCGCGCAGCAGGGCATGGCGCGGGACGCGGGCGAACAGGTCCTCGGCCGTGCCGGCGCCGATGACGGCGAGCATATCGGCCCGCTCGTGCTCGGAATGAGGGAGATAGCGCATCAGTTGATTCCGTAGAAGGAAGAGTGGGTAACTGCGGCAGACGGCCCCCTCCCGGCCTCCCCCATAAAGGGGGAGGTGAAGAGTCGAGGCTTTGGCGAGATCGCGCCCGAGCACCGGCGGGGCACCTCCCCCTTCATGGGGGAGGATGGGAGGGGGCCGTCTGCCAGTGACATGCTCACTTGGTCAGTTCCGCGTAGGCCGCCGCATCCATCAGCCCATCCAGCTCGCCGGCGTCATCGAGATCAAGCTTGAAGATCCAGCCGTCGGTCTCCGGCGACGTGTTGATGAGCCCGGGTTCGCCCGACAGGGCGTCGTTGACCGCGGTGACGGTGCCGGAGACCGGCGAGTAGATCTCGGAGGCCGCCTTCACCGACTCGACCACTGCCGCCTCGTCGCCGGCTTTCAGCTTCTGGCCGACCTTGGGCAGCTCGACATAGACGATGTCGCCCAGCTGCTCCTGCGCATAGGGGGTGATGCCCACGGTGCCATCGGCAGTGATGTACTCGTGGTCCTTGGTGAACTTGGTCATTTGCTGGCCTTCCGGACATAGCGATGGGGAACGAATGGGGTGGCGACGGCTTCCGCCGCCTGGGTCTTGCCGCGCACCAGCACCTGCAGCCTGGTGCCTGGTGCGGCGTGATCGGGCGGCACGAAGCCGATGGCGATGGCGCGGCTGAGGGTGGGAGCGAAGCCGCCAGAGGTGACGACGCCGATCTCGGCGCCGTACTGATCGAGAATCGCGGCGCCTTCGCGGGCCGGCGCGCCCTCGACCGTCAAACCGATGCGGACACGCTCGAGCACCCCGCCGAGTTCGGCAAGAATGCGCTGCGCCCCGGGGAAATCGGCGGCCTCGCGGCGGCGCTTGGAGATGGCGAAGTTAAGGCCCGCCTCGACCGGCGAGATGGTCTCGTCGAGATCGTGGCCATAGAGCGGCAACCCGGCCTCGAGCCGCAGGCTGTCGCGGGCGCCGAGCCCGATCGGCTTGACCCTGTTGTCGGCGAGCAGCGTGTCCCAGAAGGCGGCGGCGTGTTCGGGATCGACGAGGATCTCGAAGCCGTCCTCACCGGTATAGCCGGAGCGCGAGATCACCAGCTTGGTGTCGCGCCAGTCGAACGAGGCGTAGTGCATGAAACCGAGTTCGACGGCGGCGGGCACGATGGCGTCGATCACGGCGGCGGCTTCCGGCCCCTGCAGCGCCAGCAGCGCGCAGTGATCGGAGCGGTTGAGCGTGGCGCGGCCCAGCGCAGCGGTGGCGATACGCTGGAAATCGGCTTCCTTGGTGCCGGCATTGACGACGATGTAGAGCGCCCCGCCCCAGCCCTCGGAGGCCGGACGCGCGATCATCAGGTCGTCATGGGTGCCGCCCTGGTCGTTGAGCAGCAGGGTGTAGCGGATCTGGCCGGGCTTCAGCCCCTTGATGTCGCCGCAGATCAGCGGTTCGACCACCTCGGCGACGGCGGCATGATCGGCTTCGCCATCGCCCGACTTGTCGTCGAGCACGAGGAAGCTGGGCCCCATGTGCGAGACATCGAAGAGACCGGCATGCTCGCGGGTCCATTTGTGCTCGGCGATGATGCCGGCGGGGTATTGCACCGGCAGCGAATAGCCGGAGAACGGCACCATGCGGCCGCCGAGCGCCACATGCTTGTCGTTGAGGACTACGGTCTTGAGGTCGTCTGCCGGTTGATCGGCCATCGGGACACCAGGGGCTCGTTGCACAAAAACGCGCGAGCGGACGCCCTCACGTCTGTGCCCCCTCTGTCCGCTAACCTGAGAGATTTCCTGGCCGCCTATGGGCCAGTTGCTCCTTCGGTGAGGCGAGATCGCCTGCTTTCCAGAGTTCAGTTCGGCAGCGGTCCGGGTGCCTGAGAGTTTCCGGGGCGGTTGCTCCTTCGGCGCCGGTTCAAGACCGGACTCTCCCGCTGCTGGGTAATGCTAAGCCGGGTTTGCACGCCGAAGTCAATCGCAGACTGGTCCGGCCCACACGGCGGGACAATCGCATTTGGCGTGGGAGGGACCGGGACACAGCACCTTCCAAATGAAATCCCCGCTTTCGCGGGGATGACATCCAGTCTGGCGGTGCTCCGGAGAGTCCGCTTACTTGCTGTCGAAGCCGACCCAGATGACGATCTGCTCGCCGCCGGTATAGGGAATGGCGACGTTCTCGACCACCTTCACGAACTCTTCGGACTGGTTCGGGGGGGTGATGGTCACCGGGATCTCGTAGCGCTCGGAGAACAACGGCACTTCGTCGCGTTCAACGGCGAAGCGCACCGGCACATTGACGTTGGTCTGGTTGCCGGCCGGGCCGAGCAGCAGGCGGCCGACAATGCCCATCTTCACGGTGATCAGACCGTTGGAGACCACGCAGTTGCGCGACTGCTTCTCGATGACGGCCTGGTAGTTCAACGACCTGGCGTCGCCGACCTTGCCCTTGCCGTAATAGAACAGGGCCTCGCCGCCATTGCGCACCTTGATCGGCGGGCACTCGGTGGCGATCGCCGGAAGCGCGTTGGTGCTGGCGGTCGCCAGTTCCTGCTGCGTGGGGTTGGCGGTCGCCATCGGCGACGGACCGCTCGAGGACGGCGCGAACATATTACCCATCGAGCAGGCGGAAACAGCCAGCGCGAGGGCCCCCATCGAGGCAAATCTCAGGCCGCGCGTCGCCGCCAGTTCAACAAAGCCCATGCGACTGCTCCTTACGCATTCACTCGCGACGCTTCGAGCGCCAGCAGCACCGCCGGCGCGCCGCTGACGGTCACTCCTGCCACATCCTGCACAAAGAGGTCCTTAACGACGCCGTTTTCGATGATCATGGCGAAACGGGCGAAGCGCTTGCCCATGCCGGGAATCTGCTTGGACAGCCCGATGGCGTCGGCGAAATTGCCATCCCCATCGGCGATGAACTCGACCTTGCCGATCGCTTCGGAGCGCTCGGCCCAGGCCCTCGTCACGTGATGATCGTTGACGGCGCCGCAGACCACCTTGTCGACGCCAAGCGCCTTGAACTTACCGACATTGGCGACGAAGCCCGGCAGATGCGAGGTGTCGCAGGTGGGCGTGAAGGCGCCCGGAACGGCGAAGAACACCACCTTGCCTGTGCCAAGCACGGCATCGGACGTGGTGTCGACGGTGTCGCCATTGCCCACGAGTTTGACCGGGACGGACGGAATCCGGTCCCCGCGCTGGATGGTCATCTCAGTGAAAGCTCCCATGATCGAACGTACACCCTCTGCCCGGGCGCGACGGACCTTAGATCAGTCGCCCGCTACAGTCGACCCGGCGGACGAAATCCGCCGTTCAACCGAGAACGGACCCATTTCGGTCATGAATGTGAGCCGGACGGGCATGCCCTCCACGCCGCGGCTACTTTCTCCCCCGAGCAGTGGCAGGAGCACTAGTTTTCCATCCGGGCTTTTTTGCGGCGCACCAAAGAGTTGCCCGGTTTCCCCGCTGTCGGCGATCAGCGACAGCGGATCGACCTTGGCGTCGTCGACCTGCACCGCCAGTGCCCGGGCTGCAGCGTCGAAGCCGACCCAGGCGATGGGATCGCGCGGGTCGTTCCACGGCATCGGCGTGAGCGCCAAAGCCTGGGCGATGCGGAGGCCCTGCGCCCGGTCGGGCGCGGCAAAGCTCAGGGGCAGATCGAAGCTCGCCGTCACCGGCACGCAGATCTCCGAACAAACCCCCATGACGACGCCGAGCTTCAGATCGACCGCCGCACCATCGAGCTTCAATTCCACCGGCAACACGGTGGGGCCGCGGTAGACGAAATCGACGTAGCCTGACTTGGTTTCGATCAACGGGAACGGCCAGAGCGTCTCGTGGCCGGCCACGCCACGCGAGCCGGCAAAATCGAACATCGTCGGAATGCCGGTTTCGCCGGGAACCCGCCAGTAGGTGTTGGTGCCTACCGGCATATCGATCTCGAGCGCCACCATGGTGGTGTTGCCCGGCTTCAGCACGTCGGAGGAAATCAGCCGCACCCGGGCGCCGGGCGCCACTTCCTGCCATGGCGTTTCGGCCGCGACAGCAGGGGTGAGAAGCATGGGGATAAGCAGAAGTGCCGGGATGCGCATGGGTTTCCGGATAGCCGAGCGCACCCCAAATAGAAAGGCGCATCAGGTCTTCGTGAAGCTAGGCAGAGTGACCGGGCTGAGTCTAGATTAGCCCGATCCGGCGCTGCCGGTACCAGGAGTGTTTGATATGGAGTCGCTCAGGGGCCAGTTTCTCGTCGCCATGCCCGAGATGGGCGACGAACGATTCCGCGACAGCGTGATCTACCTGGTGGGGCACGGCGACGAAGGCGCCATGGGCCTGGTGATCAACCAGAGCCTCGACGACATGAAGTTCGCCGACATCCTCGAAGAGCTGCAGTTGGGGGAAAAGGACGAGCTGATCCGGCTCCCCGATGACGTGCGCAATCGCAAGGTGCTGCGCGGCGGACCGGTGCAGAAGAGCCGCGGCTTCGTGCTGCATTCGTCGGATTATTTCCGGGTCGGCAACTCCTACGAGGTCACCGACGATATCTGCCTCACGGCGACGCTCGACATCCTCAAGGCCATCGCGTTCAAAAACTCGCCCAGCGACGCATTGTTCGCGCTCGGCTATTGCGGCTGGAGCCCGGGGCAACTCGAGACCGAGATCCAGGGCAATGGCTGGCTGACCGTGCCGTTCTCCCGCGAGCTATTGTTCGGGCTGCCGATCGAGAGCCGCTACGACGCAGCGCTGGCCAGCCTGGGGATCACACGGGCAACGCTGAGCGCGACGGCGGGGCATGGGTGAGACAGCCCTCGATATCGCCATAGAGCCGCGCCATTCGAGCGACCGCGATCGACTGAGCCAGGCGCTCGCGCGGGTTGCGGACGACGATCCGGGCTGCCGGGTGAGGATCGACGCCGAGAGTGGCCAGGCCATACTTTCCGGCCAGAATGAGCACCACCTCGCGCACCTGATCGAACGCCTGAAGGCTGCTGGCATCGATCTGAACGTGGGCACTCCGCAGGTGGCGTATCGCGAGACGATCACCCGCGGGGTGGAGCGCGATTACGTCCACAAGAAGCAGTCACAGGGCGGCACCCAGTTCGCCCGCATCCTGTTCCGCATCGAGCCCGGCGACGGACCGCCGTTCATCGCAGCTGTCGCCGAAGCCAATCTGCCGGCGGCCTATATTCTCGGCGTGCAGACGGGCGTGGCATCCGTCATGGCGGCTGGCCCGGTGATCGGCTTTCCGCTTGTCGGCGTCAGGTTCACGCTGTTGAATGGCGCCTATCACGACGACGCCTCCTCGGCCCTCGCCTTCGAGATCGCCGCTCGCGACGGGTTCCACCAGGCGATCGAGCAGGCCGGCCCGACGGTCCTCGAGCCGATCATGTGGCTCGAAGCGCTGGTACCACAGGCGGTGGTTGGTGACGTGATCGGCGATCTCAACTCGCGGCGGGGACGGATCGAGCGGACAGAGGCACAAGGTGCCGACTGTCTGGTAGTGGCTCTCGTGCCAGCCGCGACAATCTTCGGCTACGCCAATTCGCTGCGCGGCATCAGCAGCGGCGCCGGCCGATATACCACGCGGTTCAGCCACTATGCCGCGGTGCCGATCGGCGTCGATCCGGACGACCGCTTCAGGCCCGCCATGGCGATGCGGGCCTGACGGCCCCTACCTACTTGCCGCTGAACTGGCTCTGCAGGCGCTTGCCCAGTTCCTGGCCGCTCATCGCGGCGCCGAACGCGTAGCCCTGAGCGTACTGGCAGTTGAGCTGCTGCAGGCGCTCGATCTCCTCGATGGTCTCGACGCCCTCGGCAATGACGCTGAGATCGAGTTCGGTGGCCAGCGTGATGATGGCGCGGATGATCGGCACCTGGGTGTGGCTCATGCCGGTATCATCGCCCAGTTGCACGAAGGCGGCCGGAATCTTGATGGTGTCGAACGGGAACCGGTGCAGGTAGCTCAGTGAGCTGTGGCCGGTCCCGAAATCGTCGAGCGCCAGGCGCAGGCCGAGAGCGCGCAGCGCGTTCAGCACATAGGCCGAGTGCTCGGGGTTGCTCATTACCTGGCTCTCGGTGATCTCGAGCTTCAGGTGTCGGGCGATCTGGCGATGGTCAGAAACCAGCGCGCGCATGTCGTTGAGCAGCGACTCGGTGGCGAGTTGGGCCGGCGAGAGGTTGACCGAGACGAAGAAATCCTCGGGCAGCGGCAGCGAAGCCGCCCATTCGCGAGCCTGGCCGGCGGCCTGCTCGAAGGCGACGCGGCCGAGCCGCTCGATCAGCCCGGTGCGCTCGGCCAGCGGCACGAATTCCTCGGGGGCTACGACGCCGCGCTGCGGGTGGTTCCAGCGCATCAGCGCCTCGCAGCCGGCGATGGTGCCGGAATGGATATCCATGATCGGCTGGAACTGCACCGCCAGCTCGCCGTGGCGGAGGCCGCGATCGAGATCCTCTTCGCCGGCCTTGGAGTAGGCGGCGATGGAGCGGGCCGAGGCGCGGAAGGCTTCGATGCGGTCGCCGCCCAGGCGCTTGGCGTAATACATCGCAAGCTCGGCATCGCGCAGCACGTCGGGCGCGGCGACCGGGTTGCCGTCGTAGATGGTGACGCCGATCGAGGCGGTGAGGCTGAGGTCGCGTTCGCCGAAGTTGAACGGCGACTTCAGCGCCTTGCGGATCTGCTCGGCGGTTTCGGCGATCTTGCCGGCCGCCTGCTCGGAGGCGAGGATCACGCCGAACTGGTCGCCGCCGAGACGGGCCACCGTATCGAGCGGGCGCATGACGCGGGCGACGCGGCGCGAGATCGCCAGCAGCACGGAATCGGCAGCCGAGTGCCCTACCCGCTCCTCGAGTTCGGTGAAGCGATCGATGTCGATGAGGAAGACCGCCGGCTTGGTGCCATTGGGCAGGCGGGCGCGAACCAAAGCGCGCTCCAGCCGGTCAAGGAACAGCTGCTTGTTGGGGAGGCCAGTAAGACTGTCATGCACGGCGTCGTGCAGCAGGCGCTCGCGACTGGCGCGATCCTCGTTGACGTCCTGCAGGGTGCCGACGATGCGGTTGACCTGGCCGTCGCCGCCGAGCACCGGCTTAACTCGCATGCGGAAGGTGCGGAAGCTGCCATCGTGAGCGGTAAGGCGGACATCGGCCGAGACCTTGCCGCGGCGCAGTTCGACCAGGGTGTCGAAGGCGGTGCGGAAGCGGTCGCGATCCTCGGGGTGCACGCGATCGAGCCAGCGCTTGATCGAGCCGCGCAACGCGCCGCGGCGTTCGCCGAGGCGGGTGCCGAGTTCATCGGAGACGGCAACGCGGTCGCGCTCGATGTTCCAGTCATAGACGAAGTCGCCCGAGCCGGTGAGCGCCAGGGCGCGGCGCTCGACTTCGGAGAGGGTGCCGATAGACACCTGCCCTTCCGAGAAGGCGTGCTGCACCGAGGTGAAGCCCAACAGCATGACGATGAGCACCAGGCCGCCGGCCACCGCCGGCTGCGCGACGTCGTTCGAGACCTGCCCGGTGACCACCAGCCAGGCGTAGAACAGCCAGGCGATATAGATGATCCAGGTCGGCACCAGCAGCACGGCGCGATCATAGCCGCGCAGCGCCAGCAACAGGATCAGGAAGAAGCCGGTGATGCCGAGCAGCGCCAGCACCAGGCGAGCGACGGTGGCGGCGATCGAGGGCTGGAAGAAGGCAAAGCCGAACAGCGCCAGGAACACCACGACCAGCGCCAGCGCCAGATGGATGAAGCGCAGGTGCCAGCGATGGAGGTTGAGGTAGATGAACAGGAAGCCGAACAGAGTCGTGGCGATGCCGGCCTCGGCAGCGGCCCGGAACGGCTGCATGGCGCCGTTGGAAATGCCCAGCAATGGTCCGAGCACGCCGAAATCGACCAGCAGGTAGATCAGCACAGCCCACGAGAAGGCCGCGGTGGCCGGGAAGATGCCGCGGCCCTTGACCACGAACATGATGGTGAGGAACACCGCGGCCAGCGCCGCGACACCCAGCACCACGCCGCGGAACAGGGTGAACGAGTTCACGTAGTCGCGGTAGGCGTCGGGCTTCCAGAGGTAAAGTTCGGGCAGCGTGCCGCTCGACAGCTCGGCGACGAAGGTGACGGTGGCGCCGGGGTCGATCACCACCTCGAAGACGTCGGCCTCGCGGTCGGTGAGGCGCGTCGGGCGGAGGCCGGCGCTCGGGGTGAGCACCTTGATGCGTTCGGCGCCGAGATCGGGGCGGAACACGCCGGAGCCCGGCAGGCGGAAATACGGGGCGACCAGCAGACGCTCGAGCTGCACGTCGGAATCGTTGCGCAGCGCGAACAGCGCCCAGTTCGGGTTGGTGCCGCCGACCGAAGCCAGCACTTCGATGCGGCGGATGATGCCGTCTTCGCCTGCCGCGGTGGACAGCTGCACCTTGCCGGCATCGCCGGGAACGATATCGACCACGCCGGTGAGGTTCACCGCGTTGACGTTCTCGGGGGCGGTGATGACATCGAAGGCGGCAGCGGGAAGGGTCCCGACCAGCGCAAACGCAATCCACATCGCGAGGTAGAGGATGTGACGCATTAGCTGAAAAATGGCCCTGCCGCAGTCATGGTTGGGGAACCTAGGTAACGGGGTTTCCCCCTGGGGACAAGCATTCACCGGTTGGCGTGCCTAATGGCCGCGTCGTAGCGCTCCCGGGTCAGGCCGAACAGCACGTGGTCGGCCCATCTGCCATCGATCTGAAGGTAGTGCTCGGCGTAGCCCTCTTCGGTGAATCGGTTTTTTTCAAGGACGCGGCGGCTGGCCTGGTTGTCGGGCAGGAAGGCGGCGTGAATCCTGTGCAAACCGAGGGTCTCGAAACAGAACGGCACCACCAGGCCGACCGCCTCGGTCATGTAGCCCTGGCCGGCGAAGCTGTGGCCCATCCAGTAGCCGAGGTTGACGAACTGCGCGGCGCGGCGCCGCACGTTGGAAAGCGTGATGCCGCCGAGCAGCTGCTCGTCGGAGCGGGTGAAGATGAAGAAGGCGTAATCGGTGCCCGCCTTTGCCTCGTCGCGGCCACGCCGCAGACGCGCCATGTAGACGCGCTGGCCGAGGTCCGAGTCGGTCCAGCGCGGCTCGTAGGGGCGAAGAAAATCGCGACTGGCCCGGCGCAGGTCGCGCCAGGCGGGGTAGTCGGTGGCGCGCGGGGCCCGCAGGACGACGCGCTGACCCGTCAGCATCGGGGTATCGTCGCGCGCAAACCAGGAGAGCATCATGATGACGCCGTCACGCCCTCAGTTCTTCAGCTGTGCCGCAATGTCGCGATAGTCGGGGAGCTTGGCGACCGGGCCGATGCCGGCCAGCGACACCTTGCCGGCCTCGAAGATCTGCCGGGCGATCTGCTTCACGCGGTCGGCGGTGATGCGATTGATGCGCTCGACCGTCTCCTGCAGCGGAATGGTACGGCCCCACAGGATCTGCTGGCGCGCCAGTTGTCCGGCGCGCGACGACGGGCTTTCGAGCGACATCAGGAGGCCGGCGCGGATCTGGTTGCGGACCCGGATCACCTCTTCGTCGCTGATCGTCTCGGTGGCCTTGCGCAACTCATCGAGCACCACCGGCAGGAGCTCGGCCACCTCGTCCTCACCGGTGGAGGCGGCTACCCCGAAAATGCCGCTATCGGCGAAGGCCCAGTGGAAGGCGTAGACCGAATAGCAGAGACCGCGCTTTTCGCGCACTTCCTGAAACAGCCGCGAACTCATGCCGCCGCCGAGGATGGAAGCGAGAATCTGCACGGCATAGAAGCCGTCCGAATTGTAGGCGCGCCCTTCCATGCCAAGCACGATGTGGGCCTGCTCATGCTCCGAGACGAGCCGCTGCTCGCCGCCGACATAGGCCGCCTTGTCAGGCGGCGGGGCGCCGGTGGGCTTCAGATCGTGGAAGCGGTTATTGGCGATATCGACCAGCGCATCGTGATCGACATTGCCGGCGGCGCACAGCACCATGTGGTCGCCCACATAGTTGCGCTCCATATAGGCGCGGATGGAATCGGGGCCGAAGCTGTTCACCGACTCGACAGTGCCGAGGATGGTGCGGCCGATGGCCTGGTCGGGATAGGCGGCCTGCTGGAACAGGTCGAACACGTGATCGTCGGGGTTGTCGCGCGCCGCACCGATCTCCTGGACGATTACCTGCTGTTCGCGATCGAGCTCATGCTGCTCGAACTGCGAATTCTGCAGGATGTCGGAGAGAATATCGGCGGAGAGCGCGACATCTTCCTTCAGCACCCGGGCGAAATAGCCGGTGTGCTCCACCGAGGTCGCGGCGTTGAGGTCGCCACCGACATTCTCGATGGTGGAGGCGATCTCCAGCGCATCGCGGGTGGTGGTACCCTTAAAGGCCATGTGCTCGAGCATGTGCGAGATGCCGTGCTCGGCTTCGGTTTCGCTACGTGACCCGGCCTTGACCCAGATGCCCAGCGACGCGCTTTCGAGGTGCGGCATATCGTCGGTAAGAACGGTCATGCCGTTGGGAAGCGTCGTACTCCGAACCGTCACTTATGCTCCTCCAGCACGGGAACGTGCCGCAATGAACTGCTCAACCTCGGACTGATCATTGTTCAGCACCGTCAAGCGTTCTTCTCGTTGGTAAAGATCAGACAACCACGCCGGCAGAGCCGGTTCAATGCCCGCCGCAGCCTTGACCGCTGCCGGGAATTTCGCCGGGTGTGCAGTGGCGAGCGTCACCACCGGGGCAGAACCGCCCACCAGGCTGCGGGCAACGGCAACGCCGACGGCGCTGTGCGGGTCGAGCAGATAGCCTGAGCCGGTCTCGACGCCCTTGATGGTGGCGGCGGTCGCCGCCTCGTCGGTGCGCCCGGCGACGAACTGCCGGCGGATCGCCGCCATGCCCTGGTCGGGGATGGTGAAGCCGCCGGACTGCTTCAGGCCGCTCATCATGGTTTTGACCGCATCGGCGTTACGGCCAACGGCTTCGAACAGCAGCCGCTCGAAGTTCGAGCTGACCTGGATGTCCATCGACGGGCTGATGGTGGGAGTAACGCCGGTAACTTCGTAGCGCCCGGTTTCGAGGGTGCGCGCGAGGATGTCGTTGGAGTTGGTGGCGATCGCCAGCGTCCGGATCGGCAGCCCCATCCGCGCGGCGCAATAGCCGGCGAAGATGTCGCCGAAATTGCCGGTGGGAACAGTGAAGATTACTTCGCGCTGCGGCGCGCCGAGCGAAGCGGCGGCGGTGAAGTAGTAGACGATCTGCGCGACGATCCGCCCCCAGTTGATGGAGTTGACGCCCGACAGGTGCGTCGTCTCGCGGAAGCGGGCGTTGTTGAACAGGCCCTTCACGATGTCCTGGCAATCGTCGAAGGTACCGCGCAACGCAATGTTGTGGACATTGGCGTCGAGCACCGTGGTCATCTGCCGCCGCTGCACCTCCGAGGTGCGCCCCTCGGGATGCAGAATGAAGATGTCGGTCGCGTCGCGACCGCGAAAGGCCTCGATGGCGGCCGAGCCGGTGTCGCCGGAGGTGGCGCCGACAATGGTGGCGCGGCTGCCGCGGCGGGCAAGGATGTGGTCCATCACCCGCGCGAGGAACTGCATCGCCACGTCCTTGAACGCCAGCGTCGGGCCGTGGAACAGCTCGAGCACGAAATGGCCGGGCTCGAGCTCGACCAGCGGCGCTACCGAGGGATGCCGGAAGGTGGCGTAGGCCTCGTCGACGATGCGCTTCAGCTCGGCGTCTGGGATGTCGCCGTCGACAAAGCGACGGATGATATCGAACGCCACCTCGGCGTAGGGTCGGTTGGCATAGGCCGCGATCTCGCCGGGGGCGATCTGTGGCCAGTTCTGCGGGACATAAAGGCCGCCATCGCTCGCAAGGCCCGCGAGAACAGCGTCTGAGAAGCCGGGCACGACCGCCCCGCCGCGCGTAGAAACGAACTGCATGTAGGGAAAGCGCCCCGCCTTGTTCTGGCACGTGCCTGCTGTGCACGCGGTTTGGGATTGCGCGGCACCCTATTGAAACTGCGGCTGCGCCGCAAGTTTCATGGCTTGGCTCAGGGGTTGGGCGGTCGGGGCACCCGCTGCCGCCGGGCCCAGAAGAACAACAGGAACGGCACGAGCGTGGCGAAACCGAACCAGGTGATGGCGTAGCCGAGGTGGTTGTTGGGGAAGCTGACAACGGTCTCGCCGCCCTGCGGCAGCGCGCCATCGCCCATGGCCGGCAGATCGATATAGATCGGCGCCACCGGCGCGGCCACCGGCCCGGCGAGGGCGGCAAGCCGCGCCGTGTTGCGCACCCATTCGATGCGCTTGGCGGTATCGGGGGCCGGGGTGAAGCTGTTGATCTCCTCGCTGGCGCGCCCGATGCCCTCGAGGCTGACCAGCCCGGGGGTGACCGTGCCGCCGGCGGCGAAGGCCGGGGCCGACTCCTGGGGGACGAAGCCGCGGTTGACGAACACGGTGCCGCCGGCTGCCAGCTCGAGCGGGGTCATCACCCAGTAGCCGGGACCGGAGAACTTGCCCCGCTGGTCGGCGAGGCTGGTAAAGACCAGCACGGTCTGTTCTGGCCGGAAGGTGCCGGCGGCGGTGACCGGACGGTAGTTCCAGGCGTCGGCGTCGAAAGCGGACCACTCGCTGACCGGTGGCAGCGGTTCGGGCGCGAGGGTCATGCGCGAGGCGACGTTGGCGATCAGGCGCTCCTTCTCGTCGAGGCGCTCGACCTGCCAGATGCCCAGTGTGACGAACAGCGCCATCAGCACCAGCATGAAGCCGATGAAGGCCCAGAACGACCAGCGCCTGATGGGGCGGACAGCGTCAGCCATCGATACGGCCTTCCCCGGCTCGGTTGTGGTACTGCAGCGCCACCATGGTCGCCTTCAGCGGCCGGAGCAGCAGCAGCGACAGGATGACGGTGCCCGGCAGCCAGAGCAGCAGGTGAACGAAGGGCGGCGGATGGAACAGCCCCTCGACCGTCGCTGCCGCACCGACGATGACGAAACCGACGATGAGGATGATGAAGACCGCCGGCCCTTCGGTGGCGGCAGCGAAGCTCAGGTCCTCGCCACAGCTCTCGCAGCGCGACACCGGCTTGAGGAAGCCGGTGAACAGCGGTCCCTCGCCGCAGCGCGGGCAACGGCAGGCAAGCCCGGTGGCGAACGGGGACGGCAGGCGCTCGGGGGTTGGTTCGGTCATGGTCAGTACAGCGTGACTTTCAGGCGGTCGGGCAGCTCGCGGTCATAGGCCTCGCCGTCGATGCGCGCCTCGCTGGTCGCGGCCAGCATCTGGCCGGGGCTGGGCAGGGTCGAGCGCTCAACCCGGCGGGAGGGGTTCCACAGTTCGGAGCGCACCAGCGCCCGCGAGCACTGGAAGAACACCGTCTCGATGTGAATGACGAGGACGGTGCGCGGCTCCTTGCCGGCGACGGCAAGGCGCTGCAGCAGCTCGGGGGCGACGGAGACCTCCGCCTTGCCGTTGACGCGCAGCGTCTCGCCGATGCCGGGGACGAGGAACAGCAAGGCGACGCGCGGATCGGCGATGACGTTGCGCAGGCTGTCGAGGCGGTTGTTGCCGCGCCGGTCGGCGAGCAGCAGGGTCTTGTCATCGAGGATTTCGATGAAGCCCGGCGGATCGCCGCGTGGCGAGGCATCGAGGCCGCCGGGGCCCGAGGTGGCGAGGATGGCGAAGGGTGAGGCCTTGATCATCGCCGCATAATGCGGGTGGAGATAGGGCATCTCCTTGAGCGAGGCGCCGAGGCTGACTTCGCCGTAGAGCGCCTCGAGGCTCGCGACATCGCGGATGATGTGATCGGTCATCTCTGTCCCCGGAAAAGCAAAGGGCGCAGCTTTGCCGCGCCCTCGATAAGTTGCTGGCCGTCTTCGCCTCAGTGACTGAGGGCGACGCCCCAGCTGCCCCACACGTAGATCGAGGCGAAGAGGAACAGCCACACCACGTCAACGAAGTGCCAGTACCAGGCGGCGAACTCGAAGCCGAGATGATGCTCGGGGGTGAACTCGTCCTTCATGGCGCGGATCAGGCAGACGATCAGGAAGATCGTGCCGATCAGCACGTGGAAGCCATGGAAGCCGGTGGCCATGAAGAAGGTGGCACCGTAAATGTTCGCACCCTCGCCGCCAAACAGGAACCCGGCCTCGGAGTATTCGATCGCCTGCACGCAGGTGAACAGCACGCCCAGCGCGATGGTGATCGCGAGGCCCCAGACGAGGCCGCGCTTGTCGCGATGCAGCAGCGCATGGTGCGCCCAGGTGACCGCGGTCCCCGAGGTCAGCAGGATCAGCGTATTGAACAGCGGCAGGTGCCAGGGGTTGAACAGCTCGACACCGGTGGGCGGCCAGGTCGTACCAAGGGCGGCGATGCGGGCATACTGCTCGTGCGCTTCCTGGTTGAAGAAGCCGTCGAAATAGGCCCAGAACCAGGCGACGAAGAACATCACTTCGGAGGCGATGAACAGGATCATACCGTAGCGGTGATGCATCATCACCACCGGGGTATGGTCACCGGCCTTGCCTTCCTTGATGACGTCGCTCCACCACGCATACATGGTGTAGAGCACGCCGACGAAACCGGCGATCAGGATCCAGGGCGGGGTGATGTCATGGAACCAGAGCACCGCGCCGACAGCCATGACGAAGGCCGAGACCGAGCCGACAAAGGGCCACGGGCTGGGGTTTACCAGGTGATAGTCGTGGTTGGGCTTGGCGTGCGCAGCCATGGTCAGGTTCCCTCGCTCTTAACGGCGTAGAATGTATAGGACAGGGTGATGTCCCGGATGGTGTCGAGATCCCGGTTCTCGGCGATATCGGGATCAACGAAAAAGACGATCGGCATCTCGACGGTCTCGCCGGGCTGCAGCGTCTGCTCGGTGAAGCAGAAGCACTCGATCTTGTTGAAATAGATGCCGGTCTGCTCGGGCGTGACGTTGAAAATCGCCTGCCCGGTAACCGGCTGGTCGGACGAGTTGTGCGCGGTGAAGACCACGGTCTCGACATTGCCGATCTTGTCGGTGATGGGCTTGGCCGGCGTCACCGTCCACGGCAGTTTGCCCTCGACGTTGGAATCGAAGCGCACGGTCATCTCACGGGCGATGGCGCCCTTGGGGTTGCCAGACGAGACCTGGGTGGTGCCGCCGAGACCGGTCACCTGGCAGAACAGTGCGTAGAGCGGCACCGCGGCGTAGGCGGCACCGACCATGGCGGCCACGAGGACCAGCAGGGTCAGGGCGACGCGGCGGTTGCGCGGCTGATGCGGAAGCGAAGCGTCGGTCATCAGAGCGGCCGATCGAGCACGGCCGGGCCCATCTTCACGATGGTCAGGACGTAGACAATGATGACAAAGGCAGCCAGCGCCAGCCCGAGGGCGATGGAGCGGCGGCGCCGGCGGGCGGCCGCCTCGGCTGCTTCGTCGCGCTTCACGGGTTCGACCATCAGAGCCATCCCAGCATTTTGGCTACGTGGTCGGTGATCAACGCCAGGAAGATCACGGAGAGATAGCTCAGTGAATAGGTGAACAGGGCACGCCCGGCCTTCTTCATCGCCACCGTCTCGGTGGTGCGGAAGAGAACCCAGGCGAACCAGAGGAAACCGGCGCCGGTGACGAGCGCGACGGTAGTGTAGATCGGCCCCATGAAGCCGATCCAGCCCGGCACCAGCGTCGAGGCGACGAGCAGCACCGAGTAGACCAGGATCTGGACCTTGGTGGCCCGCTCGCCGGCGACATTGGGCAGCATCGGGATGCCGGCCGCGCCGTAGTCGGACTGCTTGTAGAGCGCCAGCGCCCAGAAATGCGGCGGGGTCCAGAGGAAGATGATGAGGAACAGCACGACGGATTCGAGGCTGATCGAACCGGTGACGGCAGCCCAGCCGACCATCGGCGGGAAAGCGCCGGCGGCGCCGCCGATGACGATATTCTGCGGCGTCGAGCGCTTCAGCCACATCGTGTAGATCACGGCATAAAAGAAGATGGTGAAGGCCAAGAGGCCTGCGGCGACCCAGTTGGCGGCGAGGCCGAGCAGCGCCACCGAAAACACCGACAGGACGAGCCCGAAGGCCAGCGCGTGATCGCGCTCCATGCGGCCGGCCGGGATCGGCCGGTTGGCGGTACGGCTCATCACCGCGTCGATATCGGCGTCATACCACATGTTCAGCGCACCAGAGGCCCCTGCCCCGATGGCGATGCAGAGGATGGCGACGGCGCCGACGAACGGGTTGATGCCGCCGGGGGCGAGCAGCAGTCCCACCAGTGCGGTGAACACGACGAGCGACATGACCCGCGGCTTCAGCAGCGCGAGATAGTCCTCGACCCGCGCCTCGTGGGCGCCGGTCGATATCTCATTGCTGTGGTGCACGTAGGCCAATGTCTCTCGCCTTGGTTGCCGCGGGACCCAAAGGCCCCGCGCACAGTTTCTTGCTTAGTGCTTGGTGTCGGCGCCGATACGCGGCAGCGTCTCGAACTGGTGGAACGGCGGCGGGCTGGGCAGCGTCCACTCGAGCGTGGTCGCACCATCGCCCCAGGGATTTGCCGCGGCCGGACGCTTCTTACGGGCAGCCTCGAACAGGATGTAGAGGAACAGCACCAGACCGGCAAAGGTGATGTAGTAGCCGATCGAGGAGACGCGGTTCCACAGCGCGAATGCATCCGGATAGTCGATGTAACGACGCGGCATGCCGGCGAGGCCGAGGAAGTGCTGCGGGAAGAAGATCACGTTCACGCCGACGAAGGTGATCCAGAAATGGATGTTGGCCAGCGTCTCGTTGTACATGATGCCGAACATCTTCGGGTACCAGTAGTACCAGGCGGCGAAGATGGCGAACACCGCACCCAGCGACAGCACGTAGTGGAAGTGCGCCACCACATAGTAGGTGTCGTGCAGCGCGCGGTCGGCGCCGGCATTGGCGAGGATCACGCCCGTCACACCACCGACGGTGAACAGGAAGATGAAGCCGATGGCCCAGAGCATCGGGGTGCGGAAGGTGATCGAGCCGCCCCACATGGTGGCGATCCAACTGAAGATCTTCACCCCTGTAGGCACCGCGATGACCATGGTGGCAGCCACGAAGTAGCGCTGCACGTCGAGCGACATGCCGACGGTGTACATGTGGTGCGCCCACACGATGAAGCCGACGCCGCCGATGGCGATCATGGCGTAGACCATCGCGAGGTAGCCGAAGACGGGCTTGCGCGAGAAGGTCGACACGATGTGGCTGACGATGCCGAAGCCCGGCAGGATCAGGATGTACACTTCGGGGTGACCGAAGAACCAGAACAGGTGCTGGAACAGGATCGGGTCGCCGCCGCCTTCAGGCGCGAAGAAGTGGGTGCCGAAATTGCGGTCGGTGAGCAGCATGGTGATGGCGCCAGCCAGAACCGGCAGCGACAGCAGCAGCAGGAATGCGGTGACCAGCACCGACCACGGGAACAGCGGCATGCGGTGAAGCTTCATGCCGGCGGAGCGAGTGTTGAGGGTCGAGGAGAGGAAGTTGACCGCGTTCAGGATCGACGACGCGCAGGCGATGTGGGGCGACAGGATGGAATAGTCCATCGCTGGCGCAGGGTGTCGGGAGGTCGACAATGGCGGGTAGATGGTCCTGCCGCCGCCGACTCCGTGCGCGCCAGCCGGTCCCTCGAAGAACAGCGACATGACGAGCAGCAGGAAGGCCGGGGGGAGCAGCCAGAACGAGATGTTGTTCATGCGGGGGAAGGCCATGTCCGGCGCGCCGATCATCAGCGGCACGAACCAGTTGCCGAACCCGCCGATCATCGCCGGCATCACCATGAAGAAGATCATGATGAGCGCGTGCGCGGTGGTGAACACGTTGAACATGTGCTTGCCGGCGTCGAGCGCGGCATCGCCCTCGGCGCCGTAGACCATGGCCGCGAGGCCGTGGAAGATCTGGATGCCCGGCTCCTGCAGCTCGAGGCGCATGGCACCGGACAGAAGGCCACCGATCACCCCCGCGCAGATCGCGAAGATAAGGTACATCGTGCCGATGTCCTTGTGATTGGTGGAGTAGACGTAACGCCGCCAGCCGGTCGGATGGCCATGATCATGCGCCGCGGCATGGCCGTGGCTGTCATGGGCTTCCAAAGCGTGAGTATCGGCCATAGTGAGCGATCCCTTTATCGAATTCTCGCTGCGCCGGGTCGAGGACCCGCGCACGGGTCCTTAGCTGAGTGCAGGCAGGGTGGCGTTGGCGTCGTCGACGGTACCCGCCTCGAACGCGGCCATCCAGGCTGCGAATTCTTCCTTCGTCACGACACGCACGGCGATCGGCATGAAGGCGTGGTCCTTGCCGCACAGCTCCGAGCACTGACCGTAGTAGATGCCGGTCTTGCGGGCGTTGAACCAGGTCTCGTTGAGCTTGCCGGGAACGGCGTCGATCTTGATGCCGAACGAGGGAACCGCGAAGGCGTGGATCACGCCGGAAGGATCCGCAGTGATCTGCATGCGCACGGTGGTATCGACCGGAACGACCAGCTGATAGTCGACGGCGAGCAGACGGGGCTGCACCGGCACCTGCGCCAGGCGTGCCTCTTCCGACAGGATCGAAGAGGACATCGACTTGCCCTGGTCGACATACTCATAGTCCCAGTACCACTGCTGGCCGGTCGCCTTGACCGTCAGCTCGGCGGCGGGAACCTCGACGTCGCCGAACGAGAAGATGTTCGAGCCCAGGTATTTGCGCTGCCCGTCGGGGACGGTCAGCTGGTCGGTCAGCACGGCGAAGGACGGGATGGCGATGATCACGAGGATCAGGATCGGCACGACGGTCCAGACGATCTCGACCAGCGTATTATGCGTGGTCGTCGACGGCTTGGGATTGGCCTTGGCGTTGAAGCGCACGATCACGATGATCAGCAGCACCAGCACCAGCAGGGCAATCAGCACGGCGGTCCACAATAGCGGGCCATCGTGGAAGGCGTGGATGGAATCCATGATTGGGGTCACGGAGGGCTGCAGCCCGATCTGACCCGGCACCGGATGGCCTTGCTCCTGCGCAGTTGCCATCATCGGCACCAACGCAAGGGCTGCGGCTCCCAGCGAGCCAATCGAACTCAGTAGTTTGCCGGTCACCTAAAAACCCCCTTGAGATCCCGTCTGGTCCGGTATTCTAGCGCGGGTTGAGGTGGGCAAATGCGGCATAGCGAAACGCCGCCCCGACTCAACCTCGGAGCGCTTGAAACTTGGAATGTGTCTAAACCACATCGGCCGACCCAAGGCAATTCATGCCTCTCGTCGCACCGTGCGTCAAAACGCACCTCGGGCCGAATTGCGGGAGTTATAGGGCACGCCTCACGCTCGCCTTGATTGGCAGGCGTTTATCCGCGGCGTCCCCGGACCGGCTTGTTGACAGGCGTGCGGGGCCAGCCGACTAAGATGCAGAGCCCGCGGGAACGCGGGGATTCGTTATGTCACATATAGAAAGAGTGGATCGGTGCAGCCAATCCTCGGGCTTGTGGTTCGAACCGTCGCGGTGGCCGCCGTCGCATTGGGGCTGATGTCCCCTGCCCTGTCGCAGGGCGTGGTCAAGGCGCAGTACGGCGACTGGCAGATGAGTTGCGATACCCCGCCGGGCGCCAGCTTCGAACAATGCGCGCTGATCCAGAACGTGTCGGCCGAAGACCAGCCCAATGTCGGGCTGTCGGTGATCGTGCTGAAGACCGCCGACAAGCAGGCCCGCCTGCTGCGGGTGCTGGCGCCGCTCGGGGTGCTGCTGCCCAACGGGCTGGGGCTGAATATCGACGGCGCCAATATCGGCCGCGTGGCGTTCGTGCGCTGCCTGCCCAACGGCTGCGTCGCCGAAGTGGTGCTGGACGACGACCTGATCACCAAGCTGACGACCGGCAAGAGCGCGATCTTCTTCGTGTTCAAGACGCCGGAAGAAGGCATCGGCATTCCGGTGTCGCTCAACGGCTTCGGCGACGGATTCGCGCAACTGCCGTAAGGAAGCGCGCTGCGATGGCCCCGGCACGGCAGATGCGCCTCAACGAGGCCCACGTGGCCCGCATGGCGCTGCTGGTGACCCCGGACGGTCCGCTGCCGCCGGCCGAGACCGCGACCGACGACGACTTCAGGCAGTTCACGCAGGAAATCCTCGCCGGCAGCGATGGCTCGGACCAGATCTGGGTGTTCGCCTATGGTTCACTGATCTGGAAGCCGGCATGCGAGTTCGTCGAGATTCGCACCGGGCTGCTGCGCGGCTGGCATCGCGCCTTTTGCCTGGGCTGGAACACCTGGTTCCGCGGCTCGGAAAACAATCCCGGGCTGATGCTGGCGCTCGACCGCGGCGGCTCGTGCAAGGGCGCACTGTACCGGTTGCCACCGGGCGCGGCGGCAGAGAATATCGAGAAGCTCTGCCGGCGCGAAATGGGTCGCAAGCCGTCGCCGTTCCCGCCTCGCTGGGTGACGGTGATGACCGAGCAGGGGCCGGTACGCGCCTTCACCTTCTGCATCGACCGCAACAGCGGACGCTATGTCTCGGGACTGAACGAGGCGCAGATCGCCGACGTGCTGGCCAGGGCGGTCGGCTCACGCGGTTCGATGGTCGAGTATCTGTTCAACACGGTCAGCCACCTCGAGCAGCTCGGCATTCACGACCCGCATTTGTGGCGGCTGCAGGAACTGGTGGCGGAACGGCTGGACGGGGCAGAAGGTTAGGGCAATGCCAACTGGCGCTCACCCCAGGAATGTTTCGGGTGATTTCTATGTTGAGGATGGATGCTGCGCGGCCTGCGGCGTTCCGGACGCTGAAGCCCCCGACCTGTTCTCTTGGGACGATCTCCATTGCTTCGTCAGCCGCCAGCCGAGCAATGAAGCAGAGCAAACACAAATGGTCTGGGCCATGTGGGGCACGGAGGTCGATTGCATCCGCTATCGCGGACGTGATGCCGCGATGCTCGAACGCCTTGCGAGCGGCGGATTGGGCGACCTGATTGATCATGTTCCAACAGTCGCCGCCTCCCCCATCTACCGGACAAAGGCCATCGTCCGTCTGGCATCGACGGCGATCGTCTCTCCGTTGAGCTTGGCTGCCGCGTTCAGGAGCCACCTTGCGGCGACCACCCGCTACGAGGTGGCGGTTCTGGACCGAAGCAACCCCGACTATGCGCTGGTCAGCTTCTCGTGGTTCGAGAGCACGATGCATGGGGTAGAATTCCAGCACGGTCCTGGAGCAACCCTGCTTTGTACGGTTCGGCCCAACCCCGAAGTGGATGCCGGCGTCGGAATCGCACACGTCCTGCAACCTTGGCTCAAGACCATCGCCGTAGATACGAGATGGTTGAGCGCGGACGAGTTTCGCGCCGGCGCAACTGGTTCGCCCTGGCCAATCTGACAAAAAAGCCGGACCCGAAGGCCCGGCAGTTCATCAGGAAACAAGGCCGGCGGGTGAGCCGGCCCGAAGATGGCACAACTGGGGTTGAGCCAAGGGTGAGGCCAACGGCCTGACGAGTTCCCCTAGCGGGGCCTCCTCAGGGGTTAAGCCAATTCCGGGAGCTCTCGGCCCGCCGCTGCGACAGCTTGTAACCGGGCCGCTGGCTGGGGCTGTCGAGCGCTTCGAACAGGTCCTGGCGGTTGATGCCGAGATCCTCGAGGCGGGCGGTGTCGTAGTCGAGAAGCGACTCGAAGGCGACGCGGCGCGCATGTGCAGCCCTGGCTTTGGCGAACCAGTTCACCAGAGCGCGCAACGGGTTGGACGACGCGGCAGCCATCGACGGCCGCTCGCTCGAAAGCAAGTGGACCATGGTCCTTCTCCAATTTCATCTTTGCCTGGGCAGGGAGTGCCGGGGCGGGACAAGCGATCGGGAGGCGCCGACGGCGGCCTCGGGATCACCGATGCGGCCTGATATGAGCGCTTGCCTTGTATTCGTCCAACAAATAGATTTCATCCCGATCATCAAATTTCGTGATGGAGAAACGGGATGAGCACGCCTCTCGATCTCGACCAGTTGCAGAGCTTCTGCGCCATCGCCGACTGCGGCAGCTTTACCGAGGCGGCGCGCCGGGTGAACAAGACGCAATCCGCCGTGTCGATGCAGATCAAGCGGCTGGAAGAACGGCTCGGCCAGGCGCTGCTCAGCCGCGATGGCCGCACGGTGGCGCTCACCGAATATGGCGATGCGCTCTATGCGCGGGCGCGGCGCATGCTCAGGATCAATGCCGAGATCATGGACGTGTTCTCGGACGGCGACCTCAAGGGCTCGATCCGTTTCGGGGTGCCGGACGATTATGCGGTGCGGCTGCTGCCGGTGATCCTCTCCAGCTTCCAGCGGACCCACCCCAAGATCGTCGTCGATGTGCGCTGCCAGCCATCGGAAGAACTGCTCGATGGGATGAAGAAGGGGCGCTACGACCTGATCGTCTTCACCCAGGGGACCAACCACGAATATGGCGAGATGTTCCGCACCGAGCGGATGTTCTGGGTGGCCTCGCATGGCGGACAGGCGCTCGCCACCGAGCCGCTGCCGATCGCGGGCGGCCTGCACTGCTGCTGGAAGGAGAACGCGGTCGAGGTGCTGAACCGCATCGGCCGCGACTATCGCATCGCCTATACCTCGTCCAACGCCATGGCGATCGCCAGTGCGGTGCTGACGGACCTGGCGGTCGGGTTCCTGCCCGAGAGCGCCTTGCAGCCGGGGATGCGGGTGATTGCCGAGGACAAGGACCTGCCGCGACTGCGCGACGCCGAGATCGCCATCATGCGGGCGAGCCATGCCTATGGCGGCATCTACGATGCGCTGGCCAGCCACATCGTCGCCAGCATGGGCAATCTCGACGGCAAGGACAGCCTGCCGATGGCGGCTGAGTAGGCGGGTGGAATAGCTCTTCACCGCGCTTGCGGCGCCCCCCTGATTACCGCCCCTTCCCATCCAGCAAGCCGTTCAACTCCGCCTGCAACCTCGTCCGGTTCGCCTCCACCGCCCGCTCGAACGCCCGGGCCTGGATGAGCCTTGCCGCCGGGGTGGTGGCGCGCGGATCGAGGTGCTCGCGCAGCGCTTCGGCCATTTCGGTCTGCAGGAACGTGCCGATCTCGAGAAACTGCATGATCGCCGCCAACTGATCGGGCGAGAAGCGGGCCAGCATCATCGGCCCGGTCTCTTCGTAGTGGCCGAAGATGCGGCGGGTGATGGCCTTCATGTCATCGGTCAGCTCGATCCAGATCTTGCGGCGGTCGAGCGTGTCGCGGGTGCGCAGCACGTAACCGGCCGCTTCCAGCCGATCGATCACCGCGGTCACCGCGCCGGTGGTGAGGCCACTGTCATTGGCGAGCTGGCCGGCGCTCACCCTGCCCCGCCGATCGATCAGGTCGAGGCACCGACCATCGGTGCGGTTGATGCCGAGAAACTGCGTCAGCGTCTCGTCGAACAGGTCGTTGGCGGCCTGGCTGGCCCGGGTCGCTTCCTTGAACTGCAGGCCGAAACCTTCGGCTGCAGTTTCTCTTGACTCGTTGATATCTTGATCCATAAGATAATTATACGATGAGATATCGGGGAAGGCAAGATTCCCGGATGTCGCATGCGGCCGTCCGGCGCCGAGCAACCGAAATCAAGCCGGCCGACCGCCAAACCAGCATGAAGGCCACGCAACCCAAGACTACTCGAAAATGACGGCCGGAGGGCCGGCATATGAAACCGCAATCGCATCCATTCCAGCCGATCCGGCGCCTGCCGGCCGCGCTGATCGCCGTGCCGAACAACGACAACGAGGCGCAAGTGACCAACACCATCATCGAGGCCAAGGGCCTCAAACGAAGCTTCAAGGCGCGCGGCGCCAAGGGCAAGACGATCGACGCGGTGCGCGGTATCGACCTGAGCGTCCGCGAAGGCGAGATCGTCGGCTTCCTCGGGCCCAACGGCGCCGGCAAGACCACGACGCTGAAGATGCTCTGCACCTTGCTGACGCCGACCGACGGCTCGGCGACCGTGGTGGGCGCGGACCTTCGCCGCGATCCGGTCGAGGTGCGGCGGCGCATCGGCTATGTCAGCCAGGCCGGCTCGACCTCGCCGGAAGCCAAGGTGGGCGAGGAGATCGTCAGCCACGCCCGGCTCTACGGCATCGACAAGCAGGTGGCGATCCAGCGCGGCAAGGAGTTGCTCGCAGCGCTCGACCTCGCCGAGATCTGGGATCGCACCTGCGGCTCGCTGTCGGGCGGGCAGCGGCGGCGGCTCGATATCGTGATGGGGCTTATCCACCAGCCTCGGCTGGTGTTTCTCGACGAGCCCTCGACCGGGCTCGATCCGCAAAGCCGGGCAAACCTGTGGAACCATATCAGGAAGCTCCGCGACGAGCTCGGGACCACGGTGTTCCTCACCACCCATTACATGGATGAGGCCGACTCGCTTTCCGACCGCATCCTGATCATCGACAACGGTACGATCGTTGCCGAGGGCACGCCGGCCGAGCTGAAGAAGCGGGTGTCGGGCGATACCATCACGCTGACGCTCAGAACCGAGGCCGATGCGGCACGTTCGGCCGAGATCGCGGCGCGGCTAACCGGGGCAGATGCGCCAGTGAGCGAAGCCAACGTGGTGCGCTTTCACGTGCCGGACGGCGCGACGGCGTTGCCGGTACTGCTCGGCGACCTCACCAAGGCGGGAATCGACGCCATCGGCGTCGACGTCAACCGCCCTACCCTCGACGACGTGTTCCTGACGCTGACCGGCCGGTCGCTCAGAGATTAAGGAAAAGCACCATGTCCTTCATTCGCGATACGTGGATCATTTTCAGGCGCTCGATGGTGCTGTCGTTGCGCCAGCCGCTCTGGGTGGTGATCGGGCTGTTGCAGCCTATCCTCTATTTGACACTGTTCGGGCCGCTGCTGCAGACCATCGCCGCGACCTCCGGTTTCCAGGGTGATGCCTGGCAGGTGTTCGTGCCCGGGTTGCTGGTGCAGCTCGGAATCTTCGGCGGGTTGTTCGTCGGCTTCGGCATCATCGCCGAGTGGCGGTCCGGGGTGATCGACCGGCAACTGGTGTCACCGGCAGCGCGTACGGCAATCATCACCGGGCGGACGCTGCGCGATGTGGTGGTGATCACGGTGCAGGCGATCGTGCTGGTCAGCGCAGCGTTCTTCATGGGGCTGCGCGTGCCGGTGGGGGCGCTGCTGATCGGGCTGGTGCTGGTGGCGCTGCTCGGCGCGGCATTCTCGTTCATCTCGAACGCCATCGGCATCGCAACCAAGAGCGAGGATGCGCTGGCGCCGATGGTCAACACGCTGGCGCTGCCGATCCTGTTGCTCTCGGGCATCCTGCTGCCGATGACACTGGCGCCGGCCTGGCTGCAGATGGTCGCCAACTTCAACCCGTTCAAGCATATTGTCGAGGCGCTGCGCGCAGTGTTCCTCGGCCAGTTCGATGCGCCGATCGTGTGGATCGGGCTGCTGCTGGCCGTGGTTCTGGTGGTGCTCGGCGCATGGGTCGGCAGCCGGGTGCTGGCGGCGCAGACCAAATAGCTAGGCGGCCTCAGCGCCCGGCCGGCTTCCGAAGGCACGGAAGCTGCGCCGGGCGAGCGGCAACAGTGTCGCGGCGAAATAGGCCAGGCCGGTGAGCCATAGCGTCGGCGCGAGACCGACCAGAGCGACGAGGGCTCCGCCGACCAGGCCGCCGAATGGGATCAGGGCCCAGGCGAGCGCTCCAACCAATGCGCTGGCGCGTCCGATCATGGCGGGAGGGATGCGCTCCATGATGACGGCGTTGACGATCGGGTTGATGAAGCCTGCCGCGAACCCGCCAATTGCCAGGGTGACGAATACGGCGAGGAGCGGCACGTCGATGGCGAACACGGCGAAGCGCGGCAGGCCGGCAAGCAGGAACGCCACGATATAGACCGTCAACCGCGGCAGGCGCTCGCCGGTGGCCGTGGCGATGGCGGCCCCCGCGATGGAGGCTGCAGACATCACGGCAAACAGCAGGCCGAGCAGCGCCGCATCAAAGCCGGCCTGCTGGGTCCATACCGGCAGCAACACGGCGGACCAGGCGGCATCGAGCAGGTTGGTGATGGTGATCATCACCACGATGCCGACCAGCAGCGCATCGCGACGGATGAAATCGAAGCCTTCGCGCAGCTCGGCGAAATAGGAGCCGCGGGTCTCGGTGCGCTCGCGGCCGAAGGCCGGAATGCCGGTGGCAACCACCGCCGCGGCGAGAGCAAAGGTCGCCGCATTCAACGTCAGGGCGAGGCCGGGGCCGATCAGCGCAATCAGCCCACCGGCGGCAGCCGCGCCGACAGTGGACGCAAGGCGGTCGATGACGCCGGCGACGCCGGTGACGCGCTCGAGCGGCACATCGGCCAGTTTGGCGATGGACGGGACCATCGAAATCTTGGCGGCGTCCGAAGGCCCCCGCAGAATTCCCATGGCAACGACGATGGGGAGCAGCAGCGCCAGATCCAGCCAGCCAAAGAGCGCCAAAAGCGGCACGAGGCCAACCACCAGAACCGAGGCGGTGTCGCAGCCAATGGCCACCCGCTTGGGGCCGATACGATCGATCAGCGGACCGGACAGCGCCTTGGCGACGACATAGGGCAGCATCTCCGCCATGGCGACGACGCCGGTGAGGATCGGGCTGCCGGTGGTGGTGAGCACCAGCCACGGGATGGCGATGGTGGATAGGCGCGTGCCTGAGATCGAGAGGGTCTCGGCAATGGCGAAAGCCAGGAAGGGGCGGCGGTTCACTTGTTGGCCTCCCTGGTGTTGAGACGCCCGGGATAGGGGAAGGCGTGCAGCATCACGGTGTAGAGCTCCACGCCGGGCGGCAAATCGGCGCCGGGCCCCGGGGCCTCGCGCATCGCCTGCCAGAGCAGCTCGAGCAGCTTGTCCTTGAGCGCGTTGGCCTGCTCGACGGTCATGGCCATGGTGAAATCGCTGATCTGGGTGGTGGCCTGCCAGTCGGGCGGCAGGCCCACGAACTCGTCCTGGGCGCGCTGCATCACGTTCACCTGCTCGGTGAGGGCGGCCTGCGCGAAGGCGACATTGGAATCGAACTGCTCCTCGGTGGCGCCCGGCTCAAAAAAGGAAGTCGACTCATGGCGCGCCCGCCACCAGCGGTCGCGTCGCGAAGGCTGGTCGGGCGCTTCTTCGATGAAGCCATGCTGGGCGAGCTGGCGCAGGTGGTAGCTGGTGGCCCCGGAATTGAGGCCAAGCCGTTCGGCGAGCCGCGTGGCGGTCGCCGGACCGTCGATCCGCAGCATGCCGAGCATGCGCAGGCGCACCGGGTGTGCAAGGGCCTTGAGGGCGGTGGCATCGGGAACGATGCGGCTGATTTCGCGGGTTTTCATGCCCGGAGCTTACGATTGCAAAGATCTCTTTGCAAATGATTCTTTGCAGTCACCTGCGAAGCGTGGAGCGTGTGGCCCCCACCCTTGATCCCTCCCCACAAGGGGGAGGGAGACGCTGGAACTGAGGACGCGCAGCTATCGCCTCCCTCCCCCTGTGGGGAGGGATTGAGGGTGGGGGTGGTGCTCCGCGCGCCGGAGTTTGGGAAAGAGAATTACCGAGGAGACTCTGGCTGCCCCTCCACCAGCTTCGCTGGCCCCTCCCCCGCCACGCGGGGAGGATGGAGAAAGAAGGTGAGCCTAGATCTCGGCTTCTTCGAAGATGCGGGTCAGATCGCCCGCCCACGCGCCATTGTACTTGTCGAGCCAGCGCTCGGCCTGGGTCTTGCCCAGCTCGAGGGTCTCATTGAGCGGCGCGAGGAAGCTGGTCTCGTCCTTGCCGGCGGCCAAGTGCTTGCGGCGGCGCAGGCCATCGCCGGCGAGATCGACGACAAGCCGGGCAATGTCGGCGACGGTGCCGCCCCGGAACGGGGTGTGGATGGCGGTGCGTGGCACTTCGTTGCGCAGCGTCTGCCGCTCGACGTCGGTCCAGTCACTGACCAGATCCCAGGCGGCGTCGAGCGACTCGCTGTCGTAGAGCAGGCCCGTCCAGATGGCGGCGAGCGCCAGGACATGGTCGCGATCGCCCATATCGGCGCCGCGCTGCTCGAGGAACTGCTTGAGGCGGACCTCGGGGAACAGGGTCGACAGATGGTTCTCCCAGTCCTTCACCGTGGGGCGGACGCCGGGTAGCTGGGGGAGCTTGCCCTGCATGAAGGCGCGGAAGCTCTCGCCGGCGACGTTGATGTACTCGCCCTTGCGGATGACGAAGTACATCGGCACGTCGAGCGCGTATTCGGCGTAGCGGTCGAAACCGAAGCCGGGCTCGAAGGCGAAGGGCAGCATGCCGGTGCGGGCGTTATCGGTGTTGAGCCAGATATGCGAGCGGAAGCTCAGGTAGCCCGAGGGCTTGCCGTCGACGAAGGGCGAGTTGGCAAACAGCGCGGTGACGATGGGTTGCAGCGCCACCGAGACACGCAGCTTCTTGACCATGTCGGCTTCGTCGGAAAAGTCGAGGTTCGCCTGCACGGTGGCCGAGCGATACATCATCGATGTACCCAGGCTGCCGACCTGCTGCATGTACCTGGTCATGATGCCGTAGCGCGACTTCGGCATGGCGGCGATTTCGGCGACCGACCAGAGCGGGGTGACGCCGAGGCTGAGGAAATGAATGTTCAGCGGACCGCCGACAATCCGACAGTCCTCGAGATGCGCATCAAGTTCGGCGGCGGCATCGTGAATGGTGAGCTGCGGGGCGCCCGACAGCTCGAACTGACCACCGGGTTCGAGCGAGATGCCACCCACCGCACCCAGGTTGCGCAGGCCGATCGGGTTGCCGCGATCAAAGAACGGATGCCAGCCGGTGCGGCCTTCGATGCCCTGCAGCAAGGCATGCACGCCATCGTCGCCGGCATAGGGAACCGGGGCGAGCGGCGCTTTGCGGTAGACGTGCTTTTCGTGCTCGGTGCCGACGCGCCACTCGGATTTCGGCTTGCTGCCGACGGCCATGACCTCAAGCAGGTCAGCCCGCGATTCAATCAGCGGTGCATCTTCTTCGCCGGACATAGGCACTCCAGTGAGGCAAACTGCCGGGCTCCTGGCCAGGCGCGGCGGACAATACTGAGCCGCGCTCCGAAAGCAATGGGCTTTATCGCCAATCGCCGATGGTTGACTGAACCACCGCCAGAGCCGCCACCGCCGCGGTATCGGCGCGCAGGATGCGGGGACCGAGGCTGATCGGGATGACGAAGGGTTGCGCGAGGAGCAGCGCCCGTTCGTCATCGGAGAAACCACCTTCCGGACCGACCAGGATGCCGATGGGAAGGCCCTCGAGGTCGAGCAACTGGGTGTTGGGGGCGTGGCTGGGAGCGCTCTCGTCGGCGAAGACCAGGCGACGGAGGCCGTGGTCTTGCTGCCAGTGCGCGATGAGGTCAGCGAGGGTGATTTCTTCGGCGAGGTTTGGGACGCTGAGCACTTCGCACTGCTCGGCGGCCTCGATGATGTTGGCGTGGAGCTTGTCGGCCTTGAGGCGCGACACCTGGGTGTAGCGGGTGATGACCGGCTGGATGACGCCGGCGCCCATCTCGGTGGCCTTCTGCACCAGATAGTCGAGGCGCCCGGTCTTCAGCGGCGCAAAGCCGAACCAGAGATCGGATTTCGGGGTCTGGTGCTGGGTCTGCACCACCAGTTCGAGCGTCGTGCCCTTCCTATGATCGTCGGCGATTTTCGCCAGCCAGGCGCCGTCCTGGCCGTTGAACACCACCAGGGCATCGGCCGCTTTCATGCGCAGCACGCTGAGCAGGTAATTGGTGTGATCGCGACCGAGTTCGAGCAACGCGCCGGCAGCGAGCGGCGCCTCGAGATAGAGGCGCGGGAGGGTCTTGTGCGATCTGGGCATCGTGGTACGCGTGACTAAGAAGTGGCCGACCGCCATCAAGGCATACAAGACTGACGATGCAAACCCCTGAAAAAGCAACAGGTACGGTAGCGGACGCCAGCCGCGGCAACTGGCACGACCGCTATGCGCCCGAATGGCTGAAGCCCTATGGGCGGCTGGCGCGCTGGGACCGGCCGCTGCCATTGCTGCTGCTGTTCTGGCCGTGCGGCTTCGCCCTGGCGCTGGCGGCGCTGGCCGAGCCGGCCCGCGGCTTCGACTGGTGGGCGCTCATCCTGTTCTATATCGGCTCGGTGGCGATGCGGGGGGCCGGCTGCACCTTCAACGACATCGTCGATACCGACATCGACATGAAGGTGGCCCGCACCCGCTCGCGCCCGATTCCGTCCGGGCAGGTGACGAAGCGCCAGGCAGCCGTGTTTCTCGTGCTGCAGGCGCTGGTCGGGCTGGCAGTGCTGCTGCAGTTCAACGCGACGACGGTCATGCTGGGCGTCGCTTCGCTGGTCCTGGTCGCGATCTACCCGTTCATGAAGCGGGTGACCTGGTGGCCGCAGCTGTTCCTGGGGCTCGCCTTCAACTGGGGCGCCCTGGTCGGCTGGACGTCGCAGACCGGCTCGCTCGCCCTGCCCCCATTGCTGCTCTATGTCGGCGGCATCCTGTGGACCATCGGCTACGACACGATCTATGCGTTGCAGGATATCGAGGACGATGCGCTGGTTGGCGTGAAGTCCACCGCCCGGCTGTTCGGGCGGCGGGCGCGCCTGCTGGTCGCGCTGTTCTACGCCGCCACGGTGGTGCTGTGGGTGGCCGCCGGGCTGATGGTGGGGGCGGGGTGGCCGTTCCTCGTGGGCATGCTGGCGGTGGTCGGCATTCTGGGCTGGCAGGTCCGCACCCTGGAGCCGCACAGCCCGACCAATGCGCTGGTGCGGTTTCGCGCCAACCACTGGGTGGGCCTGGCGCTTACGGCTGCCCTGCTGCTCGACCTTGCGCTGTGATGGCCTGCCCGCCCGCCGCCATCATCGTCAGTACTTCGCCTCGTTCTCGGCGTTGAGCCTGTCAAAGGCGTCGCCGTCGGCGACATAGCCGCCGATCGAGGCGCTCCAAGTATAAGTCTGGGTGATCAGCCGATCGTAAGGCGGAGCCGCTGGCGGCGTTGAACTCTCGGCGTCCGCCGGGTCGGCCGGCTCGACGGCGCGCGTCGCGTGGATGGTGGCAGTGATCGGCCAGTAGCCGGCGCCATCGGGTTGGGTAGTGACGGTCAGCGACTGCAGTTCCTCGTAACCGGCCCCCTTGACCGAGAAGAAATAGACCGCGTCGATGAGCGCCAGTTTGCCGTCGCGCACAAAGACCAGTTGAGCGGCATCGTAACCCTGGCTCGAGTTGAAGTGCTCGGAATCGAGACGCGCGCCATCGTTGCCGGCGCCGATGGCAAACACCTCGCCGAACCAGTTGTTCTCGTAGACGCCGACATCCACCGCGTCGAGCAATCGCAGCTTGTCGTCGTAGAGCGCCAGCAGCACCACCTCGGCCACTGCGTCGCTGCGCCCCAGCGCCGAGTAGAGAAGCTTGAACGGCCGCCCATCGACGCGCAACGTCACCAACTCAGCCCCGGAGATGGCGATGTCGGCCGGCGGATCTGCGTCGACGTCGTCACCAAGGTAGCGAAGCGGCGCCATAGCCGTTCCGTGGCCCTGGCCATCGGCGTCGATCGTCAGGTCGGCGATGACCTGGCGCATCAGGTCAAGGACACTGGTCTGAGGATGGCCAGGTACGGCTTCGGAGAGGGTCAGCTCCCCTGCCCCTGCGCCGCTGGATACCCCGAGCATTGCCGCGATGGCCAAGGCCTTGAGCATGTTGATCCCCCTTGAACTGGCAGGGGCATCTGGGCCTTGGCGGCTGAAGCCGCGATGAACGGCAAACAGAAGCGGGGCCGACCCATTTCTGGATCGGCCCCGGCTCGAAGTGAGTTTGGAGGTCGCTACGAGTCTTCCGACAGTTCAAACGTGCATGGGATCGCTGTCGGCTTGTTCGATTAGTAACGGCTCAACGCCGCAAAGGTTGCATCAGGAGGCGTTGCTTTCGCCCGGTTTGCGGCGATTGAGGAAGCGGGGCCGGCGTTCGGCGTCGGCGGCGAGACGGCGGCGGTCGTGCTTCAGGCCCAGAGCAATGCCATCGACCTGCTGCGAATAGGGGAGGAGGTTGCCGTCGCCGGCCTTGATGAACAGCGGCAGGCGCAGCTTCTTGCCCCAGTTCTGCCACTCGGCCACGACGTTGGAATTGCCGATCTCTTCGAACACCCGGTAGTTCAGGTCGGGATCGCCGTGCACCAGCTCGATGGCGCTCGACAACATCCCTTCCTCGGTGATCGAGGTCGAGACGGCGACGCCGATGAACTCATCGACCGGCACCTTGATCTTGATGGCGACGCCGCTCTTTTCGAGCGTCTTGCGCACCGTCACGGTCTTGACCGGATCCCTGGGGCCATTGTCGTTGGCCGGACCGAAATATTTGGCAGTCAGCGGACGTGTCCGCGGGGCGCGACCCTCACCGAACAACATGACAACCGACGACCCGTCGATCCCAACACGACCCTGCATGATAAGCCTTCCTGTCAACTCTCGAGAGCTTGTTTTTGCCGCCCTCTTTGATGCCCCCAATCTACCCGCGCCCCTTGCCGCCCCGCTTAAGAAACTGGGTTAAGTTTAGGTTGTTTTGCGAAGGGTTAGCGGGTCGTCACCGGGTGTAACGCAGTCTTAAGTGCGTGTGCTTGCTTGGCTTTAACCAACCGGCTCGGCACAAGCGCGTAGGCGGGCTAAGTAGCCGCCGCGGCCGGCCCAAACCGGCGGCAGTCGCATCCCGGCCCTTGTTCCAGCAAGGCGATGCGCCTAGAAGCACGGCCAGCCGAAAAAACCCGGAAACCCGATGCTCAGTGCCGCCCCGACCACCGCTGCCGACGACCGCGAATTGCTGCGTTCGGCTGCCGTGACCGCGGGGATCATCGCCTCGGGATATTTCCGCAAGGACCTCAAGACCTGGACCAAGGAGAATGCCTCGCCCGTCAGCGAGGCGGATATCGTCCTCGACAAGTTCCTCAACTCGGCCCTGCTGACGGCCCGCCCCGACTATGGCTGGCTGAGCGAAGAAAGCGTCGACAACCCGGATCGGCTGAGCCACCGGCGCGTCTTCGTGGTCGATCCGATCGACGGGACGCGCGGCTTCATCCGCGGCGACGACAGCTGGACGGTGTCGCTGGCCGTGGTCGAGGACGGCGTGGCGATCGCCGGCGTGGTCTACGCGCCGGTGCGCGACGAGATGTATGACGCCGCGATCGGCGACGGCGCCCGGCTCAACGGCAAGCCGCTGGCGCGGCAGCGCCACCCCGGCCGGACGGCGCCGCTGATCCCCGCTCCCGGTGCAGTACACCAGGAGTTGCAGGCCGCCGGGCTCGACTACTCGCGTGGACCGTTCTTTCCTTCACTCGCCTACCAGCTGGTGCAGGTGGCCTGCGGAGGGCTCGACGCGGCGGTCAGCCGGCGCGGAGCGCGCGACTGGGATGTCGCGGGAGCTGCGTGCATCCTCAGCGAGGCCGGCGTGAGCTTTGAGGATGTCTGCATAGGTGCCTTGCGCTTCAATCGCCCGGAAACCCGGCATGGGGCGCTTGCGGCACTGTGCGAGCCTTCGCTAAAAGCGCCGCTACATGCTGCGCTGGTCAAGGTCTATGGCTGCCCGCAGCCGCAGGAAGTCGATCTGGAGCGTCTGAAGCCGTGAGCAAGCCCAACAAACCCGAGCCCAAGCAGCAGCTCTTGCACCTCGTCATCGGTGGCGAGGTGGAAAAGGGCGAAGACATCGTCTTCAAGGATCTCGATGCGGTCGACCTGGTCGGGGTCTACCCGAGCTACGCCGCTGCGCACGCGGTGTGGAAACAGAAGGCGCAGCTGACGGTCGACAATGCCGAGATGCGCTATTTCGTGGTGCACCTGCACCGCCTGCTGAACCCGGAAGACGACGAGTAGGGTCGCCTAGTTTCCGACCTCTGCAACAAGGCTCGTCGCCAGCGCGTCGAGCCGTGTCGTCGCCTGATCGGCCACGCTGCGGAAAGCCTCGATCATCTGCCGGCGGCGCGGCGCGTCCTCAAGCAACCCGACCAGGACCTGCGGCAGGTCGTCGGCAGAGCCGACCTGCACCGCGCAACCGATCGCCGACAGCGCCTGGTGCAGCGGTTTCTGGCGCTCGACATGAGGGCCGTAGACACTGGCGGCTCCCAGATGCAGCGGCTCGCTGAGATCGTGCCCGCCGATCGGCGAGAAGGTTCCGCAAACGACCCCGATGGTGGCGCGCGCGTAGAGCTTTGACAGCGTCCCCATTTCGTCGAGCCAGACCGGGCCCCCGGCCCCTGCGATGGCAGCCTCGCTGTCGACGATGGCCAGCTCGGCGCCGAAGCTGGCACTGAGCACTTCACCGGGGATCTTGCCCGGATAGCGCGGAACCAGCACCAGCCTGATGTCCGGACGCCGGGCGCGGAGCTCGGCGATGGCGGGCGCAAGCCGTTCGATCTCGTCGCGGTGGACATTGCCGAAGACGACGAGGGGTGGCGCATCCTTGCCGGCCGCAGGGGCGCTGCTGAGCGGCACCAGCTTGAGGTTGCCGATCACCTCGATCCGCTCGCCGGGCACCCCGAGTTCGGCGTAGCGGGCGGCGATCGCCTCGTCCTGCGCATAGATGCGCTGCGCCTTGGCCAGGGTGCGGTCGGCGACGGCGCGATTGCGTTGGTGCCGGGCGAAACTGCGGGGCGACATGGTGGCATTGACCACCACCACCGGCACGCCGGCCGCCTGCGCGGCAGCGAACTGGGCCGGCCAGAACTCGGACTCGACCAGCACCAGCAGATCGGGCCGCACCGTCTCGAGAATGCGCCGCTGCGCCTCCAGCGTATCGAGCGGCATGATGAAGCTCGAGGCGTCGCCGGCAATGGCGCGAACGCGCGCGTAGCCGGAATAAGTGGTGGCGGACAGGACGACCGACAGCGTCGGATCAAGCGCCAGCAGACGCTTTCGCAGCAGCTCGGCGACTTTCGATTCACCGGCGGAGACGGCGTGGATCCAGATGCGCCTGCCGGTCGCCGCCTGCGGCAGCGCCGGGTTGAGGCGCTTGCTGAACCAGGCCGCACCGCCCTCGTCGCTGTTCGAAAAGCGTGACAGCACGGCATAGTGCAGCCAGGACGCCGCCGTCACCAGCCCGCCATAAGCCTTCCAGCGAAACGGCACGGCTTGGGTCACGCGAGGGGCTACTCCAACTGGCTTGTGCTGCTGACTAACCCTTTGGCCCGTGGCGCACAACCTTGCGAGTTCTTAGCGATTGCTGATAAGCCACGGCATGTCCTCAGCACGGCGTGGGCCGGGTCCTCATTTGCGCTATCCCATTGCCAATGATGCGCGTCTGCAGCAGCTCGCTCTCGATGAGGCGCGCGCCGCGATCCGGCTGGAGGCCGAAGGGCTGGAAGCGCTGGCCGCCCGGCTCGACGGCGCCTTCGTGGCGCTGGTCGAGCTGATCCAGCGAGCCCCGGGCCGGGTCATTCTGTCCGGCGTCGGCAAGAGCGCACATATCGCGCGCAAGGTCGCGGCGACCCTGGCCTCGACCGGCACCCCGGCGCAGTTCGTGCATGGCGGTGACGCCAGCCACGGCGACCTGGGGATGATCACCACCGCGGACGTGGTGGTGATGTTCTCGAAATCCGGCGATACGGCCGAGCTGTCGGACCTCGCCAACTATTGCGTACGCTTCGATATTCCGCTGGCTTTGATCACCACGCGACCGGACTCCCGGTTGGGGCGCGCGGCCAATATCGTGGTCAGCCTGCCCGATGCGCGGGAAGCGTGCGAGATCACGGCGGCGCCGACAACGTCGACAACGATGATGGCCGCGCTGGGTGACGCGATGGCCGTGGTGCTGCTGCGGCGACGCGGCTTCCAGGCCGCCGATTTTCACGTCTTCCATCCGGGCGGCACGCTGGGCAGCGCGCTGCTGACGGTCGGCGAGGTGATGCACCGGGACGACAAGCTGCCGCTGGTCGGGGCCGAGGCGAGCGTCGCCGCGGCGATCCTCGAGATGACGTCGAAGGGCTTTGGTTGCACCGGGGTGGTGGATGCATCGGGCGAGCTCATGGGCATCATCACCGATGGCGACCTGCGCCGCCACATGGCGGATGGCTTGCTGCAGCAGACCGCGGCAGCGGTGATGACCGCCAGTCCGCGCACCATCGGCAGCGAGGCGCTGCTGAGCGAGGCGCTGCGGCAGATGACGGCGCTGACGCCACGGATCACTGCGATTTTCGCCATGGATGGACAGCGGCCGGTCGGCATCGTGCATGTGCACGACTGCCTGCGCGTCGGCCTTATCTGAGGTGAGCGACCTCATCGTCATTCCGGCCCGGTATGGTTCGACCCGGTTGCCCGGCAAACCGCTGCATCCGATCGCCGGCCGGAAGCTGCTGGAGCGGGTCGCAGCGATCGCCGTGGCTGCGGCACGGCGGCTCGGCGATGCCGACGTGCTGGTGGCGACCGACGATGAGCGCATCCTGCTGGCGGCGCGCGAGCTCGGGCTCGAAGCCGTGATGACGGCGAGCCAGATCAGCTCGGGCTCGGGGCGAGCGCTGGCGGCGCTGCGCGCGACCGGACGCTCGGCGGAGCTGGTGGTGAACCTGCAGGGCGACGCGCCGTTCACCGCGCCCGAGCATATCGTCGAGATCGTGCGAACGGCGCGGAGCTCCACGGCCGATGTGACCACGCCGGTGGTGCAACTCGACTGGGCCCGGCTCGATGCGCTGATCGCGCACAAGCAGACGACGCCGGCCAGCGGTACGACCTGCATCCGCGATGGCGCCGGCCGGGCGGTGTGGTTCTCCAAGGCCGTGCTGCCGTTCATGCGCAAGCCGGCCGAACTGCGCGCCGCCGGACCGCTGTCGCCGGTGCTGCAGCATATCGGGCTCTACTGTTACCGGACGCCGGCGCTCGAAGCCTTCGAGGCGGCACCGCAATCGGAGTACGAGCGGCTCGAGGGGCTGGAGCAGTTGCGACTGATCGAGCTTGGGCTCGATATCCGGGCGGTGATCGTTCCGCCGGCACGGATCACCATGAGCGGCGTCGACAGCCCGGCTGACGTGGAGCGTGCCGAGCGACTGATCGGCGAGCACGGCGACCCGTTCGTCGACTGGCGATCATGACCCGGTTGGTGATCGTCCGGCATGGCAACACCTTCGAGGCCGGGGAGCCGCCGCGCCGGATCGGTGCCCGCACCGACCTGCCGCTGACCGCGACGGGGGTCGCGCAAGCGGAGGCGCTGGCGCGGCATTTCGCGGCCAATGGCGTGACCTTCGACCGGGTCCTGAGTGGCGAGCTGCAGCGGACGCGCCGCACGGCCGACGCTATCGCCGCCGGCCAGCCGATCGAAACCGCCGCCTTCCTCACCGAGATCGACCATGGACCCGACGAGGGGCAGCCTGAAACCGCCGTTATCGAGCGGATCGGTAACGACGCCATCACGCTGTGGGAGACACAGTGGATCGCGCCAGAAGGCTGGGAGGTTGGGGCGCAATGGCGCCTTGTGGCCTGGTGGGAGTTCGTGGCGCGTGCAGCCGAGACGCTGCCCCACGGAACGATCCTTCTGGTGACCAGCAACGGCGCAGCACGGTTCGCTCTTGCGGCGATGGGCCTGAAGCCTGGGGAAAACCGTGCTGGTGTCAAATTCCGTACAGGAAGCTATGGTGTGGTAGAGGTCGGCGGCGGGGCCGACTTTCGACTACTTGGATGGGACATACGACCGGGCGAAATACCCGGCGATACAGGTTTGTTTTGATGCAGCAGGTTTTTGTCGATGCGCCGAACGGGCAGCGCGTCGGGTTTGGTACTGATCTCCCGCTCGCCTTCATCCTTGGACCGTGCGTGATCGAAAGTCGCGATCACGCCTTGAAGACTGCGAGTCTGCTGGCCGAACTGGGCCGGCGGCGTGGCATTCCGCTGATCTACAAATCATCGTTCGACAAGGCCAACCGCACCAGTTCGAGGAGCTTTCGCGGCATCGGCATGGACGAGGCGCTGCGCATCTTCGAGGCGGTGAAAAGTGAAACCGGTCTCGCGGTCACCACCGACGTGCACGAGCGCGAGCAATGCGCGACGGTGGCCGAGGTGGTGGACATCCTGCAGATCCCGGCATTTCTCAGCCGGCAGACCGACCTGCTGGTCGCCGCTGCCGCCACCGGCCGAGTGGTCAATGTCAAGAAAGGGCAGTTCCTGGCACCCTGGGACATGAAGAACGTGGCCAACAAGCTCGACGGCGCCGGCGCTTCGGGCGTGCTGCTGACCGAGCGTGGGACCAGCTTCGGCTACAACACGCTGGTGGTCGATATGCGCGGCCTGCCGATCATGGCAGAGACCGGCAAGCCGGTGGTCTTCGACGCCACCCATTCGGTGCAGCAACCGGGTGGACGCGGCGACTCGTCGGGCGGTGAACGGCAATATGCGCCCGTGCTGGCGCGGGCGGCGGTGGCCGTCGGTATTGCCGGCGTGTTCATCGAAACGCACGAGGACCCCGACAACGCCCCGTCGGACGGCGCCAACATGATTCCGCTCACCGAGATCGACGATCTGGTGGGCGAACTGCAGGCGCTCGACGCCATCGTCAAGGCTCGAGGCTCCGGGAGATGACGCCGGCGGTCAGCGACGGCGCGCCCGCCTATATGCGCTGGGCCTGCCTGGCGATGATCGTCTTCCTGTTTGCGTTGCCGTGTATCACGGGGCGGCTCACCACCTATTTCGTACTGCTGTTCGGCATCTTCGCCCTGCTTTCGCCATCGGTGATCGCGGCCTTCCGGTCGCGCAGCAGCAACCCGATCGACCTGATGTTCGTGACCGCGGCAGCCTTGCCGTCGCTCGCCTTCCTGTTCACTTCGGAAGACCCGGGCGACCTGCTGTTCGCCTTCAACTTCGTTCCGCTGCTGCTGGCCCTGCCGATGCGCTGGCAGCTGCAGCGCTACGCGCGGCTCGACAGCGCGCAACTGATCGGCCGGCTGTCGCTGGCGGGCGCCGGCATCGCGGTGATCGTCAGCGTGGTGCAGGTGCTGATCCTCGGCTACGAGCGAGCCGGCCCGCCGCTGATGAGCGCGTTCCACTTCGCCGACACCGCGATGCTGCTGGGGTTCGTTGCCCTGGTGGGAGTGTTCGCACCCGGCGCCGATCGGCGCTGGCTGTACCTGCTTGGACCGGTGCTCGGTATCGTCGCGGCACTGCTGAGCGGCACGCGCGGCGCGCTGATCGCAGCACCGGTGCTCGGCTTCGTCGCACTGGCATTTGCGTTGGCGCTGGCGCCGGCCCGCAAGCGCACCATGACGCTCATCGTGGCGGTGAGCGTGGCGGTGGCAACCGTGGTGCTGGTGGTCGTGGCGACAAAACTGGGGTTCAACCGCGCCGTCGACGGCTTCTCGGTTACGCAGGATGTGCTGGCAGGTGACGCCGTCGACCAATCCACCCGGGAGCGGCTGATCATGCTGTGGGGCGGCTACCAGGCGTTCCTGCATGCGCCGCTGTTTGGCTATGGCTGGCCCGACATGGTGCCAGCGATCCTGCCCTACGTGCCCGGCAGCGAGATCGAGCGGATGCTGACGTTCCGCCAGTTGCACAACGGTCTGCTGAGCTTTGCGGTCGGCGCCGGCATCCCCGGGGTGATCAGCTTCCTGATCCTGTCGGTGGCTCCGGTGATTGCGGCGCTGAAAACGCCGCGGGACGAACTGTTCGTGTCGCGGCTCTATCTGTCGGTGACGCTGTGCGCGGCCTACGCGGTGTTCCAGCTGACCATCATCATGATCGGCTTCGAGTTCCATACCGTGCAGTACGCCTTCATGACGGTGGTTATTCTCGGCTTCGTCAGAGCCCCGGCGCGGGTCGCGCCCGCCGATCAATCGGTGCGCAGCAAGGCGCCGGTAAGCCAGGAAACGGCCAGCACGGCCTAGCGCGCTTCGTCGCACCGGCGATCTTGCCGCGCACCATCGGGTCCGCTCCCTCGGCGAGCAGAGCGCCGGCGCGGCGAAATTATGCAGGACTACGCGATAGACAGTATTTCGGCGACCGACCGGCGCGCGATAGACTTTTCTTACCGCTCGGTAATTTGACTTAAGGCCCGACAATCGCTAGCCAAACGCCCAATGACGCAAACGGCAGGTTAGGGACCCAATCGTCCATGCATGCGCCTGCCTTTCCCCATGGCGAATCTGCCCGTAATGCGATGATGCGTCGCTGGGCCCTGGCCCTCATCGCCGCAGCGACGCTCGCCAGGCTGGGGCTCGCCGCGGTGCTGCCGGTGGGCGTCGACGAGGCTTACAGCATCGGCATCGCGCGGCAGTTCTCGCTCAGCTATTTCGACCACCCGCCGCTGCATCTGTGGCTGGTCGGAGCCTGGGCGAAGCTGTGGGGCAGCGAAGACCTGCTGCTGTTGCGGCTGCCGTTCATTGCGCTGGGGGCCTTGTCATCCTGGCTGATGTACGCGCTCGGAACGAGGCTGTTCGGGCCGGTGGCCGGGCTGTGGGCGACGGCGATCTTCAATCTCGCGCCGGTGTTCGGCCTGGCGCACGGCGCGCTGATCTTCCCCGATGGGCCGCTGCTGGCGGCGGCGCTGGCAATGGCGTTGCTGGTGGCGCGCATGGTGCTCGTGCCGGGCGACGGGCAGCGCCTCGGCCTGTGGGCGCTGGCCGGGCTCATGGCCGGGCTGGCGCTGCTGTCGAAATACCATGGCGTGCTGCTGGTGCTGGGGCTGCTGCTGTTCCTGGCGACAACCCGGCAGGGGCGGCAATGGCTGTTGACGCCCGGCCCCTGGCTGGCCGCGGCGATCGCAGCCGCCTGTTTCGTGCCGGTGCTGGTGTGGAATGCCCAGCACGACTGGGTATCGTTCGCCTTCCAGGCGGGGCGCGGCCGGGTCGGCAACGGCGCAAGCCTGCGACTGCTGGGGCCGATCGAATCACTTCTGTCGCAGGCGGTCTATCTGCTGCCGTGGATCGCCGTGCCATTGGGAGCCTTCCTGGTGCGTGGCGCGCTGGGCGGGCCGGGCAATGTGCGGCGCTGGCTGCTGGTGTGCCTCGCGGTGCTGCCGATCGTCATCTTCACCGGGCTGACGCTGTTCGGACGCGGCCTGCCGCACTGGCAGATGCCAGGTTGGCTGTTCGCGATTCCGCTCCTCGCGGAGGCACTTGCCAATGCCGGCAGGAGCACGCGGCGGCTGTGCGTGGCGGTCGCGGTCGTCACCGCGCTGGCGCTGGCTGCGCTCGCTACCGTGGTGACCATGCAGGCGCGATGGGGCAGTTTCGACCAGCAGACACTGCAGCTGTTCGGCGGCAGCGACCCGACGGACGCCTTGTTGTCATGGGAACCACTGAAGTCCGAACTGGCGGCGCGCGGACTGCCGGCCGACGACAGGACATTCATCGGCACGTTCAACTGGGTGCGCGCCGGCGAGCTCAATGCCCTGTTCGGCAAGCAGCTCCCGGTGCTGTGCCTGTGCAGCGACGCGCGACACTTCGATTACCTCAATCCGCCGCAGCAATATGCAGGCTGGAACGCGATCCTGATCGGGATGCCGGGGAACATCGACGACGATGCGCGGTTGAGCGCCGAGTTCGCAACGCTGGGCCCGCTGCAGGATATCAGCCTGAGCAAGGGCGAACGCGTCGCGGTGCCATTGCGCCTGCGGCTCGCGAGCGGGTTCAGGCCTTAGGGCTTTTTGCCCATCACGGGCGTGGCGATGCCGCCCTAGCGGCCACCCAGACCGTAGCGTTTATAGGCTTCATGCGCAGCGGAGGCGTTGGCGTAGGGCTCCTGCCGGTCGACGTTCCAATAGGTCAGCTCGTCCAGCGGGATGGGGACGCCGGTAATGGCGCAACGGACAAAGCTGCCCGGCCGCAGCACGACATAGTCGGCATCGAGGTAACGGACCTGCGCCTCGGAGGGGCTGAAGCTCTTGTCGAAAATGTTCATGGCGCCAACAGATATAGGTCAGATCAGCTGACTTGGAAACCGGCCGGTCTCAAACCGAGCCCGAGCATCGTTGAACCGATTTCGTGGCGATTTTCAGAACAGGCTTTCCTGCCCCTCCTCGTCGCGCGGTGGCCGAACCTTCTTTCGCGCCACGAGCCCGCTGCCGATGGTGGCGCCGATGGTGCCGTCGGACACCTGGATATGGACGGGGTCTCCCGGCTTGACGTCGGCGGTATGCTTGACGATGTGGCCTTCGGCGTCAGTGACCACCGAGAAGCCGCGCGTGAGGATCGAGCGGTAGTCCGCGGCCTCGAGCAGCCGGGCTGCGAGGTCGAGACTGCGGCGGCGCTGGTCGATGAAACGGGCGACGGCCGGATGGAGCGCCGTGGCGAGCGGATCGAGGCGGCTGCGCAGGTGCCGGATCTCGTTGTTGAGCGCCTTGGGCGACAGGCGCCCGCTGGCAGCGGCGAACTGCCCGCGTTTGCGCTCGGCGGTGCGCGAGGCAGCGGTGTCGGCGCGGCGGCGGAGATTCTCGAGGCGGGTCGCCAGTTCGGTGGCGCGCCGCGAGAGCAGGTTCGGCGTCAGCTTGTTGGCCGAGCGGCCGAACTCGATGCGCTTTTTCTGCTCGGCGTGGCGCAGCGCCGCGGCGAGATTGGAGGCGGCATGGTCGAGGCGCTGGCGGGCACTGGCGACCAGATCGAGCGGGCGCGGCAGGCCGGCGGCGGCAGCCCGCAGACGATCGCGATAATTGGCGGCGGTGCGGCGCATGGCGTGGCGCTGGCGCCCGCCGATCTCGTCGACATAGCCGATGAGGTCGGCGCGCACCGGCACGGCGGCCTCGGCGGCGGCAGTCGGGGTCGGGGCGCGATAGTCGGAGGCATAGTCGACCAGGGTCGTATCGGTCTCGTGCCCGACGGCGGTGATGACCGGGATGCGGCTCGCCGCGACGGCACGGACCACGATCTCTTCGTTGAAGCCCCAAAGGTCCTCGATCGAGCCGCCGCCACGGGCGACGATCAGCACATCGGGGCGCGGGATCGGGCCGTTCGGCACCAGCGCATTGAAGCCGTTGATGGCCGCAGTCACCTCGGGCGCGGCGGTCTCGCCCTGAACGCGCACCGGCCAGACCACGACGTGGCTGGGGAAGCGGTCGGAAATACGATGCAGGATATCGCGGATCACCGCGCCGGTGGGTGAGGTGACGACGCCGATGACGCGCGGCAGGTAAGGCAGCTCGCGCTTGCGCTCGCTGGCGAACAGCCCCTCGGCGGCGAGCTTGCGGCGCCGATCCTCGAGCAGGGCCATCAGCGCGCCGGCGCCGGCCGGCTCGATCTGCTCGATGACGATCTGGTACTTCGAGGAGCGCGGGAAAGTGGTGAGCCGCCCGGTGGCGATGATCTCCATGCCCTCCTCGGGCTTGAAGGTCAGGCGCGGCCAGGAACTCTTCCACACCACCGCGTCGATCGAGGCGTTCTCGTCCTTCAGGGTGAAATAGGCGTGGCCGGACGAGTGAACACCGCGAAAGCCGGAAATCTCGCCGCGGACACGGACATTACCGAACTCGTCCTCGACCGTGCGCTTCACCGCCTGGGCGATCTCGGAGACGGTAAACTCGGCGGCATTGGTCAGCGGAGCGGGCATGCTGCATGAGGTGCGGGAAAGGGACGAGTCCGTCAAGGGTGGCGAGACAATCGAGCAGATGCTAGATGGCGCGCAATGGCCAGACGCCACGCGCCTGACCGCCCCCTCCCCCGCCACGCGGGAGAGCATCGACGGTAACATCGGAGCTTTGGCTGATGCGTATTCTGGTGATTGGATCGGGTGGCCGGGAGCACGCGCTGGCCTGGGCGATTGCCAGATCGCCGCGCTGCGACAAGCTGTTTGTGATGCCGGGCAATGGCGGAACCGGCGAGATTGCCGAGAACGTGCCGGTGGATATCACCGACCATCAGGCCGTGCTCGCCTTCGCGCTCGCCAACCAGGTGGATTTCGTGGTGATCGGGCCCGACGCGCCGGCGGTGGCAGGGCTGGGCGACGACGTGCGCGCGGCGGGGCTGTTATGCTTCGGTCCCTCGAAAGCGGCGGCGCAGCTCGAGGGATCGAAAGCTTTCACCAAGCAGCTCTGCGATGAGGCTCGGGTGCCGACCGCCGCTTACGGCCGGTTCGACAACGAGGGCGATGCGCTCGCCTATGTGCATGACCAGGGCGCGCCGATCGTGATCAAGGCGGATGGGCTGGCGGCCGGCAAGGGCGTGACCGTGGCGATGACCATCCAGGAAGCCGCGGATGCGGTTCGCGACTGTTTCTCGGGCGCGTTCGGCGAGTCCGGCTCGACCGTGGTGGTCGAGGAATATCTCGAGGGTGAGGAAGCCTCGATCTTTGCGCTGTGTGACGGCGAGAGCGTGGTGATGCTGCCGAGCGCCCAGGACCACAAGCGGGTGTGGGACGGCGATCGCGGCCCGAACACCGGCGGCATGGGCGCCTACTCCCCTGCCCCGGTGATGACGCGTGAGGTGACGGCGCGGGTCGAGAACGAGATTATCCTCCCCTCGATCCGCCGCATGGCGGAACGCGGCACGCCGTTCACCGGAGTGCTGTTCGCCGGCATCATGGTGACGTCGAAGGGCCCCAAGCTGATCGAGTACAATGTGCGGTTCGGCGACCCGGAGTGCCAGGTGCTGATGCTGCGGCTCAAGTCGGACGCGCTGGACCTGCTCGAGGCGACGGCGCGCGGCACACTGAAGACGGTGGAGCCGGCGTTCAGCGACGAGGTGGCGTTGACCGTGGTGCTGGCGGCCAAGGGCTATCCGGTGAACCCCGAAAAGGGCAGCGAGATCCGCGGCGTCAACGGCCAGGACGACGACAAGCTGATGGTGTTCCATGCCGGCACGCTGCACCGCGACGGCAAGCTGATTGCCAATGGCGGGCGGGTGCTGAACGTCACGGCGCTGGGGCGGACAGTGAGCGAGGCGCGCGACCGCGCCTATGCCGAGGTCGACCGGATCGACTGGCCGGCGGGTTTCTGCCGACGCGATATCGGCTGGCGGGCGGTGGCGAGGGAACCGAAACCCGCCTGAACATCTTATAAACGAGAAGAGAGTACCCTACCTCCTTATCGTGACCCATGAGATGACAGCGCCGGTCGAGCCGACGCCGCTGCAGCGGCGGGGGCAGCAGATTGTCGATCGCCTGCGCGGCGAGTTTCGTGAACATACCCACGGCCGTGCCCCACCTCCGGAACCCCGTATCGGTGTGGCGCTCGGTGGCGGCTCAGCCCGCGGCCTGACGCATATTCCCTATATCGAGGCGATGGACGAAATGGGGCTCAGGCCCCACGTGATTTCCGGCACCTCGATCGGCGCCTTGATCGGGGCCGGCTGGGCCAGCGGCATGACCGGCAAGGAACTGCGCGAGCATTCGTTCTCGGTGCTGGGGACGATGCGGATCATCGCCGCGCGGCTGTGGGCTGCGAAGGTGCGCAATCTCGGCAACTTCTTCCAATCCGGCTTCAACGTGCAGCTCGATGCGGTGCAGGTGGTGGATGCGTTCCTGCCCGAGCCGTTCCCTCTCGAGTTCAAGGACCTGAAGACCAAGTTCTACGTGGTGGCGACCGACTTTCAGTCCTGGCACCAGGCGGTGTTCTCCGAAGGGCCGCTGCGCCAGGCCATCGCCGGGTCGATCGCCATCCCCAGCCTGTTCAAGCCAGTGGCCTTCGCCAACCACCTGCTGGTCGATGGCGGGGTGGTCAACCCATTGCCGCTCGACCAGGCGGCGGCCGACACCGACATCCTCGTCGGCGTCGACGTCAACGGCGATCCATCCGAGCAGCTCAACAAGACCAACCACAAGGCGCTCGATGTGTGGTTCGGCGCCGCGCAGATCATGATGCATTCGCTGACCGCCCACATGATGGCGGCCTATCCGCCGGACGTCTACGTGCGGCCGCACCTGAGCGCCTTCGGGGCGCTGGAGTTCTGGCGGGTGCGGGAACTGGTGGCGCATGTCGAAAAGGACAAGGACAACTTCAAGCGCGCGCTGGATGGCCGGATCGAGTCGTTCCTGAGCAAGCAGCAGGATTCGATGCGGGCCGAGGCGCGGTAGGTTTGGTGCTTGCCCCTGCGCAGGTGCGCGGGTCGTCCCCGTCCCTGACGGTCCACAGCCACTGATTTTCGGCGCTACCGCAACCCTTGGAAGAACGCCTTCAGCAGTTCCCCGGACCGGCTGGCCCCGACCCCGCCGATGACCTCGGGGTGGTGATGGCAATTGGGGCTGTCGAACAGGCGGACGCCGTTGTCGACAGCGCCGGCCTTCAGGTCTTCAGCACCATAGTAGACGCGGCGCAGGCGGGTGTGGGCGATGGCGCCGGCACACATGGCGCAGGGCTCGAGCGTCACATAGAGGTCGCAGCCATCGAGCCGGCCGGTGCCACGCACGGCGAGCGCCGCCCGGATGGCGAGGAACTCGGCATGGGCGGTGGGATCGTTCAGCTCGCGCATGCGGTTGCGTTCGGCGGCCAGCACGCGGTCGCCTGCAACGATCACGGCCCCGACCGGGGCCTCACCGGCTGCGGCGGCGGCTTCGGCGAGGGCGAGGGCCTGGTCCATCGGGGTGGGCATGATGCCTCACTAACACCGAAGGGGGACGACGGCTAGCGGCCGGCCCTACGACCAGCCGAACACTCGCAGCTCCTCGAAGTGGTTCATGTCCTCGAACGCGCAGAATGCCGGTGGCCGCAGGTCGATGAGCGGGGCGCGGTGGGCGATATCGCGGACCACTTCGTCCAGCAGCTGTTGCCAGGCCGGCAGCGCAGCGTCGTCAAATCGCTCGATGACGTAACTGAAGGTGATGTGGAAGACGTAGTCATCGTGGTCCGGATGGCGGTAGCCGAGGATGGCGGCAAAGGCGTCGCGCCAGTCTCGCAGGGCCTGGCGATCGGCTGCGGTAGCGCCTTCGAGCTTCAGGCCGGTGGGAAGCGCGTCGGTGACCTCTACCTTGAACGGAGGCCCCCCGGCGTAGGGAGCGAGGCGCTCGAGCATGAGCCGGGTCATCTCCGCTATCGGCGTGTCGGTGGGCACCTCGGCGGGCCAGTAGGGGACGGCGCGGCGGCCCTCGATGATGCCCTGGAACAGGGTCATATGGAGACTGGAGATCGGCGTGAACGCCAGGTTGCCGCTTTCGGGCATGGCGAGGAAGCGGGAGCGGGCGTCAATCAGCGCCATCTCGGTGGGCGAGCCGGCCTCGAGGTGGCAGACCACCGTGTTGCCCGGCTCCGGCAGGAAGGTGCCGGCGGTGTCGTAGCGTGTGCCGAGATGCGTGGGTGGATTGGGGTTCGCAGCGCGCGAATACTGACGCAGCAGGGGCGAGACGGCGGCAGGCATGGCGACTCCAGGCTGAATGGAGCGCCGCTGGTACGCAATGTTTGACACCGGGATGTGACAGGCGTGGCACCGGCCGAGCTGGATCGCTACATTCCCTTCCCAGGAGAATCGCCTTGCCCATCCGCCAGCTTCCCGAAGACCTGATCAATCGCATCGCCGCCGGCGAGGTGGTGGAGCGGCCGGCGAGCGTGGTCAAGGAGCTGGTCGAGAACGCCATCGATGCCGGCGCCAGCCGGGTGCAGATCACCACTGCTGGAGGCGGGCAGAGCCTGATCCGGATCGAGGACGACGGCGTCGGCATGGATGAAGCCGACCTGGTGCTGTCGGTGGAGCGACACGCGACGTCGAAGCTCGCCGATGACGGGCTCGAGGATATCAGGACGCTGGGATTTCGCGGTGAGGCGCTGGCTTCGATCGGGGCCGTGGCGGAGCTCGTCATCGCCTCGCGGCGAGCCGAGGATGCGAGCGGGCTGCGGATCACGGTCAAGCACGGGATGAAGTCGCGGCCGGTGCCGCTGGCGATGAATCGCGGCACCATCGTCGAGGTGCGCGAGTTGTTCGGCAATGTGCCGGCGCGGCGGAAATTCTTGAAGACCGAGCGCTCCGAAGCCGGCGCGATCACCGACATGGTGAAGCGGCTGGCCATGGCCAATCCGCATGTGCAGTTCGTTCTGGATGGGGCCGACCGCACCACCTCGAACTGGCCAGGGCGAGAGGGCGATGGGGCGCTGCGTGCCCGGCTGGGCGACGTGATGGGCGGCGATTTCGGCGACAATGCCGTGCCGCTGGCGACGATGCGGCATGGCATGGTGGTGACGGGCCTCGCCGGGCTGCCGACCTACACGCGGGCCAACTCCCTGAGCCAGTATTTCTTCGTCAACGGCCGGGCGGTGCGCGACAAGGTGCTGGTGGGCGCGATCCGTGCCGCCTATGCCGATTTCGTCTTCCGTGACCGGTTCCCGGTGGTGGCGATCTTCCTCGCCGTCGATCCCCAGGAGGTGGATGTGAACGTCCATCCGACCAAGGCGGAGCTCCGGTTCCGCGACCCCGGCGCGGTGCGCGGCGCGGTGATCCGGGCCATCACCGAGGCGCTGGATGCGGCCGGTCATCGGGCGGCGAGCACGGTAGCCGAGGATGTGGTGCAGGCGTTCCGGGTGCCGGAATATGTCCCCTTCGTGGAGCGGTCCGAGAGTTTTGCCGCCCCCTCCCGCAGCTATGCCGCCTCCCCTCCCCCGCTCCGCGGGGGAGAATCACAGACTGCACGGTTCGTGGATTTTGCCGAACCGAGCGCCCGCTACGAGCATACGGAGCCCGCGCCCGTCGCCGAGCCGGCGGAGTACCCGCTCGGGACGGCGCGGGCGCAGATGTTCGACAATTTCATCGTGGCGCAGAATGGCGACAGTCTGTTGCTGGTCGATCAGCACGCAGCGCATGAGCGGCTGGTCTATGAGCGGTTCAAGGCGCAGATGGCGGCAGGACCGGTCGCCAGCCAGATGCAACTGATCCCGGTGGTGATCGAACTCAGCGAGGACGATTGCGGGCGGCTCGAGGAGGCCGCGCCGACGCTGGAGCGGCTCGGCCTCTATCTCGAGCGCTTCGGGCCGCGGGCCGTGGCGGTGCGCGAGACCCCGGCGCTGCTCGGCCAGGCGGACATTGACGGGCTGGTACGCGACCTCGCCGACGGGTTGGCGGAGTGGGACAGCTCTGCGGTGCTGGCCGACCGCCTTGAAGCCATTATCGGGCGCATGGCCTGCCATGGCTCGGTGCGCTCGGGGCGGCGGCTCCGGGTGGAGGAAATGAATGCGCTGCTGCGCGAAATGGAGACGACGCCGCATTCGGGCCAGTGCATCCATGGTCGCCCCACCTATGTAGAGCTGAAGAAGGCGGACATCGAACGGCTGTTCGGGCGGACGCGCTAGCGTTCAGGGACGGCCCAGCGCTTCGACCAGCTTGCCGATCCGACGCGCCCTGACCTCCGGCGTCTTCGCCGCCTCGATGTCGCGGACATGCTTGCCCTTGAGGCCGAAGGGCAACTTGTCGAAGGCAGCGCGGGCGCCGGGGCGGTCGTCAAGCGCGGACTTCAGATCGTCCGGTTCCTCGACCTCGCGCGGCGCGGTGTCGAGCGTTAAGTCGATGTCGATCGTCTGGCCCGGCTCGATGCCCGCGGCCGTGCGGTTGGCGGCACTGATGCCGACGAGGCGCTTGCCGTTCATGGCGGCGACACGGCTGCGCCAGCTGTGACCGTTGATGGTGATCGCCACCGGCGGCCGGGCGTCGGAACCGAGCGCCTCCATCACCTCGTCAGGGATTTCGACGGCAGTGGCGTTACCGGAGGGGATGACGACGGCGCGGAACTGCATGGCTCGCCTCACTATGCGCGGATGAAATGCACCGCCGCCGCACCATACTCGCGCCGATCCTCGAGGGTGAAGCCCTCGGGCAGCGCCAAATCGATCTCGGCGCTCTCCTCGAGCACGATGGTTGCGTCCTCGCTCAACCAGTTGCCATCGCGCAGCGACGTCAGGGCCAGTTCGCCGAGACCTCTGGCATAGGGCGGATCGAGGAAGACCAGGTCGAACGGCCCCATGGTGCCGGCGGGCCCGAGCGCCGTGGCGTCGCGGCGCAGCAGCTTGGCGATGCCGGCAATGCCGAAGGCCTCGATGTGGTCGCGGATGATACCGCGCGACTCGGCGCCATTGTCGACGAACACCGCACCGGAGGCGCCGCGCGACAGGGCTTCGAGGCCAAGCGCGCCGGTACCGGCGAACAGGTCGAGCACCTTCAGACCATCGAGATGCACGCCGATGCGGCTCGCAAGAATGTTGAACACCGACTCGCGGGCCCGGTCTGAGGTCGGGCGGATGCTGTCATCCGATGGCGACAGCAGCGCCTTGCCGCGAAACTTGCCGGCGACGATGCGCATCGCTTACTCGCGCGGCTTCTTGGGCCCACGGGGACGATCGCCGGATGGACGGCCAGGGCCGCCCGGACGACCACCGCCTGACGGACGGCCAGCGCCACCCGACGGTTTGCCGTAGGGCTTGCCGCCGGGCTTACCGGCGAACGGCTTCTTGTCGCCGAACGAGCGGCCGGGACGGTCGCCGCCGTCGCGCGGACGATCGGTGGAGGGGCGATCGCCGCGGGGCGGCCGGGTGCCATAGGGCTTCTTGTCGCCAAAGGAGCGCGGGGCATCGCCGCGTGCCGCGTAGGGCTTCTTGTCGCCCAACGGACGGCTGCTGGTGCGCTCACGCGGGGTGGAGTTGCGCGGCGCGTAAGGGCGCTTTTCTTCGGCGCGCGGGCCGCGTTCGGCAGCGTCACGCGGACGGTCGCCATAAGGTTTCTTGTCGCCGCGGGGGGCGTAAGGCTTCTTGTCGCCGTAGGGACGGTCGCTGGCGTCGGTGCGCGGCGCATAGGGCTTCTCGCCGTAGGGGCGATCACCGGCCGGACGACCAGCGCCGCCCTGGGGGCGCGCCGAACGGGGCTTGTCACCATAAGCGCGTGCAGGCGCGTCGCCTCGCGGCGCGTAAGGCTTCTTGTCGCCAAAGCTGCGAGGCTTGTCGCCATAAGAACGGGCGCCGGCCGGCTTGTCGCCGTAGGGACGCTTGCCGGCGGGTTTGTCGCCGTACGCGCGCTTGGGGCGATCGCTGGCGTCCGGACGGGGTGCGCGGGCCGGGCGATCCTCGTGGTGGGCGGGACGGCCGAAATTCCTGGCCGAGCTGTCCTCGGGGTCGTTCCAACGCTTGCGCTCTTCGCCTTCCGCACCTTCGCGGCGGGGCGGCTTGACGCGGATCTCGGCCTCGCGCCCATCCTCGAAATGAATGGTGCGGATTTCGGAGGGGTCGACCGGACGCGGGCGGCTCGGGGCCTTGGCCGGCTTCTTGTCGAAGCGACCAGGGCGATCCTGGCGCGGGCGCTCGGCGAGCGCCGCAGCGGCGGCGGCTTCGGTCTCGTCGTCCTCGAAGCGGAACTTGTTCTCGCGCGACTTGCGCGGCGAATCCTTTTTGAGCTCCTTGCCAGGCGCGGCGGCGCGCAGCTTGGGGTTGGTTGCCGGCTTCTTCTTGGGCGCGACTTCGGGCATGTCGCTCTCGAAATCGGTATTGGCCTCGGCGGCGAGACGCTTGCCGAGCTGCTCGCGCAGCACGCGGGCCGCCACGACTTCGACCTCACCTTCAGGCAGATCGCCGAGCTGGAACGGCCCGTAGCTGACACGAATCAGGCGGTTGACCTGCAGGCCAAGCGCGCCGAGGACGTTCTTGACCTCGCGGTTCTTGCCTTCGCGCAGGCTCAGCACCAGCCAGCTGTTGGAGCCCTGGGCCCGCTCGAGAATGGCCTCGATCGGACCGTACTGGATGCCGTCGATCTCGATGCCGTCCTTGAGCGTATCGAGCTGCGCCTGGGTGACGGAACCAAAGGCGCGGACCCGGTAGCGGCGCAGCCAGCCGGTGGCCGGCAGCTCGAGCACGCGCTTCAGGCCACCATCGTTGGTTACCAGCAGCAGGCCCTCGGTGTTGATGTCGAGCCTGCCGATCGAGACGACGCGCGGCAGTTCCTTTTCCTCGAGCGCCTCGAACACGGTGGGGCGCCCCTCGGGGTCCTTCTCGGTGACCACCAGCCCGGCGGGCTTGTGGTAGAGCCAGACGCGGGTGCCCTGGCGCGCCGCCAGCGGCTCACCATCGACCTTGATCTTGTCTTTCTCGGAGACGTTGAAGGCCGGGGTCAGCACCTTCTTGCCGTTGACGGTGACGCGACCGTCCTTGATCCAGCCTTCGGCATCACGACGCGAGCAGAGACCGGAGCGAGCGATGACCTTGGCCAAGCGGTCGCCATCCGTAGGGACGGCTGAAATATCGGGCATGTAAAACTCCTGCGTGACCCGTTACGGGCGGCGCATCTTTCGAGTTGAGATCAGTTCGCCTGCGCGGCTAGGGCCTTGCGGACCTCCGGCGGGCACGACTTGTCGGTGAGCGGCACGAGCTCGCCATTGGCGGCGAGGCAGACCATGTCCTGGCCCTTCACCGTAGTATAGTACTCGTCGGGCGGCAGATAGAGCGGCTTGGGACCGCCCTGCAGCTTGGCGGCAGTCATGCGCGCGGTGAGCTGCCGGCTTTCCGCTTCGGTCAGCGGGCGGCCGCTCAGTGTGCGCAGGTCGACCACGCGGGCGTTGCGCAGCCGCTTCAGGTCGGCTTCGGAAATGTTCGAGGTATCGATCTGCACACGGCTCGAATCCTCGGGAATCAGGGCCGTCTTGGCGGCCTTGGGATCGGCCGGCGGCGGCAGCGCGGTGGATTTGGGGAGCACCAGCGGACCACGGCGTTCCGGGGTCTCCGGCTTCTCTTCACGCTCCATCATGCCCATGCCCTTCATGGTCTCAGTCAGCACTTCGCGCTCGAAAGTTCCGACATCGGTCATGGCATTGGTGCCTTCAGTGGTGGTGCAGGCGCTCAGGCCAAGGCCGAGCACAATGCCCACGGTCAGCAATCCGCCCCGGGTCACGGCTTTGAGAGTGGGCCGCCGCCCGGTCAAATCACTCAGCATGAAACTTCCCTTTTCCCCGACCCGTGCGCGCCCCGCGCGGGCCTTATAGACCATGACCGGCCGTAAGGCCAGATTGAGGCGCCTTTGCGTTCAGGCAGCTTTCCTGCGACCGATCCCGACGAAGTCGAGGAGGAGCAGCAACACACCCAAAGTGATCGCCACATCGGCGAGATTGAAAATGTAGAACGACCAATCCTGCCAATGAAAGTGAAAGAAATCCGCAACGGCGCCATAAAGCACGCGATCGAGGGCATTGGAGACGGCGCCGCCAATGGCCAGCATCAGGCCATAGCGCACCAGCACGTCGGCAGTGCGCGACCACCAGATGCCCAGGGCAAGGATGGCGATCACGGCAATGGCCCCCAGCGCCCAGACCGGCAAGTCGCCGAGCAGCCCGTAGGACACCCCGGTATTCCAGACCAGCACGTAGTCGAAGAAGGGCGTCACCGGGACGATTTCACCGCCCTGCCAACCGAGCGGGGTGGCGGGGGTGACGAAGCCGAGATGCTCGATGCAGAGCGAGGAAGCCGCGCCGATGCAGTCGGCGCTGACCTGCAGGAACTTGTGACCGCGGTCGAGGGCGAAGGCGGCGAGCCCGGTCAGGAGGGAGGCGATGAGATGGGGGCGGGCTAGCATGGCGAACGCTCGGCTGCGTGTGCCCCGCCGATAGAGACGGCCCCCTCCCGGCCTCCCCCATGAAGGGGGAGGTGAAGAGTCGAGCGTGTGGCTCGATCGTGCCTGGCACTCGATGCGGCACCTCCCCCTTCATGGGGGAGGCCGGGAGGGGGCCGTCTGCTCGCGTTCAAGCTTACCGCCCCGCCGCCTTCAATTCGCGCATCGCCTGCGCGTCGCGCAGCGACAAGTCGGGATACTCGGCGTCGGTGCCGACCTCCGGCAGGATCCGCCAGGAGCGGGCGCAGCGCTGGCCCTCGGCCTTGGCAAAAACCGCCGCGACGCCGCGCACCTCGTCAAGCCGGAAGGCATCCGCCGGGCCTTCGCCCTCGACGATCTCGATGGCCGAGGTGATGGAGATCTCGGCCATGTCCGCGCCGCGAACGGCAGCGGCGAGTTTGTCGTCGGTGATGTAGACCTTGGGCGCGGCTTCGAGCGAGGCGCCGATCACCTTGTCGCGGCGGGCGATCTCGAGCGCGCCGGTCACGACCTTGCGGACCTCGCGGATCGCCTCCCACTTCTCGTCCAGCTTCTCGTCCGTCCACTCCTCGGGGAGTTTGGGGAACTCCCTGAGGTGCACCGAGGACTCGGCGCCGGGGTGACGCTCGAGCCAGGCCTCTTCCATGGTGAACACCAGGATCGGGGCAAGCCAGGCGGTCAGCGCGTCGAACACGTGATCGAGCACGGTGAGGCTGGCGCGGCGACGGACCGAGGAGATCGGGTCGCAGTAGAGCGCGTCCTTGCGGATATCGAAGTAGAACGCCGAAAGGTCGATGTTCATGAAGTTGGACAGCGCGGCGACGATACGCTTGTAGTCGTAGCTCTCGTAGGCGTCGCGGACCAGCACGTCGAGATCCTTGAGCTTGGACAGGATCAGCTGCTCGAGCTCGGGCATGTCGCGATAGTCGATGGTCTCTTCGGCCTTGCGGTGCGCGAGGTTGCCGATGAGCCAGCGGATGGTGTTGCGGAGCTTGCGATAGCCGTCGACGGTGGTGTTGATGATCTCCTTGCCGATCCTGAGGTCATCCGAATAGTCGGACTGCGCGACCCAGAGGCGGAGGATGTCGGCGCCGAACTGCTTGATGACGTCCTGCGGCGCGGTGGTGTTGCCGAGCGACTTCGACATCTTCTTGCCCTCGCCATCGAGGGTGAAGCCGTGCGTCAGCACGCTCGCATAGGGCGCGAAGCCATTGGTGGCGCAGCTTTCGAGCAGCGAGGAGTGGAACCAGCCGCGGTGCTGGTCGGACCCCTCGAGATACATGCCGGCCGGGAACTGCATGTCCGGCCATTTCTGCGGGTTCTTCAGCACCCAGGAATGCGTGGTGCCGCTTTCGAACCAGACATCGAGGATGTCGTCGATCTTGGTCCAGTTCTCGGGGTCGGGCACGGCATTACCGAGGAAGCGTTCCTTGGCGCCGGCCTTGAACCAGGCGTCGGCCCCCTCTTCCTCGAAGGCCTGGCCGATGCGGTGGTTGACCGTTGCGTCGTTGAGGATGGTGTCGGTCGCCGCGTTGTAGAACACGGCGATCGGAACGCCCCAGGCGCGCTGGCGGCTCAGCACCCAGTCGGGGCGATCAGCAATCATCGAGCGCAGCCGGTTCTGGCCGGCCTGCGGATAGAACCGGGTGGCATCGATGGCGGCGAGCGAACGGGCGCGCAGGGTGTCGCCCTTCTTTCCCTCGATGTCGCGGTCCATGTAGACGAACCACTGCGGGGTATTACGGTAGATGATCGGCTTCTTGGAACGCCAGGAATGCGGGTACTGGTGCTTGAGACGGCCGCGCGCCAGCATGGCGTTGCGCTCGGCCAAGGCGGTGATGACGCGGTTGTTGGCGTCGCCCTTCTTGCCGGCATCGTCGATGACGCGAGCCCCCTCGAGGCCGGGCGCGGCCGCGGTGTAGAAGCCGGCATCGTCGACGACGAACGGGATCGAGGTGTCGATGCCGCGCTCGGTGAGCTGGCGGCCCGATGCCATCCAGATCTCGAAGTCGTCGAGGCCGTGGCTGGGCGCAGTGTGAACGAAGCCGGTGCCGGCATCGTCGGTGACGTGCTCGCCATCGAGCAGCGGCACTTCGAACGCATAGCCGCCGCCCAGACCGCGCAGCGGATGGTTGCAGGAGACGATCTTCGAACAGTCGACATCATGCAGGCGGACGAAGCTCTCGACCTTGGCCTTCTGCAGCGTCTCCTCGGCCAGCTTGTCGGCGAGGACATATTTCTCGCCCCTGGACGCCCAGTTGCCGTCCGGCGCACCGGTGACCTCGTAGAGGCCATAGCTGATCTTGGACGAATAGCTGATGGCCCGGTTGGCCGGGATGGTCCACGGCGTGGTGGTCCAGATGACGACGTAGGAGGAGCCGAAATCCTCGAACGAGCCGGTGCCGAAGGCGCCGTTGGCCGAGTGGATCGGGAACTTCACCCAGATCGCGTCGCTTTCGTAATCCTGGTACTCGATCTCGGCTTCGGCGAGCGCGGTGCGCTCGACCACCGACCACATGACCGGCTTGGAACCGCGATAGAGCTGGCCGGAGGCGGCGACCTTCATCAGCTCGCGGGCGATCTGCGCCTCGGCGTCGAAGCTCATGGTCAGATACGGGTTGGACCAATCGCCAACCACGCCGAGCCGCTTGAACTCCTCGCGCTGGGTATCGACCCAGTACTGCGCGAAGCTGCGGCACTCGCCGCGGAACTCGTTGATCTCGACGTCGTCCTTGTTCTTGCCTTTGGCGCGATACTGCTCCTCGACTTTCCACTCGATCGGCAGGCCATGGCAGTCCCAGCCCGGCACATAGGCCGAGTTGTAGCCGAGCATGGTCTTGGAGCGGCTCACCAGGTCCTTGAGGATCTTGTTGAGCGCATGACCGATATGGATGTTGCCGTTGGCGTAGGGCGGGCCATCGTGCAGCGTGAACAGGGGCTTGCCCTTGCCGGCGGCGCGCTGGCGGGCATAAATATCCATGTCTTCCCAGCGCTTCAGCCAGTCGGGCTCACGGGCCGGCAGGCCGGCGCGCATCGGGAACTCGGTTTCGGGCAGGAAGAGCGTCGCGGAATAGTCGGTCTCGGCGCCGCTGGTCGCAGTATCGTTCATCGTCATCGATCGATGTTCAAGGGAAGTTGCGGGCTTGTAGCAAGAGGGGGCGGCCGGTTCCAGTGCAAATGGCCCCGGGCGCCGAACACGCTACCTGAAGAACCCGAGCTTCTCGTCGAGCTCCGACACCGGCAGGGTCGACTGCAGCAGCAGGCGGGCCTGGGCGGCGTCATTGTTGACGGCGGCGATCAGTTCGTCGAGGCCGGCGAACTTCACCTGGCCGCGGACGGTGCCGAGCAACGCCACTTCCAGCGTTTCGCCGTAAATGTCCTCGTCGAAATCGAAGATCCAGGTCTCGAAAGGCGGCCGTTCGTTGTTGAACATCGGCTTGCCGTAGCTCGCGACACCATCGAGCAGGCGGCCATTGAGCTTGGCGCGCACGGCGTAGACGCCCTGCAGCAGGCCGAAGCCGGTGGGGCTCGCGGTATTGGCGGTGGGAAAGCCGAGTTCCCTGCCCCGCTGATCGCCCTTCACCACGACGCCCGAGAGGAACCAGTGATAGCCGAGCAGCTGCGCAGCGCCGGCAACGTCGCCCTCGCCGAGCAGGGCGCGGATGCGCGAGGACGAGATGTGGTCGTCCCCCTCGTCGAGCATATCGAGGATTTCGACCTCGAAGCCGTGGCGCACCCCGGCATCCCTGAGGAAATCCGGAGTGCCCTGGCGCTTGTAGCCAAAGTGGAAATCGGCTCCCACCGAGACACCGGTGACGCCGAGCGCCCCGACGAGGAACCGGGTAACGAAATCCTCGGCGACGATATGGGAGAATTCGAGCGAGAACGGCATCACCACGATGCCGTCGAGCCCGAGCGCCTCGGCGACCTCGGCCTTCTGGTCAGCATAGGTCAGACGGAACATGAACGGGGCCGGCGCGAACACGTCGCGTGGGTGCGGCTCGAAGGTGAGCACCAGCGCCGGCACGCCGAGCGCGGCGGCACGGGCCTTCAGCGCCCGAAACACGTGCTGATGACCGCGGTGGCAGCCGTCGAAATTGCCGATCGCGACCATGGCGCCGCGCAGCGACGCCGGAACCTGGTCGAGTCCAGCGAGCCTGATGAAGCCGCTCAAATTCGTACCCGCCTTGAGAGTGATGGCGATATGGCAAGAAACCGGATGGGTTGCAAGGCAGCTAAGGTTGGAGGCTGCTATGCGGATGCCGTGCTGGAGCATTCCGGCGCAGCTCGCGGCCGCCCTGCAAAATGCTCCAGGCCTAAGGCACTACCCGGCACACGAAATCCTCGAACTTCCCATTGGGCCCGCGCTGCAGGGCGCCCTCGTGATAGTGAATCACCAGCTCGAAGGGGTGGCCCAGCGCTTCGCAGACGATGTCGCGGAAGGCGCGTTCGTCCCTGCTGTTGAACGGGCGGCCGGTGACGAGGTGGGCCTCGATGGTATCGCGATCCACCTGGATGAACTGGAACTGCAGGATGGGGCCGACTTCGGGGAACCGGTGATAGCCGGTCAGCGGCCAGCGGCGGGTACCGTCCGGCATGACGATCAGGTTACGATCGCGCCCGACAATGCGGCTGAGGGTCGGAAGGCCGCGCCCGCAGGTGGCGGGTTCGCCCACCTCGGCATAGTCGCCGATGTCATAGCGAATGACGGGCGTCGCGAAATTGGTGAGGTCGGTCACCAGAACGCGGCCGATCTCACCGGGCCGGCACGGCCTGCCATCGGCATCGACGACCTCGACGACAACGGTTTCCGCCACGACGTGGTATTGCCGGCAATCCGGACACTGGACCGCGATGATGCCGACTTCCTGGGCGGAATAGAGATCATCGATCTCGAGGCCGAAATAGGCCCGCGCCTTGTCACGAATACGGGGCGACAGCGTCTCTCCGATGGTCTGGAGATGCTTCAGCTCGGGCCACGGTTTGCCACCCTCCGCCAGGGCGTCGATCAGCACGTCGAGATTGTTGGGGTAGCTGAGGAGCGTGCCGGGGCGAAAGGCGCGCAACTCGGCGGCTTGCCGATCCGGCAACAGGGAGATCGGCAAGCCAAGCCCCGGCCCCGTGGCGAACAGCAGATTGTGGGGCGGCCCCCAATCCTTGAGCCGGGCCACCGCCGGCAGGTTGGCGCGAATGCTGGCGAATGGCGCGCGCATGTCCCGGCGATGCCAAAGGTGATCCCGCGCCCCTTGCGCCATCCACATCAGGTTGCTGATCGAGGTACGACGGATGACGACCGGCTCGCCCGTCGAGCCGGAGGTACTCGACTCGCCAGTGGGCATGTGGGTTTTGGGAATGCCGGTGCAGTAGAACGAGGCGCCCGCCAACTGGATATCCCGCCGCGTAATCGGCGACAGGCGCTGCAACCCGCCCGGGTTTCCAAGGTCGGCTGCAGTCAACCCGGCGGCGGCCAGCCGGCGCGCAAAACCGGGCGAAGCCTCCTGGCAATGGTCGGCGAGGCTCGCCAGTTGCTGCCGGGCGTGGCTTGCGAGATCATGGGGCGACAGCCACTGGCTGGCATCGAGCCAGGACACCAAGGTGGCGATCGAGGCAGCCGGACCGACCTGGACCGGAGGCCACAACAGGCCCTCGACGGCGCTGCGCAGCGGCAAGAGTGTGGGTTTCATACGCGTTCCAGAACCGCGAGCGGGCAATGTTCGGCCAACTCGTACCTGCCCGAGGCGGAAAACGCGAGGAAGCGGACGGATGCCGGCAACGCCGCGAGCAGTTCGCCGCCGGTGGGAAAGCAATAGGTCTCGGTCGACCCACGATAGATATCAATGGTGTCGATATCCTGCCGGGACATGCCGCTTTCTTCGACGAATCGCTGGCGATCCGTCACCTCTCGCTCGAAACGATCGCGGATCGCGGCAACGGGCATGACCGGATCGCGGCGTTCGTGCGCGATGGCCATTGCCAGCCGCCACTTCAGCGCGCCGAACGAAATGACCCGGCGGGCGCGAGCGGCCTGAAACACCTCAGCCACGGTTTCGCAATCATCGGGGGTGCGATAGACGCGGAAGGCCATGCGGCCTCCCGCCGCGACGAAACCGGCGACGCGATCGAGGATGGTCGTGACTGCCAATAGCGAAGGCAGCGAGTTGAGGCTGCCATCACCGATGCAGGCCGTGAACGACGCCGGCGGAAAGGCCATGTCGCGCCAGTCGGCGCAGAGTGCACGGCGGTGTGGGGTGTCTCCCGGCCAGCGCGAAACGATGACGCTGGGATTGCGCTCGACGGCGGTGACGTCCTCGGCAAAGTCGGCCAGCTGGGGTGTCGCCCCCAGCAACAAGCCTCGCGCCCTGTGCCCGGTGATGGCGCCCTGATACGCGGCGGCGATCGAATCGTCGACGAACAGCGGCGGGCCTAGGCGAGGCGCCGGTTGATACACCGCAGCCCAATGGGCATCCGAGCGGGACGACATCAGGTTTCGACCGATGCGCAGCCGGACCAGGCGGCGGAGGCACGGGGCCTCCAGCTGCCGGTTTCGACCATCAGAACTTCCAGGTGACGCCCGCCGTCAAGGCGAAGGCCGACAGGTCCGCCTTGTAGCTCCCAAACTCGGCATCGAAGGTGTGCGAGCCGAAGTTGTAGTAGAGGCCCTGCAGGCGGACACCAACCGTGTCGGTGACCATGGCTTCGACGCCCGCGCCGGCGACGAGACCAAGCTTCAGGTCGTGCGCGTCGCTGCCGGCTGGGACCACGTAATCAGAGGTGGCGTAGGATACGGTGGCGGTACCGACCGCGATACCGGCGGTCGCATAGAAGAGCAGATTGTCGACCGGGATACCGACACGACCACGAAGGCTGCCGATCGCATCGACGGATGCGGAAACCGTCAAGCCCTCGCCATCGCTGATGAAGGTCTCGCTGTCGTTGCAATCCAGAAAGTTGAAATCGGCTTCGGCGCCAAGCACGAAACCATCCATTTGGACGTCATGGCCGGCGAATACGCCGAGGACAAGACAGGTGTCGGTCAGCGACACATCGTCGAGGTCGAATACGAAGTCGTCGATCGTCCAATCAGAGTTGAGGCCGGCGATGCCAAGCTGGGCGCCGATATAGGTGCGGTCCCAGGTGTTATCCGGAGGTGTGCTACCGCCCTGGTCAGCCGCCAGTGCCCCGGCGGGAACCAAGGCGCAAACCGCGCCAGCCAGAAGGAGATGCTTCATACGTCCGCCGCCCTGTTGAAGATCAGTTGGCGGAGGCTAATACACTTTCGGGCGATTTGCAGATGGCCGGCGGCGAAAACATGACGGATTTTGGGCAGGCACTGCAATATTGCGCCGCCAGTGTAACGGCGGCGCAACAAATCAGGCCAGTCTTGGCATGAAGCCCACGACGTTGGCACCACTCGGTTCGACCAGGCGGCGGATGGCTTCGGGATCGGCATTGCCGAAGGCGTCGAGTTCGGCGGCGTGGATCGAGCCGGTGATGAACAGCAGGTCGAGCCCGGCGCCGGCAGCGCCGATGGCGTCGGTGCGCACGGAATCGCCGATCGCCAGGATGCGGGTGCGATCGACCGCGTGGCCGGCGGCCTTCTCGGCGAGACGTAGCGCTTCGGCATAGATCGGCTTATAGGGCTTGCCGACCATGACGATCATGCCGCCCCGCGCCTCGTAAAGGTCGGCCAATGCGCCGCCGCAGTACAGGATCTGGTCGCCATGCTCGACCACCCGGTCGGGGTTGGCGGCGATCAATGGCAGGTTACGGCTGAGCCACAGAGTGATCCGGTCATTGTACATGTCCGGGGTGTCGTGGTCGGTATCGAGGTCGGTGACGACGATGGCCCTGGCATCCTCGGCACGGCCGATGGTGATGTCGAGGCCTTCGAACAGGCTGTCATTGTCGTGCGGCGGGCCGACATAGTGCACCGTCTGGCCGCGGTAACGCTCGAGCACGACACGGGTCGCATCGCCGGAGGTCACCACATCGTCATAGGCTTCGCGCGACACACCGAGCCGATCCATCATCTCGATGATCGGACCGTGCGGACGCGGCGCATTGCTGATCAGCACGACGCGGCCGCCATTGCGGCGATAGTCGACCAGGGCGTCGACGGCAGTCTGGTGGGCGGCGACGCCATTATGCACGACGCCCCAGATGTCGCTCAAAACCACATCGTAGCGGGGGGCGATGCCGCTCAGTCCAGCCAGTGCCTGCATAGTCGGTTCCAGTGTCATTGCCTCGGCCCCTCCCCGGTTGGTTGAATCGGTGAAGAGCTCCAAGTGTTCGACCTATCACGCTTTTCGAGCGGGCGGGTCGGCAAGTCTTCTCGTGCCGCGCCCGCTAGGCCTGCGCCTCGATGCGGCGTTCGGCGTCGCGCGGACGCTCCGCCGTGAGGTCCGGCCGGACCGGGCCGGGCCGGCCGACATGCGGTCCCTGGACGAGGCTGATGCCGTCTTCGAACAGGCTCAGCAACTGCTGCTCGTCGATCACCCCGGTGCCGCAGAGCTCGATCTCGAAGCGCTTGGCATAGGGCGCGATGTCCGCGGTGTGAAAGTCGGTGAAGCTCTGCGGCTGCGACAGGAAGCGGGTCGCATCGAACCGCACGTCGCTGAAGCCGAGCCCCTCGAGCTCGGCGAAATCGAAGCGCAGCGAGGTGGCGTCGGTCAGGACGAAGCCGGCCCCTGCCTTGCGGAACTCGTAGAGTGCCCGCTTCTCGGTGGGGCCGAGCGGCTTCCATTCGGTCTGGCGGACGGCGAAGTTCAGCGAGGCGGTGATCGCCTGGTTGGCGACGAGCGTTGCCGTCACCTGCTCGAGTGCCTTCTTGTCGAGGATGGTGGCGCGGCTCAGCGGCAGGAACAGGGTGATCGGTTGCCCGGAGGTTCTGGCACGCCGCGCAATGGTGACGGCCTCATCGAGCGCCATTGCCTCGATGCGGCGGATCAGGTCCTCCCCGCCACGACGCGGCATGAAGTCCGGCGCGTCGGCCAGGCCTCCCGCATCCTGCATCAGGCGCGGCACCAGATCGTAGCCCAGTGGCTTGCGCGCCGGCAGGCGGACGATGGGTTCGATGTGGAAGACCAGCCGGTTGGCATCGAGGGCGGCGCGGAGTTCAGCCTCCGGGATCATCGGATCGAGGAAGATGTCGTCGTCTGCCTCGACCGGCCCGGCCGTCGCTGCCGCGAGGCGCGAACCGCCATCGGCGCGCCGGGCCTCCTCGAACTCGGCCAGCGCCTCGGCGAGCTGGCGCGTCACCGTGCCGAGTACGGAAATATCAGCTTCGATACCATCGAGCCGGCTGCCCACATTGGTGTCGGCGATGGCGTTGACCCGCTGGCTCAACACCTGCCCCGCCTTGGCATCGGTCGACAGCAGGCGGGCCAGATCCTCGACAGCGCGCTCCAGCCGTGCCTCCGAGCGCTGGCGCAGGCGGCGCTCCATCAGCATGACGGCGATCGCGCCAAAGGCAATCGCGGTGACGAAGGCCTCGATCGGTGAAAAGGTCAGCCCGAAATAGGCCGCGGCCGCGACGCCAAGCGTGGCCAGCGCAATGAAGATGTAGACGAGGCCTTGCACTTAACGCTCGGGCTCCCAGATGCCGCGGGATTCGACGCATCCCGTCATAGCATCGGGCGGGGTCTGCCGATAGGCGCGGGGACGCGGCAGCTGTGGCTAACCGGACGGTCCGGCGCATTTTCCGCCGTGCCGGCTGAACGGTTTATTTACCCAGTTCGTCAACACTCCGTTCAGCACAGCCACGTGCCCAAGGACTTGTCGCCATGCCCGCTCCCGGCTTCGGCCTGGATAACGCCGCCCGCATCCTGCTCGTCGATCGCGACGAGGCGGGCGCTCGGGCTTTGATCGAAGTGCTTGATCAGGGCTTCATCGTCGCGCCCGAAATTGCGCTGGCCCGTGGTGGCCGCGAGGCGGCAGACCGGCTGCGGCTCGCCTCCTACGACCTGCTGCTGGCCGAACTCGACAGCCTGCGCGACCTTTCGGTCGAGGCTGAGGACGCAGTGGCGCGGCTGGTGCGGCTGGCGCCCGGATCGCTGGTGGTGGTGCTGTCCGATGGCACCTCGGTGTCGGCGACGCTCGCCGCCCTGCAAGCGGGCGCGCACGAGCACGTGACCCGCCCGGTGGATTCGGCCGTACTGTCGGCGCGCCTCAGCGAGCTGGCGCACCGGCACGGCCGTGCGATCGCCGGGGCCTTCCGTGGCCCGGCGGAGCAGGAACGTGTCGCCGGCCTGCTCGACGCATCCACCCAGCTGCAGACGGTCCTCGACTTCGTGGCGCGTGACCTGCCGGGCAGTGCGGAACATCTGGAGGGCGTCGCCCGGCGGATCGTCGCGATGTTCGACGGTGGCGAAACGGAACGGCGCGCCGCCTCGGCCGAGTCGCCGGTGCGCCCGGTGGTGCTGCCGATGTGGCGGCAGGAACAGCGGATCATCGAAGAAGCGATCGAGAGCTTCGCGGGCAACATCGCCTTGGCCGCCGCGGCGCTGGAGCTCAGCCCGTCGACGATCTACCGCAAGCGGCAGGCGTGGGCAGAGCTGGAAGGCAAGAAGGGCGCGGCTTAACGTTGCCGCCGTAATGCACGTGCATTACATTGGGGCTCAAGCAGGAGTTCCGAAATGGCCGCCAACGCCCTCGTTCAAACTCGCATCGACCCCGAGATACGAGACCGTGCCAGCGAGGTTCTGGCGAAACTAGGCCTCACCGTTTCGGATGCGACGCGGATCCTTCTCACACGCATCGCCAATGACGGCATCGTTCCGATGGAACTGCTGGCCCCCGAGCAAGAGTACGATGCCTGGTTCCGAGCCAAGGTTCAGGAAGCGCTCGACAGCAAACTACCGCGCATCCCACACGAAGAGGTCAAGGCCGAATTCGCAGCGCGCAAGGCGATGCTTAGGGCGCGGATTGCTCGGGGAGAACGTTGAGGCTCGTCTGGGCCGATGAGGCCAAGACGGATCGATTCGAACTCATCGGCTTTGTGGAGACGCAAAGTCTTATCAACGCAATCGAACTGGATGACAGGCTGGATGAAGCCGCCGAACGGCTCCTTTCCTTCCCCCACTCGGGCCGGCTGGGTCGCGTTCACGGCACGAGGGAGCTCGTGATCGCCGATGCGCCCTATATCCTGGTCTACGCCGTGGAAGAACGGGAAGTGGTCATACTGAGGGTGATCCACGGCGCCCAGGATTGGCCGCCGCGGGATCTGACTTAGCCCTTCAGCTTATCGCGAGCCTTCTTGGCCGTGGCGAAGGCACGGGCTTCTTCGCCCAGGGCGGAGCCCTTCTTCACCACGGTGCCGCTGGCATCGACGAGACTCCAGTCCCACTTGGTGTTGGGGCCGACGCCACCGGTGCGGCGGAGCTTGATTTCGAGTTCTGCGCTTACCGCCATGTGAACACCTTTGTAACGGAATAGTTGAAGACGACGCTCATCAGCACGCCGAGCAGGCCGGCCACGTAAAACTGCCCATCATAGGCATAGATCCAGCTCGCCACCGAGACGTTGGCGAGGGCACCGATGGAGCAGACCGCATAGAAGGTCAGCATGCCGGTGAGATAGCGCCAGCCACGCAGCTTCTTGTTGGCGTAGGTCAGCTCGTTGTTGAGCATGAAGTTGAAGGTCATGGCGAGCAGCGTGGCCGCCACCTGAGCCCAGAAGAAATTGAACCCCAGCAATTCGTGGGTGATGCCGAGCGTCGCCATGTGGACGACGACACCAAAGCCACCGACCAGCGCGAACAGCAGGAAGGTGGTGGGCAGCAGGCCGCCGGAGAGCTTGGAGACGATCAGGCCAAGGAACTGCACCACGACGATCGAGCTCATCTTGCTCTCGCCGGCGTGGCGCGGCCGGAAGGTATAGGGCACCTCGCCGATGCGCAGTTCCTTTCCCTGGCGGGCGCGCGAGCGGCCGGCCGAGACAATGATATCGAGCAGGACCTTGAAGCCGTCGTCGCTGAGCGAGGGCGCGATCTCGTCGAAGACGCTGCGGCGCATCAGGAAAAACCCGCTCATCGGGTCGCTGAGCGATTTGCCGGTGACGAGGCTGGAGAGCTTCGTGGCAAAGCGACTTCCCGCTTCGCGGGTCTTGGACAGCCCCTCGCCCACGCTGCCCTCACCACCGTAGCGGGTGCCGACGACGATGTGGTCGCCGGCAATGGCCTTGTCGAGCATCTGCGGCAGAATGGTTTCGTCATGCTGCAGATCGGCGTCGATGACGGCAAAGTAGGGCGCGGCGCTCGCAAGGATGCCCTCGACCACGGCCGAGCTCAGGCCGCGACGGCCAAGCCGATGAATGCCGCGCACGTTCTGGTGGCGGCGCGCCATCTCACGCACCACTTCGGAGGTGCCATCGGGGGAATTGTCGTCCACGACGATGAATTCGAAAGGTGTGGCGCCGAGCGCCGCCGTGACCTTCTCGTACAACAGCGGAACATTGTCGCGCTCGTTGTAGCTGGGGACGATCACCGCGAGCTGCGGAGCAACCCAGGTATCGGGGGATTTTCGGGGGTGGCTATCGAACTGGACGACGGTCACGTCTGCTCCGGGGGTATCTGCGGCGCCTCAGGTACTGCCAAGCTGGCCGCTTTGCAACTTACCATCAGGGCGGTTTACGGTTTCTCTCGGCACCACAAACGTGGCAAGGACGGGCTCGTTTCATGCGTTCGTCGCATAGCCGCCACATCATCATCGTATGGCTCGGCTCGTCCTTGACTCGCTCTGGACCCCCTCCTATATCCCCTGCCAGCTGTTAGCACTCCTCGATCATGAGTGCTAACAGACGCGAAATCACTTAGTTGCTGATAGGAGCAAAAATGGCTTTCCGTCCCCTGCACGACCGCGTGGTCGTCCGGCGCGTCGACAGCGAAGAGAAATCGGCTGGCGGCATCATCATCCCCGACACCGCCAAGGAAAAGCCCTCCGAGGGCGTGATCGTCTCGGTGGGCCCGGGCGCCCGCGACGAGGCCGGCAAGATCGTGCCGCTGGACGTCAAGGAAGGCGACCGGATCCTGTTCGGCAAGTGGAGCGGCACCGAGGTGAAGCTCAATGGTCAGGACCTGCTGATCATGAAGGAATCCGACATCATGGGCGTGATCTCGTAACCAGGCGCTCCGCCGGTTCCGACCACTCCCCCTCAACTTCGTAAGGAGCGCCTCCAATGGCTGCGAAAGACGTAAAATTCTCCACCGATGCGCGTGACAAGATGGTCCGCGGCGTCAACATCCTCGCCAACGCGGTGAAGGTCACGCTCGGTCCGAAGGGCCGCAACGTCGTGATCGACAAGAGCTTCGGCGCGCCGCGCATCACCAAGGACGGCGTCACCGTCGCCAAGGAGATCGAGCTCGAGGACAAGTTCGAGAACATGGGCGCCCAGATGCTGCGCGCCGTGGCTTCGAAGACCAACGACATCGCCGGTGACGGCACCACCACCGCGACCGTGCTCGGCCAGGCCATCGTCAACGAAGGCATCAAGCTGGTTGCCGCCGGCATGAACCCGATGGACCTGAAGCGCGGCATCGATCTCGCCGTCGCCGAAGTCGTCGAGAACCTGGGCAAGGCCAAGAAGACCATTTCGTCGAACGGCGAAGTCGCGCAGGTCGGCACCATCTCGGCCAACGGCGAATCCGCCATCGGCGAGATGATCGCCAATGCCATGCAGAAGGTCGGCAACGAGGGTGTGATCACCGTCGAGGAAGCCAAGACCGCCGAGACCGAACTCGACGTCGTCGAGGGCATGCAGTTCGACCGCGGGTACCTCTCGCCGTACTTCGTCACCAATGCCGAGAAGATGGTTGCGGTGCTCGAGGATCCGGTGATCCTGCTGCACGAGAAGAAGCTCTCGAACCTGCAGGCCATGCTGCCGATCCTCGAAGCCGTGGTGCAGTCGCAGCGTCCGCTGCTGATCGTTGCCGAGGACATCGAGGGCGAGGCTCTGGCCACGCTCGTCGTCAACCGCCTGCGTGGCGGCCTCAAGGTCGCGGCCGTCAAGGCTCCGGGCTTCGGTGATCGCCGCAAGGCCATGCTCGAGGACATCGCCGTCCTGACCGGCGGCCAGGTGATCTCGGAAGATCTCGGCATCAAGCTCGAGAACGTCACGCTCGACATGCTCGGCACTGCCAAGCGCGTGGAAATCTCCAAGGAGAACACCACCATCGTCGACGGCGCCGGCCAGAAGTCCGACATCGAAGGCCGCGTGGCCCAGATCAAGGCGCAGATCGAAGAGACCACTTCGGACTACGACAAGGAGAAGCTGCAGGAACGCCTGGCCAAGCTCGCCGGCGGTGTTGCGGTGATCAAGGTCGGCGGCTCGACCGAAATCGAAGTGAAGGAGCGCAAGGACCGCGTCGATGACGCGCTGAACGCGACCCGCGCTGCGGTCGAAGAAGGCATCGTGCCGGGCGGCGGCGTCGCGCTGCTGCGCGCTTCGAACGCCATCACCGTCAAGGGTGCCAACGCCGACCAGCAGGCCGGTATCGCCCTCGTCCGTCGCGCTCTGCAGGAGCCGGTCCGTCAGATCGCCAACAATGCCGGCGATGAAGGCTCGGTCGTGGTCGGCAAGATCCTCGAAAACGCCTCGCCGAACTTCGGCTACAACGCCCAGTCGGGCGAATATGGCGACATGATCGCGCTGGGCATCGTCGACCCCGTCAAGGTGGTTCGCACTGCCCTACAGGACGCCGCTTCGGTCGCTTCGCTGCTCATCACCACCGAGGCGATGATCGCCGAGGTGCCGAAGGACGCTCCGCCGGCAATGCCGGGCGGCGGCGGCATGGGCGGCATGGGCGGCATGGACTTCTAAGAAGTCCGGCCCCAAGCCAACACATCCGATCTTCTCACGAAGGTCACGAACGGGAGGGCGGTCCATCGGGCCGCCCTTTCGTTTTGACCTGTCGCGTACCCACCCAATGTCATTGCCGCGAAGGCGGCAACCTGGCGGGATGCCGCGATGACGCCGGTGCACAGGAAAGCACCCAGCCCGCCAGCATCGCGCTTATCGCGAACGATTCATCGCTTTACGTGATACGGACCGGCGTGGAATATGCGCCGGATTTGCGATGGAGCAGCAACATGGCGCGATCGGCGACACAGCGTGTCGGAGCGATAAGGACCTGGAGCCGGCGGTTCGGCGTGGGGTTGCTGCTGGTGATCGTCGCCCTGCCCGTGGGAACACTGGCGGCGTTGCTGGCGAGCCGGCTGTTCGGCGGCGACGTCTATATCGGGCCGCCGGACCCGGTGGACCTGTCGACGGTACCGCTGGGGAGCGCTCTGCTGATCGGCGCGGGTGCGCTGCTCAGCGTCGGGCTCTACCTCGTGCCGCTCTACTTCTTGCGCCAGCTGTTCGGGCTGTGGGCAGCGGGTGAGATCCTGACGCGCGGCGCGGCGACCGCCATCCGGCGAGCCGGCATAGCGCTGCTGGTGGCGACGGCCGGCTCCAGCCTGATCGGGCCGCTGACTGACCTGCTGACCAATGAACTGGGCCGTTTCTCGATCAGCATCGACCTCGCCAACCTGCTGCCGGCGGGGGTGATCTACGTCGTCGGGCTGGTACTCGACGAGGCTGCGCGCGTCGCCGAAGACGCCGAGCTGACCATCTAGGCCCGGCGATGATCATCGTGAACCTCGACGTCATGCTGGCGCGGCGCAAGATGCGGCTGGGCGACCTTGCCGATGCCGTCGGCATCTCGATGCAGAACCTCAGCGTGCTCAAGACCGGGAAGGCCAAGGCGGTGCGGTTTTCGACGCTGAACCGCCTGTGCGACGTGCTCGAGTGTCAGCCGGGGGACCTCCTGGCCTACGAGCGGCGCCCTGAGGACGATCAGGCAGACGACGAGTAGCTTCACGATTATCGTGATATAATTATTGACTATCGATATGCGATGCGGCATCTCTGAGCTTGCACGCAGGATACGCTTCACCTGCACCTGCCCCGCCGGCGTGCACGCGGAGGCTTTCGAGGTAACGACAATGATCTCTCGTCTCACGGCGTCAGCCGCGGGAGCGCTGGCGCTCGCGTCGGCGTTCGCCAGCCGCGGTCCCGCGTTGGCTGCACTTTCGAGGAGTGCGCCATGCTGAAGGCGCTGGCCTGGGCGCTGATCGCCCTGCTGCTGTCGATGCTGCCGGAGTGGGCGAAGGCCGGTCAGCCGGAGCTGAGCGGGCGCTGGACCACCGCCGATCGCGGCAGCCTGATCGAAATAGCGGCCTGCCCCGATATGGCGGGAGCGCTATGCGCGACGGTCCTCGCCGACCAGCCGGCTGCGGGGCAACCGAGCCTTGCCGGCAAGCAGGTGGGCATCAACTTCGTGCCGGGCAAGGACGGCTGGTCCGGCCAGATCCTGACCGAGGACGGCAGCGCGCTGGCGGCGACGATCTCGCTGGCCAACGCCAGTCGGCTCGACCTCAAGGTCTGCGTGATGGCGGTGTTCTGCGATGCGACATCGTATTGGCGGGTCGCGCCGTAACCGAGCCCGGGAGAGCGCGACCAGGCGGGTGTCGCTCCCCTCGCCGCCTACTCGTCATGCCCTGATGCAAGGCTCGTGCGCATATGCCTGCAATTGACTCCGAGCCTGCGCTCGCGCCAAACGTCTCGGAGCCAAGCCCTGGAGTTCAAGCATGAGCGTTGTGCCGCCGATGATGGCTGTCCCGCCGATGACGGAGCAGAAACCGACGCCCGAACAGCCGCTCGACAAGGACTGGTGGCGCGGCGCGGTAATCTACCAGATCTATCCCCGCTCGTTTCAGGATCACAACGGGGATGGGGTGGGCGACCTCGTGGGCATCACCGAGCGGCTCGACTATGTCGCCGACCTCGGCGTCGACGCGATCTGGCTCAGCCCGTTCTTCACCTCGCCGATGAAGGACTTCGGCTACGACGTATCCAACTATCGCGACGTCGACCCGATCTTCGGCACGCTGGGGGATTTCGACCGGCTGCTGGAGAAGGCCCATTCGCGCGGCCTGAAAGTGATCATCGACCAGGTGATCTCGCACACCTCCGACAAGCACCCGTGGTTCGCCGAGAGCCGGCAGAACCGGACCAACCCGCGGCACGACTGGTATGTGTGGGCCGATCCCAACCCCGATGGCACGCCGCCCAATAACTGGCTGTCGATCTTCGGCGGCTCGGCGTGGACCTGGGACAGCCGGCGCATGCAGTATTACATGCACAACTTCCTGACCTCGCAGCCCGATCTCAACTTCCACAACCCCGATGTGCAGGACGCCGTGCTCGGCGACATGCGGTTCTGGCTGGAGCGCGGGGTCGACGGGTTCCGGCTCGATACGGTGAACTTCTACTTCGCCTCGCTCGGGCTCGAGTCGAACCCCGTGGTGAAGCCGGAGGATTTCAACGCCTCGACGGCGCCGGCGGTGAACCCCTACAATTTCCAGGAGCATCTCTACGACAAGAGCCGGCCGGAGAACCTCGAGTTCCTCACGCGCATTCGTGCGCTGCTCGATGAGTATCCGGGGCGAACGTCGGTTGGCGAGATCGGTGACAGCCAGCATCAGCTCGAGGTGATGGCCCAGTACACCTCAGGGACCGACAAGCTCCATATGGCCTACACCTTCGACTACCTGGGCGGAGCCTTCGACGCCGGGCACTTCAGAAAGTCGATCGACCTGACCGAGAAGGACGCACCGAACGGCTGGATCTGCCTCGCCTTTTCCAACCATGACGTGGTCCGGCATGTGAGCCGGTGGATGAGCCATGGCGACCGCGACGCGTTCGGCAAGCTGACGGCGACGATGCTGCTGACGATGCGCGGTTCGGTGTGCCTGTACCAGGGCGAAGAGCTGGGACTGACCGAGGCGGAACTGGCATTCGAAGACCTGGTGGATCCCTACGGCATCGAGTTCTGGCCGCAGTTCAAGGGGCGTGACGGATGCCGGACGCCGATGGTGTGGCAATCCACGGCGCATCTGGGCGGGTTTTCGACGGCGCCGCGGGCATGGCTGCCGGTGCCGGGCGATCACCTGCTGAAGGCGCCTGACCTGCAGGAAAAGCGGAACGACTCGCTGCTGCACCACTACCGGGCAACCCTGCAGTTCCGCCGAGCACACGAGGCGCTGGTGAAGGGCACGATCAAGACGCTCGACGCCCCCGAGGGCGTGCTGATGTTCACCCGGACGGCTGGCGCCGAGACCCTATTGTGCGCCTTCAACATGACTGGCGGCCCGCTCGTCGTCCGCCTGCCCGACGGCATCGGGGTGAGGGGCATCGACGCTCCCGGCTCCATCGCTGCTCCCATCGGCGATGGGGACCTCGACCTGCCGGCTTTCGGCGGCTTCGTCGGGGCCGTGCTCTAGCGCCGGTACCTGCGCCGCGGCAACCGCCGGTGGCTCGATGACGGCTGGAGGCGCCGCCGGCGGCAGTGGTTCGGGGTAACGAGCCGAGAGCAGCACCAGGGTAGCCGGATGCTGCCCACCCTCCTCCAGCTCGGAGGGTTTGCCGCCTTCGACGATATGGCCGGCTTCGAGCACGAGGATGCGGTCGGCGACGAGGCGCAGCACGTCGAACTCGCGACTGGCACACAGTACGGTGAGGCCATAGTCCGAGCGGACGCGGTTGAACAGCACGAGAAACTCGGCCTCTTCGACCGGATCGAGCCGGGCGGTCGGTTCGTCGAGCACGACGAGGCTGGGACGCCCGACCAGGGCGCGGGCCAGTGCCAACCGCTGCAGTTCGGCGGCGGAGAACCTGCCGGGGAGATGGTTGAGCCTGTCGGGAGCGAGCCCGACGACGCGCACTGCTTCGACGAGGCGGTCGGCCTGTTCATCGATCAGCAATTGCTCCTCGACACGCAGCGGCTCGGTGAGCGACAGCCCGACGGCCAGCCCCGGGTTGAAGGCGGCGTGCGGATCGGGGAACAGCAGGCTGATGCGGGCGCGCGCCTCGCGAGCCAGATCGTCACCGTGATAGGGCATACGCTCGAAGGCGAGGCGCCCGGTGCTGGCGCGATCAAGGCCGGCGACCAGGCGCAGCAATTGCGACTTGCCGGCACCGGCGGCGCCGAGGAGGCCGACCGCCTCGCCGCGACGGACCGACAGGGTGATGTTCTCAAGCACCGAAATCGGCGGTCGGCGCTTCCAGATATGGGAAGCAGGATCGGCAAAGCGCTTGCCGAGGCCGTGCAGTTCGAGCAGCGGATCACCGATGGGCGGGCGGGCCATGGTGCGCGTGCGTGGCCGGCCGGCCGCGACCAGTTCGCGGGTCGCTGCGTGCTGCGGGCGATCCTGCAGAGCGGCGGCCGGGGCGCGCTCGACCAACTTGCCGCCGCTCAGGATGGCGGTATCCAGCCCCATGGCGCGCGGCAGGCGGAAATCGCGGGTGAAGATCAGCAGCGCCACATGACGATCACGATTGGCGGCCAACAGCGCCGCGAGCAACTCGCGTTGTTGGGCGGTGCCGAGCGCATTGCCCGGCTCGTCGCAGACGAGGAGAGTGGCGCCGCGATCGAGGCGGCGGGCGAGTTCGGCCAGGTCCGCATCGGGCCCGATGAAGCCCGTGGCTCCGGTGGGAAGGCCCCTGCCCTCTGCCGTCACGCCCGCTGGTAGCAGGCCGGCGATGGCCTGGGCCAGCAGCGTCTTGCCGCTGCCGGCGCGGCCGACGATGGCCAGCGCCGCGCCGTCGGCCAGAGCGAGATCAAGGCCGGCAATCGGACGGTTTTCGCCGATGGCGATGCCGAGGCCGGCGAGCTCAAGCACCGGGGCGCACTCCTCTGAGACCGGTGGCAGCCAGCATCAGGGCCAGCACGGTGCCGAGCACCACCGCCCCCGGGGCCAGGACCAGCAGCGGGCGGACGGCCATGACCTGCTGGGCCTCGCGCAGCATCAGCCCGAGGCTGGCGCCCGGCGGTGAGATGCCGAGGCCGGCAAAGGAGAGACTTGCCTCGACTAGGATCGAGACCGCCAGCAGTTCGAGGGCAAGCGCCGCCAGTTGGGGAAGCAGGCCCGGCAACACATGGCGCTGCGCGGCGGCGAGTGGGCGAAGGCCGGCGAGACGCGCCGCGGTGACGTAGTCGCGATGCCACAGGGGCGCGAGGGCGCGTCGGGCGATGATGCTCGCGATGACCATGCCGGGAAGCACGGCCCCCAGGAAGATGGTGAGGTTGGCCGGCGCACCGAGGCCGCTGACCACCATGCCGATGAGCAGCGCCGGCGGCAGCATGGCGACGGCATGGGTGGTCAGCGAGGAGGCGGGCCTGAGGATCGCCAGTGCCGCGCCAACCGGAACGCCGATGAACAGGCTGGCGAGCGTGCCGAACATGGCGAGCAGCAGCGTCGTGAGCGTCGCCGACATCAGCAGCGACGCAACGTCTCGCCCGATCGCATCGGTACCGAGCCAGTGCGCCGCATCCGGCTCGGCGAGCGGCGTCAGCAGTTTGGCGCCGTGCGGGGTCCAGGCCAGCGAGACCAGCGCGAGGGTGACGACAAGCAGCGCCAGCGCGGCGCCAAAGGCCACCCGCAGATCGATGATCGCCCGCCTGGGCGCCGCCTCGAGCGTCATCGCTGCAACTCCCTGCGCATCGCGGGATCGGTCAGCAGGCGCAGGAGGGCCAGCAGCAGGGCACCGATGGTCGCCACGAGGACCAGGACGAGCAGCCCGCCGCGCAGCAGGGTGAGGTCGTGCTGTTCGGCTGCCGCGAGGATCTGCCGGCCGAGGCCGGGCAGGTAGAACACGCTCTCGACCAGCGCCGAGCCGATCAGCAGCGCGGCGAAGGTGCGACCGAGGGTCTGCGGCAGATCCGTCAGGACGTCGGCGAGGCCAAGCTGCCATGCCGCCTGCTCGACTGCGACGCCATCGGCGCGCAGTCGCGACAGTTCGCGCGCATCGATAGCGGCGAAGGCGCGGCGAACGCGCAGGGCCAATTGGCCCGCATAGGGAAGACCGAGGGCAGCGGCGGGGAGCAGCAGCGAGGCCAGCGCCGCAGGCGGGCTGTCACCCCAGGGAACGAAGCCGCCGGCAGGCAGCCATTTCAGCAGCCCGGCAAAGAGCAGCGCCAGGAGCATGCCGAGCCAGAAGGGCGGCACGAGGGCCAGCGGTCCCGCTGCAGTCCGCACCAGGCGGTCGACCAGACCGCGATAGCGGCCGGCGGCAAGCCCGAGGCCGACGCCAACCAACGCCGCGACCAGCAAAGCCAGCAGCGCCAGCGGCAGGGTGACGGCAAGACGGTCGCCGAATGTGTTGGGCGTGCCGGTATCGCCGATGAACAGGCCGAGGAAGCGAGCCCAGGCCGGCCGATCCGTGCCGCCGGCGCCAGGCAGAATGTCGAGGACGAGGAACAGCAGCGCCGCGGCTCCGAGGACCGTAGCCGCTGCCAGTGCGAGCCGCGTGAGGACGTAATCTCTCATGCCCCGGCGCCCCAAGAACCGATCAAGTTAAGGAAAGACCCAACCGGCTAATGCTTAGTCAATGAGCGGTTAATTTCCAATGTACCGGATCAGCGTCGGTCGCTGAAACGGGTGGAAAGGATCACCGGCACCAGACCGACCAAGACGATGGTCAGCGCCGGAAGCGCCGCTTCGGTGAACAGGCTGACATTGGCGCGGGCATAGACCACGGTCGCCAGTGTTTCGACGCCGAGCGGACGCAGCAACAGCGTGGCGGGGAGTTCCTTGACGATCTCGACGAAGACCAGCGTCGCCGCCGTCAGCAGAGCCGGCGACAAGGTGGGCAGGTCGACGCGCAACAACAATCGCCAGCCGGTGACGCCAAGCACGCGGCCGGCATCGAGCATGGTGTCGCCGCGCTTCTTCATCGCCGCATCGATGGTGGAGTGCGACACTGCAAGAAACCGGATGGCGTAAACATAGAGCAACGCAGCGATCGAGCCGGAAAGGATGAGGCCCGGCCGCCAATGGGCGACCGCCATGGTCAGGCGGTTGAACCACAGGTCGGCCTGGCCGAGCGGCTGCAGCAGGCCCAGCGCCAGCACCGTGCCCGGAATGGCGTAACCGAGGGTGGCGATGCGGACGAGACCGTGCGCCGAGCGCGACCTGGCGAGGCGGGCGGCGATGAGGCCCACGCAGACCGTGATGAAGGCGCCGAGCGCGGCGAGGGTTACCGTGGTGAGGCCGGCAGTGAGGGTGAGCCCCAGTGCATCGGGGCCGAGGTTGCGCAGCGCCAGCACCAGCAGTTCGCCAACCGGGATACCGAAGCCGAGCAGCAGCAGGATGGTGCAGAAGCCGATGGCGAGGGCCCGCTCGGCCCCCACCAGTTGCTCGCGCGGCGGAGCGACGCGGCTATCGCGATGCAGGGCGTAGACGCGGTCGCGGCGCGCCCATTGTTCGAGCAGGATCAGCAGGCCGATGATGAGCACGATCATCACCGCCAGTTGCGCGGCGCCGCCGAAATTGGAGCGATTGATCCAGGTGGAGTAGATCACCGCGGTGAGGCTGTTGACGCCAAAGTACTGCACGGCGCCCAGATCGTTCACCACTTCCATCATGGCGAGGGTGATGCCGACCACGAGGGCCGGCCGGCTCAGCGGCAGGGTGACCGAGAAGAAGGCGCGAAAGCCCCCTGCCCCCAGGGTGCGCGCCGCGGCGGAGATGGAACCCGACTGCATGACGAAGAAGGCGCGGCAGGAGGCGTAGACGTAGGGATAGAGCACCATGGACAGCACAAAGGCCGCACCGGTGGGGCTCTTGATCTGGGGGAACCAGTAATCCTTGATGGTCTGCCCGCCGATGATGGCGCGCAGGGCCTGCTGGATCGGGCCGGTGAAATCGAGGAACTCGACATAGGTGTAGGCCGCCAGATACGTCGGGATGGCCAGCGGCAGCACCAGCGCCCATTCGAAGATGCGGCGGCCCGGGAACTCGAAATGCGTCACCAGCCAGGCCGAGACGAGGCCGAGGATGCCGGTGATCAACCCGACCCAGGCCATCAGGGTGGCGGTTTCGCGCAGCGCAGTCGGCAGCATGGCAGCCGCGAGGCCGCCGGCGCCAGTGGTGTCGAGCGCGGCGACGGCCAGCCAAAGGATCGGCAGGCCCATCAGGGCCAGCAGCACGATGGCCGAAACCGGCGGGAGCATGCCCCCGCCGGTTCCGGATTTCATCACTGCTGCGGTCGTCCGGCTGATGGTTCAGCCTCCGCGCTGGTTACTGCGCCTGGGCGCCTTCGTTGAACTTCAACTCATCGATCAGCGCCGCCGCTTCGTCGCGGAAATCGGCAGTGGCGGTCAGAGAGACCTTCGAGGGGTTGAGCGCGCCCCAGCTCTGGGTCAGTTCAGCCGGCTTGACGCTCGTTACCGCCGGATACTCGTAGTTGGCATCGGCGTAAAGCTGCTGCGCCTCGTCGGAGAGCAGGAATTCGACCAGCTTGTTGGCGTTTTCCAGGTTCGGAGCGTGCTTGGCGATGAAGGCGCCAGCGGCGTTCACCTGCGTGCCCTCGCCTTCGGCATCGGGGTAGACGATGCGCGCCGAGGCGGCCCAGTCCTTCTGCTCCGGCTCGGCGTCGTTGGTGAGCATCAGGCCCATGTAGTAGGTGTTGGCGATGGCCAGGTCGCACGACCCTTCAAGGATGGCCTTGACCTGTGCGCGGTCGTTGCCGGCCGGCGGGGCCGACATGTTGTCGCGCACGGCGGTGAGCCAGGTGCGGGTCTTGTCCTCGCCCCAGGCAGCGATGCGGTTGGCGACGAGGCCGATATTGTAGGCGTGATCGCCCGGACGGGTGCAGAGGCGCCCCTTCCACTCGGGCTTGGCGATATCTTCGTAGGTCAGCGCGGTGGCATCGACGCGATCCTTGCTGACGTAGAAGACCCGGGCGCGCAGCGACAATGCGGCCCAGTGGCCCTCGGCATCGCGAAACTCCGGCGACAGGCGCTCGGCGAGCGCCGCAGTGGTGATCGGCTGGGTCAGGCCCTGCGTCTTGGCGCCGACCAGGTTGCCGATATCGACGGTCAGCACCACGTCGACGGGCGACAGTTCGCCTTCGGCGGCGACACGCTCGAGCAGGCCGTCACCGGCATAGAGCACGGTGGCCTTGACGCCGGTGGCGGCAGAGAATTTGTCGAGCAGCGGCTGGATCAGGCCAGGCTCGCGGTAGCTGTAGATATTGACTTCGCCGCTCTGGGCAAAGCTCGGCCCGGCGGTGCCGGCAATCATCGCGGCGCCAAGCAGCGCAGCGGACAGTCGCATCGTCATGGTCATCGGAATCTCCTGTGATCGGCGCCCGGAAAGCGCCGGTGACAGGGGCAAACACGAATTCTGACGCTCAAAGTCAACAATCGGCCAGCGTGGATTGCCGGCGGTTTGCGACGGTCTTTTAGAACCGTTCCAGAACAGCTCGGGAGTCGCCAGCCGGCCTGCCGGTTTCGGCGTGGCCGGTCGGAGCCAAAGCTGCGGCAACATGTCCGCTCAGTTCTGCGGACCTTCGTCAAAGCGCAGTTCGTCGACCAGCGCGCTGGCCTGCTTGCGATGGGCCGCGATCTCGGTGAGCGGCGTCTTGTCGGCCTTGAGCTCGCCCCAGCTGGCGACGAGGTCGGACGGGGCGACGCCGGCGACGACGGGGAATTCGTAGTTGCCGCTGGCATAGAGGTGCTGGGCTTCGTCGGAGAGCAGGAATTCCACCAGCTTCTGGGCGTTGGCCTGGTTGGGCGCGTACTTGGCGATGACCGCGCCCGAAACATTCACCTGGGTGCCGTCGCCATCGGGGTCGGGATAGATGATGCGGGCGGCGGCGGCCCAGGTCTTCTGCTCGGGCTCGGCGTCGTTGTTGAGCATCAGCCCCATATAGTAGGTGTTGCCGATGGCGAGGTCGCAGCTGCCATCGAGGATCTTCTTGACCTGATCGCGGTCGGCCCCGGAGACCGGGCCGTTGAGGTTGTCGCGGACCTTTGTCAGCCAATCGCGGGTCTTGTCGACACCCCAATGAGCAATGCGCGTGGCGATCAGCCCGATATTGTAGACGTGCTGGCCGGAACGCGTGCACAGGCGCCCCTTCCATTCCGGCTTGGCGATATCCTCGTAGGTCAGCGCCGTCTCGGGGACCCGATCCTTGCTGGCATAGAAGACGCGGGCCCGCAGCGACAGGGCGATCCACTGCCCGTCCGGATCCTGGTAGGCGGCGGGCACGCGCGCCTGCGCCTCGGCCGGAATGGTCTGGGTGATGCCGAAATCCTTGGCATTGGCGAGGTTGCCGATATCGACGGTGAGCACCACGTCGGCCGGCGAAAGTTCACCCTCGGCCGCCACGCGTTCCAGCAGGCCGTCGCCGGCGAACAGCACATTGGTCTTGATGCCGGTCTCGGCGGTGAACTTGTCGAGCAGCGGCTGGATCAGGCCGGGCTCGCGATAGCTGTAGACATTGACCTCGCCGCTTTGCGCGAAAGCGGGGCCTGTCGCCAACGAGACAAGGAGGGCGGGAACAAGGCGCAGGTACTTGGTCATGATCGGATCCGGATCGCGGGAACCTCCCGCTCGGGTGGTTTTTGCTTTTTCTGACCGAGCAAGTCAACAAACCGCATCGTGAACGCGACCAGCGACAACAGTCGAGGTCACCGGCTCACTGGGCGGTTTCGCGAACGAGATCGGCCGGGATCAGCAGCGAGAACATGGTGCCGACGCCGACGGCCGGATCGACCGACAGCTGCAGCGCATTGACGGCGAGCAGCGAGCGGGTCAGCGCCAGCCCGACGCTGGAGCGCACCGGCTGCAGGGTTTCGCCATCCTTGCCGACACCATCGCGGAACACCACGAAGCGCTCGCCAAGGTCGCGCCGGGCCTCGCCACCATCCCGGACATTGACGATCACCGCGCCGTCATCCTCCTGCTGAGCCGAAAGGATCACCGAACCGCCGACCGGGGTCTGGTCGATCGCGCTGGCGAGCAGATTGAGGATCGCCTGGGTGAGCGAGGCGGTGTCGGCGGTGATGCGCGGCAGCCGCTCGGACACGGCGTTGCGGACCAGTACCCGGGCTTCGCCGGCCTGGCCCCGCACACGCATCAGGCAGCTTTCGAGCAGCGTCACCAGGTCGATATCATTGGCCTCGGCCGGATAACGCCCTTCGCGCAGGCGACTATAGTCGTCGAGTTCGTCGACCAGCGTGGCGATCTCCTGGCCGGCGGTCTTGATGTCCTGCGCGTACTCCAGATAGCGCTGGTTCTCGATCGAGCCGAAGGCGGCGGAGCGGATCAGATCGGCGAAACCGATCACGGTGTTGAGCGGCCGACGCACGCCGCGAGTGATGCGGGTGAGCATCGAAGGCTCGACGTCATCGGGTCGCGGCGGCGGTACCGCCACCGGAGCGACGAAGCCGGACGCCGCGGCCTTGCGCACGAACGCATAATAGCCGGCGACGATGCCGGCCTGCCCCTCGGCGAACAGGGTGAGGCGGGTATTGGGGACGGCGCCGGCGAAGGTGATGGCAGGGCGCGCCGTCTCGGCAAAGCGCGCTGGACGCTCGAGGAAACGCTTGAGGTCGCCGAGTTGCGAGGGCTCGATGAAGCTCGCCAGCGGTTTGCCGACTATGTCCTCTTCGACATGGCCAAGCACGATGCGGCCGTGCAGCGATACCGAGGTGATGGTGCCCGAGCGATCGGCCGCGAGGAAACCGTCATCGGTGGTCTCGGCCGCCAGCTCGGCAAAGCTGCGAACGGCAGCCTCGTGGCCGATGCGGTTCTCGGCGATGCCGGCCGACAGCATCAGCGCCGGACGGCCATGCCAGGTGATCGACTGCAACCGTGCATTGACCGAGGCGAGACTGCCGTCGCGACGCACCAGTCGCGTCACCGGTCCGGCGCCGGCGGCGTCCTCGGAGGGGAAGATGGCGGTGAGGCCGGCGGCGCGCAGGCTCTCGATCGACTCGTAGCCGGTGAGATCGGTCAGCGCACGGTTGGCAAACAATACCTGCTGATCGCGGAACACCAGGATGCCCAGCGGCAACCGGTTGAGGATGAAGGTCTCGCCGGTCAGGTTGATCAGCGCGCCATCATTGGCGGCGGTCGGCGGAGCGGCAGGCTCTTCGACCGGCGGGGCAGCGGGATGGGCGCTGACACGGTCGGTGAGGATGCGGCTCAGTTCATCGAAATTGTAGCGCGACACCCGCTCGACGGTCTCGGCGTCCGGGATCGCGGCAGCCGTCTCGGTCGCCTCGTCTTCGGCCGGCGGCGGCGCCGCGAGGGGAGCTTCCGGCCCCTCCTCCGCAATGGCGGCGAAGCCACGGCCGATCACGCGCCATGTCGTCGGCAGCGCGGCCTGCGGCTCTTGCGGTTCCTCCGGCGCAGCGGCGCGTCCTTCCTCGTCGGCGAAGTCGATCAGGGCAGCAATGACATCGGGCTCGGGGACGGGCGGAACCACGGCTGACGGCTCGGCCGGCGGTTCGGGAGCCGGCGGCGCGGCTTCGATCTCGACCGGCTCGGGCACCAGCGGCTGTTCCACCGCTGCGGGCGGCGGGCCGGCGAAGTGTTCGTCGCCGGGGCTGAGCGCGGTGTAGAGGCCGCCGTCATCGGCAAGGCGATCGAACAGCGAGGCGAGCGTACCCGGCACCTCGGGCGCAGCGGGAATCGGCTCGACCCAGTTGTCTTCCTCGGCGAGCACCGGCTCGTCGTCGGCGCGCTCGAGGGGCGGCAGACCCATGGGCAGCAGCGGTTCCGGCTCGGGCTCACCGGGCGTCGGCCGCGGCTGCGCGTCCTCGAGTTCGACCATCCCTTCGTCGGCACGGATCTCGCTGATCAGCGGCGCGCTTTCAGTAGCGGGGGATACACGCTCGAACAGCACCAGCATGGCGTCGTGCGGGCTGGCCTTGAAGCGGGTCAGCCGCAGGTTCGTGCCGGCAAACGCGATCGGGGCGTCACCGGCCTCGGCAGGCAGGCCTTCGCTCTCGATGATGGGGCCGTAGTGCTCGAGGGCGTAGCGCGAGCCGCCGGCGATCTGGCCATCTTCACTGATCAGCAGAAACTCGGCGCCATCGGGCAGGAGCTTCGCCGCCAGCGCGTCGACGCGCAGCGGATCGTGCGCCTCGAGCAACTCGGGCTCGATCGGGTCGACGCCGACGATCAGCAGGCCGGCGCCGCCATCGGCAAGTTCGAGCGGCGTGCATGTGCAGGTGGTCGAGATCGGCCGTTCGCCGGCGAGGAACTGGATGCGGCTCAAACTGGCGCGCCCCATCGAGCCGAGCCGGATCAGGCGGGCGATCTGCCCCTTGATCGGTACGGCTTCGGGCGCCAGCTTCAGCCCGTGTTTCTTGATCTTGCCGTGGAAGTAGCGGGCCGCGTCATTGCGCCAGAGCAGCGTTTCGCCGTCCTGCGACCACAGCCATGCGGGGCGCACGTCGGCCCAATGCACCAGCACCAGCCGGGCCGTCGGCGATTTGATCCACTCTGCCTGCACGCGTACTCTTTTCCTGCTTTGTGCCAAATCGACACAAAGCGAACTCGGAACTTAATCTTCTCTAAATATCCCGGGGCTTTGGCGGGGTCCATATCGCCCAGACATGGGCGGCCGTCATTCGCTGCCGATGGTTAAACCGGGGCTCGTCAACAGGGGGTGAAAACAGGCCAAATCGGCGCTTGCCAGCAGCGATAAGTGAAACTATGGTCCGCCGCGCTTGCCGGGCCGCCTTAGCTCAGTTGGTTAGAGCGCTAGATTGTGGATCTAGAGGTCCCCCGTTCGATCCGGGGAGGCGGTACCATTCCCGCATTGGCCCGGCACCAAGCAAAAATCCCCCGCTGAACTGATCTAGCGCTGGCCCATCCGGGTCCGGCGTCACCCGCACATGGAGCGAGGCGATGGCCCGCGAGTTCATTCTGACCGGCGCCCCGGGCGCCGGGAAAACCGTCATCCTCAGGGCACTCGAAGCCCGGAGCGTCGAGGTGACCGAGGAGGCGGCGACCGACGTGATTGCCCTCGACCAGGGGCGCGGCATCGCCGAATCGTGGCGGCGACCGCAGTTCATCAGCGATATCGCCGCGCTGCAGCTGCTTCGCGCGGCGCGCCCTGCGGCCGGGGCGCTGCGCGTTGCAGACCGCTCGCTGATCTGCACCCTGGCGCTGGCCGAGTACCTGGAGCACCCGGTACCGGACCAACTCATCGAATCGATAACCGCGATGGTGGCCTCGTCGCAGTACGAGCGGCGGGTGCTGTTCGTGGAGCTCCTGGGGTTCATCACCAGGACCGAGGCCCGGCGGATCAGCCTCGAGGATTCGATACGGTTCGAGCGGTTCCACAGCGAGACGTATGAGCGGTTTGGGTTCGAACTGGTGCGGGTCCCGCCGCTGCCGGTGGACGAACGGGTCGCCATGGTGCTGTCGCTGATCGGTCACTGACTTGCCGCGACGATGAATGCGGTCTGAACGGCGCGTTCGCGAGGGGTTCAAGCGGCAGAGGGCAAGACGAAGGCAAGACTTCGTTCACCATGCCGCCGGGGCGCCAGATGTCCAGCCCGTTCAGACTGCTCACCACCGTCATCACCAGCAACGGCTGCGAAGGCACCGTTCGCCCCAAGTTCGAACTGACGTGGATTTGACTGGAAAATGACCCGAGCTCGCAGCAACCCGCCATATGCTCACGGCGTTATCGAACTGCACCGCCCGCATGGAGTATTCGCAATGGATCGCCGCGCTTCGAGATTGACCTCACCGGCCGCGAGCCGCAGGGCCAAGTCGTGGCTGGCGGCGGCGCATGACGAGCGGCTGCGGCCCACTCATCCGGTTGCGCCGATCGACGCGCCGGAGCTGCCGATGGCGATCAGCTTCGAGGGCCTGACCAAGGCTGAACAACGCGCCGCCCTTGCAGCCTTCCCCGGCGGCCGGCGCTTCGTGCTGCAGGGCTGAGCTACTGCGACAGCCTGAGGTCCGAAATATTCTCGCCGATCTGCCGGAAAGCCGTCACCAGCCCCGCATTGTCGTTGGCCAGCTTGGCTTTGTCGGCGTCTGACGCACATTTCTTCAGCAGGTCGACGGCGTTGCCGGTGGTGCCGAGATTGAAGCCGACCGTGTAAACAACGATCTTTTGCTGTTTCATGTTGTAGCAGAGGTCCTCGGCCTGGCCGAACGGACCGCTCATCGTGCCGGTCGTGCCGTCAGGCGCATTGCAACCGGCGGTGCCGGTGTCCACGCCCTTGCAGTAGTCCGTGTTGTACTCGCCGTCCGTCATGATGATGACGATCTTGAGGGTGTTCGGAGCGTCGTACGCTGCGGGCTTGCTCTCGCTGCCTGTGGGGAAGAGCTCGCCAAAGTTCGGCGATACCAGGTACCAGGCCCAGGCCGTACCGATCTGGCCCGCCGTGCCGCCGCTCGCCTTGAGCGCGTCCTTAACCGTGTAGGCGTTCAGCTTGGTCTTGTCCGCGGTCAAGGGCAGAATCTTGGCCGGGTTGCCTGAACAGCTGCCATCGGAAGTGTAGTTGATGGACAGACGTGTCGTGCTTGGCGCCGTATCGGTAAAGCTGTTGGTCATGCGCTCGGTCGCGCAGTTGGCCGTCGCGAGGTAGGGTTTGGCGGATTTATAGCGATAGCGCGTGCAGCCATACCGCAGGCAGTAGGCGGAGCCACTGGAGGTGTAGGTGCTGTACGCGCCACCGCTTCCGTCGGTGCCGGTCAGTGTGAACGCATTGTCGCTGACCTTGGTTATCGTGTAGATCGGCTTGTTGTAAGTCGACGACCTGGTGTCAGTCGTGTCGTCGTAATTCAGCTGCGTCATGCCCTTGATACTGAAGAACAAAACGTACTCGCCGGTCGCCATCCCGTGCGCGTTCGACGTGACCTGCAGATCGCAGGTTGCGGTGTAACAACGCTGAATGGTTCCGGTGTTGTTCGTTACCTTCGTGTAGTTACTGCTGCTGACGGCAACGCCGGCGACGGTCTGCAGCGAAAACTGCGTTCCATTGATTACGACCACCCTATATTTCTTGCTGTTGACTTCGGTCATGCCGCTGACGCCGCTGATGTAGACAAAGTCACCGGTGGTGTAGCCGTGGTTGGCAGTGGTCGTGACAACCGCCGGGTTCGCTTTCGTGATGGTGCTGACGTTGCGCGAGACGCCGTTCTTCCAGTCGATCGCGCTTACGGCCGTCGGAGCCACAACAGCCCCGCGAGCGGTGTCCGCATAGGTTCCGGTGTTCACCGCCGTGGAGTACGGCACCAGCGCCATCTTGGAATAGGTCGGAACCTGCTCGTCCTTGACCACCAGAGGAATGAGCGTCGAGAGCGCCGTCTGCAAAGTGGTGATGCCGGTGGAGCCCATCGAGCCTGTGGTATCAAGCGCCACGGCGACCTCGAGATTGATGGAGCCGCGGGTGGCCTCGGAGGCGAGCTTGGTGGTCATCGTGGAGATGCCGATCAACTGCACGAAGGCCATGGGAACGGTGATCGTGCCATCGAGCTTGAGCGTGCCGCTGCCGGTCGTTGCCTTGGCGGAGACGACCTTAACGTTCAGGGTGCTGTCGTTCAGGCGCTCCTTGACCAGGTCTTCGGCAGACTTGCGCAGCTGCTCTTCGGTCTGGGTGTAGATCTTGGGTGCGAGGCCGAGGGCGGCGGAGTCGAGGGCGATCTGCGCCTTGGCGCGAGCCGTCTCCATGCCGGAATAATCCACCGCGGCCCCTGCCATCGCAACGAGGACGATGGCCAGCAGGCCGAAGATGACCGCGAACACGCCGCGTTCATCGGCGTGGAACCGTTTGAGAAGTTCGAAAATGCCGCGCATGACGCCGGAAAGCCCCCAGAATTCCGGCGTCAGTGTCGCTGAAAATCCTAACTAAAGCACAATCACCTTCGCGCCAATTTTGACGCGGGCGTACAGGTCTTCGACATCATCATTGACCATGCGGATGCAACCTGACGAGACGTCCTGGCCGATGGTCCAGGGCTCGTTGGTGCCGTGGATGCGGTAAAGGGTCGAGCCGATATAGATGGCGCGGGCACCCAGCGGATTGTTGATGCCGCCCGGCATATAGTCCGGCAGGTTGGGCTGGCGGCGCTTCATTTCGGCGGGCGGAGTCCAACCGGGCCACTCGCGCTTGTTGGAAACCTTGTGCGTGCCGCTCCACTCGAAACCGTCACGGGCGGTGCCGATGCCGTAGCGCATGGCCTTGCCGTCGCCGAGCACCAGATAGAGGTGCTTTTCGCCGGTGTTGACGATGATGGTGCCGGGCTTCTGGTTGGACTGGTAGGCCACGATCTGGCGGCGGAACTCGGGCGCCAGGCGCACCTTGTTGCTCTTCACCTTGTAGCCGGGACGCGGCTTGGTATCGTGCAGCGACGGGCGCGACAGATCGAACATGAACAGACCCTGCGCAGCGCTGGCCGTATCGGCAAACACCGAGAAGGACAGAAGGCAGGCAACGGCGGCGAGCACCGCCCGGGACGAACGCAGCATGGCACACACTCATCAGAATTGCGCGGACGCCCGGGGGGAACCCGGGCGCCGCACAGTATTGATGACAATATCCAATGCCGGGTGAAGGAAGGTGGTTAAGTGGATGTGAGGGAACGGCTCCGGGTTGCTGTTGATCCCACCGAAGCCGATCGGTGAAAATGCGCCGCCAACTCGGCGCTGCTGCGCGCCTCGCCCGTCCGGCCGGATCTGCTATGCCACCTTCTCGGCGAGAAGCTCGTCGAGGCGGTCGTAGCTTTGCGCCATGCCGTCGGTCATGCCGGTGAGCAGCACCTGATCGCGCACGTCCTCGCTTTCGAAGCTCATGGTGAGGGTGAGCGTGGTGCGACCGGCGTGTTCCTCGAAGGTCGTGGTAACCAATGCTTCGCCCGGAGTACCGATCATCCCCTCGGTGTGAACGATCCGGGTCGGCGCCGCAATCTCGCGGAACTGGCCGGTGAAGCCGAACTCGGAACCATCCGCCGCGCTGCGCCAGATGTAGCGGTAGGCGCCGCCGACGCGCAGGTCGATCTCGCACACGGGCATGCTCCAGCCCGGCGGGCCGAGTTGCCAGCGCTGAACCAGCTGCGGTCTGGTGTGGCAGGCGAACACCAGGTCGGCCGGCGCATCGAAACTGCGCGAAACGGTGACGGCGTTGGCGGACGGCTGGGTGACAGTCAAAGTCGCGGACATGGCAGATCTCCATCTATAACCTGAATGTTCTATAACGTATCGGTTATGTATGGTCAAGCGCTCTAGAGGAGCACCTGCCCCGCCTCGGGCTCCTCGGGAATCTGCCAGCCATCGGGCAACAGCCGGCCGAGGGCTGCTGCGGCATGGGCGACGGTGAAGGGTTTGGTGAGCACTTCGCTGGCCCCCAACGCCTTGGCGCGGGCGATGGTTTCGCGGTTGGGATAGGCCGTGATCATGACCACCGGGACGCGACCATTGGCGGAAAAGCGTGGGTCGCGCATCACCTCGAGCAAGGCCGCACCGTTCATTTCCGGCATGTACCAATCCATGAACACGATGTCGTAGCGCGTCGCCTGGATGGCCCCTACGGCGGGCGCGGCGCCCGAGAGTTCATCGATCGTGACAAGGCCGAGCTTGCGCAGGGTTGCGGCCACGGCGGCGCGCGCATACGCGTTGTCGTCGACGACGAGCGCCTTGAGGTCCTGTGGCAGGATCATTGGCGTTTGGCCCCCCAGCCGATTCGCCAGTTATGGTGTCGGCGGATCGAAAGCGTGCGGACTTCCGATCGCACGTGAACCGGAAGGTCTCGCGACTTTCCAGACCTCGCTTGTGCGGGCTCATCTATTTACCGGGAGTTAACCATGTCAACGCCGACCGAGGTGACGCGCTGCAGCTGGGCGGGGAGCGATGCGCTCTACCAGCACTATCACGACCGCGAATGGGGCCGGCCGGTGACCGACGACACCAGGCTGTTCGAAAAGCTCTGCCTCGAAGGCTTTCAATCCGGGCTGGCCTGGATCACCATCCTGAGGAAGCGCGAGAATTTCCGCGCCGCGTTCCACGGCTTCGATCTGAAGAAGGTTGCGGCGATGGATGAGGCCGATATTGAACGGCTGCTCCAGGATGCCGGCATCATCCGGCATCGCGGTAAAATCGCTTCGACGATCAACAACGCCAAACGGGCGCTTGAGCTGCAGCAGGAATTCGGCTCGCTGGCCGCCTATTTCTGGAGCTTCGAGCCCGAGCCGGTGCAGGGGCCGGTCGTCTCGGGCAGCATTCCGGCGGAGACCGCTGCCTCCAAGGCAATGAGCAAGGACCTGAGGAAGCGTGGGTTCTCGTTCGTGGGCCCGACCACCAGCTATGCCTTCATGCAGGCAATGGGGTTGGTGAACGACCATGTCGACGGGTGCTTCTGCCGTCAGGAGGCGGAGACCGAGCGAAATGCGCTGAAGCGGCCGAAGTAACCGACCGGCCCCGGCCCCACCTCGGTGCAATGCGAGAGATGGGGCCGGCCACCGGAGGGCTACCTGATCAGCAGCAGCGCCATCAGTTCGAGCTTGGACAGCCTGAGTTGCGGGCGCAGCTCATCGTCGGGGTTGAGGGGCTGCTTCGGCTTTTGCGGGCTGCGGCGCAGGCCCGGCTTGCGGGGGAAGAACATGGTGTCGTCCTCTGGATGGATACCGGTCATCGGCTCATGAACAGGGCCATGAGCTCGAGGCCGGTGATGTTGCCGAGCAGCGGCAGGCTATCCTTTTGCCGGTCGCGAGGCGGGAGATCGGGGAGTGGTTTCCGGCGGCTGTCGCCGGAGCGCTTGAACAAAAACATGTACGTGTCCGGACGCGGAATCGCGCCGGCTCCTTGATCGGTGAAACCGTGAGTGGGGGCGCCGGGCCGACCGAAGGCAAAGCCCTCGCCGGGACCGACGCCCTCCCGCCTACATCCGGAAATCGGGCGGCAGCCCGATGTCCTTGAGCAGGTGTGGCGACAACGGGGCAGCGCTTCCCCGGCGATAAGGCCGGAGCACGCGACGCAGCATCGCATCGGCGCGACGCCGGGCGATGAACAGTCGGATACGACCGATGAGGCCGATCTGTCCGACGTCGAACTCGGGGGAATTGAGGACGCGCGACGTGGCGCGGTCCCGTACGATGAGAACCATCTCAATTGCCGGGCGCGAAGCCCGGTCCTCTGATGCAAAGCAGAGGGACAGCGGTGGCTGCTGCGCCCCGCGAACGAGGGCGCAGCAAGCGCCTTACCGATAGTCCCAGTGGCTTGTCGGCTCCATCACCTCGGGCATCAGCCCGAGATCGCGACGGAGATGCGGCGGCACAGGTGGCGATCCGCGAGACTTGTAGCGTCTCGCCGCGCGCGCCAGCTGGGCGTTGGCAAGCATCGTGACAGCGGCTGAAACCAGCGCGCCGGCGACGCCAACATGGGTGTGCGCAGGTGCGCGGTTCAAACGTGCCGGGGCACGGGTTTCGAGTTCGAGAGTCATGATCTCATCCGGGCGCAATGCGGCCCGGTCCTCTGGTTGAGAGACAATGGTGGTGGCGACGGAATCCGGACGCGCGAAGACGCCGAATGGCGATACCGGTGGCTGGAGTTCAGTCGAGGCTAGAAAAGGCTGGGACAGAAGACCCCGGGGAGGGGTCGGCGCGGGTTAGGCGCGATTGAGGCCAGCTTGGGTAACGCCAGGACCGGAAACGAACATCGAATGAATCATGCGTCGCCTCCTTCTGTGGTTGGCGTTGAACGAAGGGGCTGATACGCCGACTCGAAACCGAAGCCAACCCCCGATGCGGCAGCCTGACGCACCACGGATGTTACTGTTGCCGCAAAGACACAGGTGCTTTCCTTGAGTCGAAGGGGGCTTTCCGTTAGGAACCAGCCTCAGATTCCGGGCTCTGACCAGCAGACACCATGACCGACAAGAAGAAGCTCATCGCGCCGCGGCTGCCGCGCGGCTTCGAGGACCGTTTGCCCGCCGATATTTCGGCGGTGAACGCGATGACGGCGAAGATCCGCGCGGTCTACGAGCGCTACGGATTCGACCCGGTGGAGACGCCGCTGCTCGAATACACCGACACGCTCGGCAAATTCCTGCCCGACACCGACCGGCCGAATGCCGGCGTGTTCTCGCTGCAGGACGATGACGAACAGTGGATGAGCCTCCGCTACGACCTGACGGCGCCGCTGGCCCGGCATTTCGCCGAGCACTTCCAGGATCTGGCCAAGCCCTATCGCAGCTACCGGGCCGGCTATGTGTTCCGCAATGAAAAGCCGGGCCCCGGGCGGTTCCGCCAGTTCATGCAGTTCGACGCCGACACGGTCGGCGCGGCAGGGCCGGAAGCCGATGCCGAGATGTGCATGATGATGGCCGACACCATGGATGCGCTGGGCCTCGCCGGCAAATACGTGGTGAAGGTGAACAACCGCAAGGTGCTCGACGGCGTGCTGGCATCGGCCGGTGTTACCGACGATGGGCAGAAGCTTGCCGTGCTGCGTGCCATCGACAAGCTCGACAAGTTCGGCACCGATGGCGTGGCGCTCCTGCTCGGCGCCGGCCGCAAGGACGAGAGTGGCGACTTCACCAAGGGCGCGGAGCTCAGCGACGAACAGCGCGCCACGGTGTTGAACTACGTGCGGGGCGAAGCGCCTGAGCACAACGAGGGGATCGTCGAACTCAACGCCATGCAGGCGCTGTTCGATGCGGCCGGCTATGGCGCAGACAAGATCAAGATCGATCCGGCAGTGGTCCGCGGGCTCGAGTACTATACCGGACCGGTGTTCGAGATCGAACTGACCTTCAAGGTGCAGAACGAGAAGGGACAGGACGTGGTGTTCGGCGCCGTCGGCGGCGGCGGACGCTATGACGGGCTGGTGAGCAGGTTCCGCTCGGAGCCGGTACCGGCAACCGGGTTCTCGATCGGCGTGTCGCGGCTCGCGCACGCGCTGCGACTGACGGGCAATCTGGGAGCCGAGGAGCCCTTGGGGCCAGTGGTGGTGCTGGTGCTCGATAAGGATCAGACGGCACGCTACCAGGCGATCACCTCGCGGCTGCGCCGGGCCGGCATCCGGGCCGAGATGTTCATGGGCAACACCAAGAACTTCGGCAAGCAGGTGGCCTATGCCGACAAGCGCAACGCCCCGGCGGTGATCATCGAAGGCACGCAGGAGCGCGAGCTCGGCAAGGTGCAGATCAAGGACCTGATCGCCGGCAAGGAGGCCGCCAAGGCGATCGCCGACAATGCCGAGTACAAGGCCGCACGCCCCGGCCAGTTCGAGTGCGACGGCGACCTCGACGCGATCGTCGCGGCCATTTCCGAGCTGCCGGCGGTGGCCGCCTACCTCGGCGCGAAATATCCGGACGCCGACAAGTGAAGACAGCATCCGAACGATATGCCGCGCTGGTGCGGCTGGTCGAGTCGCGCACCGTGACGCGCGCCACGCCGGCGCTGCTGCTGCCGGCCGGGCCGTATTTCGACCTCGCCGGCGAAGAGTTCGGGCGCAACCTGCTGCTGACCACCACCAATAACGGGCTCGAGTACTGCCTTCGGCCGGATTTCACGCTGCCGATCGCCCAGCAATATCTGGAAGACGGGTTGATCGGCGCGCCTGCCGCCTTCACCTATCTCGGACCGATCTTCCGGCAGCAGAACTCGACGCCGGTGGAGTTCGAGCAGGCCGGGCTGGAACTCCTGGGCCAGGCCGACGCCGACAACGCACTCGACCAGGTGCTGACCTTCGCGCGCTGGGCGCTCGCCATCTACGACATCACCGCGCCCAGCGTACGACTGGGTGGGGTCGGGCTGTTCGAGGCGTTTCTGGAAGCAGCTGAGATCCCGGTGGCATGGCGAAGCCGCATCCGCCACCGCTTCGGCCATCCCGAGGCGCTGGAGCGGCTGATGGAGCGGCTCAGCAACCCCGAGCAGAAGGTCGACGCCCCTGCCCCGGACAGCCGGGACACGGTGATCGAGATCGTCACCGATGCGATGCTGTCGGGCGGGCTGAGCCTGATCGGCAGCCGCACGCCGGAAGAGATCGCCGACCGCTACCTCGAAAAGCAGGCGCTGGAATCGGCGCCGATCCCGCCCGAGACGGTAGCGTTGCTGCAGAACTACCTGTCGGTGGCCGAGAGCACCGATACGGCGTTCGAGCGCATCTCGGAGATGTGCAAGGAAGCCGGGTTCGATTTCGACGAGCCGCTCTACCAGGTGCGCAACCACGCCGCGGCGCTGGCGGCACTGTCGCCCAATGCCGACGTGATCTTCGATGCGAGCTTCTCGCCGCGGCTCGACTACTATACCGGCATCGTCTTCGAGATGACCGGGTCGGACGGTGAAGTGCTGGCTTCGGGCGGCGAGTATGACCGCATGCTGGAGCGCCTGGGCGCAGGCGAGCCGGTAAAGGCATCGGGCTGCGCGTTGTGGGTCGACCGGCTCGAAAGGGAGGCCGAACAATGAGCACCTTGCCCGGCGGCCTGACGCTCGCCATTCCCAGCAAGGGCCGGCTCGAAGAGCTGACCCGCAAGGCCTTTTCGACGGCACGGATGAACATCGCCCGCCCTGGCGGGGCGCGCTCCTATGTCGGCTCGATCAAGAACCAGCCGCAGGTGACGGTACGGTTCTACCCGGCGGCCGAGATTGCCCGCGAGCTGATCCTCGGCGGCGTCGATATCGGGGTCACCGGTTCGGACCTGATCCACGAGGCCTCCGAGAACGGCGAAGAAAACGTGCTGTTCGTGCGTGGGCTCGGCTTCGGCGAGGCCAATGTGGTGGTCGCGATCCCGGACAGCTGGATCGACGTGCAGCAGATGACCGACCTCGCCGACGTGGCGTCGGATTTCCGTTCCCGGCACGGGCGCTGGCTGCGCGTCGCGACCAAGTATGTGAACCTGACGCGGCGGCACTTTGCCAAGTACGGTATCGCCGAATATCGCATCGTCGAGAGCGCCGGAGCGACCGAATCGGCGCCGGCCGCCGGCTCGGCCGACCTGATCGTCGACATCACCTCGACCGGCTCCACCCTCGCCGCCAACCAGCTGCGGGTGCTGGAGGACGGGCTGATCATGAAGTCGGAGGCGAACCTGATCGTGTCGCGCACCGCCGACTGGACGCCGCTCCGCAAGGCGCAGCTCGAGGCGCTGCTGTCGATCATGGGCGGGGTGCCGCCGGGGATCTCCACCCTGCTGTGAGCTTCGACCTGACGATCCTCGTCGCTTTGGGCTTTGTGGGGCTGCTCGCGGGGTTCGTCGATGCCATTGCCGGCGGCGGCGGGCTGATCGCGCTGCCGGTGCTGCTGTCCGTCGGCATTCCGCCGGTCACCGCGTTCGGCACCAACAAGCTGCAATCGGTGGTGGGAACGGCGATCGCCGCCTTCACCTACTGGCGCAAGGGCTTCGTGTCGCTGCAGCTCCTGGCACTTGCCATCCCACTGACCTTTATCGGCTCGTTCCTCGGGGCGCTGGCGGTCAAATCGATCGATACCACGGTGCTGCAATATGCGGTGCCGGTGGCGCTGATCGCTGTGGCGGTCTACTTCGCCTTCGCGCCCAAGCTCACCGACGAAGACAGCCAGGCCCGGCTCAGCACGGTGATCTTCGTGCCGGTGATGGGCTTTGCCATCGGGTTCTATGACGGCATTCTCGGGCCCGGGACCGGCTCGTTCCTCACCCTGGGCTTCGTCACCTTGTTCGGACTGGGTGTGACGCGCGCAGCCGGCCACACCAAGGTGCTGAACCTCACCTCGAACATCGGCGCGCTGGCCCTGTTCATCCCCTCGGGCAATGTGGTGCTGCCGGTAGCGATAGCGATGATCATCGGCCAGATCGTCGGTGGCTATCTGGGGGCGCTCACCGGCATCCGCTTCGGCGCCAGGCTGATCCGGCCGCTGGTGGTGCTGGTGTCGATCGCGCTGGCGATAAAGCTGCTGCTGTTTCCATAGCATCGCGGGCCCTCCATCTCGAGGGGGCGCCGATCGAGGATCGCGGCCGGTCTTTGCGTGAGCATTCGCGATTGAGCCGCGTCGGCATCGCCACCCACCGGCTGTCATCCCTGCGAAAGCAGGGACCCAACTATCGGCTGGTGCGGGCGGTGAAATGGGTCCCTGCTTTCGCAGGGATGACACCGAGTGCGTTTCGGATCATTGGGAAAAACGATCTACCGCCGAAATGTGAGTACCCGCCGCTCGAGCCGACCCTGCAATAGCGGCAGGACGAGACTCAGCGCATGCGCCAGCTGTCGCGGCACGGCGCGCAGCTCGTTGAGCGCTCCGCGCAGGCCGCCGCGGCTCGACTGGCGCCTGCCGCGGATGTCGGAGGGCACGACAACCTGCTCCTGTTCGCAGATCGCAGGTTCCAGAACATAGGGCGAGAGGCGCCCGAACAGGGCCGAGCGGCCTGGGTTGAACATCATCTGGTCGATCGGATCGTCGACCGCAGTGGTCGCGGCGAGCAACATGCGGGCGCCGGCGGCCGAGATGACATAGCCGGCAGTGCCCGCGCACTTGCCATAGAACCGACCGACGCGGCGGCCGTGCGCCGGCACCGTTTCGCGATCCATGAACATCGGACGCTTCCGGCCATAGCGCTCGAGCTTGACGACTGCGGCGCCGGGAGGAATCCAGCCGCTGTCGGCAAAGAAGGCGCCGCTGTCATCGGCGAGGATGGCATCGTCCTCGAGAACCACCGCGTAGGGCTCGCCGGTTTCGAGGAACGTTCGCCAGAACTTTCTGTGGCTCAGGGTGCAGGCGAGATCGCCCGTCGAAATGCGGCCATAGGCGCCGCTGCGCACCTCGATCTCGTTCAGGTTGGCGGTCGGCGATTGGGCATCGACGGCGTCGATGTAGTCGAACGTGAGGCCCAGCCGCTCCGCCTGTGCCTGCATGAAGGCCCGGCGATCGGGTCGGCGCGCCAGATTGATCACATAGACATGCATCGAGCACCGCAGGCTGGCCACGATTGGCGAGCAGTTTCTTGGCCAATGCCGGCCGCGATAGCAAGCACGGCGCGGCGACGGTTCAGGGTTTGTTGAGGACGCACGGAGAGTTGCGTCGGTCGTGGTCGCCAAAAATGCTATTATCCGGAACAACTTACATCAAACAGGTGAAATCATGCGCGCACTTCTGAGCCTCGTTTCGGCCCTTTCGGGACTGCTGCTGCCGCTGCTCATCGCCGCTCCGGCGCAGGCCGCCAGCTTCGACTGCAGCAAGGCGACGGCGGCCGATGAGGTGGCGGTGTGCCGCGACGGCGTCACCTCGTCGCTCGACAGCGAGATGGGCGGGCTGTACTTCGCCTATGACAAGGTGCCGATGTTCATGGGCGCCAATGGCGCGAGGCATGACGACGCCGAGGCGTTCCTCGCGGCCCGCGGCAAGTGCGGCGCCGACATCACCTGCCTGCGCAAGGTCTATACCGACCGGATCGCGGCACTGAAGACCAGTATCGAAGCCTCGATGCAGCAGTTCTTCGCCCTGCAGAACGGCGAGCCTGCCGCCCCCGGCTTGCCGGCAGGCGTCGAAAAGGTGATCGCGGGCTATGCCGAGAGCTGCAAGCAACTGGGCGGCGCGCTGGTGGCGGGCGCCGACCGGCCGCTGACGATGAGCGCCGATCTCGATCGCGACGGCGTGGCCGACTATGTGCTCAACCCGCAAAACCTGCAGTGCAGCGCCGCGGCCACGGCGTTCTGCAGCAATGGCGGGTGTCAGATCGACATCGCGCTTTCAGGTGACGGCTTCGCCAAGCCGATCGAAGTGCTGGGCGGCGCACCGACCCTGACGCAGTCGGAGGCCGGGACCATCGCCAAGGTGTGGGTCGATGGCAGCAACTGCCCCAAGGCCGCCACCGATGACGCCTGCTGGGCCACATATGAGTGGGCCGACGGCAAGCATACCGTGACCTATGCGGCGTCGCCGGCACCGGCGATGTGACGCTGGGGGCGTCACTCCATCAAGCAGCCGCCGATCACCGCGTGTTGTGCAGCATGCCCTGGAAGGCGCGGTAGCTGGCCTTCGGTGTGCGCACCTGGGTGTCGTAGTCGACATGCACGATGCCGAAGCGCGAGGTGTAGCCTTGCGACCATTCGTAGTTGTCGAGCAGCGACCAGGCGAAGAAGCCCCTGACGTCGGCGCCCTGCCCCTGTGCATTGGCGACGGCGCGCAGGTGATCGTCGTAGTATTTCACCCGGCGTTCGTCATTGGTCTCGCTCATGCCGGTTTCGGTGACATAGAGCGGCAGCTTGGTGTAGTCGCGGTTGACGCGGACCAGCAGGTCTTCGAGGCCCTTGGGGTAGATCTCCCAGCCGAGGTCACTCTGTTCGAGATCGCCGGAGCGGCGCTCGGCACCGAACAGACCGTTGGGGCCGGCGGCATAGAGGCCACGGGTGTAGTAGTTGATGCCCAGCCAATCGAGCGGACGGGAGACCACCTCCATGTCCTTCTCGAAGCCATCGGGAAGATAGGCCGCGAGGCGGCTGGTGAGTTCTTCGGGGTAGCGGCCCTTGAACACGCCATCGAGATACCAGCGGTTGAACAGCGCATCGCCGAGGTTCTGCGCCTCGAGATCGCCAGGTTGCTCGGAAGCGGCCTCGGCCTTTTCGAGGTTCAGGACGATGCCGAGGTTCTTGACGCTTTCGGCCCGCAGAGCGTCGATGGCGGTGCCGTGGGCAAACAGCACGTGGTGCATGGCGTGCGCCGCCGCGCGCAGATCGCGGTAGCCCGGGGCGTGCACGCCGAGGAAGTGGCTGAGGAAGGCGACGCACCAGGGCTCGTTGATGGTGGCCGTCGCGGCGAGCCGATCGCCGAAGTGATGGCCGACCAGGGTCGCGTATTCGGCGAACCAGTTGGCGACGTCGCGGTTCATCCAGCCGCCCTTGTCCTGCAGCGCGCTGGGCAAGTCCCAGTGATAGAGCGTCGCATAGGGCTTGATGCCGCGTTCGAGCATGCCGTCGATCAGCCGATCGTAGAACTCGAGGCCCTTGGAATTCACCGCGCCGATCCCCTCCGGGATGAGGCGGGGCCAGGCGAAGGAGAAGCGGTAGGCGTCGAAGCCGCCGTCGCGGACCAGATCGAGGTCGCCGGGCCAGCGGTTGTAGTGGTCGCAGGCGATGGCGCCGGTATCGAGGTTCTTCACATTGCCGGGGGTCGACGAAAACGTGTCCCAGATCGAGGTGCCGCGGCCATCGGTCTGGCCGCCTTCGATCTGGTAGGCGGCCGTGGCGGCGCCGAAGGTGAAGTTGGGGCCGAGCTCGTCACGCGAAATCGAAAACACGGGGGGTTCACTCCTCAACAGGGCGGCGCGTCTGCGCTCGTTGTGGTCGTTCCCGGGCGTCGATTCTCGACGTCCAGATCAATGTAATCGATTGCATAACAGTGGAGCGATCGACTGTCACCTCAGCTTGCCCACACTCGATGTCATCCCTGCGAAAGGCAGGGATCCATCTCGCCGCCGGCAGCGGTCCCTGCTTTCACAGGGATGACACCGTCGTTGGGCCGAGTCAGTGCCCCTCGACCGGCCACCTGAGAAAGATCAGCTCCGGATCGCCCTCGTCGAGGTGTTCGAACAGGCCGGTCTGCTCGAAGCCCAGCTGTGGCAGCAGAGCCCGCATCGGGGCGTTCGACTCGTTGGTCGAGGTCCAGAGCTTCTGCTCGGGCGGCGTGAGCCCGATGCAGTGCTCGACCAGGGCGCGACCGATGCCGATGCGACGGAAGGCGGCGCCGACCATCAGCATTTCAATGAACGGCGAACGGAAGAAGCTGCGGGTGAGCGCAACGTAGCCGGCAACCGCGCCATCGCGTGCGGCGAGGTGGCACTGGCCCAGCGCCACCCATTCGGCGATGGCGTCGCGGCGGTCGGCACTATGAACAGCGACGTGATCGGTACCGATCAGCGCGTCGAGGTCGGCGGCTGTCGCAGGCCGGATCGACAGCATGGCTCAGGGCTTCAGCTGCGGGCTGGCGGCGAGGATGGCGCGAACGATCGAACGGAAGGCCTGCGCCTCGGGCCCCTCGGGATCGGTGGCGACGACCGGGCGACCGGCATCGGAACTCTCGCGGATCGACATCACCAGCGGGATCTCGCCGAGGAAGGGAATATCGAAGGTAGCGGCCGCGGCCCTGGCGCCGCCGTGGCCGAAGATGTCGTAGCGCTTGCCGGTATCGGGGGCGACGAAATAGCTCATGTTCTCGACGAGGCCGAGGATCGGCACGTCGGTCCTCAGCAGCATGTCCATCGCCTTCTTGGCATCGATCAGCGCCAGGTCCTGCGGCGTGGAAACGATGACCGCGCCGAGCAGCGGCACCTGCTGGACCAGCGAGATCTGGATATCGCCGGTGCCGGGCGGCAGATCGACCACCAGCACGTCGAGCCCGCCCCAGTCGCTCTCGCGCAGCAGCTGCCGGAGGGCCGAGGTGGCCATCGGGCCGCGCCACACCACCGCCTGGTTGGCGGTAAGCATCGAGCCGATCGACATCGCCTTGAGGCCATACGCCTCGTGCGGAGCGAAGATGCCGTCGTCGCGGACGGCGGGCTTGCCCTCGAGGCCGAGCAGCTTGGGGATCGAGGGGCCGTAGAGATCGGCATCGAGGATGCCGGTCCTCAGCCCTTCGGCGGCAAAGCCGAGCGCCAGGTTGACGGCGACGGTGGATTTGCCGACGCCGCCCTTGCCGGAGCCGACGGCAACGATATGGCGGACGCCGGGGACGGCCTCGCGCGGCGGCGGGCCGGGACGGCCCTGCGCCTTGGCCTGGCCGGTGGCGGCCTGGGCGCGGTCGGAGGTCAGCGACACCATGACCTTGCGGCCCTCGGCGACCTTCTCGGCGGCCGCCTGGGCAGCGACGCGCGCCGGGCCGAAGGCGGCCTCCATGCCAGGAGCAACGGAAATGGCGAAGGCCACGGCGCCGGTGGTGACGATGATCTCGCTCAGACCGCCATAGCCGGCAAGGTCGCCGCCGCCGGGGATTTCGACGGTGGCGAGCGCGTTACGGACGGCGGTGGCGATGAGTTCATTGGCCATGGACTGATGGTCTCGCTTACCACGCGGGTGTGAAGGGGCTCAGGAGTAAAACGTCATCCCCGCCGAGCCTGCTCTCGCCGCTACATTGGCGAAGTTCGATTTGAGCGCCGCGATCAATCCATTCACAGGTGACCGGGCTGGTTTGCCAGGGCCAAGCCTCGGCAACTGCACCCTCAGCATCGAAACGAATATCGCTCCCATCTCGGGAATAGCTGCCGCTTGCCTCAAAGAACTCGCCGACGGCATCGTAGAAGGTCACATTACCCAGTTCACCCAGGCACATGTGGCGACTCTGAAACGCCCAGCAGGCGTCCGCAGCACTCGCCGCGCCGGGCAGAAGCCCCAACAGCGCGGCGCCGCGGAAGAGCAGCACAGCGCTGGCGGGTGGCTTTACCGTCGCCTCCTTTAGAGGATCGACTGGCCCGTGCCCTTCCAGTCCTTGACGAACTGCTCGAGGCCCGACTTGGTCAGCGGGTGGTCGGCCAGCTTGTAGATCACCGCCGGCGGGATGGTCGCGACGTCGGCGCCGGCCAAAGCCACTTCGGTGATGTGGTTCGGGGTACGGATCGAGGCCGCGAGGATCTCGGTGGCGAACGAGTAGTTGTCGTAGATGGTGCGGATGTTCTCGATCAGCTCGACGCCGTCGGCGTTGATGTCATCGAGGCGGCCGATGAACGGCGAGATGTAGGTGGCGCCGACCTTGGCCGCCAGCAGCGCCTGGTTGGGCGAGAAGCAGAGCGTGACGTTGGTCTTGATGCCTTCCTTCGAGAAGGTCTTGCAGGCCTTGAGGCCGTCGATGGTCAGCGGCAGCTTGACGACGACATTCTCGGCGAGCTTGGCCAGCACGTGGCCCTCGGCGATCATGCCGTCATAGTCGGTGGCGGCGACTTCGGCCGACACCGGACCCGGGACGATCGAGCAGATTTCCTTGATCACGTCCTTGAACTGACGGCCGGACTTGGCGATCAGCGAGGGATTCGTCGTCACGCCGTCCAGCAGGCCGGTTTCATAGAGATCGCGGATGTCCTTGATCTCGGCGGTATCGACGAAGAACTTCATTTCGGTCCCCTCCAAGGGAGATGGTTTAGCTGCTCTTTAGGTAGTCACAATCGGGACGCCAGACAACGCCCGACCATCGGCTTTAGCGGATCGCGGCAAGCATCTTGTCGGCTAGTTCGCCGATGCGATCCTCGGGGATTCCCGCGACGTTGATGCGACTGTCGTTGATCATGTAGACGCCGTCATCGAGCTTCAACTTGGTGACGACATCCTCGGGCAGGCCGAGCAGCGAAAACATGCCGGTGTGCTCGGCGATGAAATCGAAATCCGTCGAGTTCGAGCGCTGCCGGATGGCGTCGGCAAGTTTGACGCGCAGGCGCTTCATCCGTTCCCGCATCTCGGTGAGTTCGGCTTCCCACTCGGCGCGCAGCTCCTTGTCCTCGAGGATGACGCGGACGATCTCCGCACCATGGTCGGGGGTCTGGCTGATGGTGGCGCGGATGACGTTCTGCATCTGCGAGGAGACCACGTCGGCACTGTCGGAATCCCGGGCGATCGCGATGGCGACGCCGGCGCGCTCACGGTAGAGGCCGAAATTCTTCGACGCCGAGAAGGCGACCATCGCCTCGGGCACCGACGAGACGACCTTGCGCACCCCGTAGGCATCGGCCTCGAGGCCGTCACCGAAGCCGAGATAGGCGAGATCGACCAGCGGGAAGGCGCCGGTGCGCTTCAGGCTCGCGACCACCTGGTCCCACTGCGCATTGGTGAGGCTGGCGCCGGTCGGGTTGTGGCAACAGCCATGCAGCAGGACGATATCGTCGGAGGTGAGGGTATCGAGTGCCGCCAGCATGGCCGGGAAATCGACGATGCGGGTCTTGTGATCGAAATACGGGTAGTAGACCGGGGTCAGGCCGGCGAGTTCGGCCATCGGCCAGTGGTTCGGCCAGCTCGGGTCGGAAATGAAGATCCGGCCCTTGGGACGAGCGCGACCGAGCACGTTCATCAGGATCGACAGCGCGCCGGTGCCGCCGGCGCCGTTGACGCAGCGGATGCGCTTGTTATCGACCACGCCACCGAGCGCCAGGTCGACGATGGCGGCGGAGAATTCCTTGTTTCCGACCACGCCCTTGTAGGTCTTGGTCTTGGCGCTATCGAGGATGCGCTGCTCGGCCTTCTTCACCGAACTCATGACGGGCGTGACGCCCTTGGGATCTTTGTAGACGCCGACGCCGAGGTCGATCTTTCCGTCACGGGGATCGGCGGCATACTCGGCCATCAGCACGAAAATCTTGTCGAGCGTGGCCTTCTTCAGGGTCTCAAACATCAGGTCTGTCCGGGGAAAACGAGAGCGGGGGTGTTATAGGCGGTGGCGAAGGAATTGCAACGGGGCGGATAGTCGGGGGGTTGGCATGTGGCCCCACCCCACCAACGCTGCAGTGAGCGTCTCCCTCCCCCTTGTGGGGAGGGATCAAGGGTGGGGGTGAGCCACAGGCACCAGCCCTACCGTTTCAACCCGGCGATCAGCTGCGGCACCACTTCGAACAGATCGCCCACCAGCGCAATGTCCGCGATTTTCATCAGCGGCGCCTCCGGATCCTTGTTGATGGCGATGATCTTCTTCGCGCCCTGGATGCCGGCGAGATGCTGCAGCGCGCCGGAAATGCCGATGGCAATGTAGAGATCGGGCGCGATGATCTTGCCGGTCTGGCCGACCTGCCAGTCGTTGGGGGCGTACCCGGCATCGACCGCGGCGCGGGTGGCGCCGACGGCGGCGCCGAGCACCTTGGCGAGCTCCGAGACCAGCGCGAACTTTTCCGCCGACCCGAAGGAGACACCGCCGGCGACGACGATCTGGGCCGTCGAGAGCTCCGGCAGATCGCTCTCGGTGCGATGTGCGGCGAGGAAGCGAGCGACTGCCGCGACGCCGGCTTCGACCGGATGGATCGGGGCATCATTGCCCGTAACCGCCGGGCGGAAGGCCGAGGCGCGGATGGTGAGCAGGTGCTTATTCTGCCCGGATGACACCGTCTCGATGGCGTTGCCGGCATAGATCGGCCGGTCGAAGCGGGTCGGGCCGTGGATGGCGACGACGTCGGTGACCGGCATGAGATCGAGTTTGGCGGCGAGGCGCGGGATCGCATCGCGACCGGTCGCAGCGGCGGCCGCAACGATGTGGGTGTAGGGCTCGGCGAGCCGGGCGAGCAGCGCCGCGACGGCCTCGGGAGACAAACTGGCGAGGGCGGCGCTGTCCGCCACAAGCACCTTCTCGACGCCGGCAAGCTTTGCAGCCTCGGCCGCAACGGAGGAGACGCCCTGCCCTGCGACCAGCAGGTCGACCGGACCCAGCGTTTCGGCCGCAGCGACGATGCGGGCAGTGGCGGCGGAGAGCGTGCCGAGATCGTGTTCGGCAAGGACCAGGACAGCCATCACAGGGCCTCCAGCTCGGAGAGTTCAGACTGAACTGCTGCGGTCAGTTCGGCAGCATCGGCGACCCGGTGCCCGGCCACGCGTTCGGCCGGCGGGCTCACTTTCTCCAGCTTGAGCCTCGGCGTGAGATCGATGCCGAACGCGGCGGCAGGGCGCACGGCGAGTGGCTTCGAACGCGCCTTCATCACCATGGGGAGCGCAGCGTTGCGCGGGGTGTTGAGGCGGAGGTCGGCCGTGACGATGGCGGGCAGCGAAACGCCGATGGTGGCGCGGCCGTAGTCAACCTCGCGGGTGACCTCGAGCCCGTCGCCCACCACCCTGATCTCGGAGGCGAAGGTTGCCTGGGGCCAGCTGAGCAGGCCAGCCAGCATCTGGCCGACCTGGTTGGAATCGTCGTCCACGGCTTGCTTGCCAAGCAGCACCAGGTCGGGCTTTTCCTCGGCGACGACGGCCCTGAGGAGCTTTGCTACCGCCAGGGTTTCGACCCGGCCGTCAGCTTCGATCAGGATGCCGCGATGGGCGCCCATGGCGAGGGCGGTGAGGATGACGTCGTTGCTCTGCTTTGGCCCGATCGAGACGACGACGATCTCGCTGGCGTGCCCGGCCTCGCCCAACTGCACGGCAGCTTCCACGGCGTGCTTGTCGAACGGGTTCATCGACATGCGGACGTTCTCGGTCTCGACGCCCGAGCCATCGGGACGGACACGGACGCGCACAGCGTGATCGACGACGCGCTTTACGGCAACGAGGATTTTCATCGGTTCCTCCAGTGTTGCCGGGTGTTTGGCAAATATGACGGAGAGGGGCAAGTTCAGGCGGGGAAATTCTGACTAGCGAGAGGGAAGTTGAGAGAATGAAGTGCCCCCACCCACCGGCGTCATTCCCGCGCAGGCGGGAACCCAGGGGGATCTCTCAAAGAGCTGTGGACCCAGAGACATCGCACTGGGTCCCCGCCTGCGCGGGGATGACGCCGGTGGGTGGGGCCCATCTTGAGTGCCACGCCACCGCAAGATCGTACCTTCGGCGGGTTGACGCCCTACCCTCGTCCCCGCACAGTGCGTGCTTACTAGCATTCAGGTTTTCCATGCCCGTTATCAATCGTATCGCGGAATTCGCCGACGAGGTCGCCGAATGGCGCCGCGACTTCCACGTTCATCCCGAACTTCAGTACGACCTGCCCCGCACATCGGGGAAAGTTGCCGACCTGCTCCGCTCCTTCGGCGTCGACGAGGTGGTGACCGGCATCGCCCAAAGCGGCGTGGTCGGAGTGATCAGGGGGCGCGGACCGGGCAAGACCATCGGCATTCGCGCCGATATGGACGCGCTGCCGATCCTCGAACGGACCGGGCTCGACTATGCCAGCCAGACGCCCGGACGAATGCACGCCTGCGGACATGACGGACACACCGCGATCCTGCTCGGCACGGCGAAATACCTGGCCGAGACGCGCAATTTCGACGGCAATGCCGTGATGATCTTCCAGCCGGCCGAAGAAGGCGGCGCCGGCGGACGCGCCATGGTGGAAGCCGGGATCATGGACCGCTTCGGCGTCGACGAGGTCTATGGCCTGCACAACATGCCGGGGCAGGACGCGGGCAGCATCGCCATGCGGGTCGGCGGCCTGATGGCGGCGAGCGACGAATTCAACATCGTGGTCGAAGGTCAGGGCGGGCACGCCGCCTGGCCGCAGAACACGGTGGACCCGGTGATGATCACCGCCCAGCTGATCACCGCGCTGCACACCATCGTCTCCCGCGATATCGACCCGATCCGCTCGGCAGTGCTGTCGGTGACGATGATGCAGGGTGGCGAGGCGTTCAACATCATCCCGCAGAAGGTGAAGCTCACCGGCACGGTGCGGTCGCTGAACGACGAAGTGCGCGACCTGATGGAAGAGCGGCTGAAGGCCGTGACCAAGGGCATCGTCGAGACCTTTGGCGGCAAGGCCGAGGTCACCTATCGCCGCGGCTATCCGGTGGTCGAAAACACGCCGGACGAGACCGCCTATGCGGCGGCGATCGCCGCCACGGTCGTGGGCGAGGATCGGGTGGATGCCAATGTCGACCCCAAGATGGGCGGCGAGGATTTCTCCTACATGCTGCAGGCCCGGCCAGGCGCCTATGTGTTCCTGGGAAACGGGCCGAGCTCGGAGCTGCACTCGGACACCTACAACTTCAACGACGAGATTATCCCGGTGGGGGTGAGCTTCTTCGTCAAGCTGGTCGAGGGCGCCTCGCAAAGATAGCAGTGGGTGGAGCACTCGATATTCGCCCAACGGCCTGCTTCCCGCCGCCCGCAGACTCGTCGATAGTTAGCGTCCTAGCCATCGCGAATTACCCTGCCAGATGACCGCCTCCCCTTCCGCCGGCACCGTCGTTCGCCGGACCCTTGTCACATTGCTGATCTCGGCGGCCGGCGGCGGTGTTGCGGCGCTGGTCAACCTGCCCGCGGCGTGGCTGATGGGCGGCGCACTGGCGGTGGCGATCGCGGCACTGATGGGCGTCAAGGTGATGCTGCCGACCTGGCTGCGCGACGCCACCTTCGTCCTCACCGGGCTGTCGATGGGCGCGGCAGTGGCGCGCGACTCGCTGGCGCTGATGGTGCAATGGCCGGTGACGCTGGCGGCGCTGGCGGTCGAACTGATCCTCATCATCACGCTCACCGGGTTTCTGCTGCGCAAGCTGTTCGGGCTCGACCGTGGCACCGCCTATCTCAGCTCGTTCCCCGGGCACCTGAGCTTCGTGATGTCGATCGCGGCGGCGGGCGTCGGGGATTCACGGCAGATCATCATCATCCAGGTGATCCGCATCCTGATCCTCACCATCTGCGTACCGATCGGGGCGCTGTTCCTGCCGATCGGCCATTACGAAGGCGCGCCCGTGCAGGCGCCGATGGGGTTCGAAACGCTGCTGCCGGTAGGGCTCGCCTGCGCCGTCGCCGGCTTCATCCTGACCAAGCTGCGCGCGCCGGCCGGCTATGTGCTCGGTGCCATGGCGGTGGCGATCTGCGCCAAGTTTGCCGGGCTGTTCGAGGGCGCGATGCCGCAGCCGCTGCTGATCGCGACGTTCATCCTGATCGGCGCGTTGATCGGCTCGCGCTTCAACGGCATCACCCGGGCCGAGTTCAGCCAGGCGGCGATCGGCGGCCTCGCCGGCACGGCGCTGACGGTCGCCATTGCCACGGTGGTGACGCTGGCGGTGGCGCCGTTTGTCGACATGCCGTTCGGCCAGATCTGGCTCGGGCTGTCGCCGGGGGCGCTCGAAGGCATGGGCGCGCTCGGTATCGCGCTGGGCTTCGATACGGCGTTCATCGCCGCGCATCACGTCAGCCGGCTGCTGATGCTGACCTTCGCCATCCCGGTGGTCGCGATGCTCATTCGCGACAAGGAGTTGCCGTAAGTCTCCGGATCGGACAGGAAACCCTGCGACTTTTGCCGAAAGCGCCCCGGCCGACTTGCGGGAAGCCGCAAGCCCGCCCAAATTCTCCGGCAAACGCCTCCCGACCCACGGAGATTCACATGCTGCGTCCGCTTGCCCTTGCCGCCGTCGCCACCACCCTGTTCATCGCCGGCCCCGCAATGGCGCGCGAGAACTGCGACATGAACGGCACCCGCCCTGGGCTGACGGTGGAGTTCGGTATTTCGATCGGCGGAAAGAAGGGCGGCGACGGCGACAGCTTCAACCAGGACATCGTCAAGATGGAACTGCGCAAGCGCGGCGTGAACGCCCGTTCGGTCAGCAAGGCCTCGGACGGCTGCATCGAAGCCTTTGTGCAGTACCCGGATGGCTCCTGGCACAGCGACTATTACGACCCGGACACCTGGGAACAGGTGGACTGAGGTTTCGGACTAGCGCTTCGGTTTCCTCCTGAACGCCACGCCCAGCTCGGATGTCGAGAAGAAGGCAAAGCCGTTGGCCTCTAACCGGAGCTTGCTCTTGCGGCGCTCGGCGCCGTGCGACAGCTCCAGCGGTTCGAGAGCTTCCCCACCGGACAGCGTGACGATGATCGGATCGGCCGACAGGTTGAACAGGCAGGTGATGGCGCCATCCTTGCCGATGCGCCGGAAGGCGAGCAGCGGTTCGGCGACCTTCAGGAACTCGATATCGCCTGAGGCGAAGACCGGGTGCGCCCGGCGGAAGGCCAGCGCCCGGCGGTAGAAGTTCAGCGTCGAGTCGGGGTCGGCGTTCTGCGTCGCGACATTGAGGGCTGAGTGGTTCGGCTTCACCGGCAACCACGGTTTGCCGGAGGAGAAACCGTTCGGGGCCTCCCCTTCCTCCCATGGCATCGGGGTGCGGGCGCCGTCGCGCCCCTTGTACTCGGGCCAGAAGCGGATGCCGGGCGGGTCGGTCAGTTCCTCGAACAGGATGTCGGCCTCGGGCAGGCCCAGTTCCTCGCCCTGGTAAAGGCAGACCGATCCCTTGAAGCTCAGCAGCATCGCGGCAGCCTGCCGGGCCAGGTCGGCGAGGTTCTGCGCGTACGGGGCCCAGCGGGTCAGATGGCGGTTGACGTCGTGGTTGGAAAAGCTCCAGCACGGCCAGCCGTTCGGCGCCCCGGCGAAGAATTTTGCCATCTTGGTGCGGAAGTGTTCGGCGGTGAATTCCGGGCCGAGCATGTCGAAAGTATAGGCCATGTGCAGCTTGTCGCCGCCGGACGTATACTCCTCCATCAGTTGCAGGCCGCGATGACTGTCGCCGACTTCGCCGACCGTGGTGGTGCCGGGATACTGGTCGAGCAGTTGGCGCACCCGCTTCAGGAACCCGACGTTCTCAGGCTGGCTCTTGCCGAACTTGTGGTCCTGCATGTCGTAGGGGTTGACGGCATATGGCAGGTGCCTCGGGCGGCGAGCCGGCGGATTGCTGCGCAGTTGCCGGTCGTGGAAATAATAGTTCACGGTGTCCAGCCGGAAGCCGTCGACGCCGCGTTCAAGCCAGAAGCGCATGACATCGAGCACCGCATCCTGGACGTCCGGATTGTGGAAGTTCAGATCGGGCTGCTCGATCAGGAAATTGTGGAAGTAGTACTGCCCGCGGCTGGGGTTCCACTCCCAGGCGCGGCCGCCGAATACGCTGGGCCAGTTGTTGGGCGGCGAGCCGTCGCGCTTGGGGTCGGCCCAGACATACCAGTCGGCCTTGGCATTGGTGCGGTTGAGCCGGCTCTCGCGGAACCATGGATGCATATCCGAGGAGTGGGAAAGCACCTGGTCGATGATCACCTTGAGGCCCAGCGCGTGGGCGCGCTCGATCAACTGGTCGAAATCCTCGAGGCTGCCGAACAGGCGGTCGACTTCCTTGTAGTCGGAGACGTCATAGCCCATGTCCTTCTGCGGCGACTGGTTGATGGGCGAGAGCCAGATGCAATCGACGCCGAGGCTGGCGATATGGTCGAGCCGGCGCATGATGCCCGGCAGATCGCCGATTCCGTCGCCATTACTGTCCTGAAACGAGCGCGGGTAGACCTGATAGATCACCGCGCCGCGCCACCAATCCGTCATCGAAGTCTCCGTCGTTCGCGCCCGAGTGTCGCGACGGGCGGCCAGAAAGGCAATCGCTTTGACGGCATGGGAGTTCCGCGCCGATTGCGGCGCAGTTAGCTTCGGCGCTAGAACTTATCCGGTGGCGCGAGGGCGCCGCGGGGGACTCGAGATGCAACAGATTCCAATCAACTGGCTGGCCGTCATCGTGGCGGCAATCATCCGACTGGCCGTGGGCACCGTCTGGTATTCGCCCGCCCTGTTCGTGAAGCCATGGCAGGCGCTGACCGGCGTGACGCCGGAGAGCATGAAGGCGGGGCTCGGGCGTGCCGTCGCCGTCGACGCGGTGCTGTCGCTGATCATGGCGTTCATCCTGCTGCACGCCGTGACCTATGCGGGCGCAACCGACATTTTCAGCGGCGCCGCGGTTGGTGCGCTCAACTGGCTGGGCTTCGTCGCCACCACCTTTCTGGGTCTCTGGCTCTATGAAAACCGGCCGCTGAAGCTGATCTCGATCAATCTGGGCGCGCTGCTGGTGTCGCTGGTGCTGATGGGGGCTCTGCTGGCGGTCTGGCGCTAGCCCGGCCACCACGCCAACGCGACCTGCCCCTGTCATTTCCCGACGGGAAGAGACAGGGGACGGCTTTGCCAGAAGGCGCGTCGCAGCTCAGCTCAGCAGCGATTTCAGCGCTTCTAGGGTCATCGCCCAGTTGCCTTGCGCGGCAGTGGCGGCCTCCTCGGAGGAATTGCCGGCCTGCGATACGGTGAGCCGTGTGCCCGTGCCACTCGCGGCCAGCGCGTAGGTGATGAGCTGCCGGTTCTCCGGGGCATCCGGCAAGCCGCTCAGGGCGCTGTAATAATTGACCTGCAGCAGGCGCGGCGGATCGATTTCCACGATGTCGCCCTTATCCTCGAACGGCACGCCCTCCCACTCGCCGCGATAGGTGACGGAGCCGTGCTTCACCCAGTCGCCGCTGAGTTCGGCGCCGAACATATACTGTTTCACCATCGCGGGGTCGGTGAGCGCCGACCACACCTGCGCCGGCGATGCGGGGAGGTCGAGGCTGGTGGTGGCCGTGAAAGTTGCGGACATGGTAGGTCTCCTCTGCTTGATGGTCGGGCGAACCTAGGGACGAGGCCGGGAGGCGCGCTTGCAAAAACCCGCAAAGCGGTTCGAGGAAAAGCGCGACGACTTTGCCGGCATCCTCGACCCGGCCGGATCGGCGCGCAGCTATGGGCTCAACCGCTACCGGCCCTCGCCGGCGCTGGCGCCGTTCGTCGAACATTATTGGGTGGTCAGTTGGGAACTGCCCGAAGGCGCCTCGTACCTGGCCGAGGTGTTGCCGCACCCCAACCTGAACCTTGCCTTCACCCGCGAGCGCGGCTGGATCACCGGCGTGACCACGGGGCGTTACGACTACGAGGTGAAGGGAGCCGGCGCGGTGTTCGGCGTGATGTTCCGACCGGGCGGCTTCCGGCCGTTCTTCGGCCGGGCGGTTGCCGAGTTGACGGACGCCACGCTCGACGCAGCGACGATCTTCCCCCGGGCGACCGAGACGGCGCGGGCCACACTGATGGGCGAGCCCGATCGCCAGCAGATGATCGCCCTGGCGGAGGCGATCCTGACGGATGGCGGATTACCGGCGACCGACCCGAACACCGAACTGGCAGCCGGCATCGTCGAGCTGGCGCGGACGGACCGGGAGATCGTCAGCGTCGCGGCTTTGGCGCGGCGCGCCGGGGTCAACGAGCGGACGCTGCAGCATCTGTTCCAGCACTATGTGGGGAGCTCGCCCAAATGGGTGATCCGTCTCTATCGCCTGGTGGAGGCGGCAGCGCGGGCGACTGCCGAAGACGCGCCAAACTGGACGGAGGTGGCGCACGAACTCGGCTATGCCGACCAGGCGCATTTCAGCAATGATTTTCGCCGCATCGTCGGACGGGCGCCGACCGAGTACCAGCGCGACGTTCGGCAGAGCGCTACGCGGGCGCCCTGATTGCGAGACGGCTGGCCTCGGCGGTAGCATTTGCCGGCAGGCGCGAGGGGCGCCCGGGGAGTTGGAAGATGCTGCCGATCAACTGGCTGGCCGTGCTTGTCGCGGCGATCATTCGCATGGCCGTGGGTTTTGCCTGGTACTCGCCGCCGCTGTTCCTGAAGCCCTGGCAGGCGAGCACCGGGATCACGCCGGAGACGATGCGCGCGGGCCTGGGCAAGGCGATGGTGGTCGACATCATCGCTTCGCTGATCATGGCCTTCGCGCTGGGCAACATCATTGTCGGCGCCAACATCACCGACTGGCTCAACGGTGCGCTGGCCGGCTTCTGGGTGTGGCTCGGCTTCATGGCGACGCTGATGGTGTCGCTGTGGGGATACGAGAACCGCTCGCTCAAGCTGATCGCCATCAACCTCGGCAACAACCTGATCGCACTGATACTGATGGGGGCGCTGCTGGCCGTCTGGCGCTAGACGCCGAACGAGGGGGGAGCACGCCGGAGCCCGGCGCGCCCCCCTGCCCTTCAGCTTTCGTAGGCCGCAGACGGGAACTGCGTGGCGTATTTGCCGCCGGAGCAATCGATCGAGGCGCCGGTGATGTAGTGGGCCTGGTCGGAGGCGAGGAAGCAGATGAGGTTTGCGACGTCCTCCGGATTGCCCCAGCGCCGCAGCGTCAGGGTGTCGAGCAGGCGCTCCTGGCGCGCATCGGGCAGCTTGGCGAAACCGTTCATCTCGGTGGGGATCATGCCCGGCGAATAGGAGTTCACCGTCACGTTGAACGGGCCGAGTTCGCCGGCGAGCACCCGGCTGAACTGCACCACCGCCGATTTCGACGCGGCATAGGCCGCACCACCAACCGACGGGATGATGGCGGCAAAGGACGCGGCGTTGAGGATTCGACCGACGGCCTGGCGCTGCATGATCGGCGCCACCGCCTGGCACATCAGGAAAGTGCCCTTGGTGTTGGTATCGAAATTGGCGTCCCACACCGCCTCGGCGAGCTTGTCGACCCGCGCGCCGCTCGCCACCCCGGCATTGTTGACGAGGATATCGATCCGACCGAACGCCTCATCAACGGCGCCCACCGCCGCATTGACCTGCGCCGCCTCGCGCACATCACAGAGGATGCGCAGACCAGGCCAGCCGGCCTCGGTCCACTCCATGGCCGCGTCATCGAGCAGATCCTGACGGAAATCGACGATCGCGACGGTGACGCCTTCGGCAGCGAGCGTGCGCGCAATGGCCCGGCCAATGCCGCGACCGGCCCCGGTTACGACGGCGACTTTGCCTTTGAGATCGATCAGCATGATCAGACCACCGCGCTGAGCAGGGGTTCGCCGGCGAAATGCGCGACGATATTGGCAACTACGAGGTCGCCCATCTTGTTGCGGGTCTGGTGGGTGGCGCTGCCCTGGTGCGGCGACAGCACGACGTTGTCGAGGGCGAAGAAGCCCTCGGGCACCTGCGGCTCCTTCTCGAACACGTCCAGCGCCGCGCCGCCCAGCTTCTTGCTCTTGAGCAGTTCGAGCATGGCGGCCTCATCGATCAGCGTGCCGCGGGCGACGTTGACGATGAAGCCCTCGGGGCCGAGCGCCTCGAGCACTTCGCGCGAGACGATCTTCTCGGTGCCCTTGCCGCCTGGCGCGATGATCACCAGCCAGTCGCAGTCGCGCGCCATGTCGATCAGCTTATCGTAGAAGACATAGGGTTCGTCATGCTGGCGCGACCGGCCGTGATAGACGACGCGCATCTTCATGGCCTGGCAGCGGGTGGCGATCTCCTTGCCGATGCGGCCCAGCCCGAGGATGCCGACGGTCTTGCCGTTGAGCTCGGTGAGCAGCGGGAAGCCCGAATTCGGCCACTTGCCCTGGCGGACGAACTGGTCGCCCTGCGGAATGCGGCGGGCGAGGCCGATCATCAGCCCCAGGGTCAGCTCGGCCACCGCGTCGTTGAGGACATTCGGGGTGTTGGTGACGCGGATATTGCGCTCTTTGGCTGCCTTGGTATCGATCGAGTCGTAGCCGACGCCGAAATTGGCGATGATCTCCAGCTTGGGCAGCTTGTCCATCAAGGCGCCGTCGACATTGCCGCCGGCGATGGCGCGGACCTTGCCGGCCACCGATTTGATCAGCGCGTCCTTGTCGGCCGCCTCGTGCAGCTTGTGCACGGTGTAGCGCGCCGCCAGCGCCTGTTCGCAACGATCGAGCAGCTTGTGAGTCTGGAGAATCTCTTCCGGCATTGGTCCCATCCCTATTCGGGGGACGGTTGTATGGCAGTTTTGCGCGAGGGTGAAGGCGACGTTGGTGGCACAACCGGCGGGCCGGATGGCCTGCCGGTAGCGGTCAGGTCGCGCTCAGCGTGCGCCGCACCGCATCGCGCCAGCCCTTGAGTTTCCGGGTCCGCGTTGCCTCGTCCATGTGCGGCTGGAACTGCCGGTCGAGCGCCCAGCGCTCGGCAAAGCCCTGCTGGTCGGGCCATACACCGGCCTTCCAGCCGGCGAGCCAGGCAGCGCCCAATGCAGTGGTTTCGAGAATGGTGGGACGATCCACCGGGGTGTTCAGGATATCGGCGAGGAACTGCATGGTGAAATCGGAGGCGACCATGCCGCCGTCGACGCGCAGCACGGTATCGTGGGCGCCCTTCCAGTCCTTGCGCATCGCATCGATCAGGTCCCGGGTCTGGTAGCTGACGGATTCGAGCGCGGCCTGCGCCAGTTCGGCCGGGCCGGTATTGCGGGTCAATCCGGTGAGCGAGCCGCGGGCCGCAGAATCCCACCAGGGCGCGCCGAGCCCGACGAAGGCCGGCACCAGGTAGACGTTCTGCGTCGGGTCGGCCTTGGCGGCGAGCGCCCCGGCATCGGACGAGTTCTCGAAGATCTTCAGCATGTCGCGCATCCACTGCACCGAAGCGCCGGCGATGAAGATCGCGCCTTCGAGCGCATAGGTGGTCTCGCCATTGAGGCGGTAGGCGATGGTGGTGAGCAGCCGGTTCCGCGAGCGGACCATGTCGGTGCCGGTGTTGAGCAGCGCGAAGCAGCCGGTGCCGTAGGTCGATTTCAGCATGCCCGGGGTGAAGCAGGCCTGCCCGATGGTCGCCGCCTGCTGGTCTCCGGCGGCGCCGTAGATCGGGAGCGAGACGCCGAACACCTCAGGATCGGTCGTGCCGAAATCGTCGGCGTTGTCCTTGACCTCGGGCAGGATGGCGCGCGGGATGCGGAACAGCGCCAACAGCTCGTCGTCCCAGTCGCCGGTCTTGATGTTGAGCAGCAGGGTGCGGCAGGCATTGGAAATGTCGGTGGCGTGGCTCCTGCCGCCGGTCAGCCGCCAGATCAGGTAGCAATCGACGGTGCCAAAGGCGAGCTCGCCCTTTTCGGCGCGTTTGCGGGCCCCCGGCACATTGTCGAGGATCCAGGCGAGCTTGGTGGCGCTGAAATAGGGATCGAGCAGTAGTCCGGTCTTCTTGCTGACCAGCTTCTCGTGCCCCGCCTGCTTCAGCTTCTCGCACAGCTTCAGGGTGCGCCGATCCTGCCAGACGATGGCGTTGTGGATCGCCTTGCCGGTCTTTCTGTCCCAGACGATGGTGGTCTCGCGCTGGTTGGTGATGCCGATGGCGGCGATCTCGGAGGCCTTGATGCCGGCCCGCTTGATCGCGGTCTTGGCGCTCCACAGCGCCGTCGCCCAGATTTCCTCGGGCACGTGTTCGACCCAGCCATCCCGCGGAAAATGCTGCGTGAACTCCATCTTGCCCAGCCCGACGATCTTCTGCCGGTCGTCGAACACGATCGCCCGGCTCGACGTGGTGCCCTGGTCGATCGCGAGGATGTTGCCGCTCATTGTCTCTTCCCCATTCCAGCGAGGCGCTCAGCCATGTACCTGGCCAGTTCCGCCGTCTCGTGTGCGTTGAATCGCAGGCCCTGCTTGGAGCGACGCCATAGCACGTCGTCAGCGGTCACCGCCCATTCCCGATCCATCAGATAATCGACCTCGCGGGCATAAAGCGTGGTGCCGAAATGCGCGCCGAGCTCGGCAGTGCTTTGCGCCTCGCCCAGCACATCGGCCGCCAGCGTGCCATAGGCGCGCACCAGCCGTCGGATGAAGGCCGGATCGAGACTGGATTTGCGCGCCGCGAGCTTCCGTACCTCGGCGTCGAAGGCGGTGGGCGGAAAGTCGCCGCCCGGCAAGTGGGCATCGCGGGTCCAGCGCGGCCCCTTCTTGCCCAGCAACCCGTCGATCCGGTCGACCACCTGCTCGCTGAGCCGGCGGTGCGTCGTCAGCTTGCCGCCGAAGATATTGATCAGCGGGGCCTCGCCGCCCTCCCCTTCGGTCTTCAGCACGTAATCGCGCGTCGCCTCCTGCGCGGCGCTGGCGCCATCGTCGAACAGCGGCCGGACGCCGGAATAGGTCCAGACGATCTCGGCCCGCGTCACCGGCTTGATGAAGTACTCGCTGGCGGCGGCGCACAGATAATCGATCTCCTCGTCGCTGATGCGGACGCCGGTGGGATCGCCGTCGAAATCCATGTCGGTGGTGCCGATCAGCGTGTAGTCGCCCTCATAGGGGATGGCGAAGAAGATGCGGCCGTCGGCGTTCTGGAAGAAATAGCAGCGGTCGTGGTCGAACAGCTTGTTGACCACGATGTGGCTGCCCTTCACCAGCCGCACGTGATGGGCCTCGGTGCGGCCGACAGTGTCGCGGATCACGTGATCGACCCATGGACCGGCGGCGTTGACCAGCAGGCGGGCCGACACCGTCTCGGTCCCGTTCGGCCCCTGCAGCTGAACCTGCCACAGCGCGCCGGCGCGATGGGCGGTGACCACCTTGGTGCGGGTCACCACCCGGGCGCCGCGGTCGGCGGCATCGCGCGCGTTGAGCGCCACCAGCCGCGCGTCGTCCACCCAGCCATCGGAATACTCGAAGGCCACCTTGTGCCCTGGTTTCAGCGGCCGCCCCGCCGGATCCCTGGTCAGGTCCAGTGTCCTGGTGCCGGGCAGGAGCTTGCGGCCGCCCAGGTGGTCGTAGAGGAACAGCCCGAGCCGCAGCAGCCAGGCCGGCCTGAGGTTCTTCTCGTAGGGCAGCACGAAGCGCAACGGCCAGATGATGTGCGGCGCCGAGGCCCACAGCACTTCGCGCTCGACCAGCGACTCGTGCACCAGCCGGAATTCGTAATGTTCGAGATAGCGCAGGCCGCCATGCACCAGCTTGGTCGCCGCCGACGATGTGCCGGAAGCGAGGTCATGCATCTCGGCCAGCATCACGGTGTGGCCGCGCCCCACCGCGTCGCGGGCGATGCCGGTGCCGTTCACGCCCCCGCCGATGACGAAGACGTCGACCGGCGCCTGCTGCTGGGTGTCGTTCATTGGACGGGTTGCCCTTCGGTTGCGATATCGAGCGTCACGCCGGCGGCGCTGCAGATGGCGGCGATGGCAGGCGGAGGCGGCTCGTCGGTGACAAAGATGTCGATCTGTTCGAGGTGGCCGATCCGTACCGGCGCGGTGCGGCCGAACTTCATGGCATCGGCCACGAGGATGGTCTTGCGCGCCGTTTCGATGATCGCCTGCGCCACCTTCACCTCGCGAAAATCGAAGTCCAGCAGCGTGCCATCGGCATCGATCGCCGAAGCGCCGATCACTGCATAGTCGACCCGGAACTGCCGGATGAAATCCACTGCCGCCTCACCCACCACGCCGCCATCGGCATGCCGCACCACGCCGCCTGCGATCACCACCTCGGCGCTCGGCACCTCGCGCAGGATGTTGGCGGCATTGATGTTATTGGTCACCACCATCAAGCCCGTGTGACGGCGCAGCGCCATCGCCACCTGCTCGGTGGTGGTGCCGATGTTGAGGATCAGCGAAGACTCGTCGGGGATCATCGCCGCCGCGGCGAGCCCGATCCGGCGCTTGCCGTCGGCGGCCAGCAGGCGGCGCGCCTCATAGGCGTAGTTGCTGACCCCGGAGGGATAGGCGGCACCGCCATGCAGGCGGTTCAGCAGCTTCCTGTCGCAAAGCTCGTTGAGGTCCTTGCGGATCGTCTGCGGCGTCACCGCGAACTGCTGCGCCAGCGCGTCGACATCCACCCGCCCGTGCTGCCGGGCGAGTGCCATGATGTCGTCCTGGCGCTGAGTGAGCGCGTCCAATCCGTCCCCCCCCTGATATGCTTTCACCTATACGCGAAAAAGGTTCGTTTCGGTAGCGAAATGTTCGGATAGGTTTCGTTATGCAGCCTAAGATGATGACGCCTCGCTCAGTCCGTCATTGACCCCCGCCATCATCCCGTGCATCAGGAACAACCCCTCCCGCCGGGCCGACCATGCTCGCTATTCTCAACGTCATCCTGCCGGTTTTCGCCCTGCTGGCGCTGGGCTATGGCGCCGTGCGGCTCAGGTTGTTCCCCTCCGAGGGGGTGCGCGGGCTGGTGGTGTTCGTGAACAATTTCGCGACCCCGTGCCTGTTGTTCTACGCCATGCTGAACACCGACTTCGCGACGACGTTCAACTGGGGCGTCATCGTGCCGTTCTATGTCGGGGCGATCGCGGTGTTCGTCATCGGCATCATCCTGTCGGCCAAGCTGTTCCGCAACAAGCCGGGCGAGGCCGTCGCCTCGGGCTTTTCGGCGATGTTCACCAACACCGTGCTGGTCGGCATCCCGGTGGTGCAGCGCGCTTACGGGCAGGAAGCGCTGGCGACCGCCTTCTCGATCATCGCCTTCCACGCGCCGGTGCTGATCACCGCCGGCATGGTCACCATGGAACTGCTCCGCCGCGATGGCGCGCCGCTGCTGAAGACCCTCGGGGTGGCGCTGATGCGGGTCGTCGCCAACCCGCTGCTCTGGGGCATCGCGCTGGGCGCCGCCGCCAACCTGATGCAGATCAAGCTGATCGAGCCAGCCGAGGCCTTCATCACCATGATGGCGGCCGCCGTCACGCCCGCCGCGCTGTTCGGCCTTGGCGGCGCGCTGAACGACTACAAGCTGAGCGAGAGCTGGGGCCAGTCGCTGGCCATGGCGCTGCTGAAGCTGATCGTCCAGCCGGCCATCGCCTGGGTGATCATGGTGCCGATGCTCCACATCGACCATGACCTCGCCCGCTACGGCGTGCTGCTCGCCGCCATGCCCGCCGGCATCAATGTCTATGTCTTTGCCACCTACTACAACCGCAGCGTCCACATCGCCGCCAACACCATCCTGATCTCGACGGTGCTGAGCGTGCTGACGGTAAGCGGGTGGTTGTACCTGTTGGGGCTCTGATCTTCACCTCTCCCTTGGGGGAGAGGTCGGCCGGAGGCCGGGTGAGGAGGCCTTCTTCACGCTCGGTTCTTGCGGCAAGGCCCCCTCACCCTGACCCTCTCCCCCAAAAGGGAGAGGGGACGCTGCGGCCCTCTCCTTATCTCTACTGCGCCGCCTCGACGCTCATGGCAAGCACCTGCGGCTCGCCGGCCACCGGGATGGAGCGGACCGGCATGGTGGAGGTGGCGTCGAGCCCGACGGCGACCCGCACGTGCCTGTCGGTGGGGCAGAGCAGCAGCATCGCATCGAAGCCGATCCAGCCGAGCCCATCGTCCCAGGCCTCGGCCCAGGCATGCAGCGCCGGCTGCTCGCTGTCGCTGCCGTGGAGATAGCCGGTGACGTAGCGCGCCGGGATTTCCAGCGCCCGCGCCGCACCGATGAAGCCGTGAGCGTAGTCGCTGGCCGGCGCATGCACGGCGTTGGCCTGCGACTGGCTCTGGCCCTGCCCATCCTCTGCTCAGTGCCGCCCACCACCTCGGCCACCCGCGCCATCAGGGCGTGCAGCAGCGCGATCCGGTCCTGCCCGGTCCGTGGTGATGCACGGAACTTCGAGGTAATGGCGCCGGCCGCCTTGGTGGCGGCGGTGGGGCGACGGTAGAGCGCCGGCGGGATGTCGCCGGGGACCCGGCCGATCACCCCGTTGCGGTCGATGGTTTCAACGACACCGGAGACGGTGATCAGCAGCTCAGGCTCGGGCTTGATCTGGTTGACCAGCCGCGCCCGGTTGCCGAACGCATCGGTGAAACTGGCCGCTGTCTCGATGCCAGGCATCTCGATCGACCATTCGCGCACCGCCTGGGTCGGCCCGCTCACCGGCGTCAGCAGCACGTGCTGCACACCGCGGTTGAGGCCGGGGCCGAGCGTCAGGCTCATCGAATGTCGGATGGCGATCTTCATCAGTAGAAGTTGTAGCTTTCGGCGAGCGCGTCCGTCATCCGGTTATTGCGGTTGATGAACTCGGTCAGGAACTCGTGCAGGCCATGCTCGAAGATCTGGTCGACGCTGGCGTCCATCAGCAGCGCCGTCACCGCATCGGCGGCGTCGTGCCCGGCGGTGCGCTCGCCGTAGATCTCCTCGAGCATGTCGATGGTGCGGTTGATCCATTGCACGCAAAAGATCAGCGAGCGCGGCATTTCGGGCCGGAGGATCAGGTAGTCGGCGATGTTCCAGGCCTTGTAGCGGTCATGGTAGACATGCCGGTAGCTGCGATGCGCCGAGGCGGCGCGCAGGATCATCGTCCATTGCTGGATATCGACGTCGCCGCCGACCATGGTGGCGCGCGGCAGCAGCACGTAATACTTCATGTCGAGAATGCGGGCGGTGTTGTCGGCCCGCTCGACGAAATTGCCGATCTGGCTGAAGGCATAGCCGGCATCGCGAAGGAAGGTCGAGAGCAGCGCGCCGCGATAGCGGTGGCTCACCTGCTTGACCCAGAACAGCAGTTCCTGGAGCTTGGCGCCGGAAATGTCGCGCGGCCGGATGGCGGAGAACTCGAGCCAGGCCGCGTTGATCGATTCCCACATTTCGGTGGTCAGCGCCGTCCGCACCGAGCGCGCATTGGTGCGCGCGGCGAGCAGGCAGGATTTCACCGAGGAATAGTTCTCCTCGTCGAACAGCATGTAATGGGCGACGCTCTGGACGTCGGCCTGCTTGTGCTTGAGGTTGAAGCCCTCGTCGGCTTCGGCCGCCTGCAGCATCGAGACCAGATGCTCGGATGCGCCGCCTTCGCGCCGCGAGGTGAGGCTCATCCGATAGCCCACCTCGAACATCCGGGCCATGTTCTCGGCCCGCTCGATGTAACGCGAGAGCCAGAACAGGTTCTGGGCGGTTCTACCGAGCATGGTGCACCTCGCGACGAACGCCGGCAGTCAGCGCAAACATCCTCAATCCTCCAGCACCCAGGTATCCTTGGTCCCGCCGCCCTGCGACGAGTTCACCACCAGCGAGCCCTTCTTCAGCGCCACGCGCGTCAGGCCGCCGGGGGTGATGCGGATGTCGTCGCCGCACAGCACATACGGCCGCAAATCTACATGCCGTGGGGCGATGCCCTTGTCGACGAAGGTCGGGCAGGTCGAAAGCGCCAGTGTCGGCTGCACGATATAATTGTCCGGCCGGGCGAGAATCTTCTTTCGGAACTCCTCGCGCATCGCCTTGGTCGAGGCCGGCCCCACCAGCATGCCGTAACCGCCCGAGCCGTGCACTTCCTTCACCACCAGTTCCTCGAGGTGCTCGAGCACATAGGCCCGCTCGTCGTCATTGGTGCAGTTATAGGTCGGGACGTTCTTCAGCAGCGCCTTCTCGCCGAGGTAGAACTCGATGATTTCCGGCACGTAGACATAGACTGCCTTGTCATCGGCGATGCCGGTGCCCGGCGCGTTGACCAACGTCACGTTCCCCGCCCGATAGGCATCGAACAGCCCCGGCACGCCCAGCATGGAATCGGGACGGAAGGTCAGGGGATCGAGGAAATCGTCGTCGATGCGGCGGTAGATCACGTCCACCCGCTCGGGCCCCTTGGTGGTCCGCATGTAGACCTTGCCGCCATCGACGAACAGGTCCTGGCCCTCGCACAGCTCGGCGCCCATCTGGTCGGCGAGGAACGAGTGCTCGAAATAGGCCGAGTTGTGAATGCCGGGGGTCAGCACCACGAGGTTGGGCGAGCCGTTGACGCCGGCCGGCGCGACACTCTCCATCGTCCGCCGGAGCGTTTCGGGGTAGGTCTCGACCGGCGCCACCTTGTAGCGCTGGAACAGTTCGGGGGCGAGTTGCAGCATCGCCTCGCGGTTCTCCAGCATGTAGCTGACGCCCGACGGGGTGCGCAGGTTGTCCTCGAGCACGTAGAAATCGTCCGGCCCGGTCCTGACGATGTCGACGCCGATAATGTGCGAGTAGACGCCGCGCGCCGGATCCAGCCCCATCATCTCGGGACAGAAGGCCGAGTTGTTGAGGATCAGCTTTTCCGGCACCCGCCCGGCCTTGAGGATCTCCTGGCGATGATAGATGTCGTAGAGAAAGGCGTTGAGCGCCCGCACCCGCTGCTCGATGCCCTTCGAAAGCCGCCGCCACTCCATCGCCGAGATGATGCGGGGGATGATGTCGAAGGGGATGAGCTTTTCGGTGCCTTCGTTGCTGCCGTAAACGGCGAAGGTAATCCCCAGGCGCCGGAACAGGGCTTCGGCGTCAGCCGACATCAGACCCAGGGCTTGCGGAGGCTGTTCCTTCAGCCACTCTTCCAGGATGTGGTAGGGCGTGCGGACAGAGGCATCCGCATTGGTCATTTCGTCAAACGGCGTTGCGGACATCAACTCCCAAGGGCTTGCGGCCTATCCCACTCGAGCCTCATTGGTACACTTTTGTCGAAAGGCCACAAGCGCTTCGCTGCGGCTTCGGCGGGATTGTTGAGCGGCGATCTCCGGCGGTTCATTGCCGGCCCTCGCCGCTCGTCGCCGGTCAGAAGTGATAACTCGCGCGGGCGCGAACGGCGTGGCTGGTGAGGTCGTAGGTGGCGTCGGTGAAGTCGGGCCAGGCGAAATCGCGGTCGCCAAGGTCCGTGTAGCGGTATTCTGCGCCGATCGACCAGGCGTCCGACACCCTTGCCTCGAGGCCGAGGCCGGCGGTCCAGCCGACATAGAGCTGGCTTTCCTCGTTGCTGGTGAAGGGAGCGAAGTCCAGCACCGAGGTGGCGGTCACGTCGGCAACGGCGAGGCCGGCGGTGGCGTAAAACAGCAGGCCCCCGGCGTCGTAGCCGAGCCGGCCGCGCAGCGAGGCCTGCGTACCAATGGTGATGGTTTCGGTGGCGTCGCCATTGCCGGCGTCGTCGCCGGTGATGTTGGCGAAATCGAGATCGGCCTCCACGCCGAGCACCAGTTGGTCAATGCTGGTGGCAGCGCCGGCATGGACGCCAACGAGACCGCCGCTCAGATCCCAAGCGTTACGAAACTCGCCGGTTGAAGTGAAGTACTTGTCCGTCGCGCCTCCGCCGGCACCGGCATGGATGCCGGCGTAAAAGCCATCCCAGAAGCTGTCGGGCGCCACCGGGGCGGGGGCGATACCGAGATCGGCAGCGTTCGCGGCAGAGCCGCCGCCGAGCAATAGCAGCAGGCCGGTCAGGATTCGGAATTTGGTCATCGTGGTGCCCCAGTGACGAGTTCGTATGGAACGACCCTATGATCAGGCACCGGGCGATCAATCGGGCGCAGCGCAGGCGCCCTGAAGAGCCACCTGATGTCCCGTGTTGCCCGGTGGATTCCTCAGCGCCAGGCTTCGAACGGCCCGCCGGCGATGAACGACCAGTACGTCCGGTACTTGCTCGGGCGGTTGGCCGGCACCGTGGCGACGGCGAGGCCGAACTCCTGGAACTTGGTCGACAGCAGGGTGTCGCGGTGCGCCGGAGACGCCAGCCAGCCCTCGATCGCCTGTTCGAGCGTCGATTGCCCCCCGGCCACGTTCTCGCCCACAGCGCCTTCGTAACCCGCATTGGTGACGCGCTGGCGCAGGGTGACGCCCAGATCGTGCGACAGGGTATCCTTGGCCGCCATCAGGTTCGACTGGGAGCGCGCGGCGTTCTCGAGCTTGATGTTGTAGCGCAGCGGCGGCTTGCCGGCAGCGGCACGGGTGCCGTTGATGGCCGCGAGGATGCTGCCCTGGGTCAGCTGGATCGGAGTGATGCTGGCGGGGCTGCTGCTGCCGGGCGGCTTGGCCGGCGGCACCACCGATGTACAGGCCGAGAGCAATGTCAGGGTAAGAAGAGCAAGAAAACCGCAGCGCAAAAGCGTCATAGGCGAGTGTTCCAGAGCAAGGCGGCGGCAGAAGCGCGTAAATCGTGGCGGTGGAATGGCGTTCCACCGGTGTGCAGCACACGGTTGCGCGAGCCGGGCGCAACTACAAGGCATTTGAAGCTAATTAAGCATGATTTTGCATAGCGCTGGCTGAAGCGAGCCCATGCGCGCACCCTTTGGGTCGCAGCTGAGGGGCTCGCATCATGCTCGACCAGGAATTCGAACATTTCGACGTCCGCGCCATCACCCGGCACGAGTTGGCACGGCAGGTCCACTACGCCCGCAACATGCTGTTCGCGGCGAGCGCCGCATCGCTGACGATCCTGGGCGCCGGCGCCTTTTTCCTGAGCCTGCTGCTGTAGAACCCGCGACGAGGCCGCGAGGCTCTACGCCTCTGCCTGGCCGTCTTCCGTCAGCGGGGCCCCTGCCCCCGCCCACAAGGCGGCAGCAACCAGCGCCGCGCCGGTCAGCGCCGCGATCACAAAACCCCATTCGCGGTAAGCCCCCGCCAGCCAGGCGAGCGGCAGCAGCACCAGCACATTGATGCCGACATAAAGTAGCGTCGCCGTCAGGTGCGAGCCGAAACGGCGTTGCAGCGCCTGGTAGGCATGGCGCTTGTGCCCCTCCCAGAAGCGCTCGCGCCTGAGCACGCGACGCGCCAGGGTGGTGAGGCTGTCGGCAAGGAACAGGCCGGCGAGGATCAGCCACTGCCAGAGGGTGAGCCAGAAGCTGAGCATGGTGGTGAGGGCGAAGAAGGCCAGCATCAGACCCAGATAGGTGCTGCCGGCGTCGCCCATGAAAATCCTGGCGGGCGGCCAGTTGAGCAGCAGGAAGCCGAGGCATGCGGCGGCAAGGCCGAGCATCCACCACAGCCGCGGATCGTCGATGATGCCGGGTTCGAACAGGTAGGCGAGCAGCGCAGCGCCGGCGAGGAGGAAGATCGCCTCCGACGCAGCCAGGCCATCGATGCCGTCCATGAAGTTGAACAGGTTGATCCACAGCGCGCCGCCCAGGGTCAGGAGCACCAGCAGCACCGATTCCGGGACCGGCAGGCCAAGCTGGTCGATCGGCAGCACCGCGACGATGGCGCCCATCAGCAGGACCTGCGCGCCCAGCCGCCAGCGCGCCGCGATCGGGCGCTTGTCGTCGGAATAGCCGATAAAGGCGAGCAGGATGCCCGCCATGATCACCGGCACCCCGAGCCAGGGCAACAGCAGCGCCATCAGCAGCCCGGCGACCGAACCGCCGGCGACGATGCCCACCCCGCCCCCGCCCGGCGTCGGGGCCACGTGCGAAGAACGACCGTTCGGCTGCTGCATCAGCCCGAGCTTGCCTGCCCGGCGCAAGATGAACCACGTAGTGAAGAACGAAACGAGCGCCGCGATGGCAGCGATGGCAAGGCCGAGTGTGGGCATGGGCGCTCCGGGTAACACACCCCAAAGCGGTAATGGCGCAAGCGGAGGGTCCGCAACCCCCTCTCTTGCAGTTTCTAAGGACTTGGCTGCGCCAAGCCCAAGAAACTGCTTTCTCCCCCGCCAAGGGGGAGAGGGTGCGCGCTGCACGTCCCCGGAACTCCATCTCCCCCTCGGCGGGGGAGAAAGCGAAATCTTGGGCTTAGCGTTTGCTAAGCCTTAGATTTCGCAAGAGAGGGGGTCGTTTCATCCGACAGGAAATCAGCCCGCGTAAAGCTGCAATCCGCCGTCGACGCGCAGCAGCTGGCCGTGGATGAACTTGGCTTCCGGCGAGCAGAGGAACACCACCGCATCGGCGATTTCCTCGGGCTCGGCGTAGCGGTCCATCGAGACCTTGTTGGAGTTCATCTTGTCCGGGTCAACCGTACGGGTGGCCTGGAACCGGGCGGTCTTGGCGGGGCCCGGGCTCACCACGTTGACGCGCACGCCATGCTCGCGGACCTCGTCGGCGAGGCAGCGGGTATAGTGGGTCACGGCGGCTTTCAGCGTCGCATAGATGCCGCCGCCGCTCACCCCGATGTGGGCAGCGACCGAGGCGATGTTGACGACGATGCCGTGCTGGCGCTCGACCATCTGCGGCACGAAGGCCTGGGTCACCAGCATGGTGCCGATCAGGTTGTTGTTGGTCAGCGTGATCAGGTCGTCATAGGTGATGCCGAGGATGTTGTTGGGCACCGGCTTGCCGCCCGCCGCGCCGATATCGCCGCCGGCGCAGTTGACGAGGATTTCGACCGGGCCGAACTTCTCCTCGATCTCCTTCTTCATATTGTTGACCGCGTCGCGGTCGCCGATATTGCCGGTGACGCCCATCGAGCGGACACCCAGCCCCTCGATGGTCTTGATCATGACGCCGAGGTTGTCGCCCTCGTTGTATTTGGCGGGGGCGTCCCAGCTCAGGTCATGCACCACGACATCGGCGCCGCGCGCGGCGAGCTTCTTCGCCATGACGCTGCCAAGCCCACGGCCCGAGCCGGTCACGAAAGCGATTTTGCCTGAAAGATCCTTTGCCATAGCGGCCTCCAATCACATTAGTCCAAGGGCCTTGAGGTTCGCGGCGCTCTTCCGGTACTGCCCAAGCTCGTAATCGATCAATTCGTGGTCGGCATTGCGCTGCCACGGGGTGCGCCATTCCTCGCCCACTTCGAACCGGTTCTTCTGCACGGCGAGCAGGCATGCGGCGAGGTCTTCGGCCTGCTTGGGGGCGTAGCCGTGCCACCACTCGGGCGTATAGAGCTTGACGTGCCGGTCCTCGAGCGCACCGATCTCGATACAGGCGAGCATCTCGTCATTGTGCTCGGCGAGGATGTCGAACATCTGCTTGTGCGGCACGCAACCGTCGCCCGAAGGGCAACGGACCAGGCGGAAGCCGTCGGGCTCGATCACCGCACGGTAATCCTTGACGTGGCAGTGGCGCACATAGGGCGCGATCACCCGGGTGAAATCGAGCGGCGACTCGCCCACCGGGAAGGTGTTGGCCATATCGAAGACGATGCGGACATTGGGACCGTACTCGTCGCAGAAATTGACCAGCTCGCGCGAGGTGAAATCCTGGTGGTTCTCGATCAGCAGCACGACGCCGGCGGCGGTCAGCTTGGGCACGGCGGCCTCGAGCTTCTCGTGCACCGAGGCTACGAGATCGTGCCACTTCTGGCCGGCCGCGGCGCGATCACCGCAGAGGATCGGGGTCAGGGCGACGCGGATATATCTGGCATCGAGCGCGGTGGCGGCGTGGATCAGCATGTCCATGTCGCCATGCTGCAGTCCGGAACTGACGATGCGTTTCCAGCCAAGACCGTCGAGGCGCTGCTTCAAGGCCGCGAGTTCGGCGTCGGACTTGTCCTTCAGCCAGCCTTCCCACAGCTCGATGGCCTTGCCGCCCAGTTCCTCGGTCAGCTTGATGAAGCCCTCGAGGCCGACCCCGTCGGGGTTGTGGCGCGGTGTGCCGGAGCCCTGCAGGCCGAGATAATAGGTGAGGCCATAGGGGTTGAGGCCGGTCGTGAGTTTCATCTGGTCACCGCCTTCGAGTCAGTGAGAGTTAGCGCAATCCAGCATCTACAGTAATCGACTGCTTGGTGATCATTCGACTGTCGTCGGATGCGAGGAACAGCACCATACGGGCGATCTCGTCGCCGAGCAGTACCTGCTGGATGGTCTGGCGCGACACGACATGGTCGATCGAGGCCTGATCCTTGAACCACAGCCGCTTCTGCCGCTCGGTGATCACGGCGCCGGGTTCGATGGCGTTGACGCGGATATTGTCGACACCGAAACCGCGGCCAAGGGCGCGCGTCAGGCCGATGATCGCCGACTTGGCGGTGGCGTAGACCGGCATGTTCGAGGCACCGCCGCGCCAGGCGATCGAAGAGAAGTTGATGATCGAGCCGCCGCCTTCCGCCTTCATCTGCTCGCGCACCGCCTGGGCAGCGAAGAATTGCGGCCTGAGATTCAGGTCGAGCGAGGCATCCCAGTATTCTTCGGTGACGGTGTCGATCTCGTGCCGATCGTCATTGGCGGCGTTGTTGACCAGCACGGTGATATTGCCGAGCCGGTTCCTGACCACGTCGATGGCGGCCTTCAGCCCGGTGACATCGGTGATGTCGCAGTTGATGAAGTGCGCCCCGGTCTCGTCGGCGATGGCTTGTCCGTCCTGATCGAGGATATCGACGAAGCCGACCTTAGCCCCCTGCCCGGCGAAGGCGCGGACGATATCGGCGCCGATGCCGGAGGCGCCGCCGGTGACGAAAACCACCCGCCCCTCGAGACTGGGGTATTTTGCAAACTTGGTAATTTCGGGTCCGCCTCTAGATCAGTCGCGTCGTCGCCGGATCGAACAGGCAGGCGCGGGTCATGTCGACGGCGAGCGGCATGTCCTCGCCGGTCCTGGGTGCCTCGTCCGGGGAGAAGCGGCCGACCACTTCGCGATCGCCGAACTTCAGCACCGCCATGGTCTCGGCGCCGGTCGGCTCCACCACTTCCACCGGAGCCGACATGGTGGCGAAACCCTGCTTGCCGCTGTTGCTGGCGGACTGACGGCTGAGATGCTCGGGCCGGATGCCGAGGATCACCTTCTTGCTCTGGGCCCGATCGGCGACGCCATTGTGCAGCGGCAGGCTGGCAACGCCGCCGCCCGACAGCGGGAAGTTGACCGCCGGGGCGCCACCCGACGAGGTGATCTCGGCGTCGATGAAGTTCATCGACGGCGAGCCCATGAACCCGGCGACGAAGATATTGGCCGGACGGTTGTAGACGGTGTCGGGATCGGCGAATTGCTGCACCTCGCCCTGGTGCATCACGGCGATGCGCGAGGCCAGCGTCATGGCTTCGACCTGGTCATGGGTGACATAGATCGTGGTCTTGCCGATGCGCTGATGCAGCTTCTTGATCTCGGTGCGCATGTCGACGCGCAGCTTGGCATCGAGGTTGCTGAGCGGCTCGTCGAACAGGAACAGCGCCGGATCGCGCACCAGGGCGCGGCCCATGGCGACGCGCTGGCGCTGACCACCCGAGAGCTGGCCCGGCTTGCGCTTCAAAAACGGCTCGATCTGCAGCAGGGCAGCGACGCGCGCGATGGTCTTTTCCTGCTCGGCCTTGGGCACGCCTCGGCTTTCCATGCCGAAGGCCATGTTCTCCTTGACCGTCATGGTCGGATAGAGCGCATAGGACTGGAACACCATGGCGATGTCGCGGTCCTTGGGCTGCACCGAGTTGACCAGCCGGTCGCCGATATAGATCTCGCCGGAGGTCACCGTCTCGAGGCCGGCGATCATCGCCAGCAAGGTGGATTTGCCGCAGCCCGAAGGCCCGACCAGGGCGATGAACTCGCCGGTATTGGCCTCGAGGTCGACACCCTTCAGCACTTCGACGACGCCGAAGCTCTTACGCAGGTTCCTGATGGTCAAGGACGCCATTTACTTGATTGCTCCCTGGGTAAGGCCGCGGACGAAGTATTTTCCGCCGAAGAAATAGACGAGCAGCGGCGGCAGCGCGCCGATCAGCACGGCCGCACTCATCACGTCGTAGGTACGGACGGTGGTGCCGCTCATCGAGAGGGCGACCAGTGCCGCGGTGATAGGCTGGTTGGAACCCGAGTTGAGCACCACGCCGAACAGGTATTCGTTCCAGATGCCGGTGAACTGCCAGATCACCGTGACGATGATGATCGGCGGCGACAGCGGGATCATGATCTTCCAGAAGATGCGCCAGAAGCCGGCGCCGTCGATGCGCGCCGCCTTCAGCAGATCGTCCGGGATCGAAACGTAGTAGTTGCGGAAGAACAGGGTGGTGAAGCTCAGGCCCTGGATGCAATGCACCAGGATCAGGCCGTAGACCGAGTTGGCGAGGCCGATCTGGCCCAGCGTGAACGCCCAGGGCAGCAGCGCGATCTGACCGGGCATGAACACGCCGAGCAGCATGCAGCCGAAGACGATCTCGGAGCCCGGGAACTTCCACTTCGAAAGGATGTAGCCGTTGATGGCGCCGAGCGCGGTGGAAATGATGGTCGCCGGGATGACCATCGCCACCGAGTTCCAGAAGTAGCGGGCCACGCCGTTGCACTGGCCGCCGATGCAGAAATCGCTCCACGCCTGCGGCCAGGCATCGAGGCGGAAACTCTGCGGCAACGAGATCAGGCCATTGGCGCCGATCTCGATGTTGGTCCGGAACGAGTTGAGGAACACCACCAGGAACGGAACGATGTAGACGATCGAGATCAGGCCGAGCAGGCCGTAGATGACGATGCGCGAGATCAGCCGGCGCCGGCTGGCTATTCCCGCCTCTCGGTCCTCGACCGCGGCGGTACCGTAAACAGCGTCAGCCATTGCGAGCCTCCCGGCGCCGACGCCACACGAGATAGAGCGAGTAGGGCACGAGGACGATGGCCAGTGCCGCCAGCACCATCATGGCTGCTGCAGCGCCCTGCCCGATCTCGCCACGCTGGAACATGAAGTCGTAGACGTAAGTGGCGGGGAAGGTGGTCGAGATGCCCGGACCGGAATTGGTCAGCGCCACGGCGAGGTCGAAGGTCTTGATGGCAAATTGCAGCAGCACCACCGCGACGGCGATGAAGATAGGCCCGATGGTGGGCAGGATCACCTTGCGATAGGTGCGGAACCAACTGGCGCCGTCGATCTGCGCCGCCTTGATGATGTCGGGGTCGACCGAGCGGAGGCCGGCGAGGAACAGCGCCATCGAGAAGCCCGCGGAGCCCCAGATGCCGGTGATGATGATGGCCCAGATGGCGTTCTTGCGGTCGGAGGTGAGGGCGAACTGGAAGTCGGTCCAGCCCCACGAATTGACCAGGAACTGGATGCCGCTCGAGGGATTGTAAAGCCACTGCCACACGGTACCGGTGGCGATGAAGCTGACGGCGAGGGGGTAGAGGAAAATCGTGCGCCAGAACGACTCGGCGCGGATCCTCTGGTCGATCAGGATGGCCAGCAGCAGGCCGAATGCCATCGAGATGGTGACGTAAAAGAGCGAGAAGAACAGCAGGTTGTTGTAGGCCACGCTCCAGCGGCGGTTGGTCCAGAGCGAGACGTAGTTCTCAAAACCCTTGAAACCGTAGCTGGGCAGCAGGGTGGAGTCGCTGAGCGAGATATAGAATGTCCAGCCCGCGAAGACGAAGACGTAGATGAAGGACGCAAGGATGGACGGCGCGATGATGAATATCGGGGTCCACTTCTTGATGCGGTCCCAGGTGCTCGTGCCAGCCGAAACGGCCTGACCTGCCATTGCCAACGGAATACCCTCCCAACCGGCCACCAAAGGGAACCGGCCGCGGGCTGGAGGCCCGCGGCCGGATCGTCAGATGGTTACATCTGAGCTTCAACGGCGTCGGCCATCAGGTTGGCCGCCTCTTCCGAAGTCATTTCCGGCGTGTTCACGAACTCGGTGATGAGGTCCATCATCGCGCCGCGATACTTCTGGAGCACGGTCATGTTGTGCGCCATGGAGCGGACCAGCGCGCCATCCTCGATCGAGGCCTTCAGCGCGACCTGGCTTTCCTGCTGGCAGACGTTGAAGCCGTCCGACAGGTCGACATCGAGACGCGCCGGGATCGAGCCCTTCGAGATGTTGAAGGTCTTCTGGAACTCAGGCGACAGGATCAGGCTGGCGAGCAGCTTCTGGCCTTCCTGGTAGTCCGGGTCGTTCTGCTTGAAGAACACCACGGAGTCGGAGTTCAGGATGAAGCCCGGCTTGCCCCAGTCGGTCGGAGCCTGGCCGCACAGGATGTCGACGCCCGGCTCCTTGCCGACCGACTTGATGGTGCCCAGTTCCCAGTCGCCCATGATGAAGAACAGCGCGTCGCCGTTGACCATCATGTTGGAGGCGGTGTCGTAGTCGCGGCCGGCGATGGCCGGGTCCATGTACTTCGAAACCATCAGGCGCATCTGGTCGAAGGCCTTGATCATGCCCGGCGAACGCAGGGCGTCGACGTCGGCTTCGACGAACGCCTTGCGGTAGAGATCGAGATCCTGCCCGTAGACGATGTTTTCGAAGGTGGTGGCGTCGGTCCAGTCGGCCGAGAGGTGGGCAAGGCAGATCTTGCCACCGGCAATGGCCTTGTCGCAGGCGGCGTTGAAGTCGGCCCAGGTCTTGGGCAGCTCGGTCACGCCGACGGCTTCCATCGCCGCCTTGTTGCCCCAGATCCAGTTGATGCGGTGGATGTTCATCGGGGCGGCGACCCACTTGCCGTCCGGCTTCATCACCGGCAGCAGTTCAGGGGCGACGACGGCATCCCAGTTCTCGGCCTTGGCCAGTTCGTCCATGTCGGCGGTGCCGCCGGTGGCGTTCCACTCGGCGATTTCCGGACCCTTCAGCTGCACGGCGGCCGGGGCGTTGCCGGCGACGACGTCGGCGCGGAGCTTGGCGAGGGTGTTGGCGGTGTGACCGGCAATGGCGGTCTGCTCCCAGGTGCCGCCGGCTGCGGTGAACATCTCACCGAGCTTGGCAATGGAGGCGGCGTCGTTGCCGGACGCCCACTGGTGCAGCATCAGCACCTTGGGGGCGGCCATCGCCGTGCCCGAAAGCAAGGCGGCAGCAAGCATCGTGGTCGCGGCAGCCGCGACCTTGGTCGTGAAGGTCATAATTGTCTCTCTCCCTTGAAAGCGCCTGTCGCCACCCCGGCTCTCCCTGCCGGCCCCTGTGGCTACTTGCGCTTTTCTCCCGGCGGTGCACATCCTCCTGCGCACCGTCGTATTAGTTCTATGGTGAACTTATTCGGCTTGTCAACGCGCTTGGGGAGGGGGAGGCGTGAATCGGATCGAGCTCAAATCTCTACTTGCTGACAGTGCTTTAGCGACTCCCGCGGGGAGAATTGTGCGCACCCTGAGCGAGCGGGGCGCGCTGAGCGCGACACAGCTTGCGCGGCTCACCGGGCTGGCCAAGTCGACGGTTTCGACAGCTCTCGCCGAGCTCCGACGCTCGCAGATGGTGGTGGAAATCGGCAGCGAATCCGTCGGCGGCGTCGGTCGTCCGGCCACGGCGCTGACGCTCAATCCGCGCGCCGGCACCTGCATCGGCATCCTGATCGGCTCGACCGAAATCCAGGTCATCCTGGCCGACGTGGCGCACACGATTCTGTCGGACAAGACCATCAACCTCGAGGTGGACTACTCGCCTCAGACCGCCATCCAGCATGTGCGCCAGCTGATCACCGAGGCCTATGAGGGGCAGTGGCAGCGCCAGGACGGCCTGCTCGGGGTCGGCATAGCGGTGGGTGGTCCGGTCAACCCGGTGACCGGCACGGTGCTGCGGGCCGGCGGCATGCCGACCTGGGCCGGGGTCGACATGCGCGAGCTGTTCGGCCCGATCTTCCCCGACGTGCCGATCTTCTGCGACAACGAATCCAACTGCTCGGCCATCGCCGAGATGACCTGGGGAGCGGCGCAGGGACACGACGATTTCGTGGTCTATACGCTCGATCTGGGCATTGGCGGCGCCATCGTCGCCGGCGGCCGGGTGCTGCGCGGCATTGCCGGCGGCGCCGGCGAGTTCGGCCATGTGGTGCTCGATCCGCAGGGCCCGCTCTGCCGCTGCGGCAACCGCGGCTGCATCGAGGTCTATGCCAGCTTCCGCGAACCGCTGGCCGAAGCGGAGCGACATTTCGGCCGCTCGCTGCGGCTGACCGACGTGGTCGAGCTGGCGATGGGCGGCGATGAACTGTGCAGCCGCCTGATCGCGCGCGCCGGCGAAGCGGGCGGGCACGGTCTCGGCCTGATCGGCTCGGTGTTCAACCCGACGCTGGTGGTGGTGAGCGGCCGGCTGGCCGCGGCCGGCGACATCCTGATGAAGCCGCTCGCCGAGAGCTTCGAGCGCTATACGCTGGTCAAGCATGGGGACGTTCCCGACGTAGCCCGCACCGTGCTTCGCCCCAGCCGGTTCTCCGACAATGGCGCCTGCATGGGCGCCGTCGGGCTGGTGCTGCGGCACCACGGACGGCTGGTGAACTAGAGCGAGCGGTTGGTGAACTGGGCCCCCCGGCCGACAGGGCGGTGCGGGAAGAGTACCCCTTCCCCTGTCCCCTCCCCGCAAGGGGGAGGGAGACGCCTACACTGATGCCGGTGTTTTGGTCTCCTCCCCCCTTGCGGGGGAGGGACAGGGTGGGGGTGCTCTTCCCGCACCGAGCTATCCCACGTGCGACAGCCCTCACGCGCAGCGGCAATCTTACGCCTTGCTCCTCGCCGCCGTCTCGAACACCCTCCCGCCTCTCTCGCAAAAAGGAGTCGCGCGGCATGACCATCGCAATCATCGGAGGGACGGGCTTTCTCGGCACCGCCACGGCGAAACGGCTCAGGCAGCGCGGCGCCGATGTGCTGGTGGTGGCGCGCGGCCAGCACCAGGTGGCGCTGCCCGACGGTGTCAGGTTCGAGAAGGCCGACCGCATGGACGGCGAGACACTGACGCGGCTGCTGAAGGACAACGGCGTCACCGCAGTCATCGACATTTTCACGATCAGCCTGCGCAACACGCAGCCGGTGATCGAGGCCGCAGGCAAGGCCGGCGCGCGCTATGTGCTGGTGAGCTCGACCGACGTCTATTCGAACTATGGCGGGCTGCTGAAAAAGGAGAGCCCGGCGATCCGCCCGGAGCCGGCAACCGAGGACTCGCCGCTGAGGACGCTGCGCTACCCCTACCGGCAGAACGAGCGCCGGCCCAAGGGGATCGAGGACAACCTGTTCGAGGAATACGACAAGATCCCGATCGAGGAATTCGCCATGGCCGCCGGCGCTCCGCAGGCGACGGTGCTGCGGCTGCCGATGATCTTCGGGCCCGACGACAAGCAGCACCGCTTTGCCTGGGCGATCAGGGGCGCCAAACGGGGCGAGCCGTTCCGGCTGGACCGGCGCGGCGCCGGCTGGCTCAATTCCTACGCCTATATCGACGACGTGGCGGAAGCGCTGGCATTGGCCGCCACCCTGCCCGAGGCCGAAGGTCGGATCTACAACGTGGCGCAACCCTATGTGCGGACGCAGGCGGACTGGGCCCGCACCGTGCTGACGCTGATGGGGGTCGACAGCGAGATCGTGCTGGTCGATGCCGATGCCGGCGGGATCCTCGCCGACCGTGCCGACAGCAGCGACCTCAGCTATCCGCTGACACTGGATTCCGCTCGTATTCGGGCCGAACTGGGCTACAGTGAGATCGTTCCCGAAGAGCAGGCGCTGCGCCGCACCATCGAATGGGAGCTCAGCCAGGGCTAGCTTCCAGACGATACGATCACCTGCCGGGCAAACTCTTGGGTGGGATTGACTCGGGCGCGCGCTACTTTAGTGTCACTAAAATCGCGAGGGCGCCTGTGCCAGTCTTGAAGTTTGAAAAGCGTTCCGATCCGGCCGAGGTTGCGGCTCCGATCGACCCCAGCCTTGGGCAGCGTCTGCGCGACCGCCGCAAGGAACTGGGCAAGACGCAGCAACAGGTGGCCGAAGAGGCGTCGCTGACGGTCGGTTTCATCTCGCAGATCGAGCGCGGCATCTCCACGCCGTCGCTGGCCTCGCTCTACAATGTGGCCAAGGCGCTCGAAAGCACGGTGGACATGTTCGTGTCCGCCGCGCCGGCCCGTCATCACAGCGTGGTCAGCCATTCCGGCCAGCGCCAGACCTACAAGGTCGGCGGCACCTCGCGCTTCTACGAGTTCCTCGAGCGCGGCTTTCCCGACGCCAAGCTCAATGCCTGCCTGTCGCACGTGCCACCCGGACACGCCTCCGAGATGATGAGCCACGAGGGCGAGGACTTCGTCTATCTCGTCTCGGGCGAGATGCTGTACGAGGTCGATGGCGTCGAATATCGCCTCGGCCCCGGCGACACGCTGCATTTCGACAGCCGCCGGCCGCATCGCGGCACCAATATCGGCCCCGGCACGGCGCTCGAACTCTGGGTCGGGACGATGCAGCTGTTCCCCGAATGACCGTGATCGATGCTGCCACCGCCATGAAACTTGCCACGGCCCTCGCGGCCGGACCGACAGAGCTGTTCGCCGTGCTGTCGGGGCTGTTCACCGGCATTCCGGGGGTCCGCACCGCGACGTTCATCGCGACGGCGCCGGACAAATCGGTGACCCATCGCATCGGCACGTCCAACCCTGTCGACTTCCCGGTGGGCAATGTCGACCCGGTCGGCGACGATGTGTGGAACAACACCATCCTGGGCGCGATGCGGCCGGTCATCGGCGACAGCGTCGCCGGCATGGCGGCTTTCCTGCCCGAGACGGAGGGGCTCGTCGCCATGGGCTATGGCGCCTGCTCGTGCTTTCCGATCGTGATTGCGGGCGAGACGCGCGGCGTGGTGGCGCTGCTCGGCGATGCCGGCATCTTCACCCCGGCCACGCTGGCCCGAATTGATACCCTTCTACCCATCGCTGCGCTGACCTTCACCTTTGAGGGGATCAGTAAGCTGCCCGATCGGGGCAGCGGACTGCCCTGAGGGATCAGCGAGAGGTGACGCCTGCGACGACAACCGGCCGCATCAGCCGGAGACTAACGACTTCAACCAGGGAGACTGTCATGCGTTTGTTCAAGACGCTTATGGCGGTCGCCGTCGGCGCGGTGATGACCGCGTCCGGAGCGATCGCCGAAACGCCCAAGAATACCCTCGTCATCGCCGATGCGATCGACGACATCATCACGCTCGATCCGGCCGAAGTGTCGGAAGTCGGCGGCGTGCTGGCCAGCCAGCAGATCTACCAGCCGCTGGTGAGCTTCGACCCGGCCGACCCGACCAAGATCACCGGCGTGCTCGCCGAAAGCTGGTCGGTGTCGGAAGACGGCAAGACCTTCACCTTCAAGATGAACCCGAACGCCAAGTTCGCTTCGGGCAATCCGGTGACTGCCGCCGACGCCGAGTATTCGCTGCGCCGCGTTATCCTGCTCGACAGCCGCATCTCGTTCATCCTCACCCAGTTCGGCCTGAACAAGGACAATGTCGAGGCGAACATCAAGGCGATCGACCCCTCGACCCTGCAGATCGTCGTCGACCAGAAATACGCCCCGAGCTTCGTGCTCTACGTGCTCTCGGGCTATACCGGCGGCATCGTCGACTCGACCATCGTCAAGCAGCATGAAGGCAAGACCGAAGCCGGCGCCAACGACTACGGCAACGCCTGGCTGAAGGCCGACAACTCGGCCGGTTCGGGCCCGTATGTGCTGACCAAGTGGGACCCGAAGGTCTCGATCCTGCTCAGCCGCAACGAGAACTACTGGGGCACCGCCCCGGGCGTCGACCGCATCTTCCTGCAGCACATGCCGGAATCGGCGACGCAGCGCCTGGCGCTCGAGAAGGGCGATATCGACATCGCCAACAAGCTCGGGCCCGATGATATCGGCGCCGTGTCGGCCAACCCCAATGTGAAGATCCTCGAGGGCGTGTCCTCGACGATGTACTATTTCGGCCTCAACATGCGTAACCCGGCGCTGAGCAACCCCAAGGTCGTCGAAGCCATCAAGTATGGCGTCGATTACCAGGGCATCGCCGACACCATCGGCAAGGGCACCATCAAGGTGCACCAGACCATGATCCCGGATGGGTTCCTGGGCGGTGGCATCAACTACAACCCCTACTCGCTCGACATCGAGAAGGCCAAGGCGCTGATCGCCGAGTCGGGCGTCGCGACGCCGATCAAGCTGGCGACCGTGGTCTGGAACGTGCCGCCCTACCCCGATTACGCGCAGGCCGTGCAGGCCACCCTCAGCCAGATCGGCGTCGATCTCGACCTGCAGGTGGTGGATGGCGGCCCGTGGCTCGATCGCTACCGCTCGCACGATCTCGACGTCTGGTTCGGCCTGTGGGGTCCGGACTATCCCGATCCGCACTCCAACGCCAAGGCGTTCGGCAACCATGACCCGTCCGATCCGGATGGCCAGAAGGGCAACCTCGCCGACCGCTTCGGCTGGAACTCGGGCAAGGTCTCCGAGCTGATCAACCAGGCCGTGCAGGAGCAGGACGTCGAAAAGCGCAAGGCGCTGTACGACGAGGCACAGCGGCTGCACACCGATACCTCGCCGTTCGTGTTCATGTTCCAGGACAGCCGCAAGGTTGCCATGCGCTCGAATGTCAACGGCGTCGTGCTCGGCATCACCTTCTCGGACGACCGCTACGGCGGCGTGACCAAGGAATAACCTTGGCGAGGGCATCGCCCTTCGCTACCGCTCAGGTCGCGCGGCCAAGGCCGCGTGATCCGTCATCCGGCGCTGCGCGCCACCTTCTCCCGCAAGGGGAGAAGGCAAACGCGGAGAGGCAAGTGGCTTCTCGGAGATGCATTTGACGAAGATCGTGGCCCGCTTTCACGCCGCACTATCCGCCATCCCTTCTCCCCTTGCGGGAGAAGGTGCCCGAAGGGCGGATGAGGGGTCTGCATCGCGACGCGATGCACGCTACGAGCGCAAGCGAGGAGCGATTGCTCGACCGGTTGAAGGGGCAACCCAATGAACCGCCCCCTCCGCCTGTTCATCGGCATCGGCTCATGGCTAATCACGGTGGCCATCACGCTGATCGGCCTGGCCGCCCTCACCTTCTTCATCGGCCGCGTGCTGCCGATCGATCCGGTGCTCTCGATCGTGGGCGAGAAGGCGACGCCGGAAGTGTACCAGAAGGTCTATCTCGAGTTGGGGCTCGACAAGCCGATCTGGCTGCAATTCTGGGATTATCTCGGCAAGCTGCTGCGCGGCGATTTCGGCACCTCGTTCTCGACTTCGCGACCGGTGCTCACCGACCTGATGAATTTCTTCCCCGCAACGCTCGAGCTTTCGACCATCGGGCTGATCATCGGTGTCGTGCTGGGCGTGCCGATGGGTGTCGCCTCGGCCTACTGGCATGAGAAGTGGCCCGACCATGTGCTGCGCGTCATCGGGCTGGTCGGCTATTCGGTGCCGGTGTTCTGGCTCGGCCTCGTGGGCCTGTTCATCTTCTACTACCTGCTCGGCTGGGTGTCGGGTCCGGGCCAGCTCGACGTGTTCTATGTCGGGGTGGTCAAGCGGATCACCGGCTCGATCCTGATCGACAGCGCCATTGCCGGCGAGTGGGAGATCTTCTTCAACGCCATCAGCCACATGGCGCTGCCGGCCATGCTGCTGGGCTATTACAGCCTCGCCTATATTTCGCGCATGACGCGTTCGGTGATGCTGGACCAGCTGAGCCGCGAGTATGTGCTGACCGCCCGGCTCAAGGGCGCCAGCGAGTTCCGCGCCGTCGCCGGGCATGCGCTGCGCAACGCGGCGATCCCGCTGGTGACGGTGATCGCGCTCAGCTATGGCGGGCTGCTCGAAGGCTCGGTGCTGATCGAGACGATCTTCTCGTGGCCGGGCATCGGCAACTACATCTATTCCTCGCTGTTCGCCGCCGACATGAACGCGGTGCTGGGTGGCACGCTGCTGGTCGGCGTGGTGTTCGTTTTCCTCAACATGCTGAGCGACGTGCTGTATCGCGCACTCGATCCGCGCTCACGGGAGTTCGCCAAATGAGCGTCACCCCCGATCTCGTCGACGATCCGAAGCGCGCGGTGCGCGCCGCTCGCTGGGCCGAGTTCAAGGTCTTCACCCGCCGCTTCATGCGCAACCCGCTCGGCGTGGTCGGGCTGGTCATCGTGGTGCTGCTGCTGGTCTGCGCCGCCTTCGCGCCGCTGCTGGCGACGCACGATCCGTATCTGCCGAGCCTTGCCGACCGCCTCGCCGCCCCGGGCGCCAATTACTGGCTGGGCGCCGACGAGCTCGGCCGCGACATCTATTCGCGCATCCTCTACGGCTCGCGCCTGACGCTGCTGATCGTGGCGCTGGTGATCGTCACTTCGGCGCCGATCGGGCTGATCATCGGCGCCGTCTCGGGCACGGTCGGCGGCTGGGTCGACGTGATCTTCATGCGCGTCACCGACGTGTTCCTCGCCATCCCCAAGCTGCTGCTGGCGCTGGCCTTCGTTGCGGCACTCGGGCCAGGCATCGTCAACGCGGCGCTGGCCATCACGCTCACTGCCTGGCCACCCTATGCGCGGCTGGCGCGGGCCGAAGCGCTGATCGTGCGCAACTCGGACTATGTCAACGCGGTGCGGCTGGCCGGGGCCAGCGAGTTCCGCATCATCGTGTTCCACGTCATCCCGATGTGCCTGAGCTCGGTCATCGTGCGCATGACCTTCGACATGGCGGGCATCATTCTGACCGCTGCAGGCCTGGGCTTCATCGGGCTCGGGGCGCAGCCGCCGCTGCCCGAGTGGGGCGCGATGATTTCCACCGGCCGCAAGTTCATCTTCGACCAGTGGTGGGTGGCGACGATGCCCGGCATCGCGATCTTCACCGTGTCGCTCGGCTTCAACCTGCTGGGCGACGCCATGCGCGACCTGCTCGATCCGCATCTGAGGCAGCGCAAATGAGTGCACTGGTCGAGATCGAAAATCTCCACGTCGCCTTCCGCAACGACGAAGGCGGTTACAATGACGCGGTGCGCGGCGTGACGCTGTCGCTCGGCCGCGAGAAGCTGGGTATCGTCGGCGAGAGCGGCTCGGGCAAGAGCCTCACCGGCCGCGCCCTGCTTGGCGTGCTGCCGCCCTATGCGCGGATCAGCGTCGACAAGATGAACTTCGACGGTATCGACCTGAGGTCGGCCAGCCCGAAGCTGCGCCGCTCGCTGCGCGGCGGACGCATGGGGATGATCCTGCAGGACCCGAAATTCTCGCTGAACCCGGTGATGACCGTCGGCAAGCAGATCGTCGAAGCGATCCGCATCGGCGACCGCCGGATCTCGGGCAGCGACGCCAGGAAGAAGGCGCTGGGCATTCTGGAGGCGGTGCATATCCGTGAGCCGGAGCGGGTGTTTTCGCTCTACCCGCACGAATTGTCGGGCGGCATGGGGCAGCGGGTGATGATCGGCATGATGGTGGTTCGCGAGCCGGACCTGCTGATCGCGGACGAACCCACCTCGGCGCTCGACGTGACGGTGCGCACCCAGGTGCTGTCGATCCTCGACGAGCTGGTGACGCGGCGCGGCATGGGGCTGATCTTCATCAGCCACGACCTGAACCTCGTGTCGAAATTCTGCGACAGGGTGATCGTCATGTATGCCGGCCGCATCGTCGAGAGCATCGAGGCGAGCCGGCTCAGCGAAGCGACCCATCCCTATACTCGGGGGCTGCTGTCCTGCCTGCCGCATATCGATGGCTCGCTGGAGCCGCTACCGGTGCTCAACCGCGAAGCCAGCTGGGCGGGAGCCGCGTGATGCTCGAGATACGTGATCTCAACGTCGAATTCTCCGGCAAGCTGGCGGTCCGCAACACCAGCTTTTCGGTAGAGGCGGGCGAGAGTTTCGGGCTCGTCGGCGAAAGCGGCTCGGGCAAATCGACGATCCTGCGCACCGTGATGGGGCTCAACGCCAACTGGAACGGCAGCATCAGCGTCGACGGCCTCGACGTCCGCAAGATCCCGCGCAAGCAACTGGCCAGGATGGTCCAGATGGTGTTCCAGGACCCCTACTCGTCGCTGCATCCGCGCTATGTCATCGGCCAGCAGATCGCCGAGCCGATGAAGATCAACGGCATCGCCAACCCGGAGCGGCGCACGGCGGAACTGCTGGAGCTGATCGGGCTCGGCGCAAAGTTCCAGTTCCGCTTCCCGCACGAACTTTCGGGCGGGCAGCGACAGCGCGTCGCCATTGCCCGCGCCCTGGCGCTCAGCCCCAAGCTCCTGCTGCTGGACGAGCCGACCTCGGCGCTGGATGTGTCGATCCAGGCGGAAATCCTCAACCTGCTCAATCGCCTGCGCAAGGAGCTGGGCCTCACCTTCGTCATCGTCAGCCACGACCTGGCGGTGATCAGCTACATGTGCGAGCGGCTGATGGTGATGCGCAATGCCCAGCCGGTCGAGACGCTGACCCGCGAGCAATTGCGATCCGGCGCCATCGCCGAGGACTATACCAAGGCGCTGATCGCCGCGGCCTGACGCGAGGCCTTCTCAGGCGGGAGCCTTGTCTGCCATACGGGCAAGGCAGCGCGCCGCGTCGCGCGGACGGCCCAGTTCGCCATAGCGCGAGGCGGCCTCGTCGAAGGCGGCAAGGGCCCGGACCTCGTGGCCCTGGGCCCGGCGCTGCACGCCTCGGGCCTCCCAGAGCGCGGCCGCCCACGGCCCGCCGTGCCACATGCCGGCAATGCGCTCGGCATCGGCGAGCCGGCGATCGACTTCCTGCAGCTGCCCCGCCTCGACCAGCGCGATGACCGAGGCCGTGCGGAGCGCCATCGAGCAGGGCTGGCACGCGCCGTTGGTCAGCAGCCGATCCCCCGCCAGGATGGCCTCGGCCGCCTTCTCGCGGCTGGTGGCGGCGCGCACCGCCAGCGCCTGCATGCGCATGTTGAGATGCGGCGACAGCCAGGTGGCCTCGGCCTCGCCGAGCCCGCGCTGGATCAGCCGATTGGCGCGCCATTTCTGGCCGCGTTCGAGGGCAATCTCGGCGAGCCGTTCGAGCGCCAGGACGCGACCGGCAACGGCGCCGGCTTCCAGCAACAGGTCTTCGGCATCCTCGAGCAGCGCCTCGGCCGCGTCGAGTTCTCCCGAAAACAGCGCCACTTCGCCGAGCAGCAGGTTGGCCAGACCGCGACCGGCCACGGAGTCGGCCTCGGTGGCGACGGCCAGCAGCTCGCGCGACTGCTCGGCGATCCCGGCATGGCCATGGGCGCTGCAGAGGCAGAACTCGGACAGGCAGAGATGGCCATCGAAGACGTGGCGCACGAAAGCCGGGCGCGCCCGCACCCACTCGATGAACTCGGAGCGGAACAGTTCCGGCCAGCGTTGCTGCATATTGGCCGACAGGCCGAGCAGCGCGCTGGCCTGGCCGACTTCCCGCGCCAGGTTGGCGCCGAGCGCCTGGTCGCGCGTCTCGCGGGCGATCTCGCTGGCCCGGTCGAACTCACCGCTCTGCAGGTGCACCAGGCCCCAGGCGAGCGAGGCGCGGATGCGGTCGGACGGGTCCGCCTGCTGCGTGCTGGAAAGCGCCAGAGCCTTCTCGTAGAGCGCGATCGCCGCTGCACTGGGCCCCACCCCGAGTTCGGCGTGCAGATTGTCGCGCAACTGGTTGAACTGGCGGATCGCCTCGACCCGGTTGCCGGCATCGAGGGCCCGCTGCATCAGGGCGCACTGCGCCTGCTCGTCGGTGGGATCGTGGGCGATCAGCCGCTGCCACAGCCCGCCGGCGCGGAGCAACTCGGCGTAGCGCTGCTGCAGCTGGTAGCGCGGGCCATCGAGCCAATCGACATAGATGTCATCGGGCAGCAGCTGGCCGCCATAGAGGTCGGCGGCCCGCTCGAACTCGGCAGGGTCGCGGGATTTCAGCGCCGCCTTGGTGGCAGCCTCGAACTGCTCGGCGTCGATACTGAGCTCGGCCCCCGGAGCCAGTGAAACGACGTCGTTGCCGAGGGTGATCAATTCCGGCGCGCCCAGGGTGCGGCGGGCGAAATGCACGGCTTTGCGCAGATTGGCGCCCGCGGCTTCGGCCTCGAGCTCGGGCCAGAACGCCTCCATCAGCTGTTCACGGTGGAGGCGATGCGTCGGGGTGATGGCGAGGAACTTCACCAGCGCGGCAGCGCGGTCGCGCCGCCAGTCGGCAACCGGGATCGGGCGGCCATCGACGCTGACGCCGAAACGGCCGAGCAAAGTAATCGAAATACGCAAGACAGCACCGTCCAGAGCTGTTGCCGCGGCCAGATCGACGGGCCGTCACCAAGCGTTCCCCGACGAGGAACGCTGGCGGAACATAGATTTCCTAAGGTGTGCGGGCAATCGAATTTCCCAACCACAGGACACCGAAATGACCCTCAATATCAATGTGATGGCTCCCGACTTCAGCGCCGATACGACAATGGGGCGGATCTCGTTCCATCAATGGCTGGGCAATGACTGGGGGATCATCTTCTCCCACCCCAAGGATTTCACGCCGGTCTGCACCACCGAGCTCGGCTACATGGCGCGGCTGAAGCCGGAATTCGACAAGCGCGGCGTCAAGGTGATCGGGCTGTCGGTCGACCCGGTGGAAAAGCATGCCGGCTGGGCCATGGATATCGCGGAGACGCAGGGCACGGCACCGAACTTCCCGATGATCGGCGATCCGACGCTGGCGATCAGCCAGCTTTATGACATGCTGCCCGCTTCGGCCGGCTCGAGTTCGGACGGCCGTACCGCGGTCGACAACCAGACGGTGCGCAATGTCTACATCATCGGGCCGGACAAGAAGATCAAGCTGGTGATCTCCTACCCGATGACCACCGGCCGGAACTTCGACGAGGTGCTGCGGGTGATCGACTCGCTGCAGCTCACCGCCAAGCACCGGCTCGCGACCCCGGTGAACTGGCGGCCCGGCGACGACGTGATCATCGCCGGCTCGGTGTCGAACGACGAGGCCAAGACGCTCTACCCGCAGGGCTGGAAGGAGCCCAAGCCCTACATCCGGATCGTGCCGCAGCCGGTGCTGACCTGAACCACGACGGGGGCGCTTCACGCGCCCCCTGACGTCCGCAACCCCGCCCACCGAGAAATGACATGAGCATCAAACCCCGCATCCTTGTGCTTGGCGCCGGCTTCGGCGGCCTCGAACTGACGACGTTGCTGTCCGAGCAACTGGGCGACGGCATCGACGTGACGCTGATCGACAAATCGGATTCCTTCATGTTCGGCTTTTCCAAGCTCGACGTGATGTTCGGCCATGCCGAAGCCGACGCGGTGCGCATGCCCTACAGCGCCTATGCCAAGCCGGGAGTGAAGCTGCTCAAGCGCACCATCACGGCGATCGATCCGGTGGCGCGGCGGGTCACCACCGACAATGGGGTGTTCGAAGCGGATCATCTCGTGATGGCGCTGGGCGCGGAGTACGATTTCGATGCGACGCCGGGACTGGCGGGGACCACCGAATTCTACTCGATCCCGGGGGCGGAACGGCTGCGCGGGCTGCTGCCGTATTTCACCAGTGGCCACGCGATCATCGGGGTGTGCGGCGCGCCCTACAAGTGCCCGCCGGCGCCGAGCGAATGCGCGCTGATGCTGCACGATTACCTGGTGGAGCGTGGGGTGCGGCAGAACTGCAAGATTTCGCTGGTGCTGCCGCTCGGCAGCCCGGTGCCGCCGTCGCCCGAGACGTCGCGGGCACTGCTCGAAGCCTTTGCGGAACGTGATATCGCGTTCATCCCGAGCCGCCGCGTCGCCTCGGTGGACAACGCGCGCAACGTCGCCGTTCTCGACGACGGACAGGAGATGCCGTTCGATTTGTTCCTCGGCGTGCCCAAGCACCGGGTGCCGCCGGTGGTGCTGGAAAGCGGCATGTCCGAGAATGGCTGGATCCCGGTCAATCCGCGAACCCTCGAGACGAAATACGAGAACGTCTACGCCGTGGGCGATGGCGCGGCGACCGGCACGCCCAAGGCCGGGGTGTTCGCCGAAGGCGCAGCCAAGGCCGTGGCGAGCGCCCTGGTGGCGAAGCTGCGGCAGAGCGGAGACGCCGTGGAGTATAACGGCTTCGGCACCTGCTACATCGAGTTCGGCGGCGGCCGTATCGGCAAGGTGGAGGTGGATTTCTTCTCCGGCCCGCAGCCGACCGGCAACTATTACGAACCCTCGGTGAACCTGCGTACCGACAAGCAGCATTTCGGTTCGTCGCGGCGGGCACGCTGGTTCGGGTTGTGAGGGGTGCACTGGCGGGCTAGCCTTGGGTTCTGCGCCGCCACCTTGCACGGGATATCATCTTGCTCGATCCACGACTGACACTGGCCCGGGACGGGATCGCCGCGCGGGCGCTCGAGGGGATCGTCCCGGCGGAGCGCTACGTCGACACCATCTTGCGTCAGGCTCGGTTGCCTGCTGCGGCGCTGCGCCGTGCCCCCTCGCCGGAGGCCGAGCAGCTCGACCAGCTGCTGTTCGGCGAGCTGTTCGAGGTGCTGGCCGAGGCAGACGGGTGGGCCTTCGGCCAGGCCAGGCGGGACGGCTATGTCGGCTATGTCGCAAGCGAGGCGCTGGGGGCGCCCGGCGCGGCGCCGACCCACACGGTGCGGGCGCTCCGGACCTATGGCTTCAGCGCGCCGAGCATCAAGGCGGCGCCGATCGGGCTTTACTCGATGAACACGCCGGTCGCCGAAGAGGGGCGCGAGGGGCGTTTCGTCAAGACAGCGGGCGGCTGGATCGTCGAGGAGCATCTGGCGGCGCTCGGCGATGACGCACCGGATTATGTGGCGGTTGCCGAGCGCTTGGTCGGCACGCCCTATCAGTGGGGCGGGCGGGAAAGCCTGGGGCTCGATTGCTCCGGCCTGGTGCAGCAGGCGCTCTATGCCGCCGGCCGCGCTTCTCCGCGCGACAGCGACCAGCAGGCGGCGATGGGCGAGCCGGTCGAGGGCACGGCCTTGCGGCGCGGCGACCTGGTGTTCTGGCGCGGGCACGTGGCGATGCTGACCAGCCCGACCGACATCGTCCACGCCAACTCCACCCATATGGCAGTGGTGATCGAGCCGCTGGCCGAGGCCGTGACGCGCACTGCCAACCGCGGCGGCGGCGAACCGACCGGATATCGGCGGATCTGAGCGACTTTCCGTCCCGCCTTGGCGGGTGGGGCGAGGTCGTGGCAAACCCTCGACCGGCAAAATGACGACGGCTATGCAGGCATCGGCCGGATGAAGTGCCTCGGCCCGACTTCGCGCACCTCGGCCTGTTCCAGCGCCGACTGCCGACGGATCAGGTCGATGCGGTCGAGCTCGTCGCTGAAGCGGGTATCGCCGAAACGGCGATCCGGATCCGGAACGGCGGAGAGCAAGAGCCTCGTATAGGGGTGCTGCGGGTTGCCGAGCACGCTTTCGGTCTCACCCCATTCGACGATCTGGCCGGCATACATCACCATGATGTCCTCGGCGACATAGCGGGCAGTGGCGATGTCGTGGGTGATGTAGAGCACGGCAAGCTTCAGCTCGCGCTTCATGTCGTTGAGCAGGTTCAGGATGCCGAGCCGTACCGAAACGTCGAGCATCGAGGTGGGTTCGTCCGCGATGATCACTTCGGGGTTCACCGCCAGCGCCCGGGCGATGCTGATGCGCTGGCGCTGGCCACCCGACAGTTCGTGCGGATATTTCGGCAGGATCAGCGCGGGATCGAGCTTCACCCGGCTCAGCACTTCGGCGATGGCGGCGTCGCGCGCCCTGCCCTTGAGGCTCGGCTGGTGCAGCCGCATCGGCCGCTCCAGATGGTAGCGGATGGTGTGCACCGGGTTGAGCGAGGAGAACGGATCCTGGAACACCATCTGCACGGCGCTGCGATAGGCCCGCATATCGCGGACGGCGCTGCCCTCGATCGGCTCCCCGCGGAACAGCAGCCGACCCTGGTCGGGGCGATACTCGCGCATGATCAGCCGAGCGGCGGTGGTCTTGCCCGAGCCGGATTCGCCAACCAGCGCCAGGGTGCGGCCGGGATGCAGCGCGAACGACACCGCGCGCGCCGCATGCACGGTACTGCCGGCGCGGTGAAAGACCTTGGACACATTGTCGAGGGCGAGGATGGGGCCCGGCTCAGTCATGGCGTCGGTCATGGCGTGGCCTCAGCGATGCGGGCACCGGTGAGGCGCGGGATCGAGGCCCAGAGTTTGCGCGTGTAGTCGTGCTGCGGCGTGCGGTAGATCGCCTGGGCGTCGTTGACCTCGACCAGCTCGCCTTCCAGCATGATGCCGATGCGGTCGGAGACCTGCACCATCAGCGCCAGGTCGTGGGTGATGAACAGCACCGAGAAGCCGAGTTCCTGGCGCAGCTTGTGGATGCGCTCGAGAATTTCGCGCTGCACCACCACATCGAGCGCGGTGGTCGGCTCGTCCATGATCAGGAGTTTTGGGTTGAGCGCCAGGCAGATGGCGATCACGACGCGCTGGCGCATGCCGCCCGAGAGCTGGTGTGGGTAAGCCGAGAGCCGGTCGGCGGGGATATCGACGAGTTTCAGCAGTTCGGCCGCGCGGGCTCGCGCCGCGACTCGCGACATGCCGGTATGGGTTTTCAGCACATCGTAGAACTGGCGTTCGATCGACAGTACCGGGTTGAGCGAGTTCATGGCGCTCTGGAACACCATGGCGACCTCGCGCCAGCGCAACTGCTTGAGCGCCGCATCGTCGAGGGTGAGCACGTCGCGCCCGTCGAGCAGGATCTGGCTGCCGGAGCGGATCAGCGCGGGCGGGCGATGCAGGCGGCTGATGGCGAAGGCGATGGTGCTCTTGCCGCAGCCCGACTCGCCGGCGAGCCCGAAGAACTCACCCCTGCCGATGTCGAAGCTGACATTCTTCACCGCGTGGAAGTCGCTGGTGGCGCCGACATAGTCGATCGTGAGGTTGCGGATCGAGAGGACGGGAGCGCTCACAGCGTGCCCTCCCCGCGGCGGATCAGTCCGGTCCAGCGCGCCAGCATGCCGCCGGTGCGTAGCCGCGGGTTGGCGATCTCGTCGATGGCGAAGTTGATCAGCGCCAGGCCGAGGCCGAGCACCGCCAGAGCGAAACAGGGGGTGAGGATGTCCCACCAGGCGCCGACGGACAGGGCCGAGGCGTTCTGCGCGTTGTAGAGCATGATGCCCCAGGAGACGGTGTTGGGGTCGCCCAGCCCGAGGAACTCGAGCGTCGCTTCGGTGATGACGGCGAACAGCACGCTGCCGATGAAGTTGATGCCGACGATCGAGATGAGGTTGGGGAAGATCTCGAACGCCATGATGCGCCAGCCGGGTTCGCCCAGCATCTCGGCGGATTTGACGAAGTCACGCTGCCGGATCGACAGGGTTTCCGAGCGGGTGACCCGGACGCCCCAGGCCCAGGAGGTGAAGCCGAGAATGACGGCGATGACCAGCGGGCTCGCCTGACCGATGAAGGCGGCGAGCACCAGGAGCAGCGGCAGGTTGGGGATGACCAGCACCATGTTGGTCAGAAAGGTGATGACCTCGTCGACCACGCCGCCCTTGTAGCCGGCAATGATGCCGAGCACGGTGCCGATCACCGTGATCAGGAGTCCGGCGCCGAAGCCGACGGCCAGCGAGATGCGGGCGCCGTAGAGCAGCCGGGTGAAGACATCGTGGCCGAGCCGCGTGGTGCCGAGCAGGTGATCCGCAGATGGCGGCTGGTGCGGCCGGCCGACGCGCTGCGTCGGGCTGTACTCGGTGAGCAGCGGAGCAAAGATCGCGACCAGGATGACGATCACGAGGATCGTCACCCCGACCAGGGCTTTCTTGTTGCGCAGCAACTGGGTGAGGAGGGTCATCGGTCAGGCCCGCTTCAAGCGTGGGTCGAGCAGCACATAGCTGAGGTCGACGACGAAATTGGCGGTCAGCATCGCGGCGGTCATGATCAGCAGCGCCCCCTGGATCACCGGATAATCGCGGGCGAGGATGGCCTGGTAGAGCGTGTTGCCCATGCCGGGATAGTTGAACACCACTTCGGTCACCAGCGAGCCGCCGAGCACCGCGCCCAGCGAGATGGCGAGCGCCGAGACGGTGGGGAGCAGCGCGTTGCGCGCCGCGTACCAGAGCATGACGCCCTGGTCGCTGAGCCCCTTGGCGCGGCCCATGACGATGTAATCCTCGCCCAGGAGGTTGATCATGTTGTTGCGCATGGTCACGGCGAAACCGCCGGTCAGGACGATCACCATGGTCAGCATCGGCAAGGTGCCGTGGTAGAGGACGCTGCCGACATAGTCCCAGCCCCACGAGGGATCGAGCATCGGGTTGGCCGCGTAGCCGTTGGGAAACCAGCGCAGGGTGTAGCCGAAGGCGAAGAGGGTGATCAGCGAAACCACCACCGCCGGCACCGAGCTCGAAAAGATGGCGCTCAGCGAGATCACCGTGTCGAAGCGGGTGCCGCGGCGCCAGGCAGCCATGACGCCGAGCAGCGTGCCGATGGTGAAGGCGATGATGGTGGCGGTGCCGACGAGGCCGACGGTCCAGATCAAGGCGCGACCGAGCAGCTCGGTGACCGGCAGCGGGAAGAAGCGGACGGAGCGGCCGAGGTCGCCGGTGAAGACGCTCTTCAGATAGGCGAGGTACTGCTCGCCGATCGGCGCGTCGATGAAGCCGAAGGTGAGCTTCAGCGCGTTGAGGTTTTCCAGCGACAGGTCGGAGCCGGCGCCGGCAAACATCTTCTGAATCGGATCGCCCGGCATCAGGCGCGGCAGGAAGAAGTTGATTGTGGCCGCAGCGATGAAGGCCGCTAGGTAGAACACCACTCGGCGGAGCAGAAAAGCCATTGGATCTCTTCGCTAGGTGGGGAGCGAGGGCGCAGTCGGCGCCCTCGCCGGACTTGGACTTATTGCGCGACCGGGCGCAGCGCCAGGAGCTGGATCAGGCGGCCCGGGTTGGCGTTGGAGACCACCGGCGAGGTGATCGGGTTGTCGGCGTTGGCCCAGCCGGTAAAGCGCCTGGTGCTGTACTGGTAGAAGGACGGGCTGTTGTAGACCGGGATTACCGGCATGGCCGCCGCCACCTTGAGCTGGATGGCGTCCATGATCGACTTCTGCTCGGCCGGGTCCTTCACCTGGGTGTACTTGTTCAGCATCTCCACCACTTCCGGGTCGGTCCAGCGCTGCGCCGAAGTGCGGCTCTTGCCGAAATCTTCCGGATTGAACGAGCGGATATAGGGGAAGTAGGGGTTGGCGGCCGAGGCAATGGCGTTGAGCGACATCGAGTACTTGGCGTCGATCAGGTCGGAAGCCCACACCGATTCCTCGGGGGTCGACATCTTCACGTTGAGCCCGCCGGCCTTCAGCGTCTCGATGGCGATCTGCACGGCATCGATCCAGTCGGTCCAACCGTTGGGAATCTCGATGTCGATGGCGATCGGGGTACCGTCCGGGTTGTCGCGGAAGCCGTCGCCGTCCTTGTCGACATAACCGGACTGCTCGAGCAAAGCCTTGCCTGCCTCGAGGTCGAACTTGCCGTACTGGCCGAACTGAGTGGCGACCTCGGGGTTGCCGAAGGCCTTGTAGAACGAGCCGAGCATGGCCGGGTCTTCGTTGATCACCGGATAGCCGTAGCCGGCGATGTCGATGATCGACTGGCGGTCGATCAGCATCGAAACGGCGCGGCGGAAATTGACGTCGTTGAACGCCTTCTTGTTGTTGGCGTCGGGGCTTTCGAGGTTCAGCGTGAAGGCCACGAGGCTCGAGGGCAGGAACCAGTAATGGTTATGCTCGGGGTCCTTGGCGACGAAGGTGTTGTCGATATCGGGAATGAAGCTCGTCGCCCAGTCGAGCGTACCGTCGGCCAGGGCCGCCAGCACCTGCGGGTTGTCGGCGAGCTGCGGCAGGCGGATGCAGTCGACCTTGAGGCTCGCCGCGTCCCAGTAGTTGGGGTTGCGGCACTGCTCGTAGACCTGCGGGGTGAAGCGGGTAATCTCGGTGAGCGGGCCGGAGCCGACCGGGTTCTCGTTGGTGAAGGTCACCGGATCGGCGACATCCTTCCAGATGTGCTGGGGGACGATCGGCATGGCGACGATGGTGGTGGCGACCAGCGAGTTGGGCTGGGCGAGGTTGAAGCGCACGGTGCGCGCATCGACCTTTTCGACCGAGTCCATCAGCTTTCCGACGGAGTTGAAGTCGAGCGCCGGGAACTTCTTCAGGTTGTCGTAGGTGAACACCACGTCATCGGCGGTGAGCGGCTGGCCATCGGACCATTTCAGCCCGTCGCGCAGCACGAAGGTGATCGACTTGAGGTCGTCGGCCAGCTCGAAACTCTCGGCCAGGCGGTATTCCCACTTGGCGCCGGCGAGGCGATTGAAGATCGCCAGCGGCTCGTAGATGAAATCCTTGGTGGTGGCGCGTGCCGATGTCTGGTTGAACGGATTGAAGTTCCGCACATAGGTGGTGGTCTGCTCGGAGCTGACGGTCAGGACGACCTGCGCACTCACGGGTGCGGACATCGCGAGCGCCAGGGCGGTGGCCGCAATCAGCTTGCTCTTTAACACTTCCAGTCTCCTCTTTGTCGCGGCGCCGCCTCAGGCGAGGCCGTTCTCCCGAAAAATCCCTTCGACTTCAGCGTGCAGCGCTGTGGCATCCACGCCAAGGTTACCGCGTTTGCGCGCTGCGCGCGTGATTCGTTCAATCGTTTGCCCAGTTAGCGGGCGGGCGCCAGCGGCAGCCGAAATGCTGGCTTCGAGGCCGCCCTGGGTGAGCAGCGCGATATCGCAGCCGGCCTCGAGGGCGGCGGCGACGCGCTCGCGCGGCGTGCCCTTCAGCGCCTCCATGCTGAGGCAATCGGTGATCAGCACGCCATCATAGCCGATGTCGTTGCGGATCAGATCGTAGAGGACGGGCGAAATCGAGGCCGCGCGCTGCGGGTCGATCCGGGTGAAGATCAGATGCGCAACCATGGCCCAGGGGGCGTCCCGGAGCCTGATGAAGGGCTGGAAATCGGTGGCACCGAGGTCGTCGAGCGTTGCATCGACCACCGGGCAATCGAAATGCGGATCGACGGTGACCCGGCCATAGCCCGGAATGTGCTTGATGATCGGCAGCGCGCCGACCTCGAGCATGCCGTCGATTACCTCGCGGGCGAGCGTCACCACCAGCTCCGGATCGTCGCCGAAGGCGCGCTGGCCGATCACGTCGTGGGTGTCACGGCGGGCCAGGTCGACCACCGGTGTGGTGCCGCTGTCGATGGTGAGATCGGTCATGATGGCGCCCATGGCCCGGCTCGAGAGGCGCAGGGCGCGCCGGGCCAGCGCCAGGTCCTTTCCGGCCAGGGCTCCGAACGCGCCGAGGCTGCGGAAGCTCGGCCAGTTGCCATTGTCGAGGCGCTGCACGCGGCCGCCTTCCTGGTCGATGAAGATGGGCGCATCGGGCCGGCCAACGACCTCGCGGAACTCGGCACACAGGCGCCTCGCCTGCTCGCGGTGATCGAGGTTGCGGCGGAACAGGAACAGCCCATAGGGGTTCGCATCGCGCAGGAACGCTGCCTCGTCGGCGGTGAGTTCATGGCCGGAGACCCCGACGAACAGGGCGAGTGGCGGGCGAGTGGTGGTCATACGGCCTGCTCGGGGTGGGTGATGTCGCGGGTGCGCTTCAGGGCGTCGATGGTCTGCTCGTAGCGGAGCCTCGCGACGCCCATGAACAGGCAATCGACCAGCGCCAGCTGCGCGATGCGGCTGACCATGGCGCCGGCGCGCAGCGTGCTTTCACGGGCATGAGTCACGAGGCGCTCCTCGGCGGCGCGCGCCAGAGGCGACTCCCGCGAGCCGGTGATGGCGACGGTCAGGGCGCCGTTGTCGCGAGCGAGCTTCAGGAACTGCACGGTGTCGGCAGTGGTGCCCGAATGCGAGAAGCCGATGGCGACGGTGCGGGCCGGCGACATCAGGGCCGCCGTCCAGGCCTCGTGCGCATCGGCCATCAGGAAGACGTTGCGGCCGACGCGGAACAGCTTGTGATGGAGATCCTGCGCGACGAAATGGCTGGCGCCGATGCCGAAGAGCAGGATGCGTTCGGCCTGGTCGAGCGCCGTCACCACCCGCTCGAGCGTCCTGAAGTCGAGGCTCGAGACGGTTTCCTCGATGGCCAGCATTTCGAGCGAGGCGACCTTGGCGGCCATCTCTTCGAGCGTGTCGGTACGGGCGATCTCGGCGCCGAGCGTCAGGCCGGAGCCGAACTGCGCCGCCTCCTTGCCGAGCTCGGTGGCGAGCGACATGCGCAGCTCGGCATAGCCGCTGACGCCGACCGCCCGGCAGAAGCGCACCACCGAGGCCACCGAGGTGCCGCAGGCTTCGGCGATCTGCGAAATGGTCTTTTCGAGGACGATCGCCGGGTTGTCGCGAATGGCCTTGGCGAGCCGCCGCATGGTCGGCGTGAAGCTCGCGGCGGACGCTTCGATGTTCGACTGAATCCCCATGTCGACATTCATACCCACACGAAACAAAAGTGCAATGTGTGCGCCGGCACTGAAAACAATTGACAGCGAAAGCGCGGAGTTTCTACCCTTCGGCGACGCTCAGGAGCCTAGATGTCACGCACCGAATCCGTTGGGAGCACGCGCCCATGACCGCCGCCGTGAGGGATCGCCGCGTGCTGCTGAGCGAGCTCGAGCAGCTGGTGTCGGAAGAGCGCAACCCGCGCACCATGGGCATCGACCTGATGTCGACGCCCGAGATCGTCGCCACCATAAATGCCGAGGACCGGCTGGTGCCCGAGGCCGTGGGCAAGACGCTGCCGCAGGTGGCGCAGGCGGTCGACGCGATCGTCGCGGCCTTCGGCAAGGGTGGGCGGCTGGTCTATATCGGCGCCGGCACCAGCGGACGGCTGGGCGTGCTCGACGCCTCGGAATGCCCGCCGACCTTCGGCGTGCCGCCGACAATGGTGGTCGGCGTGATCGCCGGCGGCCTCGGGGCACTGGTGAGCGCCGTCGAGGGCGCCGAGGACAACGCCGAAGGCGGCGCCGCCGACCTGCGCGCCATCGACCTGACCAATCGCGACGTGGTGGTGGGGATCGCCGTGAGCGGCCGCACGCCCTACGTGATCGGTGCGCTGAACTACGCCAAGTCGCTTGGCGCGGTGACGGTGGGGCTGACCTGCAACCCGGACTCCGCCATCGCGGGCATGGCCGATATCTCGATTGCACCGCTGGTGGGCGCCGAGGTGGTGACCGGCTCGACCCGGCTCAAGTCGGGCACGGCGCAGAAGCTGGTGCTCAACATGCTCTCCACCGCGAGCATGATCCGCATCGGCAAGACCTACCAGAACCTGATGGTCGACGTGCGGACCAGCAACGAGAAGCTCCTGGCGCGTGCCGTGCGCATCGTCATGCAGGCGACCGACTGCCCCGAGCAGGTCGCCGAAGCGGCGCTGCAGCGCACCGGCAACGACGTGAAGCTGGCGATCCTGACGATCCTCACCGGCCTCGAGATCGAGGCCGCGCGCGCCGCCATGACCAAAGCCGACGGCTTCCTCAGGCGCGCGCTGGAGGCGGGCGCCTGACGAGTAGACGACGATCGAAAGACTGGCCGGCGCGACACCATCGCCACCGGCCCAGACTGAAACAGAGAGGGAAAACACCATGCCTTGGACCACGACCAAACGACTGCTCGCCGGCCTTGCGGTCGCAACGACGCTGACCACCGCCTTCGCCCTGCCGGTACAGGCCGCAAACCTGCGCATGGCGTGGTCGCAGGATGCGACCGGGCTCGATCCGCACAAGCAGACGGCGTTCTCGTCGCTGCGGCTGCTCGAACTGATCTACGAGCCGCTGGTGCGTCTCGACGCCAAGTACAATGTGTCGCCCGCCATCGCCACGAGCTGGGAATTTTCCGCCGACGGGCTGACGCTCACCTTCAAGCTCGACCCGAACGCCAAGTTCTCCACCGGCGACGCAGTGACTTCGGCCGACGTGAAGGCCTCGTTCGAGCGTCTGCTGGATGAAGCGACGGCCGCGGCGGCGCGGGCGAACTTCACCTCGATCGCCTCGATCGATACGCCCGACCCGCAGACCGTGGTGTTCCACCTGAACCAGCCCGACGCGCCGATTCTCGTCGCCATGTCGGGCACCAATGCCTCGATCGTTCCGGCCAGCGCCGTCGCCGATGGCAGCATCGGCACCAAGGCGATCGGCTCGGGCCCGTTCGTGCTCGACCAGTGGGACCCGAACGTCAAGGAAGTGCTGAGCCCGAACCCGAACTGGGCCGGCGGCAAGGTCGGCATTGACGGGCTCACCATCTCGGTGCTGCCGAGCGAAAGCGCCATCATCGACTCGATGCGCGCCAACCAGACCGATTTCGCACTGTTCAACGACCCGACCATTGCGACGCTGATCCCTGGCGAAGCGGGGATGACGCTCAACCGCATCCCGGGCCTCGCCTATAACGTGCTGCAGATGAACCCGTCGCGGCCGCCGATGGACAACCTCAAGGTGCGGCAGGCCATTTCCTGCGCCGTCAACCGGCAGGAAATCATCGACACCGCGCTGGTCGGCGAGGGCAAGGTCACCGGCCCCCTGACCATGGAAGCCTATGCGTCGGATCCCTCGACCCTGTTCTGCTACAAGCAGGACGTCGAAAAGGCCAAGGCGCTGATGAAGGAAGCGGGCCAGGAAGCCGGCTTCTCCGTCGACGTGATCGCCGCCACCGGCGAGCCGCCCTATGCCGCCAACGAGGCGCAGGTGCTGCAGAGCCAGCTCGCCGCGATCGGCGTCAAGCTCAACATCAAGACGATGGATCTCAAGGTCTATGTCGATACCTGGCTGAAGGGCGATTTCGACATGGCGGTGGCGCAGAACGGCGGCCGGCCGGACCCCTACCCGATGTACAACCGCTACTTCACCAAGGACGGCAACCTGGTGAAGGTGTCGAACTTCACCGACCCCGAACTCGATAAGCTCTTGCAGGAAGGCCGGGTCGAAACCGACATCGCCAAGCGCAAGCCGATCTTCCAGCAGTTCGAGGCCCGCCTCGCCGAAGAAGCGCCGTGGGTGTGGATCTCCAGCACGGTGACCTACACGGCAAACCTCGACAGCGTGAAGGGTTACGAGATCAACCCGAGCAACCTGCTGTTCGCGCTGAGCAAGGTGACCCTGGGTCAGTAAGCGACTTGAGGCGGGCTCCCGGGCCCGCCCTCTCCCCACAGGCAGGGCCTAATCGCGTATGAAGAGCCACCGATCGTTGAGTGGGTGCCTTCTCCCCTTGCGGGAGAAGGCAGGACGATGCCCGTCACAGCCATATATGGTCGCCCTGCCAACTCGCGTGCGGCCGACATGAACTATCTGACGCAACGGCTGCTGACCTTCCCGCTGGTCTTGCTGGGGGTATCGCTGCTGGTGTTCTTCGCCATCCGGCTGGTGCCGGGCGATGCGATCATTGCCATGCTGGGCACCGAGGCAGGGCTGCTGACGGACGCGCAGCGGGCCTCGCTCGAAGCCTATTTCGGCCTCGACCAGCCGATCATCGTGCAGTATGGCCGCTGGCTCGCCGGGCTGTTCGAGGGCAATCTCGGCATCTCGGTCACCTATGGCAAGCCGGTGCTCGAGGTGATCCTCGCCCGCTTCCCGCTCACCCTCGAACTGTCGCTGCTGTCGATGCTGATCTCGCTGGCGGTCGGCATCCCGGCGGGAGTGTTCGCCGCGACGCGCGCCGATCGGCCCAGCGACCTGCTGGTGCGGCTCTTCGCCATGCTCGGGCAATCGACTCCGAGCTTCGTGGTCGGGCTGGTGCTGATCTATTTCCTTTCGGTGACCTTCCGCATGCTCCCCGCCATGGGCAGCTTCACTCCACTGTTCGAAGACCCGATCGGCAATCTCAGCCAGATGCTGCTGCCCTCGATTACCCTGGGCCTGTCGTTCGCGGCGGCGGTGACGCGGATCTCGCGCTCGGCCATGCTCGACGTGCTGAGCGACGACTATGTGCGAACGGCACGCAGCAAGGGCGCCTCACAGCGGGATGTCGTGTGGAAGCATGCGCTGCCCAATGCACTGATCCCGGTGGTGACGCTGTCGGGCGTCGAGTTCGGCTATCTGCTGGGTGGCGCGGTGATCGTCGAGCAGATCTTCGCCCTGCCGGGGCTCGGCCGGCTGACGCTCGACGCGATCAGCCAGCGCGACTACCCGCTGGTGCAGGGCGCCGTGCTGTTCATCGCCTTCAACTTCCTCGTCGTGAACCTCCTGGTCGATCTCGCCTATGCGGCGCTCGATCCGCGCATCCGGCTCGGAGGCAAGTGATGGATCTGCTCAAGGTCGTGTTGCGGCACCCCAGCGGCCGCATCGGTGCGGCGATCATCCTGATCTTTTTGGTCCTCGCCGGGCTGGGGGCGGTCGGCCTGACGCCGCACGATCCGCTGAAGCAGTTCGTCGTCGATCGGCTGAAGCCTCCCAGTCTCACCTACTGGTTCGGCACGGACCTGCTCGGCCGCGACACCTTCAGCCGCCTGATGCTGGGGATCAGCGAGTCGTTCATCGTCGCCTTCGCCTCGGTCGCCGTCGCGGCAACCGCCGGGACGATCATCGGGCTGTTTGCGGCCTGGTGGGGACATCTGTGGGATGGCGTGCTGATGCGCACCATGGACGTGCTGCTGGCCTTCCCGGCAATCCTCCTGGCGCTGCTGATCGTGGCGATCGAGGGAGCGGGTATGGTGACCAGCATCGTGGCGATCGGCATCGTCTACACCCCGATCTTCGCCCGCGTGGTGCGGGCGCCGGCGCTGGCGATCAAAGGCCGCGAGTTCGTCGAAGCGGCGCGCACGTTCGGCAGTTCGCAGGGCTACATCCTGACGCGGCACCTGCTGCTCAACCTCGTGGCGCCGCTGACCGTGCAGATCACCCTGGCGCTGGCCTGGGCGCTGTTGACCGAATCCGGCCTGAGCTTTCTCGGCCTCGGCACGCAGCCACCGGCGCCGTCGCTGGGGGTGATGCTGGCCGAGAGCAAGTCGATGATGACGCGCGCCCCCTGGCTGATGATCTTCCCCGGCCTCACCATCATGCTCGCCATTCTCGGCTTCAACCTGCTGGGCGACGCGCTGCGCGACATCCTCGATCCGCGCACGCAAGGGAGGGGCGCATGAGCACTCTGCTGTCGGTTCGCGACCTGCGTGTCGGCTTCGGCCGCGCCCCGGAGGACAACGAGGTGGTGAAGGGCGTCAGCTTCGAGCTGGCAGCCGGCAAGACGCTCGCCATCGTCGGCGAGAGCGGGTCGGGCAAATCGGTGACGGCGCTGTCGGTCAACCGGCTGGTCGATTTCGGCGGCGGGCGGATCACCGGTGGGTCGATCGCGCTTTACCGCCCCGACGGCACGGCGGTCGATATTACCGCGGCTGACGAGCCGGCGCTGCAGCGCATCCGCGGCCGCGAGATCGGCATGATCTTCCAGGAGCCGATGACATCGCTCAACCCGGTGCACACGGTCGGCGCGCAGATCGAGGAGGCCTTCCGGCTCAACCGCGGGCTGGTCGGCGCCGCGGCGACACGGGCGGCACGCGACGCGCTCGAACGGGTGCGGATCCCCGATGCGGCGCAGCGGCTGAAATACTATCCGCACCAGCTGTCGGGCGGCATGCGGCAGCGGGTGATGATCGCCATGGTGCTGGCCAGCAACCCGCGGCTGCTGATCGCCGACGAGCCGACAACCGCGCTCGACGTGACGGTGCAGGCGCAGATCATGGCGCTGCTCGCCGAACTCCGGCAGGAGCTCGACATGGCAATGATCTTCATCACTCACGATATCGGGCTGGTCGCCGGGATCGCCGACGACATCATGGTGATGCAGCATGGCGTTGCCGTGGAGCAAGGCGCGCTCGACGCCGTGCTCGACGACCCCAGGCACGACTACACCCGGCACCTGCTGCAGGCGGTGCCGCATTTCAACGCGGGCAGCGCGGTGCGCAGCGACGGCACGGCGCGCAACGCGGCGCCGATCGTCACCGTCGATAACCTCGCGGTGCGCTTTCCGGTGACGAGGGGACCGTTCCGGCGCAAGACCGGCGCGGTGCACGCGGTCGACGGCGTCGATTTCGACCTGAGGCCGGGCGAGACGCTGGCCATTGTCGGCGAGAGCGGTTCGGGTAAATCGACCACGGCGCGGGCCATCCTCGGCCTCGTCAAGGCCACGCGCGGGCGGATCGAAGCCAAGGCCGGCCGCAGCGGCCGACCAGTGCAGATGGTATTCCAGGATCCTTACGCCTCGCTCAATCCGCGCCTCGATGTCGAGGCATTGCTGGCCGAGCCGGCGATCGCGGCGGGCCAGCGGCTCGACGCCACGCTGCGCGCCCGCATGGTGTTCCTGCTGGAACGGGTGGGACTGACCAGGGAGGCGCTGCCCCGCTATCCGCACCAGTTCTCGGGCGGGCAAAGGCAGCGGCTCTGCATTGCCCGTGCGCTGATGCTGAACCCCGATGTGGTGGTGCTGGACGAAGCGGTGTCGGCGCTCGATGTCAGCGTGCAGGCCCGTGTGCTCGACCTGTTGATCGACCTGCAGCGTGAGTTCGGCCTTGCCTACCTGTTCATTTCGCACGACATGGCCGTGGTGGAGCGCATCGCGCACCGGGTGGCGGTGATGTATGCCGGCCAGATCGTCGAGATCGGTCAGGCCGCGGCAGTGCTCGGTGCGCCACAGCACAGCTATACGAGGCGGCTGATTGCGGCGGTGCCGGCGATCGAGCGGCGGCGGCAGCACTTTACCGTGGACGTGACTCAGGTGCCCTCGCTGGTGCGTCCATTGGGGTTCGAACCACCAGCCGCGAAATGGCGCGAGGCGGGGGAAGATCATCGCGTGCGCGTGGAGGAAAGTGCATGAGTCTCACCGCGATTCTCGACCGCGCTTTCGCGCCGCTGCACGCGGCGGTAGAGAGCAAGCGCATCCCCGGCGGGGTGCTGGGCGTGATCGACCGCGACGGCAACCGCGTGGTGCGCTCGATCGGTTCGGCGCAACTGGTGCCGGCCACGCGGCCGATGCACGACGACACCTGGTTCGACCTCGCCTCGCTCACCAAGGTGATCTTCACCACGCCGCGCATCCTGGCGCTGGCGGCGGCCGGAACGATCGAGCTCGACGCGCCGCTGACCTCGGTGATCCCCGATTTCCGCCAGTACAACCCCGACGGCAGCTGGGAGCGGAAGCTCACCTTCCGGCAATGCCTCGGACACCAGACGCCATTTCCCGGCGTGGTGCCGATCTACACCTATGGGAGCGACCCGAACCTGTTGCGCGCCTGGGTGCTGCAGAACGAGTGGCAGGCCGGCCCACCGGTCTATTCCGACATCAACTTCATCCTGCTCGGCATCGCGCTCGAACGGCTGAGCGGCAAGCTGATCCGGCAGCAGGACCCGGGTCCCGGGTTCGCCTGGTCAGCCGATCCGCTCGAGGCCGCGGCCACCGAGCGTGACGCCTGGCGCGGCCGCGTCATCGTCGGCGAGGTGCATGACGAGAACTGCTACGCGCTGCAAGGCTCGGGGCATGCCGGGCTGTTCGGCGCCGCCGCGTCGGTGCTCGGCTATGCCCAGGGCCTGCTCGCCGGCACGGGCGCCGCGCCCCACAGTATCGAGCTGATGCGAACGGCCCTGTCGCCGCGCCGCACCCATGGCTGGGAGCGGCCGTACGAGGGCTGGTCGGGCGGCGACCGCTGCTCGGCCGAAACCATCGGCCATACCGGCTTCACCGGCACGGGCCTGTGGATCGATTTCGCCAAAGGGCGGGCCTGGACGCTGCTTACCAACCGGGTGCACCCGACCCGACATTTCGACAGCGGCATCATCGCACTGCGCCGCGCGGTCGGCGATCTGGTCAACGAGAACTGAGGAAGAGCGACATGTCCGCACCGATCTGGGCCGTGGGCCTGATGACCGGCACCGTGCTCGACGGCAATATCGACGTGGCGCTGCTGAAGACCGACGGCGAGAGCATCGAGCAGTTCGGCGCCTATACGCTCGCCCCCTACCCCCAGGACATCCGCGACACGCTCGAAGAGACGCTGGCCGAGGCGCGCCGGTGGAATTTCGACGGTCCGGATCCGGCCATCTTCGCCAAGGCGGAAGAGATGCTGACCCGGGCGCAGTCGGCGGCGGTCAGGACCCTGGTCGAAAGCGCCGGGCTCGGCATGGCCGATATCGGCGTCGTTGGCTTTCATGGTCAATCCGTGCTCCACCGCGCGCCGCAGCCGGGGCGGATCGGCGCCACCCGGCAACTCGGCGACGGCGAACTGATGCACCAGCTGCTGGGCGCCAAGGTCGCCTATGATTTCCGTTCGGCTGACGTGCGAGCCGGCGGCCAGGGCGCGCCGCTCGCCGCCATCTACCACCAGGCGTTGCTGCGCGGGCTCGGCACGCATGGCGAGACGGCGGTGCTGAACCTCGGCGGCGTCGCCAATGTCACCTACTGGGATGGCGCCGACCGGCTGGTCGCCTTCGATACCGGACCGGCCAATGCGCCGCTCAACGATTTCATGAAGGCGCATGGGTTGGGCGAGATGGATCGCGACGGAGCGCTGGCGCGGAGCGGCACGGTCGACGAAGCGCGGCTCGAGAAGCTCCTGCAACACCCCTATCTCAGCGCGCCGCCGCCCAAATCGCTCGATCGCTTCGACTTCACGTCGGCGATGGCCGACGGGCTCGACCCGGCCACCGGCGCCGCGACGCTCACCGCCTTTACCGCCGGCGCTGTCGGCAAGGGATTGGACCTGTTGCCGACGCGGCCGACCCGGCTGATCGTTTCAGGCGGCGGGCGGCACAACCCGCTGATGATGGAGATGCTCAAGGCGCGCGCCGGCGTCGAGGCGGCCCCGGCCGAAACCGTCGGCTGGCGTGGCGACGCGATCGAAGCGGAGTGCTTTGCGTTTCTCGCCGTGCGGGTGCTGCGCGGGCTGCCGATCAGCTTTCCGACGACGACCGGGGCGCCGCACCCGCTGCTGGGTGGGCGGTTGGCGGCTTGAGCCAGCTGGTCTGAGAGCCGAAGCGGGCTGTCCCTTCCATCTCACTTGGCCACATGCAATCTAGACGGCACGGTCAGATTGCAGGGGGCACCGATGGCACGTCTCCGAGCGCGCAACGATATCGACTGGGTTCGCGCGGGCTTCGGTACCGCCCTGGGAACTGTCATTGCCGCGGCTCTCGCGATCCTGAGCACGTTGGTTGCTCGTTGGACCGGGCTGGTTTGGCTGGTGGGGGCTGGCTTTGCATCGATGCTTGTTGTCCAGCTGATCGCCGTGTGGATCATCGGTCGAAGCCTCAGCTCTCGACTGATCATCCTGCTGGTGGCGCTCGCCCCAGCTGGCTATCTGTACCTGCAACTATACTGGCACTTCGCGTGCTCGTTGGACGAAATTTCCTGTTCCTGGTAGCCGGCGCTCGGCGGGAGCAGCTGGCACCGGCACGCCGAGCTAAAGCCGCTTCTGCAGAAACGTCCGCGTTCGTCCCGGTGGGAAATCCTCGAGCGCGCCGAACGGCAGATACCCTGCCCGCTGGTAGGTCTTCAGCGCCACCGGGCTGAAAGTGTCGATATAGGCGCCGTGGCAGCCGCGAGCTTTGGCGTCGGTCTCGGCTGCTGCCAGCATGCGGCCGGCGAGACCGGCGCCGCGCTGCTCCTCGGCGACCCACAGCCACTGCACGTAGAGCCAGCCCCAGGCGGTATAACCCGAGACACCGGCGACGATGCTGCCGGCCTCATCGCGGACCACCACGGCCAGCAGCCGGCGCTCGGCCGGCCCGACATCGGCCTCGTTGAAGGCGGTGAGGCGCCCGCCGATCACGGCGAGATCCTCGGCTGTCGGCGTCTCGGTAACGCTGACCCTGAGCGCGGTCATGCGCCGAGGGCCCGAAGCGTGGCCGGCAGGTCGACGCGGAGTTCCGAGGTCACTTCCAGCGTGCGGTCGTCACGGATCGGTGCGCCACCCGCTACCTGGCGCGCCGCGAGAGTGGCGTCGCGCTGGCGGATCAGGCCGGCGATCTCGTCGGCGTAGAGACGGAGGATGGCGCTCAGCCAACGGTTGGTGAGGTAGGAGGGCTGCGGCATCTGAATATCGAAGCGCTCAAGCAGGGCAATGCTCGGTTCGGCATCGAGCCAGCTGTCGCCGACCACCCACTGGTTGACGGTGAACAGTCGCTGCAGCCGGCCATAAGCATCGACGCCGACAGCGATCAGGTGGTGCACCGGACCGTCCTTGCCGTCCGGCCGAACGAAGCAGTGAAAGTGGCCATGCTCCGCTTCGGCCGCAGGGATGTGGCAGTGATAGTACCACTGGCCGCCCGACGCAGGATCGTAGACGTCGCCGGGCGGATAATGGCTCCAGGCCACCACCGGAGCGTCGCGCAGTGTGGCGTGCAGGACATTGTCGCCGCCCTTCGCCAGCACCTGTTCGCAGAACAGCGCTTCCTGCGCCGCCCGAAGCCGGTCCGCGGCGTCGGCCATCACAGGCTGCCGGCGGCGCAGGGCGCGGCTGCGGCGCACGGAGCGGCGGCAGCACATGGGGCCGAGGCCGCACACGGCGCTGCGGCGGCACAGGGAGCCGCTGCGGCGCAGGGCGAAGCCGCGGCGCAAGGCGAGTCTGCGGCGCAGGGTGAGGCGGCAGCACACGGGTTGGACGCCGCATCCGCCCCCGCCGTCACCGCAGCGGGAGCGGCCGCGCCACTGCCGCGAGTCACGTGGTCGGCAGCGACGGCCGCAGTGGCGGCGAGCAATGCTGCGCCGAACAGCAGGGTGTTACGCGAACCGCTCATTTCTTGAACCCATCGAGACCAAAGACCGGCCGCAGCGCGATGCCGACAAAGCTGCCGGAGAAGGCTGCGGCGAACCACACCCAGCCATGCAGGCTGCCCGAGGCGATGCCGCTGAACAGCGCGCCGATATTGCAGCCGAAGGACAGCCGCGCGCCATAGCCCATCAGAACCCCGCCGATCACCGCCGCCAGCGCCGATCTGAGCGGCAGGTCGGCCTTGGGGGCGAACTTGCCGGCGAGCCCGGCGGCCAGAGCCGCGCCGAGCAGGATGCCGAAATCCATCACCGAGGTGATGTCGAACAGCACGCTGCGGCCCAGCGCCTGGGCCTGCGCCGGCGCGGTCCAGAACGCCCAGGTTTCGACCGGCACGCCGACCGATTGCGCCAGCTTGGCGCCCCACAACCCGAAGCCATAGGTGATCGACCATGGGTGGCCGGCGATCAGCAGTGTCGCGATGTTGAGCAGCGCCAGCAGCACCGCGGCGCCGACCAGCGGCCACGGCCCCTGCAGCAGGCGCGACAGCCCACGGGTTTTCGGCTTCGATGGCTGTTCGAGCCCGCCATGAGAGCGGCGCTCGATCAGTATGGTGACGCCGGCGATGGCAGCGAGGCCGGCCAGCGTCACGATGATTGCCAGCGGCGCGCCGAGGCTCGAACCAAGGCTGATAGGGGGCAGCGACGGCTGCGTCAGCCACCATGGCAGGTGCGCCGTGCCGAGCAGCGCGCCAAAGATGAAGGCAGCCAGCGTCACCAGCATGCGGGCGCTGCCGCCTCCGACGGTGAAGAGGGTGCCCGAGCCGCAACCGCCGCCCAGCTGCATGCCAAGCCCGAAGATGGCGGCGCCGACCAGCACCGAGACACCCACCGGGGCGACCGCGCCGGCGAGCGGGCGACCGAATGCCGTGCCGCCGGCGAGCAGCGGAATGAAGACGATAGCGGCGATGGCCACCATCAGCATCTGGGCACGCACCGCGGCCCCGCGCTTCTCGACCACCAGCCGGCGCCAACCGCCGGTAAAGCCGAAGGAGGCGTGATAGAGCGTCGCGCCGAGCAGCCCGCCGATCAGGAACAGCACGGTCTGGCGCAGGTCGACCACCTGGCCGATCACCACGCTGCCGATCGCGAACATGGCGAGCGCCACGATGACCGGGCCGCGATCGAGTTTCGGCCAGCTGAACGAAGGTGCCGGTGGGGAGGCGCTGATGTCTGTCACGAGAGTCAAATCCTATGCGGGCAGTCTACCGCTTGTCGTAAATGGCAGCGCCCGAGACCGCAATCTCGGGCGCGCTTAGCGATTGGTCGAAGGAGGGGCTAAGTCGGTGACTTAGTTCTGGACCACCACCGGGCGGGCCGGGTCGAGCGTCCACTGCGACATCGAGCCGTCATAGAGGCGCACGCCCTTGAGGCCGGCGACCTCGGAAAGGCCGAACCAGGCGATCGAGGCGAGGTGGCCGGTATTGCAGAAGGTGATGAGGCCATCGGTGTCGGTGACACCCGCCTGCTGCACCAGCGCATCGATGGCGGCCTTCGAGGCGAACTTGCCGGCGTCCTTGTCCCAGAACTTGTCGAAGTTGAGGTTCACCGCGGTCGGGATGGTGCCGAGCGACTGCACGGTGTTGGTCTTTTCCTTGCCGATGAACTGGGCCACCGAGCGGGCATCGATCAGGTTGGTGTCGCTGGCGATGGCCTGTTCCACTTCAGCCACTTCGGCGCGCAGCTCCGGCCGCGGCTTGGCGGTGAAGCTGCCGGCCACCGGGGTCACGACATCGGTCGAAACCGGCTGGCCCGCATCGGCCCAGGCCTTGTAGCCGCCATCGAGCACGGTGACGTTGTCGTGGCCGAGCACCTTGAAGGTCCAGTAGACGCGGGTGGCGCCGCCGAACTCGGCAACGTCGCTGCCGGCCGGCACGATCACCACCTGGGTATCGTCGCTGACGCCGAGCGCCGCGATCTTGGCCGAGATGTCATCGAGCTTGGGCAAGAGGCCCGGCGCCCCGTCGATCTTGGCGCGCCAGCCATAGACGCCGTACTGCGCTTCCACCGCGCCCGGCACGTGGCCCGCCGCATAGGGGGCGGTGCCATCCTTGGGGGTGTCGCGGATGTCGATGATCACCAGGTCGGGCTTGCCGAGCTGGCTGTTGAGCCAGGCGGCATCGACCAGCGGCTGGTCGGTCAGCCGTTCGGCCTGCGCGCTACCGGCGGCGGCGAGGCCGAGGACAAGCGCCGTGGCGAGGACGTGAAAACGCATTGAAGTATCTCACTTTGAGCTTTGAACTGGGCGGCATCATAGTCGCTCTGCCCCCACCAATGCTGCCGACACGTTTCCAATTTGCAGAGCGCGACAGGAATTTTCGGTCGCCGGGCGCCGCCGCCTCGGCAATCAATTTCCCTGTGAGCCCATAGGCATATGTGCGGACGCAGGCGATAATGCCGGCCAAATCGACGGCTCGTCGTGCCGGAAACCCATTTCATGCGCCCTCTGCTTCGCCTGCTCCTCACCTTCCTGCTGTTGCTGTCACCCATAACGATCATGCCCGCCGGCGCGGAGGACGCGGCAGCAGCTCCCGCCTCGCAGGTGCTCTCCTACGAAGGCGACGCCCAGTTGGCCGAGCTGGCGGCCAAGGGGACGACGGTGGTGTTCTTTTATGCCGCCTGGTGTCCAAATTGCCGGGCCACGGTGACCGAGCTCAATGCCCGCTGGGACGAGGTCAACCCCGGCCTGACGCTGGTGATCGCCGACTATGACAAGGAGCAGGCGCTGAAGGCCCGCTACGGCGTCACCTACCAGGATACGTTCGTGCTGCTCGACAAAGACGGCAAGGGCGTGGAGCTGTGGAACAGCGGCGGGGTCAACGGCCTCAACGCCCATACCAGCGCCCTCTGACCGCTGATGCTGGCAACCATCGCGCTCGCCTTCGTCGCGGGCGTCATCACCATCCTTTCGCCCTGCGTGCTGCCGCTGTTGCCGATGATCCTCGCGACAGCGACGCAGGAGGGCAAGGCGCGGCCGATCGGAGTGATCGTCGGTTTCGTGCTGGCGTTCACCGCGGCAACGCTGGCATTGAGCGCGCTGGTGCGGCTCATCGGCGTGCCGCCCGATATCAACCGGACACTGAGCGCGGTCGTCCTCGCCCTGCTCGGCCTGGTGCTGATCGTTCCGGGGCTGCAATTGCAGTTCGAACGGCTGGCGGGCGGACTGGCCGGGCGCGCTCCGACCAGCCGGAGCAGCGGCTTCGGCGGCGGCGTGGTGGTCGGCCTCGGGCTCGGCCTCGCCTGGAGCCCCTGTGTCGGCCCGATCATGGCGTCGGTGATCACGCTGGCGCTCAACCAGTCGGTGGGCTTCGGCGCCGTTGCCGTAACCCTTGCCTTCTCGCTCGGCACGGCGCTGCCGATGGCGGCAGTGCTGCTGGGCGGCCGGCAACTGGTGCGCCGGCTGAGCTGGTTCCAGAGCCATGCCGCCACCCTGCAGCGCATCTTCGGCCTGGTGCTGCTGGCCACGGCGCTCGCCATCTGGCTGGGTTGGGACCGCAACATCCAGATCCTGCTGCTCGAATGGTTCCCCGGCTGGGAAGGCCTGCTCACCAGCTGGGAACCGCAAACGCCGGTGAGTTGACCAGCTCCTTGCTCGCGGCGGGAGGCAGGCACGCCGCTATCAGACTCTGGCTCGTCCGCCTCGATCAGGCGCTTCCACGGCAGGCCGGCGGTTAACGGCCCCACAAATCGGGCCCACACTTCTTTGACATCGCCTAAGTATGTGAAAAGGTCTTTCGGTTACTTTCGTCGATAATTCTATCATTCATCACTGCTTCGGGCCGCGATTGTCCTCCTTGTTGCCTCCCCGTGTCCTGCAAGTGCTTGCCATGCTCCGCGCCAAAGCCGCGACGGGCGATCTTGGCGCGCGCCTTGGCGCGCAACCGCAACGTCAGCTCCCGCAACGGCTGCGGGCGCGACAGCACAGCACGCCCAAAACTGCCGAAGACATCTGGCAGCACCTCGATGCCGATGCCGAAGTACGAGGCGAGCTGGGAGACCCGTTGAGCCTGTCGCGGGCGGAAGCATATGGCTACAACATCGAGAACTTCGTTGGCACGGTAAAGGTACCGGTCGGCGTCATCGGGCCGCTTCGCGTCAATGGTATCAATGCCCACGGCGACTTTTTCATACCGCTTGCCACCACCGAGGCGGCTCTGGTCGCATCCTATGGACGGGGGGCCGACATCGCCTCGATGGCCGGCGGCATCAGTGCCGGCATGATCGGCGAAGGCGTGCTTCGGACACCAGCCTTCGTGTTCAGCGGGCTGCTTGAATCGGGCCTGTTTATCGACTGGGTAGCGCGCCATGCCGAAACCCTGAAGACGGTCGCGGAGTCGACGACCCGGTACGGCAAGCTGCAATCGATCGAGCCGTTCATGGACAGCGATACGGTGTTCCTGATCTGCCGTTACTCGACTGGCGACGCGGCGGGCCAGAACATGGTCACGGTTGCTACCGAGGCCATCTGCGCGCATATCGCCGAGCATGCTCCGGTAAAGCCGCGCTACGCCTTCATCGAAGGCAATTTCTCGGGCGACAAGAAGGCCTCTTATCTCGGTATGCACATGGGCCGCGGCCGCAAGGTCACGGCCAGCGTCGAGCTGCCCTACCCATTGATCGAGCGGGTACTGCATGTGGCGCCGGATGCCCTCGCCGCCTATGGCCGGGTGGCGGCGCTTGGCGCAGTGCTCAGTGGCCAACTCGGCTCGCAGGCGCACTACGCCAACGGGCTCGCCGCCTTCTATATCGCGACGGGACAGGATGCGGCCTGCGTCTCGGAATCGTCGGTCGGGTTCACTCGTATGGAGGCCCGGACGAATGGCGTGTTTTTCTCGGTCACCATGCCGAACATCCTGGTCGGTTCAGTCGGCGGCGGCACCGGCCTGCCGAGCCAGGCTGCCGCGCTGCGCCTGATGGGCCTCGCCGGACCGGGAAACGCGGCGGCCCTCGCCGAGGTGACGGCGGCGCTTTGCCTCTGCGGCGAAATCTCAATCATCGCCGCAATCGCGGCGGGGCATTTTACCCGCGCCCATGCCAAGTTGGCGCGACACCGGTGAGCGACACGTCGACGCCGGCACAAGGCCTGGCGAGCCGCCTCTGGACCTACCAGGCGGAGCGCTTTCCGCTCGGCAAGACCGCCCTGCTGCTGGCGGTGTTCAGCACCGCAAGCATCAGTTTGTCGGCGCACCTGGCGGACAGACCACTGCCCGCGGCCTGGACCTTCATCGCAGTGTGGCTGGTCACCATCACGCTGTTCTTCCAGCTGCGTGCTGCCGACGAGTACAAGGATCTCGACGACGATCGTCGCTACCGCCCGGAGCGACCGATCCCGCGCGGCCTCATCAGCCTCAGGCTGGTGCTCGGGCTCGCGCTGGGCGCAGCGCTCCTGGCGGTGCTGCTGACACTCAGCGTCGACGGCTGGCTGCTGGTGCCACTATTGGCCGCCTACGTCTGGCTCACGCTGATGACGGCGGAATTCTTCGTGCCGCGCTGGTTGAAGGCGCGACCGCTGCTGTACCTGATCTCGCACATGGCCATCATGGCCTTCATCGATTTCTACGTCACGGCCGCCGAATGGCTGCCGCATGGACCGCTGCCGCCGCCCGGCATCTGGCTGTTCGTGCTGCTGAGCTGCGTCAACGGCTGCGTGCTCGAATTCGGCCGCAAGACCTGGGCTCCCGCCAGCGAGCGCGACGGAGTGGAGACCTATTCGAGGCTCTATGGCCCAACCGTTGCGGTGCGGGTCTGGGCCGGCTGCTGCACTGCCGCCTGGCTGCTGCTGTCGATCGTCGGCTACAGTGCCGGGGCGGGAACGCTCGCCGCGATCCTCGGCGCCCTGGTGCTGACGCCAGTGCTGTTCACTGCCGGCAGCTTTGCCCGCACCCCGACGGCGACACTGCAGAAGCGGATCGACCTGCTCGCCGGACTGTGGGTGTTTGCCTGCTACGCCATAGCCGGATTCTCGCCCTATCTCAGCAGGCTGCTGCAATGACGGCAGAGCGCTTTCACGACATGAACAACGCCAGCGGGGCCGACAGTGTCGGCGGCAAGGCGGCCATGCTGATGCGCCTCGTGGCGCGGGGGTTTGACGTGCCGGCCTTCTTCGTCGTCGAGCCTGCAGCTTTCGGCGATCTCGACGAGCGAGGGCTGGCGAGCGTGATCGCCGCCAGGCTCCCCGGCATTGGCGGCGGTCCCTATGCCACCCGCTCCTCGGCCCGGGAGGAGGATGGCGCCAGCGCCTCGCATGCCGGCCAGTTCCTCTCCGTGCTGAACCTCTCGTCTGCCGAAGTCCCGGGTGCGGCACGCCGGGTGTTCGAGAGCGGGCTCGAGTCCAGCGTTGCCGATTATCGCGCGTCGCGCGGCCTCGACGCGGCGGGCGGAGCACCGGCGGTGATCGTTCAGCAGATGGTCACGGCGCGTTGCGCCGGCGTGGCGTTCGGCGCCGACCCGGTGAGCGGCCGGCGGGACCGCATCGTCATCTCTGCCATTGCGGGGCTCGGCGACCGACTCGTCGGTGGTGAGGAGGACGGCCAGGGCTTCGTCCTCGCGAGGGCGGATGGGGCGATCATCGAAGCGCCGGATGACCCGGTGCTGTCCGCCAGTGACCTCGCCGCGCTGCACGAGCTGGTCAACGAGGTGGCCGCGGCGTGCGGGGGACCACAGGATATCGAATGGGCCTTCGAGGGCGATCGGCTTTACCTGCTCCAGGCCCGGCCGATCACCACACCGTTGCGCGCCGACGCGATAGTCGACCCTGCCCTGGTGGTGTTCGACAACTCGAACATCGTCGAGAGCTACCCCGGCATCGTTTCGCCGCTGACCTTCAGTTTCGCACAGTACGCCTATTCGCGCGTCTATCGGGCGTTTGTCGAGCTGGTCGGCATCAAGCCGGAGATCGTGGCGCAGAACGCAGCGGTGTTCGACAATCTGCTCGCTCGGGTGGATGGCCGGGTCTACTACAACCTCGGCAACTGGTATCGCGCCCTCGCCTTGCTGCCTGGCTTCGCCAGCAACACCGCCAGCATGGAACTGATGATGGGGGTCAACCAGCCGCTGCCGGCGGAACTGGTCGCGACCATGGCGACGCCGCGTGGCTCGACGCTGCGACGCTATCTCGGCATGGCGTCGATCGGGCTCAGTCTCGGTATCGCTGCGCTGCGGCTCGGCGGCACCATCCGCGATTTCTACCGACGGCTCGAGGCGGCGCTGGCGGAGCCGGCAAACAGCCTCGACGGCAAGCCGCTCACGGCGCTGGCCGCGGAGTATCGGCGCATCGAGGCGGACTTGCTCGATCGTTGGGACGCGCCGCTGGTCAACGACTTCCTCTGCATGATTGCCTTCGGCGCCTCGCGCAACCTGATGCAGCGATGGGCAGGGGCGGAGGGGCTGGCACTGCATTCCGACATCATGGTGGGACAGGGCGACATCGTTTCGGCCGAGCCGGCGCAGCGCATTCGCGCCATGGGCCGGCTGCTCGAAGGCCGGGCCGAACTCAGTCGGCAACTCGGCCAGGGTAATGGTGAAGGTCTCCCCGCATACCCGGAGCTGGCGACCGCCGTAGCGGCCTATCTCGATAAGTTCGCCGATCGCTGCGCAGAGGAGTTGAAACTCGAGAGCATCACGCTGGACCGTGATCCGACGCCGCTCTATCGCGCCATCGCCGCCGCCGCCGAGGCGCCGGTCGGACGCCCGGCCGAACGCATCGACAGCCGCGCCCAGTTGGCGCGAGTCTTTGCCGGCCGGCCGGTGCGCCGCTTCATCGCCGGCATCGCTCTCCAGATCGCCAAACGCCGGGTGCGCGATCGCGAGAACCTGCGATTCGAGCGCACCCGAATCTTCGGCCGTGGTCGCCGGCTGTTTCGCGCCGTGGGGGCGCAGTTTCACGCGCTGGGACTGCTTGATGTGCCCGACGATGTGTTCCTGCTGACCGTGCCCGAGGTGCTTGGCGCCATCGAGGGGTTTGCGACATCGCACGACCTTGGCGCCATCGCCCGGTTGCGCAAGGCGGAGCTGGCAGCCGCCGCCGGCCGCGACGACCCCGGCGAGCGGCTGACGCTGCGCGGCGCGGTCTCGGCGGGGTTGCAGAACCTCGCGCCGCCGGCGGCGCGCGCCCGCGACGAGGCGCGCCAGCGCAGCGGTACCGGCTGCAGCGCCGGCACCGTCACCGCCGTGGCCCGCGTTATCCGCGACCCGCGCACCCAAAGCCTGGCGCGCGGCGAAGTGCTGGTGGCGCGTCATACCGATCCCGGCTGGATTGCCCTGTTCACCAACGCTGCGGCCATCGTCGTCGAACGCGGCAGTCCGCTGTCCCACTCGGCGATCGTGGCGCGCGAGCTCGGCATCCCGTGCGTCGTGGCGCTCAAGGGCGCCATGGACTGGATCGAGGATGGCGAAACGATCGAGGTCGACGGCGCTACCGGCCATGTCAGGAGAGTGTCGTGACCACCGCCGAGATCGCCCAGCACGCCAGCTTCGACGATATCCGTTACGCCCAGCTGTGGGAGGATGCCGACGTGCTGATCGACGCCCTCGGCGAGCAGCGCGGCAAGACGCTGGTTTCGATCTGCTCGGCCGGCGACAATGCGCTCGCCATGCTGCTGCTCGATCCCGCGCGGGTCATCGCCATCGACCTGTCGCCGGCGCAGATCGCCTGTCTCGAGATCCGCATGGCGGCCTATCGCGAACTCGACCATGCGGCCTTCCTCGAGCTGATGGGCTCGCGTCCATCACAGCGGCGCGGCGAACTGCTCGACCGGGTGGGGGCGCGGCTGCTGCCGGCGACGCAGGCACTGTGGGCGGCGCGGCGCGACACGGTGATCGCGCATGGGCTGGGTGGGGTCGGCAAATTCGAACGTTATTTCCGGCTGATGAAGCAGTATCTGCTGCCCTTGGTGCACAGCCAGGCGACGATCGATGCTGTGTTCGCCAGCCGGCCGCAGCCGCAGCGCGCCCGCTTCCTCGACGAGCGTTGGAACAACCGGCGCTGGAAGCTGCTGCTGCGCCTGTTCTTTTCCAACTGGGTGATGGGCCGGCTCGGCCGCGACCCGGCGTTCTTCGAGCATGTCGAGGGCAGCCTCGCCGACCATGTCGCAGGCCGGCTGCGCCATGCGGCCGTAGACCTCGATCCGGCGCTCAATCCGTATCTGCACTGGATCTTGACAGGTACGCACGGCGCCGCGCTGCCGATGGCGTGGCGGCCGGAGAATTATGAGATCATTCGCTCGCGCCTCGACCGACTGGAGCTCCGCATCGGAGCGCTCGAAGCGCTGGTCGAGAGCGGCGAGCGCGCCGACGGCTTCAACCTCTCCGATATCTTCGAGTATATGAGCCCCGAGGTGTTCAGCGCGGTCTATGGCTCGACGCTGGCTGCTGCCAATTCCGGTGCGCGGCTTGTCTACTGGAACATGATGGTGCCGCGCCGCGTGCCGCCGGCGCATGCGGCGAAAGTCCGGCGGCTGGAGGCGGAGATCGAACGCGGCCGAGCCGCCGACAAGGCATTCTTCTACTCCGACTTCGTGGTCGAGGAAGTGTTGTGACCCTCACGCTGCGCGACGGGCTCTTCATCGCGGCGGTGATCATCGGGATGCTCTCGCTGATGGGGGCGGTCCGTTACTTCGGCCGCCGGGCCGGCCTCGCTCCGGAACTGCAGCGCAAGCTCATCCACGTTTCGACCGGCACGGCAGCGCTCAGCTTCCCGTTGCTGTTCAGCAACGCCTTGCCGGTGTTCCTGCTGATCGGCGCGTCGATCTTGGTGATGCTGGCGTTGCGTGGCGGCCGGCTGGCGCAGCTCGGCGGCGTGCTGCACGACGTCAAGCGCGAGTCGTGGGGCGAAATCTACCTGGCGCTGGCCATCGCTTTCACCTTCTTTCGTTCGACCGGCGAGCCGGTGCTCTATGTCCTGCCGCTGCTGGTGATCACCCTGTCCGACACGGCCTCGGCGCTGGTTGGCACCAGCTATGGCCGCCGCCGCTTCACCGTCGAGGATGGCTCCAAGAGCCTCGAGGGTGTCGTCGCCTTCTTTGTCGTCACCTGGCTCATCGGGTTGGTGACGCTGCTGCTGCTGACCGACGCGGCGCGGGTCAACGTCGTGGTGTTGTCCTTTCTCATCGCCGGCTTCTGCGCGCTGGTCGAGGCCGATTCCTGGCGCGGACTCGACAACCTGTTCGTGCCGGTCGGAGCGCATCTGCTGCTGGCGCAGTATCTCGGCAGCCCGCCCGATCAGTTGCTCGGCGTGGCAGTGGCCTTCATCGTCTTCCTCATCGCCATGCGCGCCATCGGCAAGGCCCTCGACCTGCCGGCGCGGGCCGCCCGCGGCTACACGATCCTGCTGTTCCTGATGATCTCGCTGATGGCGCTCCACAACGCGCTGCTGACGGCGCTGGTGATCGGCACGCACCTGCTCGCCCGCAAGCTCCGGCCGTGCGAGAGCAAGCGGCCGGCGCTCGACCTGCTGGCGGTCTCAGCCGTGGTAGCGCTGTTCTGGCTGGTGGCCGGCGAACTGGCCGGACGCTCGGTGATCGGGCTGTTCAACCTGACGTTCGCCGCCGCCGCCATGGGGTTTGTGGCAATCGCGCTGGGCGGCTGGTGGCGCGTTCTGCTGCTGCCGTTCGGTGTGATGGTCGGCGGGCTGTTCGTGTGGATCGCCCAGCTCAACACCCCGTATCATCCGCCGTGGTTCGCCGATGACTGGCCCTGGCTCGCCGCGGCCCTGGCGCTTCCTGCCGCGATCGGTGCGCTCCGGCCACAGGATTTTTCCACGCACCGCGCGATCAAGCTGTTCGCGCTTTGCCTCGTCGTGCCGCTCGCCCTCTATGTCCGCGGAGTTCTCGTATGATCCGACCCCAGCCCCTGTCGGTTCCCGGCGCCAGCGCGCTGCTCTACCGTGACGCGCCGCAATGGGACAACCAGCGTACCGCGGCGCTCGGCAGCATCGCGTTCGAGGATCGCGACGCCGGCCTGCGGCTCATCGCCGATACGGTCGCGAGCCTCCGGGCCGAGGGCTTTGCCGCTTTGGTCGGACCAATGGACGGCGACACGTGGCACTCGTACCGGCTGGTCAGTGAAAGCGACGGTTCGGCGCCGTTTCTGCTCGAACCGAGGAGCGGCCCGCACGACCACGCGATCTTCAGCGCGGCCGGGTTCACGCCGATCTCGCGTTATGTCTCGTCGCGGGGGAGGCTGGCCGACGCGGTCGAGCCGACGCCGTTCACACTCCCCGGAGTGACGGTCACCGCATGGGACGGGGAAGGCGCCGAGCGGCTGATCGGGCAATTGTTCCAGATGTCGGGCGCGGCCTTTGCCGGCAACCGCTTTTTCAAGCCGATCACTCTTGAGGGTTTTCTCGAGCTCTACCGCCCGCTATTGCCGCTGCTCGACCCGAGACACATCCTGTTTGCACGCGGTCCGGAGCAGCAGCTCGTGGGATTCCTGTTCGGCATGCCCGACAGGCTCGGCGGCGCACAGCCGGCGGCCATTCTAAAGACCTATGCCAGCGGTTTGAGGGGGGTCGGCCGGCTGCTGGCCGACACCTACCACCGCCGCGCCATCGAGCTCGGCTTCACCGAGGTGATCCACGCGCTGATGCATGAAGACAACGTCTCGCGCGAACGCAGCGCGATGCATCGGGCCGAGGTGTTCCGCCGCTACGCATTGATGGGCAAGCGACTGGACCGATGAACCTGATCGCCGCATTCCTCGAGACCGCTCGGCGTCGTGGCACGCATCCGGCCATCATCTCGGGCCGTGGCGCGACGATCAGCTTCGCCGCGCTGGCCGAGCGCTCCGGCCGACTTGCCGCCGGCTGGGAGGCGGCGGGCATCAAGGCAGGCGATCGGGTGCTGCTCGCCATGCCCGTGGGGATCGACCTCTACGCCGCGATCGCCGCGCTCTGGCGCCTCGGGGCGGTGATCGTGTTTCCCGAGCCGGCGATGGGCCTTACCGGCATTCGCCGTGCGCTCGAGATTGTCCGCCCGGATGCGCTGCTGGTCAGCGGCATCTACCGCATCCTGCCGCTGCTGGTACCGAAGCTGTTCGGCCTGCGGCGATTGCGGCTCGACGAGAGTCGCGTCGGCGACACGGTAGCGACGCTTGCCGCCGAGCATCCGGCGCTGCTCTCATTCACCTCCGGCTCAACCGGACGTCCCAAGGCGATCGTGCGCAGCCACAGCTTCCTCGCAGCGCAGAACGCCGCGCTGCACGGGCTCATTGCACCACGTCACGAGAACGAAGTCGATCTGGTCGCCTTCCCGGTTTTCGTCATCGCCAACCTCTCGCTGGGCACCACGTCGGTGCTGCCCGGCTGGCGCATGACACGGCCCGATCGCGCCAGCGCCGCCGGTATTCTCCGCCAGGTCGAGGCACATCGGGTGACCCGCGCACTGGTACCCCCCTCGATCTGCGAGGTACTGGCCGACCATGCAGAAGCTCCCCCGCTCGAGGTGATCTTCACCGGCGGCGGCCCGGTATTTCCGGACCTGCTCGACCGGTTGTCGGCAAAGCTTCCGGGAGCAGAGATCGTCGCAGTCTACGGCTCCACCGAGGCCGAGCCGATTGCTCACCTGCCGGCAGCGGCGATCACTGCGGAGGAATGGGTCCGGATGCGCAGGGGTGGCGGCATCCTCGCCGGTCGGCCGATCGGCGGGCTGCAACTGCGTATCGTGGACGACGAGATCCTGGTCAGCGGACCACATGTGAACAAGGGCTATCTTGGCGGGGTCGGAGACACCGAGAACAAACTGCACCTCGACGGCGAAATCTGGCACCGCACCGGCGATGCCGGTACCCTCGACGCCGAGGGCAAGCTGTGGCTGCACGGCCGCCGTGCCGCTCGGGTGGGCGCCACCTATCCGTTCGATGTCGAGGCGCCGGCCCGTATGTGGCCGGGAGTGCGCCGCGCCGCCTTGTTGCCCGAACTCGTGCCGCCCACCATCGTACTGGACGGCGTCGAGCCAGCGCCCGGCCTGTGGCAATCGCAAGCCAGCGCCCTGGGCGAGCTGCGCGTGGTGAACGGCAGCGTGCCGCTCGATCGCCGGCACCGTGCCAAGATCGACTACACGGCGTTGCGCCGCGCCTTCAAGGACCACTACTAAGCAGCACCGGCGCCGTTACGAGATTACGTCTTGTACCTCTAGTTGCTAGAGGTTGTAGCAGGGGTTCTCTGTTCTGGGAGCGTAACATGGGCGCCGGTCACAGCCACGGTATCGAGAAGCCAGCCACCGGGTCGGCGGGGGCGCGGCATCGCAAGAGCCTCGTCTGGGCGCTGGCGCTCACCACCACCTTCCTCGTCGTCGAGGTGATCGGCGCGTGGATTTCGGGCAGCCTGGCGCTGCTGGCCGATGCCGCGCACATGCTCACCGATGCCGGCGGCCTCGCGCTGGCGCTGTTCGCCATCTGGTTTGCAGCCCGCCCGCCTTCGCCCTCCAAGACCTTCGGCTATCTGCGCGCCGAGGTACTGGCAGCGCTGATCAATGCGGTCGTGCTGCTGTTGCTTGCGGTCTACATCCTCTACGAGGCGTACCAGCGCATCTTCGCGCCGCCCGAAGTGCTCTCGACGCCGATGCTGATCGTCGCGGTGGTGGGGCTGGTGGTGAACCTGATCAGCATGCGGCTGCTGGCCGCCGGATCGGAGGAAAGCCTCAACCTCAAGGGCGCCTATTTCGAGGTGCTGGCCGACATGCTCGGCTCGATCGGCGTCATCGCTTCGGCGCTGATCATCATGTTCACCGGCTGGACGCTGGCCGATCCGATCATCGGCGCGGCGATCGGCGTGTTCATCGTGCCGCGCACCTGGGCGCTCCTGAAACACTCGGTGAACATCCTGCTCGAGGGCACGCCGATCGGCTTCGACCTAGCCGGGCTCGAGCGAGCGTTGCGCGCCCTGCCCGGCGTGGTCGATACGCATGACCTGCATGTCTGGACCATTACCTCGGGCATCGACGCGATGAGCGGGCACCTGGTGGTTGCCGACGATGCCGACCAGCAGGCGGTGCTGGTGGCGGCGAGGACGGTGCTGCACGAGGATTTCGGCATCGACCATACGACGATCCAGATCGAGACGGCGGCGACGCGCAGCACCGAGGTCCGCACCCGGGTGTGAGCCCGCCGCGCTCATGACGGCTCCGCACCCGGCCGGCGTTGCATCAGCTGACGGACCTGGCCGACGGCCTGGGTGAAATCTCCGGCGGACTGGGCCGGGAGTTCCTTGTCGCGGGGCAGCTTGACGCTGAGGGGATCGACCGTGCGGCCGTTCACCCGGATCTCGTAATGCAGGTGATTGCCGGTGGAATTGCCGGTCGAGCCGACATAGCCGACGATCTGCCCCTGCCGCACCCGCATGCCAGGCTTCAGGCCATCGGCGATGCGGCTCATATGCGCGTAGGCGGTCTGATAACCATTGACGTGGTCGAGCTCGACATAGCGTCCGTAGCCGGACAGCCACTGCGCCCGCTTGATGATGCCGTCACCGCCGGCATAGACCGGGGTGCCGAGCGGCGAGGCCAGGTCGACGCCGCTATGCAGCCGCCGCGTCTTGAAGATCGGGTGGATGCGATAGCCGTAGCGGCTGGCGAGCCGGCCGCCACCCTGCAGCGGCCGCCGGGTCAGGAAGCGCTTTCCGGTTTCGCCGTCGGGGCTGTAGTAGTCGACGCTGCCGTCGGCCGTGCGGAAGCGGAACAGCTCGCGCGAGGTCCCCCCGGTTCTGAGCGAGGCGTAGACCAGCTCGGGCGTGCCGCTTTCGGGCCGGGTGGCGAGCAGCTGCAGCGTGTCGCCCGGCTGCACCCGCTGGGTCAGGTCGACCTCGTAGGCGAACATGGCGACGATCTCAGCGGTGGTGGCATCGTCGAGATCGTGCTTGCGCGCCGTCTCCCAGATCGAGCGATAAAGGCTGGGCAGGGCGCCGACATCGGCAGCTTCGATATCCTCTTCCGGCAGCTCGATCATCCCCGGTGCCTGCCCGATCACATAGGTGCCGCGGTCGGTCATCGCGGCGGTCGCAGCATGGCGGATCGCCCGGGTCGAGGGATCGTGCACATAGATGCTGAGCCGATAGGGCACCGGCGTCGCCGACATCCGCGATGGCCCCATCAGGATGCGGAGCTTGGCGCCGGCCGGCAGTTCGAGCGAGGGGAGGACGTTGCGCAGCGTCGTCGCCACCATGGCATATGACTGCTCGGTGAAGCCGTTCTTCAGCAGCAGCGCCCGGAGCGGGGTCGCCTGTTTCGCCGTGACGATGCGTTCGCTGCGGCCACCGCCCGCCCCCGCCAGGCGGGTCTTCGACATCACTGTGACATTCTCGGCGACACCCAGGGTGGCGGCCGGCAGCGACAGCGGGGCCGCCGCATAGGCGAGGCTGCGCTCGCCCGTATCCTCGAAATAGGCGTCCTGCAGCGATGCCTTGACGAGATCCGCGGCCTGGCGGTCCGTAATAGCACTGGCGGGCAGCAACTGGGCCGGCAGGGCCGCCATCGTGATGGCGACCTCCCCCTCGACGCTCGCCGTGTAGATCTCGGCGGGAGCCGCACCACCCGGCCCGGCCGGCTCGCTTGTGGCGACAGCCGACCGGGCGCAGGCCGGGCAGTCCGCGGCCCGCGCCGGTTCGCCGGCTGCCTGCGTCGCTTCGAGCCCCGGAAAAGCCTTGCCGGGCTGCAAAGTCCGCCCCTCCCCGACGGTACTGATCGAAGCATCCACCCCCACACACTCCCGCCCCCCTGCACAGCCGGGGCGGTCGACGACGACCCCACC